>SCPN01000045.1_pt1 | contig 157056 bp, 185 predicted proteins | sample 6106831 | NCBI WGS metagenome assembly SCPN01 (sample SAMN10720447, study PRJNA508395) | human gut metagenome | isolation source: Participant 1, 0 month | reverse complement strand
GGCAAGGTGGTGGAGAGCCACCTCCCGGATGAGCGGTGTCGCTCATTACCGCCGACCACGGCAACGCCGAGCGGATGCTGGACGCTGACGGTACGACCCCCTACACCGCCCACACCACTAACCTGGTGCCCTTCTATATTGTGGGCGCCGATGTCAAGCTGCGGGACGGCCGCCTGGCCGACATCGCCCCCACCATGTTGGATCTGATGGGCCTGGAAAAGCCCGCCGAGATGGATGGGGAGACTCTGATTTTGAATTAAGGGCTTTTCCAGGCCTATCCCCGCCGCAGGCGGGCGGCGCCGTGCGCCGTCCAAGCGTTTTGGCCGACGGCCAAGGACCTTGATGTCAGGGCAATTCCTTGCCCCGAGCAGATAAAAGACCCGGGGCCCCCGCGCGGCGAGCCGCGTGGGGTATCTGGAAAAGCCCGCCGAGATGGATGGGGAGACGCTGATTGTCAACTGACCTTCCCGTTTAAGGGAATGGCGGCGAAGCGGTAACCGGCGGGGATGAACCCCCGCCCTACCATAGAGCCCCGGCGGGCCGGAGCCCGCCCCCCACACAAAATACCCCTGTAGGCGGGAGCAGGCTCCCGCCGCCAATACTGAAAGGAGTTTTCATCATGGAAGCGGATCATTTGGGATCGTTGACGTGCTGGCCGCAGGATCCTGGACAGCCGCGGCAATCCCACCGTTGAGGTGGAGGTCTACCTGGAGGACGGCACCGTCGGCCGCGCCGCCGTGCCCTCCGGCGCCTCCACCGGCATCTATGAGGCCTGCGAGCTCCGCGACGGCGACAAGAGCCGTTACCTGGGCAGGGCGTGCTCACCGCCGTGAAGAACGTGAACACCGACATCGCCGAGTGCCTGGTGGGCATGAATGTGCTGGATCAGACCGCCATCGACAAGGCTCTGATCGAGCTGGACGGCACCCCCAACAAGACCAAGCTGGGCGCCAACGCCATTCTGGGCGCTTCCCTGGCCTGCGCCAAGGCGGCGGCCGAGGCCCTGGGCACCTCCTGTACAACTATATCGGCGGCGCCAACGCCCAAGATTCTGCCCGTGCCCATGATGAACATTCTCAACGGCGGCGCTCACGCCACCAACAACGTGGAGATCCAGGAGTTCATGATCATGCCTGTGGGCGCCTGTTGCTTCCGCGAGGCCCTGCGCATGTGCGCCGAGGTGTTCCACACCCTGAAGAACGTCCTGAAGGAGAACGGCACCCCCGCCGCCGGCGTGGGCGACGAGGGCGGCTACGCCCCCAACCTGAAGAAGGGATGAGGACGCCCTGAAGGTCATCGTCAAGGCCATCGGGGAGGCCGGCTACAAGCCCGGCGAGGACTTCAAGATCGCCATCGACGCGGCCTCCTCCGAGTGGTGGAACGAGGAGAGAAGTGCTATATCCAGCCAAAGTCCGGCAAAAGCTGACCCAGCAGCAGCTGGTCAACATGTGGAAGAAGTTTGCCGACACCTACCCCATCGTCTCCCTGGAGGACGGCATGGCCGAGACCGACTGGGAGGGCTGGGACCATGCTCACCAAGGCCATCGGCGACCGCGTCCAGCTGGTGGGCGACGACCTGTTCGTCACCAACACCGAGCGGCTCAAGACCGGCATTGAGAAGAAGGTGGGCAACGCCATCCTCATCAAGGTCAACCAGATCGGCACCCTGACCGAGACCCTGGACGCCATCCAGATGGCCAACCGGGCCGGCTACACCGCCATCGTGTCCCACCGCTCCGGCGAGACCGAGGGACGCCACCATCGCCGACATTGCCGTGGCCGTCAACGCCGGCCAGATCAAGACCGGCGCTCCCAGCCGCACCGACCGCGTGGCCAAAGTACAATCAGCTGCTCCGCATCGAGGAGGAGCTGGGCGACGGCGCAGTATCTGGGTATGGACGCTTTCTTCAACCTCAAATAAACGAAGGAACCGCAAGGGGCCGCTGATATGTACCCCCTTTACTGGACACCCAGTAGGGGGGGTATTATTATGCGGTACACGTATGAGTACAAAGGAAATGTAGAACTGTATCGAGAAGGAAAATGGCCAGAGCCGGAAGGTGTTAGCGATAAATCCTTTCGGGATAAAGTGAGACTATGGGTAAACAGAGGGATAGCCGCGGTCAGAAGCACTGAAACACAAAAATTTCAACAGGAACTGGACACAGAAGAACGGCTGGAACTAGTATCCCAGTAATGTCCGGAAAATCCTGTGTCAGTGGCAATCGAGGGCCGGTATTCAAGATAGACTATTGTATCAATGGGTTCAAAACTATAAAACAAAGGGGTATAATGGCCTGGTAGAAATGAAAAGGTCGTCCAAGTGGGGTACCCCAAATGAAAGGAAGAAGCAAGGCCACTGAATGAATCAGAACGGGAAGAATTGATCCGGCTTCGGGCAGAAAACGAGTATATAAAGGCGGAGAATGAAGTTATAAAAGATCGCCTTGAGGAGAGGCACGCAGCGCAACTCAAGGCGAGAAGCAGCGATCATCAAAGAGCTGCGTGAAAAGGATACCAATTGAAATATCTGTTGAAATCTATGCAGATGGCACGGTCTACCTATTATTTTGAGTTGAGCAAGGCCGATCAAGTTGCTGTTCGAAACCATTGCTTGGCAGATGAAATCAAAGACATTTTCTCACAGCATAAAGGCCGCTACGGTGTGCGAAGAGTATATCAGGAACTGATAAAGCGCAGCCACAAGGTCAATCATAAGCGGGTACAACGGCTTATGCACTATAGGGTTGGCAGGAAGCGCCCAAAGGGAAAAGTATCATTCCTACAAGGGCGAGGTCGGCAAGGTTGCTGAGAATATCCTTGACCGGGATTTCAGCACGACAGCTCCTATACAAAAATGGACTACCGATGTATCTCAGTTCGGTTTCGTGGGGAAGTGTTATCTCTCTCTATATCGACATGAACACAAACGAAATCATTTCTTATGATTTATCTCAAAGTGCCAATATGGAACAGATCCAGAGAATGTTGGCCGGCGCCTTTACGAAGTTTCCCTCTGTAGATGGCCTGATCTTTCACTCTGATCAAGGGTGGCAGTACCAGCACGTGTACTTCAGGCAGGCACTTAAAGATCACAAAATCATTCAATCCATGTCAAGGAAGGGCAACTGTTACGACAATTGCATCATGGAGACCTTCTTTGGACGGATGAAAAACGAGATGTTCTACGGGCATGAAAAAGAGTATTCCTCTTTGAAACATTTGCAAGGCTGTTGACGGCTACATAAATTACTACAACAACGAAAGTCCAAGAGAAACAAAATGGATGCCTCCTACAAAATTCAGAGAGGCATCCATGTGCACCTAATTCAATTTTTTATGTGTCCAGAATTCTGGGTACATATCACGCTGCCATTGGCAGCGGCCCCGCTTTTTGAGTCGCCCAGCTCCTGGGGCCCAACCGAGCCCAACGCAGTGGGTCGGTTGGGGAGAAGGAAGGAGAACAAGGGAGCGGAGGGAGGATGCCCGCATATGGGCGTCCCGACGGAACGAACTTGCGACGACGAGGGCGACGTGGCGCAGTACCTGGGTATGGACGCCTTCTTCAATCTCCAGTAAAGCGAAGCGCTGAACGCCCGGGAGCAGGCGCACAGCGAGCTGCACAGACAAAAAAGCAGTTGCGCCGAAGTGTAAGGATTTATAGAGAAGTTAAGGACAAGGCAGGCCGCAACGGTCTGCCTTGTCCTTTTTATACTGTGTAACCCACTATGACACTTTCAAGGAAAGTATTCGTGGGAGAAGCGATAAACTGTACTTTGTTACTTTTGGCATAGGCAAAATGGATGTCCTGCTGGGTCAAACATTGTTACAAAATCACTTCCGCCAAATTGTGCTTTTGACTTTGTTGCTCCCAACCGCTCTGCTTTCTTAACCATTTCCATAACATTATCAACTTGAAAATCAAAATGTATCTGTTTCTGTTGTTTCCCTGTTTCTTCGGGCCATACAGGGCAAATATACTCCTACTTCAATGAACAGAAAACGATTCCCGTAGAACTGCGTACAGCAGGTCTTGCAAATAATTCGCACATTTCCCAACCTAATAACTCACCATAAAATTTCTGCAATTTCTTTTCGTCATCGCAATCAACCATGACATTTCCTAATATAACTTCATTTTCCATGCTGAGTCCTCTCCTCCCCAAATTTTGATTTGCCGGTGAGACAATTATAAAAGCACCCACCGGAAGCAACTTTTTCAGCGGGTGTCAACTTCCTTATGGAAGTTGCGCCGAAAACGCAAAGGTGTTTTGCGGAGCGGTGAGCAGTGCGCCGTGGCGGAGGGTGTGAGGCGTGACAACCGAAGGAACCGCAAGGGGCCGCTGCCATTAGCAGCGGCCCTTGTATGCTGACCAAATCACTCCTCCAGATAGATGATGCTGACCGGGCAGCCCTCGGCGGCGGATTTCACAGCGGGCAGGTGCGCCGGGCCGGGCTGGCGGTAGACCTCCGCCAACCCGTCCTCCGCGATCCGGAACACGTCGGGGCAGGTGGAGCCACACAGCCCGCAGCTGATACAGTCGCTGCGCTCGATGGAGACCTCCATGTGCATCGCTCCTTTCACCCGATAGGATGCCCCGGCGGGCGGCGGGCCATGCGTCCTATTTTCCCACGCAGAAGCGCTCAAAGATGCGGGCGGTCACGTCCTCCCGCACGCTGGCCAGTGAGCTCTCCCAAGGCGGCGAGGCCTCCTCCGCGTCGGTGAGGAGGGCATCGGGGGTGATACCGGCCTCCAGGCTCTCAGAGGCCCGCGTAACGGCCTCCAGCGCCCGCCGGGCGGCATCGGCCTGCCGGGCATTGGTGAGCAGCCTCCGGCGTCTCCGCGCCTCCAGCGGGGAAGAGGGCGGCGACGGTCTCCCCCAGCGCATCCAGCCCTGCGCCGGTGGCGGCGCTGACCACACACAGATGGGGAAAGCGGCTCCGCAGCTCCTCCGGCGCGAAAGCCAGGGGGCGGTCGGACTTGTTGATCAGGCAGATGACCCGGGGGGCGCGGGCGGCTTGGGCCATGGCGGCCTCATCCTCGGGGTGAGGCGGGGAGGCCAGGAGCCGTCCCGGCGCTACGCAGGGCTCCAGGGTCGGTCCCAGGCCGGAGCCGGCCCGGCTGCGTTACCACGCCGGATGTCCAGGCTCCGTCGTTGAGCAGGCTCCCGCGTTGGATCAGCACGCAACCTCCGCGGTCATAGGCGGGAGGCATCGGCGAGGCAGGATGGTGTCGGAAGGGTCGATGATCTGGGTCTGGGTTGAGGAAGGCCCGCTTGGTGAACTCCCCGGCCCGGCCTGCCGGACGCCCTGGCAAACAGGGCCTCCAGCGCCATCGCCAGCACTGCGGGAGAGCGTGGCACTGCAGCTCCGCCGTGTCTTCGCCGGTGTAGCTGTGGGGGCACGGGAGAGCGGCCAGCACCTGGTCGATGGGGGCACCGTCGGGGCCCAGCAGGGTGCCGTAGACCAGCCTGCGACTCTCGCAGGCAGCCAGGGGACGCCCGCTGGCGGCGCGGAACACGGCGGACGCGGCCTCGATAGCGCCCTCTCCGCTGACGCGGACGATGCCAATGGCGCTGGGAACCGGGGGTGTGGCAATGGCGGCAATGGGTTCGGACATGCTTTCACCTCATGATTGAGCGGCGGCTCATGATATGTTCAGGACACCTGACGTTATTGTACCACAATTGGAAGAAAAATGGAGAACAAAAAAGTTTGTAGAATCCGCCGTGGATTTTTTGCTTGACTTGTCTTATGTCAACTGAATTTTGCATATTGGCGTTATCCACAGGGTGTTAACTGATGTGGATAACCATGTGGATAATGTGGAAAACCCTTTGGATACCGGAGGTCGGGCGTTTCTTTACACGGTCTCTACACTGCATAGCGGATTGTATAAGGCATGTCAAAGAACATTTGTATCAGCGGCGCCGGATGTCAAAAATGGGGGTGGTTTTTTGGGCAGGCCGACAATTGAACGTAATTTTTAAAAATGCTAAAATATTATTATATCTAAAAAATATTTTTTATAAAAGGAGGGGTAGGCTTATGAGACAGCCCAGCCTGCTGCGCCGCTATATTCTGTTCTTCTGCGGAGTTCTCTGCGCCGCCCTGGGAATCGCCCTGATTACCTTAGCCGGTATGGGCACCTCGGCGGTGTCCAGCCTCTCCTATGTCCTCACGTTTGTCTTTCCAGGGCTCTCGCTGGGGGTGTTTACCTTCCTGGTGAACTGCACCATGCTGGTCGGCCAGGTGCTGTTGCTCCGGCACAGGTTTCAGTCCATACAGCTCCTCCAGATTCCGGCCACGCTCCTCTTCTCGGTCTGCATCGACCTGTGGACGGAGCTGTTGGCCCCGCTGGTGCCGGAGTCCTATGGGGCCAGGTGGGTGGTGCTCCTGCTGGGCTGTCTCTCCCTGGGGCTGGGGGTTGCGCTGGAGGTGCTTCCCAATGTGCTGATCCTGCCATGTGAGGGGTTTGTCCGAACCGCCAGCCAGGTATTCGGCTGGGATTTTGGGAAGACCAAGACCGGCTATGATCTGGCTATGGTGTCGGCAGCCGCCCTGCTCTCCTATCTCAGCCTGGGGGCCATCTGCGGCCTGCGGGAGGGGACAATAGTTTGTGCCCTGACTGTGGGAGGAATCTCCCGATTTCTGTGCCGCAGGCTCTCCTTCCTGCAATATCCGAGCCGGAGTCATCCGCCCATACCCGCAGAAGCAAGCGGCGCCCATACCGCCGCAGAGCCCTGAAAGCGCAAGTAAAATGCCGCCCATATGGGCGGCATTTTAAAAGGTCAGGCGAAAAATTAGCGCTTGGAGAACTGGGGAGCGCGGCGGGCGGCCTTCAGGCCGTACTTCTAGACCTTCAAAACCTCCAATCCATTGCGCTGCAATGGATTGCGGTTTTTGAAAATCAATTTCCCTTCAGAATGAACCCAGTAAATTTTTACCATATTGTCTGATCGCGATTTTTCTGCGTTGTTATAGGCGAATAAACGGCGAAATTACATGAATAAGCAAACATAAATTGGTATGTGAAATCAGAAAAATGTGCCTACCAATGATGCGGACTTATTGTCTTAGAATATTATCCAGAATATAGCGGTACTCTGGGAGCTGATCAATGTACTTCTTCATCCAGATGCGTAATGCGTATTTCTCAAGGTCAGTGGCCTCAATATAGTCGGTACAGTGGCCATTTTTCTCCATGAAGTCGTAGGCGAGATTGATAAACAACTTATGAAGTAGAGTAGCTGCGTCATCCAGTGGAACGACTTCTGCATCATCAATTGTATCATGTCCAGGTAAATCAATAAGCAAATATCCGAATTTGGGAGAATAGACCACATCGTAACAGACGCACTCATCAATGTAAGGTTTCATAATACCCAGGACGCGCTCTAATTCCGCCTTGGTTTGGGCAGTATATAATGTTGACATAGTAGCTCCTTTCATTGCGGTAAAACAGGCTTATCTGTCTTGGCATTGATCCATGATGAAATCATATAGGTCTTCTGGTTCTTTGAGGCACCATTTGCTTCGTTCATCACTTGACCATACTAAATAGTCAGGGGTAGCTTCGTAGAGCCACCATTCAATGTAGTCATATTGGTCGTTAACTGATTCTTTTAAGACATCCCGAAGTGCTGCGAGAGAAAGATTTTCTGATCCGAAAACATAGTACCCATTTCCAACAGTTTGTAGGGCCTCGGAGAACTTTTCATCTATTTCCCGTTGTGCTTGTATTTTCCTCAACGCTTCACAAAATGTTTTTTTAGATAGCACTTCACCACACCTACCTACTCTGACGAGATGACAGCTCCATTTCTTCTTTCCACTTTATAAGAAGTGAGATGGCTTCGTTCTGTGTTTCCGGTGCCACACACCACTCTATAAACTGTACAGCCAGACTCTCGGGCGTAAGGCCCATAGGTTCAATGATCGGCTTTAACTGCTCCAGTAGCTCTGCATCGACCATGATCTCAACTGTTTCATATTTCGCTTCACGCATTTGGACTACTCCTTTCCTGTTCTGAATCCTGTGTCTGAAGGCATTGCTGGAGTAAAATCAGGAGTTCTTGCCAAACCTGTGGTTCATCTAACGGCGTTAGAGGCCGTTCTATTTCGCGCATTATGTCCTGTACAGCAACATCCAATGTTTTCCTGTCAAATTCGCAGCAATGGCGCTTCACAAATTGAATGACTGCTTGCTGGTCTTCATTCTTTGCGTGCATCGCATCCCGAAGCGCACTGTTAACAATGCAGCCGAAGTCATCATCATCGTATGGACTGTACCAGGAGTACGGGCAAATCACAAGGTCATCTTTCCCGTCTTCAGTAATCACCATTCCTATATCTTCATTGGTTATACGATCCAGAATTTCATCCATGTTTTCCACAAGATATTGTCTGGAGATCCGTTCCATGCTATCGACTGGTTGTAGTTTCCTCATTTGTTTCTGCCTCCCCATGTTGAAATTCCCAGATAGAGCATTTAGCATCTCATGCCAAAGTTCAGGTTGTGGCTCATGTTTTCCACATACAGTAAGGTGACTGTTGATAAATCCTGTTGCCTCAGCACGTATTGTGGGATCAAGATAGTCTAGGTGGCGAATTGTAAAACTGGTAGTAACACCTGGCATATAAGTGTATCGTCCAAGAGAATACCGGATTGCGCTCAGGATCACGCGCGGTAGAGCCATATCATTGATAGGAGCAAGGTATGATTTGTTACAAATTAGAATATCGACATGATTGTTGATTCGGAGTCTAAACAATCCGTCCCATTTCTTCGTGTTCTGAAGGTCAGAGGAAAACGCCCTTTTATCATAAATGATTGGTTCCTTCTCAAGGCTATATTGTTTCTTGTTACTCATATTGTCTCCACTGGCTCAGCCAACTGAGCAGATCTTTTGAAGCGGGTATTATTGTTTAACATCTCATCAAATGTAACGGGTTCAAAACCATTGACATCGACCCCAGCATTCAGCATGAGGTCAGAGCGCTGAATCAAAGGCCAATACTCTGCATCTGTATTTCCATGAATGTGTCCAAACACCATGTAGCACCGAGCCATGTGAGGCCAGGACATCATCGGGTAGTGACAAAGAGTATACTGCCGTTTACCGTCTGTCATATAGAGAAGATTGTTAACGCTCAAAAAGAAACTATCCAACTGGCACTTGCTATACCAACTGCGGTCATGATTGCCTACGATAAGGTGCTTTTTTCCTTTCAGCTGCCGAAGGTACTCTTCTGGCGGCTTTTTGCTTTTGTAAATCAAATCCCCGAGAACATATACGGTATCCCCGTTGGTCACTTTACGGTTCCAGTTGCGGATAAGAGCCGCATCCATTTCTTCAATGCTATCAAATGGACGATTGCAGAGCTTGATTACATTTTCATGGCCTAGGTGGAGATCACTTGTGAAGTAAACCATCAACTACCTCGTCTTTCAGATATGCCTTCTTAACAGGCTTCCACACGCATTGTGCAGCGAATAAGTCGCGGTCTTCGCTTGGAAGATTCATGAAGTCAATGACTTTTTCACCTTCAAATAAGGAATGGCAGTAGCATGGAACGATACCTTTTGGAACGATACCGATTTGCTCACTACCAATCAATCTAGACTTGAGCATTTCAGCCTCGCGGATTGTAACCGGGCAGCCAGCCCGATATAGTGCAAGAAAGAAACGAACAGTCTCAATTGTTCTGGTCCAAGAGGAACCAGCCAACTGAAGCGAATAACCGGACGCATCTTCCTGTACATAGAGTGAAATGTGCGTGGAGTTTCCACCACGGCAGACTTCCCAGGGATGCCCACCGATTTTTTCTCTGTTATGGTACCAAAGTGAAAATGCGTGTGGGGAATCAGGAGTAATATCAAGGAGCCCATCGTCTCTACCATCGGCGTGCTGTCGGTACTGATCTCTTGGGAGTTTGTCCCCGCCCGGATACTGATTGGCATGATACCCTAGTGCACAGCAGAAGAAAAAGTAATTGGCGGTCATTTCAGTTAGCCTTTGGCTGCCAGCAGGCAAGAAATCCGATGCCACGGATAAGAACTCATCTATGTCCTTTTGAGAAAGGTCTTCAAAAAAGTCTGCCTTATGTTCAGGCCACACTTCCCATAGTTTAGATCGCCTAATTGTGCCAGTTCGATGCTGCGGTGGAAGATTCCGCTCCACCATTTCGTTATATGTGCCGGCCTCGATTTGGTGAATCACTTGTGAAACAGCATCCACTAACCAGCAACTGAACTCAGAAATATCATGAGGAAAGGACTTCTCTTTGCCAGAGTCCATTTCGAGTACAGAATGCTGCCCAAGGTAGATCATGCGATAGCCAATTTCCCGATCTTCAATAGCGGTGAAGTTGATCCATTCCACTTCATCTGGAAATTCTGCTGTCCACCATGAATAGAACTCCTCATAGGTATCAACCTCACCTGACGCACGGAATTCCTCATAATTTCCAAAATCGTCTATGCTGCCACGATCTACTTGGAGCCATAGTTCCACAGCTCCGTTAGCACAATTTGGCTTAATACGGTCCAGTAACCGATATAGCTCATCAATTTTCTGATATGTCAAATCGTCGTAACTAAACTGGCAAGTTGCGCTTCGGTATTCGATTCGTCTCAGCCAGTCTATATAGTGTTTTACTTGCGGAGCTTTCAATGTGTTTCTCATGTATTCCATCCCCTTTCCCAATAGCAGCGTCAATTAACAAAGCAACTATACTTCAGGAGTGATTTCTACAATGTCACTAATACCGCAACCCAGAGCAGAACAGATCTTCATAAGCGTCTCTGTACTAACATGACCATTGCGGCCCATTTTAGTGATGGAAGCCTGGCTAATGCCGGCGATAGTAGAGAGTTCTTTCTTTTTCATATCCTTATCGATGAGCAGCTTCCATAGTTTCTTATAGCAGATACCCATGTTTTGCAGACCTCCTCACTAAAATAAGAATATTATATCAGACATCGCATTGAATGTCCTGAAAATGCTGAAAATGTAAATGGATTTTTGGAAAATGTAGTATGAACCTGCATCACCCATCATCACTCAAACAAAAGAGAATATGAGTGGTGAATGAGCGATGATATTTTATAAGCTGATGGAGCATTTAGCACATCACGCAAACTGAGAGTCAATGGCTTCTCTCCTAGTCGATTGCACTTTATCTTTGGATTCGTTACGTTATATATAATGCCTGCCTAGCAGATGCAGATGGGTTCTCAGGGCACCTTTAGTGGCCAAAAGAGTATCCAAAAGCACCTGCTTTTCATATTCTGAACAGTCAGACAGCAACGAGGAAAACGCATGTGCTGATGCCACATTGGTGTTGTTGAGTAGATCTATCAAGAGTTCATCGGCACTTGCATTCAAGGCATTTGCAATTCGGACAAAGGTTTCTAGGCTCATGCTCTTTGCGCCCGTTTCTATGTAGCTCAGGTGTGTAGGAGAGCGGTCAATCATTTCTGAAAGCATTAACTGAGACAGGCCGCGTCTCTTTCGCAGTTGACCAATTCGCTTACCGACAAGAGAGTTGTTCATTTTCATAAAAGAAGCCTCCTAAAAAAGATGGCTTCATTTTACTGTATAAGTTAGTATATCACCTTACGGTTATATATTAAATAGCCTATAAACGATATACTGGCAGGGAAATATCGCGGATAAGTGAACTGAGGTGAGGATTTGAGCGAACAGGGGCAGTTAGACTACAAAAAAATCGGCGAGAGAATTCGTATAGCTCGCCTTGCATTAGGAATGAGTCAGGCTGACTTGGCAAATAGAGCTATGCTGTCCCTACCTCGGATCAGTTATGTGGAACAGGGCAAGGTGAAAATGCGCCTTGATACATTTGCTCACATAGCAGAAGCATTACAGTCATCCGCAGACGAACTTCTCCGCCTAAACGTACCAAGGGGACAGGCGTTTGGAAAGAGCGAATTTGAAGCTGTATTAGATGACTGCACGCCCGATGAGATTGAAGCAATTTTGAGAATTGTTCGAGAGTTGAAGGATACCATGCAGGCACAAAGGAAACGATACGAAGAATGAAGATGCCGCTTGCAATGATGCAAGCGGCATCTTTTGTTATTACCGATCTAGAAGTCTTTGCTGTGCCATTTTGAACGTCTCCTCCGATATAATGAGCCCGGAAGCAGAAAAAGGGGCTACAGGTTTATCAATCAACGGCGGAATTCCTTCGCCCTTCGCTTGCGCAAATTTCTGACCAGCTTCGGGCCACTTCTCACTCACCTCATCAGCGATTTGATGCAGAACGGCTTCAAAAGTAACCATTTTGCTGCTTGTTCATATGTCAGATCTTCAGTGTCATGCTCATCTAGAACTGCACGAATTAGATCTTCAGGCGGGTTTCTAAATACCCTTGAGTTTGGAGAATACATAAGTTAACGACAACTGCTTCGTCTTCTTTTATCAACAACTGCCCGTTTAACTGATCAGAGGTCACAGTCCGGGCGTATCCAAAAATTCGCTTCTCTTCACCCATCTGATACTACCTCCATTGATGTTGGTATTAAGGAATTGCGGTTCTGTTTTTCTCATGTAGGTCTCTGCCTACAGCCGCTCTTTATAATAACTATATCATGGGAAGATAGGAAAAAGAATCCCTTCGATTGGGCAATACTTGAATACTCAGAATAGAAAAAACGAAATAAACGTGTGCATTATTAACCGAGAGTCAAGTCCATGACTCTCGGTTTGTTCCAGTATCCTACAAGAATCGATATAATCTAACTCAATTAAATCGCTACTTGTGGAGGAACACGGATGGATGAGATTGATGTATTTCAGAAGATGGGGGAAGTTGCCGGTATCCAGCAAGTATCGTTCGCGACCCCGGAGGAAGCTGCGCGCAGGAGAAAGATAGCAGCTCATAGGCTCTGGCTCAATAGTATTCGTCATGAGAGGCCTAGCACAGCTCAACACTACCGAATTGGTATTTACATCCGTTATTTCAACCAGACCAAGTATGAGAACTACTTGGATTATCACAAAAAGCAGTTTTTAGACTGTATTGCCCTGTGCCCCAATTGGGAGTTTGTTGGTTTCTATGTTGATGAGGGATCTACCCCGCCAAATATGGAATCTGCACCTGCATGGTGTAACCTCTTGAATGATTGTATGGCGGGGAAAATAGATCTCATCATCACACAAAAAGTGTCGAATGTATCGAAGAAGATGCCTGAAATTACGATCTGTGCCCGGCTCCTTGCTGCTCAAAGGCATCCAATCGGTATTTATTTCATTTCGGAAGACCTCTTTACCTTGGCATCCTACTATCAGGAAGACCTTCGAGACATAGGATTTCTGCCGGATCAATCTTTGGAGGGACTTCCTGAAAACTGGGCCGAGGAACGAGGTTTAACAGATGATTGATAAGAGCATCCAGGAGGCAAAGCGAGAAGAAAAAGAGCGCGTTCGTCGCCGGATGAAGGTTAAAGTAGATCCTACAAAATATGAGTACATCCCGGCAAAACAGACACTGGATTACTATGACAACGAGGCCCATTTGCGTGTGGTAATATATGTCCGCGTTTCTACTGACAATGTAAAGCAAACCACCTCTTTTGAACTTCAGAAAAAGTACTATGAGGACTTTGTGACCAGGCACCCTAACTGGGACCTTGTGGCCATCTATCAGGATGAGGGAATCAGCGGAACATCTCTGCGAAAACGCGATGGATTCAACCGGATGATCGCCGACGCAAAAGCAGGGCTATTTGACATTATCATTACTAAGAGTGTTTCTAGATTTGCTCGTAATGTCATCATCACGATTGGTATGGTACGTGAACTCGCGGAGCTCAGACCTCCGGTAGGAGTGTTCTTTGAGTCAGAATGTATTTTTTCACTGAATGACGACTCGCAGATGGCATTATCCTTTCAGGCTACCATGGCAGAGGAGGAGTCGCATACCAGAAGCCGAAGCATGGAAACATCACTTCGTATGCGGCTGGATAATGGTATTCCACTTACACCGAAACTGCTTGGCTTCAGCCACAACGCAGATGGTGAATTGGTTGTTAACCCGGAAGAGGCCCCAACTGCAAAGTTGGCCTTTTTTATGTACCTCTATGGGTATTCAACCAAGCAGATCGCAGAAACCTTTGAGGCGCTTGGCCGGCGAACATACTTGGGAAATGTAAAATGGACCTCAAATGCCATTATCCAAATTCTGCGAAATGAGCGATATTGCGGGGATGTTCTTACTAGGAAAACATTCACGCCTGACTATCATACTCATCTTGCTCGTAAGAACCGTGGAGAGCGCCCACAAAGCAGGTATTTTGACCACCATGATAGTATCGTTTCGCGTGACGATTTTATTGCAGTGCAAAAGCTGCTCGACAACGCAAAGTATGGAAATAAATCGTTTCTTCCCGAACTGCGAGTCATTGAGAGTGGAATGCTAAAAGGCTTCGTCTGCGTCAATCCTCGCTGGGCAGGGTTTAAGGTCAATGATTACATTCAAGCAGCACAAAGTGTCTACTGTGTTGAGAATAGTGAGGATGATGAACACACCTCAGACAACGAAGTATATCAGATTGAAGTTAATGCCGGCGACTTTGATTTTCGAGGTTTTGAAATTGCGCGACATGAACTCTTTGATCATCAAAATCGCCCGGCAGTTACTGTTGTTGATAAAAAGATGACTTTCAGCACTGAATGCGTTCGGAAGTTCGAGGCACAAAACTATATTGAATTGTTGATTAACCCGCTAGAGAGAAAACTGGCAATCAGGCCAACTGATAAGAAAAATCGCAATGGCATCTGTTTTTCGAAAAGTATAAATGGAGTATATGGTCCGCGAACAATTCCCACAGCAGCATTTTCTGGCACGCTTTTTTCGCTCATGTCTTGGAGAACTGGGTGTCGATACCGAATCTTTGGGGCTCTTTATGAAAATGCAGAAGAAAAAGCCTACATCTTTAATGCGGCTGACGCGGAAGTTTATATTAAGTCTTATCTGGTCACGGAAGAGATTGATTCTGATACAACCATTCCAGAGTCAGAGCAGGCTGATATTATCCGTGCAGTTCCAGAAGCATGGACACGAAGTTTCGGCGTTCCGTTCTACCTTCGCGAGAGATCGATTCATGAGTTGGAAAACCAAAGTGAGCAGGATTGGAAACTCTACATTGAAGGTCAGCTTTTTTCTACAGGTCGCCCGCTGAATATGACAAGCTATGAGGAACTGCGACAGTACATCAGGCAGGAACTAAGTGCAGCTCCTGTTAAGGAGGGATAAGATGCCGGATTTGAAGAGCCACGAAGTACTAGATTCCATCCTTAGAGACATAAATAATAGGTCGGTACAAGAGTTTCATCAAGGAGAAAAGGCTGCCTGCTTCGAACCTAAACTATCCGACAACGATGAGGTTCTTGAAGCGGGAGAACAGTTCTCTCTTGATAATTACCAAGTAGTACGCCGTGAATTCTTTGCACACCTATCTGAGCCAGCAGTCACATTTTATAACTGCAAATTCTATGTGAATGCAGCCTGCTTACATCGATTTCCAGGTGTTGATTATGTTCAGGCTCTAGTCAATCAGGAAAAGAAAGTTCTCGTACTTTTGCCATGTGAAGAGGGAGCACGAGATGCGGTTCCCTGGTCAATCAGGGGGCGCGGAAAGCCAAAGCCTAAACAAGTTACCTGTAAACTGTTTACTTATAAGCTGTTCACGCTTATGGAGTGGGCCCCTCAACACCGCTACAAAATTATGGGTAAAATCATCCATGCTCGGGATACCTATCTTATTGCATTTGATCTGACTGCCCCCGAGGTATATGAAAAAACAGTAACAGATGATTCAAAGACAAGGGTATCCAGAGTGCCAGTATTTCCTGCCGAATGGAAGGATCAGTTTGGCCTGCCATACTATGAACATAAGCAGACCATGCAGGTCAATATTTTTGATGGATACGCAGTATATGCCATCAAGGACAATGGCCTTGCTGAGCAGCAGATACCAGACACATCATTGGCGACTGCCACGCAAGGAGGTATCACCGATGAATGATGAAGTAGCATCTCGCGTTTTTATGTCCATTGATCTGAAAAAATACTGCATTCGGCTTCACAAAGCATGTCTTCACCTCATTGGTGATCCTAAGTATATTCAGATACTTGTTAATTTGGATGATATGGCTGTTGTCATACGCTCAGTTGACCATACATTTCGAGGGGATCAGACACACAAAGTCAATCAGACACGGTTCAAATCTACAAACTCAGTCGAGATTTATAGCCGCTTCTTCATTCGGAAACTGTGCCAGGAGATACAGAATGTAAAATTGGGAAGTTCATACCGGGTGGCTGGGGAAGTAATTCCGGAACAGCGCATCGCGGTGTTTTCGCTGCGTGAATTCGAAGAAATTAGGAGAGAAAAGTAAATTGATAACAGAGAAAGCGATACATGAGTTGGTGGTTGATCCGGAATTCAAAAATCTCATCCGACCTCTGTTTAAGCAAGAGTACTTGCAGTTAGAACAGAATTTAATTTCGGATGGCTGCCGAGATCCGCTGACAACATGGCATGGTGTCATTATTGATGGTCATAACCGCTACGAGTTATGCAGAAAGCATCAAATCCCTTTTCAGTAGAGGAAATGGAGTTTGAGTGCAAGGAAGAGGTCATTGCATGGATCTGTGCAAATCAACTTGGCCGGAGGAATCTCACAGAGGAAACACGGAAGTACTTGATTGGTATACAATATGAGTCTGAAAAATTGTGAATTCCAAAAAATGCCCTTGGTATCAATCAGTATGTTGGCAAGACAGTACCGGCTCTGAAGAGCGCGCTGATTCGGAGTCGCTGAAAAGAGTGGTTCCTACACGAGTAAAGACAGCAATGCGAATTGCAGAAGCGAATCATATTTTCATGGAACCGTAGAAAAATATGCTACTTATTCCCGTGCGCTTGATGAATTGGGGAAGAAGGACAAGGAAATCGTTAGTAAGATATTATCCGGTCGTTACAAAATCTCACACAACCATGTGCTAGAATTATCCAAAATGGCGCCTTCTCAAATTCGGCAGTTTTGCGAGCAAATGGAGAGTTCACAGCAGCCATTTGTCCAATACAATCAGGTGCGTCAAACCATTACTCAGATGAATAGTGTTCCACGCCATGCACCACAGAAACCAGTTAAGCCTTCTGTCAAAGACATGCCCCAATTTGATCCTGATGCAGAAATAACTGGGCTCACTCTAACTGTCCCATCATGGTCTAGTTCGCTTCAGCGGTTAAAGACAAAACAGATCTCAGCATAGTTTCCTCTCAAGCGAAGGAAAACTAGCAGAGGTTCTTCTTGATTTGCATGTTCAGATTAAAGCCATGTTGGAAGCAATCAAGGAGGAGTAAATGAACGATTATAGTAAGTTTGTTCCAAATGTCCACTTTGAGCAGATTCCCATCCGCAACCTTGTTTCAAACCAAGATTATCAACGCAATCTATCTCAGGCACATATCGCGCGGGCTGCTGCGCACTTTGATATTTTCAAATCAATCCCGTTAAGGTAAGTCGGCGAGACGGAATCAATTATGTTTTCAATGGTCAGCACACGATAGAAATTGTGGCGCTTGCTTCTGGATCACGTGATACCCCTGTCTGGTGTATGATCTATGAAGACCTGTGTTATGAGCATGAGGCGGATATATTTGCCAATCAAATGAAATTTGTTAAGCAGCTCCTACCGTATGAGGTGTTCTCAGCAAATATTGAGGCCGGAAATAGTGACCAACTTATCATTCGAGATTTGGTGGAGTCGTATGGCTTGAGAATAAGCGGCAAGACAGGTCCTGGATTGATTTGTGCTGTTTCCACTGTTGAACAGATATACAAGCGATACGGGTACCACGTTTTGGACCGGGTCTTGCGGCTGACGATTGGAACATGGGAAGGCGAAGATCGTTCGTTTTCTGCCAATATACTGAATGCACTGACCAAACTTGTTATCGCCTATGGTGATACACTGATTGATGATGTATTTAAGGAGAAGTTGGGGCAATCTCAATCAAGCAACTGACCAGACTAGGTAAGGAGCGGGGCCATGGCTCACTTGGGTATGCTGAGACGATGGTGTTAGAGTATAATGGTAAAAGAAAAACTCGCCATATAGACTCACTATGAATAAACTCTATACGAAGGAGTCTATGATTCGTGCCGAGCTACGGGTGCAAGAGCCAGTTCATTGTGATGCGGTAGATGAAGACCAATCTATACTTTTATCTGAGGAACTATAATACCAATGCTGTAATGCCTAGAGTAAATCAAATGCAACGCTTTAAGAAATGTTGCATTACATTTGCATTTATCTTATAATGGCATAGTAATAGAATATCACGATTCAGATTATTCAGAATAAAATTGCAAGCCTTCCCATATCAGGTGCAAGTGAACTCAAAAATAGCAGAGGAAGAATAAAGATGGGTATATCATCTCAAGATGTATTTGGGAAAATACTACAACTTAATGACTCAAATTTAATCAGCGAATTGACTGACGCATGTACCTCTCTTTATCTATCTGAAGGGGTTTTTAATTCGGGAAGGTGATTATCCGAGCATAGTACCTTTCCTAATCAAAGGAATTGTACGAGGTTATCTCTTTGACGTTAATGGAAAAGAGATAACAGATTGTTTTGCTATTCAATCAGGAATCCCTGTGATGACATCTGCTGATTTACAGATGCCATCACCGTTATCGATGGATGTGCTAGTGCCTAGTGAATTTTTGACAATTCCTATTCCAACAATCCAGCACTTATTACAAAAGTACCCTGAACTACAGAGACTATACAACCACCTGCTAATCTCTTCCTTTTCCATGCATTGGGAAATCAAATTGACATTATGTAGATCAAGCGCTATGGAGAAGTATCAGTGGTTTTTACGAAAGTACCCAGGACTCATTGACCAGATTAGTAATAGATACATCGCTTCTTTTCTTGGGATAACACCTGTAACACTTAGTCGTTTGAGACGCACTTTGAGAGAGGGGCGTAGTATGAAGGAATAGAATTATCTAACAATGTAGTCTTAATCTGAATACAAAATCAGCTATAATAGGGCTAGTGCAAACTGTCAAAGTGATAGTTTGCACTAGTTTTTTATCCAAGATATAAATAAGCGTTTCTTTTGATGGGCGTTTTGATCATGGGCCAACATTTCTCTGCTGCATTAACCTAGGTTAATGCAGGCTAATGACTGGAGGTCGTGTCAAGATTTTTTCGCACTTTAGTTTGCAAGCTCTGGCATGAATGGAGTCAGCCGGCAATGGAGGCATCCTCAATGGCGGCCTCCAGGTGCTTCATATTCATGTACTTTTTGTTGCCCCACTGGGAGCCAGCTACATGGCGTAGCCGGGCACAGACCAGCATAAGGGCAGAGTTGCCGTCCGGGAAGCTGCCCACTACACGAGTACGGCGGCGGATCTCCCGGTTCAGCCTCTCAATGACATTGTTGGTGCGGATACGGGTCCAATGCTCACTGGGAAAATCACAATAGGTCAGAGTCTCCTCGATGCTGTCCTCCACCTTCTTAGCAGCCTCTTTCAGCTTCATGGAACACAGCTCCTCCACTACGGCCCTGGCCTTTCACGAGCGGCTTTTGCTCTCCTGGGCGTGGATCGCCTTGAGCCTTTTGGCTACCAGTTTCACCTTGGAGCGAGTGTGACAGAGAACACATTACGGTAAAAGTGGACGGTGCAGCGTTGGTATTTGGCTTCAGGGAACACTTCGCCCACGGCCTCCAGCATACCAAGGCACTTATCTCCAACGATGAGTTTCACGCCGTCCAGGCCACGGCCACGCAGCCACTGGAAGAAGTTGATCCAACTGGCCTTGTCCTCTTCATGCCCTCGGCGGCACCTAAAACCTCACGATATCCGTCCTCATTGACCGCGATTGCCACCAGGATGGCCACATTTTCAAACTCTCCACCCCAGTTGCGGCGCAGATAGATCCCATCCACATAGACATACGGATACCGCCCGCCTTGCAGAGGACGGTTACGCCAATCCTCGATGTGGACATACGCTTCTTGTTCAGCTCACTGATGGTGGAGGGAGAGACCTTACTGCCCCAGAGAGTCTCGGTAATATCCTCTACACGCCGGACGGATACGCCAGCCAGGTACATCTCAATGAGAGCCTCTTCCACGCTACTCTCCCGGCGGCGATACCGCTCAATGATGGCAGTCTCAAAGGAGATCCCCTTGAGCTTGGGCATCTTGAGTGTGACATCCCCAGAAGTGGTGGTAAGGTTGCGGTTGTAGTGGCCGCTGCGGTAGCCCTGGCGTTGCTCATTGCGCTCGTACCGGGCCGCCTGGGTCAGCTTCTCCGCTTCGGCCTCCAGCAGCTCGTTGAGGGTTTCCTCTACGCTTCCGCGCACAAGTTCCTTGAGCTGCCCCTTGATAACTTCTTCGTTTAGCTGTACAATCTTTTCGGACATGGTTTGCTGTCTCCTTTCGAATGGTGGTGTCGCAACTTCATTCTACCAGACATCTGCAAACCATGTCTCTTTGTCTTTTTGCGAAACTTATTCTACCTGACCTGACTGGATTGCTATAATTAAATATGTATCAATATTTATAATTGATTAGTTCTTCCGAAGAAATTAGTCTAAAACGCAAACACTGGAGTTTTCTCACACCGTTTGACAAATCAATCATTGTACGGTACAAATCAGTGCTTATGTGTATTGGAGGTGCTGCTATGGCTAGATTTGAAAAAATCCGAAGTGATGCCATTAAAGAAATGAGTAAAGCGGACTTTAAGGCATTCGAACTAGATGAAAAGAGTGAACACATAAAGGAAAGAGCTGAAAAACTCCAAGAAGGCATTTCCAGAATACCTCACGACTTGCCAGAAGAATTGCAACAGCAAATTGATGCGGTTTGCCAAAAGGCCCAGTCGGATGTTAGAGCAGAGGCAAAATCCTTGGCTGAAGATGCGTATGAAGCGCAAGCTGATGCAGATAAAGCGCTTGATAGAACCCGCCAAGATAGTGATGATCTGAAGAAAAAGGGAGAAAAGCTCAGTGGCTTGAGAGATGTCCCTCTAATTGGTGCATTTGCTGATGCCAAGAGCCGTGAATTAGCAGAAAATAGTGGCCAATTATCAGATATAGCTACTGAAACTCAGAAACATTCAGATAAATTGGCCAAAATAAGGAACAAACTTAGTGGTATTTAACTGACATTGGTGTTTGATATGGTTAAGTTAGGATATGAATTGGAATATACGCCCGATCTTTCTCTTTGTAAATATGAAGTGTTGGGCGACAACGATGCAAATGGATTGATAGGACGACATAACGCTTTTTTACGCCAGTGGAACCGCATAACATCTTTAACAAAAACAAGAATTCATCTTTTAATTCAGTATCACGCAAATAATCAGCCAGGGGAACGTATGAAGTTCTTATTGCTGATTACTAGCTCCAGTGACGCGGTGCTTCCAGCGCTGCACCAGCTGGTCAGGGTGTCACCATTGGCTGATTATTTTCATTTTGTGCCCGTGGACTGGAATTCCCTGGAACATCAGTTAGCATGGAGTTATTGCAGTGAAGCGGTCTTAAAGAAGACAGAGCGGCGCAGAAATTCCGATATGACTTCAGAGGCTAATTCTCAGAATTTTTACGTAGTATCTGGATGGAAATCTGCGGAAGATGCTAGGTTAAGGGATATGCTTCGCGTAATGGATGCGCTGCAACAGAATCTTGCTTATGTGGTAAGCTTTGAGGGCACTGATGCAGTGGACACTGTTTTACGTGCTCTAGATCGTCCAATATCCTACTTGCGTAAAAGAACTTCATATGGGTTTTCCCAAAAAGTCTCGTTGGATATGACTACTAAGGTGAGTTTCCGTGATATTGCTGCGGAAGAAACATTGGATGAGTACGAGAAATTCTTGACTTGTGTTGCAGAGTCTCCTTGCTTTTATGCGAATATACGCACATTTTCTGATACAAAAACAGGGGCAGAATTGTTGATGTCAGCGGCTGTAGGAGAGGCGATTGAAGAGGGCAATGCCGAGATATTTTGTCCACTGCACTGCGAAACAATTGATGAGGTTCTTGCTTCACATCAATACTATTCAAGCCTAGTTCCTGAATCACTTGTGTTTTGGCCGACACTGCTCACTTTAGAGGAACTATCACCTTTTTTTCGATGCCCCATTCTTTTGGAAGGAGAGCAAATTGATTTTCCAAAAGAGACGAAGGCAAAATATATGTCTGGTTCGCTTCCATTGGGACGAGATCTTCTAAACTATCCTGTGACACTTGATGTGGATCTACTCAAGAAACATGCATTTGTTTGTGGTGTGCCTGGTGCGGGTAAGACAAACACAATGCTCGGACTTTGTTATAATCTTTGGGAAAAATACCGTATCCCATTTTTAGTCTTGGAGCCTGCGAAAAAAGAATATCGTGCGTTGGCTCAAACTGATATTGATAGCCTAATTGTATTTTCTCCTTCTTCAGGTTCTAGATTCCCTCTTGCAATTAACCCTTTCCAATTTCCGATAGGGATGGCCTTGGCAGAGCATATTCAGAATTTAGATGAAGTATTTGAAGGCGCATTTCCTCTGAGTCCGCCACTACCTGCTCTTCTAGATCGCGCAATTGAAGCTGTTTATGTGGATCATGGATGGGATGTTGAGGACATAAACACTGGAGAGCGAGATTATCCAACAATGACAGAACTCTATAAAAAACTGGAGGAGGAACTTGAGAAGACGGACTACGATGGTGAAGTCCGAGGCAATATGAAGTCCGCTTTGGAGATGCGAATTTCATCTTTATTAAGGCGCGATTTGGGGAACGTATTTGATGTTCCTGTGTCTACAATAACACCAGAGAACTGGACGAAGTATCCGATTATCATAGAATTGGAATCGCTAGGAAAAGGACCCGCAAATTTTCTGACATTGATGCTATGTACACTCATTCGAGAAGCATTACGCATTGATCCGAAGGGGGATATGGACAAACCCTTACGTCATGTAATTTTTATTGAAGAGGCCCACAACCTGATTGCACCAGTGTGCAGTGATACCACTGGAGAAGATGCAAATCCTAAGTCGGCTGCTACCAGTTATATTGTAAAAATGTTAGCAGAGGTCCGTGCACTGCGTGAAGGGATTGTCATTGCAGATCAGTTGCCAACTTCCATGGCACCAGAAATTTTGAAAAACACCACATTAAAGATTACTCACCGGATTACATCTGAAGATGACCGGAATCTAATTGGTTCATCTATGTCAGCCTCAAATGTGCAACTTGAGGAATTGTCTACATATCTGCCTGGGGAAACACTTGTGTATTATGAGGGCCTATTGAAACCGTTTAAGTTGCGAGTAGATATGTTTGAGCAAAAGGATGCTCCAGACAATGATCAGCTATTTGAGCTTATGAAGTCTAGGCCAATTCATCAAAAGGCCATGTTATTTACAGTTCAGAGTAGGTTAGTGAAGATTCAGATGCAATGGATTGAGGAATGGAAGATTGCAATGGCAGTTTACGATAAATTGATTTCTGACTGTAATCAGTTTCAGAATCATGCGGGAGACGGGAATCTGAAAGGCGAATTAACAGAGATTATGAAGGATCAACTTGGAATGAATAGTTCACTGAACGTATTGAAGCGTTTGGCAGCCAAACATAAAGCATGGATTCAGAGTTTCCCCAATTTGCCTAGAGATTATGTGGATTTTCAAGGGAAAGCAGAAAAAGATATAGAGGCAGTCACATATTATGTGACGAAGAAACTCAGAGAAATCAAGTTTTAGGAGTGTGAACAAGATGGGCATATTTCGAGATATGGCTGGCATCGCTGCTGGTGCAGCTGGAATATCCGCACGAAAAGCAAAGGCAAAGAAGGTATTGGACGAGCATCGTCAACGTGCACAAGAAGAACTCTCCATTCACGAAGCTGAGTTTAAAGAATATATTGCCTCCGAGAGAACGCGATACCTTTCTCGGAAGGAGCACTATATTGTGACCTATATGTTTACCCAGATGATGCTGGGGAGCACAATGGGCCAGCGTGATTTTTCTTTTCTCGATCAAATGGCTCAGGAATATCGGTCTGGAAACGTATTCCGTGATAATTTAAAGAAGGTTGAGACAGAATACTATTCCTTCCTTGCGCAAGCATTTAAGGACGGAGAAATTACCGCATCATCTATGATTCTGGTCTTGAAAGATCTACTCTATTTCAAAGAAATCAGGGACGAAGTTCAACTGATTATTGCAAGCGAGTCGGTGCTGCAAGATGAAATGACCGCATCATCAAGTATATTTACCAACTGCGAAGATGTTGAGAGTTTAATTAAAGCAATACGTGACTTTAACATTATTGACTGTAATCCCACAATCGGTGCCTTCTCGGATGGAGTTGAAGCGTTAGATAATGGTGACTACAAAAGTGCTGTGAAACACTGGCTTTATGGAAGTTACTCAAAAGAGGATTTTGGTAAAATTAAGCTAGCCTTGCTCCATTTTGCGCAGGATGAAAATCAAGACATCGGTGCAGTTGAGCTATATGGTGTATATACAAAGCTTTGCCGTAGGCTATTTGGTATTAGTAAAGTTAAGGTAGTTGATGGCGAAGAGAAGGTCATCCTTTATCCTTCGGTTGATATGGTGATTGCGGAGGAGCTTCGCCACATTCATTCTGGAAGTGCAGACCAATACGATGAAACATTGCAGGATTGGTTAAGCAATTGTGGAACACGCGTAGATCGAAATCAACTAGATGTGCTACAAAATGTATTCTTTCATTTTGGCGCGTTTGGGCAAGAACAGATTGTACTAGAGTACATGGTGAAGAATAATATGCCACGAACACCGGACCAAGAGCAACGCTTAAGATTGCTTAAAGGGAATGGAGCAATTGGCGCAGGTTCTTCATTAGTGGCGTTTGATACTTTGGATGTACAGCCGAGAGAGGGAGAGTATCTTTATGATCACCGCTTCTTCACTTGGAAATCAAATGAGATTCAGCAGTATTTTACATCAATATCCTTAAAACGAAAATGTCAGAAATTCCCGATGGTGATTGACGAGTGGCAGAAGGATGTTAGCTTGCAAGGCATTCGATGGAATGATGAACATATAAGCCAACTTATTCGTGATGGGCTTATTCGGAACTTCGGGGATATGTATCGAGTGTCGATTGTCCAAGCAGGTGCGGCCATCGAAGGGTGGGTAGATACTCTACCGACAATACATATTCAGACTAAAGATTCTTTTGTCCGAAATAGTGAACTATCGTTTCTCATTTCAGGAGAGCAGATTACAAATTCGTCGATTCATCTAATAATCATGGTTCTTCTATCTCCTGCTGATGCCAATGGTCAACTATTAGAGAGTGATTCACTTTACAAAAAAGTTGTTGCAATAAAGGAGAATCACAATCCACGGATAGACACATTTATTTCCACGATGAAAAATATTTTGATTACTGAATTGGAGAACTGGATTAACCAATTTAATAATGACCAAGACATCTACTAAGGAGGCACATCTATGTTTGAGGACAATATTGATGTCAAAATAGGACGTGTGCTGTTTGAGAAACAAACAGGGGAAGAACTATACGATGCAGCAATTGGGCTAAAGGAACTCTTTGACCAGCGCGAAAAAAAAGATGCTGTGGCCGGCACAATGGCGATTGAAATTGCAATAGCTTCATATTTTGAGGGCTGCTCAGCTGGAGCTGCGTTGGCTTCCTCCTGCATGCTAGATGGAACTGGGTATCAAGGCCTATCCAATATCCGTGTCCCATTTGAGGTCTATTTAGAAGCAGGTATGGAAGCAAATTATGAATGCGCTTATTTTTTAGGCTTTGAGTTTGACCATGGTTATCCACCGTATATACCACAGAATCCAGTTATTGCCGCCCACTTTTTTAAATTGGCTGCGGATTCAGGGAGTTCTCGAGCACAATTGGAAATGGGGAATCGGTATTATGATGGTAGGGGTGTAGAAATCAATTTTCAACAAGCTGACGTTTATTGGGAAGCAGCAGCAAAGCAAGGTGTTCCGGAAGCACAATATAATCTCGGACTGTTGCTGGATGGAAGTCTGGCAGGTGCTCCTTCTATGACGACCTATGAGCCAGAACGAGCTGGGTATTGGCTTGAACAGGCTGCTAGAAATGGTTATGAAGATGCAGCAACAATACTCAACGAAAAATATCGCTTTAATCAAAGGCAAAACAAATGGAAGAAAATTACTCGATGAAACATATGTGGGTGATTGATTATGCCAAGATGGAAACGCGAGCAATATATGGATGCATCTGGTGCTTGGCGGATGCCAAATGACGATTATGTGGATTATTCGGGGGCATGGAGATCTCCTGATGATTCTTATGTAGATGCGTCTGGAGCATGGAGAGAAGCCAACGATGATTACATCGACGAATCAGGTGGTTGGCGCAAACCCGGGGAACAGTATTTGGACCATTCTGGCGGATGGCGGTACTGATAACACAAACATAAAACTCATCAAGTAGTTTTTGAACATCAAATGTATTCTACGCTTTTCTTTTTCATATACACCAGCTACCATAATGGAATCAACTTGGCGGAGAATAGCAGGCATTCTGTTGCCGCTACTTCTATTCTCACTATCACTGATCTCATCTTCCGAGTTCTGCACAAGGTTGTTCACGATTCGTAGCCTTCGAATAAACTGATTTTCAGTAATGGTGTCCCTGTTTATCAGATAGATCACGATAGCATAGAGAAGAACAATCCGATTCAAGGGGAACTTGCGGTTTCTTACACCCACAATTTCGGAGTATGTACGAAGGCAGTCTTCGAAAATATCGATAGCATACCGGTCATCGATTTTAATTTTGCCGGCTTCGTGCTCATGGGTGAAATACTGCGTTAGGAAAGCATCCGGCGTAGTGCTATCCAAATCACACCAACAGTCAAACATCTTCTCCATGAGCAACATATTCTCCAGTGGAGATTCCGCAGTGTCGCTGAAGTACTTTTCCAACAGATCAAACTCATCGCCGCTCTGACCCTGGGGGGAGCCTCCGGATCTATAACAGAGAATATCACATATGAATCGGAAATAGCGCAGGAACTCATCGTCAATTACATTATCGTCGCCACGGTAGTACCAGAGCATGTCCGTCCAGGTGAGGTCGATTTTATGCATCAACCTCTTTGCAACATCCGGATCAACTGCTTTGATCTTGTGCTCCAGTTCTGCTTTGAAATGCTCGAAAAGGGTCAACGGTTTGCCACGAGAGTTCATCTTGATATAAAGTTCGTCAGTTAGGCCCATATCCTTAATTGGCAGAAAATAGAACGAAATTGCGTTGCCGCATAGGCGCTCCCAGAGATCTGGAACAACTGCAAACTTCTCATCAATCGAATCTAACATGGTCAGCATAGAACTAACCGTCTGATCCTTCATCCAATCTAGCGGGAACCATGGTTGATCCACGATCTCTTCGGAGATTTTAGCGGCAAATGAGGGTTCAAAAGAGATAAGTAGATTGCAGAAGTCCCGTGCGCTGTACCTTGTTTCATAACTAAAGCACTTCAAAAACTCATATTCCGAAGGCTCCAGAGCGGCCTTTTTTGCCGCGTACCAGTGGAGCAGGAAGAGTGTTGTCAGGCGCTGCTGGCCATCCAGGGGCGTCATAATGCCACTCTGGTCAATGTCACCATAAATGAAATCCAGAGTGACTGGTGCTTCAGTTACGGCACGGTATAGGGAATCCAAGAATCTCATTCTCACGCGGGCAATATCAGCGCCCTCACGCCCCTGGGCATAGTCTCGCTGAATAATGGGGATGACAATCTTTTTCAGCGGAATGACTTCGCCCTGGTACTCGATTTCTGTGTTAAAAATGTCAGTGAAGGTGTGAAGTGCAGTGGCCATCTCATTCCACCTCCTCTATCACAATAGCGTCCGTCAGATAATCCTTTAGCACGGTATTCATTGCAGCAACATAGGCTTCCCGATCCTTTGCTCCCCAGAAGTGGAGTTGATTATCCGCAGACGGGGTGTAGTACTTTAGAAAAACCATTTTTGTGCAGAATGGAATATACTGGCCAGCCTTGTCCATTTCAATGATTGCATTTCTCTTAACATCGAATGTTGAATTGTTCAGAGCAGCGTTGTCGCTGGTATTGAGCAGTGCAAGATTAGAGATAGAGTGGAGAAACACATTGTTGCCATCGACCGACAGCAGCTCCACAACCTTCTGCTGAAGTGATTCAAATTCATTGCGCTCCAGTCGTTCCTTTTGAATGGCTGCTGCCATCTCGCTGAGCAGACCGACATGATCTCCATTGAGCGCTTCGATAGACGAAGTGTGCAGTTCCAGCCACTTTTTCCAAGCGTCCTGTGTGCGCATACCTTCAGATTGCTGCGCATGGATATGCTCTAAACTCCAAGCTACTTTACGACCTTTTTCATACTTAAACTTGTCGAAGGGGAACCACTGGGTACACGCACCATTTTGCCGGACAGACTCCACATTGAACAACAGAAGCAATCGGCTGATGTTATCGTAGTCAGTTTTCTTCTCGTAAGAGAGCTCGCCATAGTTAGAGTTCCCCTTGAGCCTGATGCTGGCTCTAATCCGAGCATCCAGGTCATCTGCGAACTGCCGCTTTGTTTTATCTTGGGAGTACTGGAAAATCTCATTCAGCGTTGCCGTGTTGGAAGCAATCAGGTATCCAATCTTATGGTACAGAGTATGATTCTCATACCAGTCCTTTAGCAGCAAGAAGGTATTCTGGATCTTCCTCCAGAGAACATCCAGAGGTGTGGTCTTCTGCATCTGGTCAAAGGCAAAGTATGTGAAGTACTTCTCTTTGTTGTCAGCTGGGGTTTTGGCCATCATGTCCAGAACAAGATCAATTCTGGTCTGATAGCTTTCACTGGTCCTATTCGTGAGGAAGTACCACAAACTATCATCATGAAGTTCCTTTTCGATATTATCCCAGAGCAAAGAGATTTCTTCCTGCTTTTCACGCTCCAGCCTAGACTGCAAACTCTGAGCCATATCGGCCCCGGAGGTATCGCGGCCCCGGCACAGGAACATAGCCTTCACCAATTCTGCGCTTGTCAGGGGGATCTTTCCGATATTCAGCCGCGTAAACAGTGCAATGGCATCCTGAGACTCATCTACCTCATACCAAATCACTTTGACCTTTTCATCGAAGTATTTATTGATATTAGTGAGAGTTGATTTTTTCTCCTTGGTAGCAAACCATTCACTAATCGTTTCGTATGCATTGCAGATAAACCAGAAGTCGATGTTCTCATCTTTACGAGCCATATCAATGTCAGTAAGGAACTCCTGGGACTTCTCACGGGTTTCATAGGTAATGGAAAATTGAGGCTCGTCCAGGAATCCACCGCTGGCGTTGTGCATATACTTGTAGATGAGATACAGCGTTGTCAATCGCTGCTGGCCATCAATCAGTTCGTAGGAGTCGCCATTGTTCTTCACTACAATAGGCTGGAGGCAGTAATCCTGATTGCCATTGGTGTATACATCGTCCAGTAAGCGCTTGACCTCTTCCGGCCCCCAACGGTATCCTCGTTGGTAGGAGGCCACATGGAAGGCTCCATTTATGGCTCCAACCAGCTTTGTTTCTAAGATAATTTCTGCCATAGTAACATCTCCTACATGAATTATGGACTCTCTGGTAATTAGGCTGCAACCTGTATCGTCGTGTGAAGCAAGTTGATTACTGTCACCAGCGCAGGAAAATTCAGTCCAAATATTTCTGTAAGGTTATAGTTCTTGAACGGTTCAGTGTTAACCATATCCGCCAACTCGACATCTCCATTTTCACGGGCATAGTTAATTATCGTCCGCACAAACTCCTGCTGTTGTGCATTAAGGAGATTGCCATTCAGGTACTCTCCAAACTTTTCGTTGACTGCTTCCTGGCTCACACCAATCAAACTTCGAACAAAGGCAGCCAGATTACCAATGTCGGTCGTCTCGTTATAATCTTGCTGTGTGCCTAATTCATGCCAAAGTATGTGCTCCAATTCAACGAGATCGTTATTTGTGATTGGTTCAAGATTATGAATCTTCCTAATTGCAGTACTGTCCAAGTGCTCTGCCAAATAGTCGATGACCTTTTCACGGTAAGTACGAATATCAATCATTGTGGCATCTGGCTGGAAATCGGATTCAAAAATCTCATCTTGGATGTCAATGTTGTGTTTCTTTTTCCACCGTCTTTAATGAACACCATGAGGTCACGCAACGATTCACGCATTGTCTCTAGTTCCGGGACAGTCGCTGCCTTCCAGAAGTCCTCCGTAACAAGTGTTTTCAATTCTTTTGCTTTTGATAGAACCTGCGGTACTGATGCCTTTTCAGTGACTAAATACTGTGCCACAAGTCGAATATTTTTCACATGTTTTACGACACTATTCAGGTTGCCACTTTCTAATAACGCCTTTTCAACATGGAACATCCGTATGTCAAATGCAATACTAAGATGGTTTCCATTCAATCCACTATCTAGAAGCGGCGAAATGTATTTCTTCACTTCTTTCACCATAACAGGAGAAAGCGAAATCCATGTATCCCAATTATAGTACTTGTCCACATACTGCATGGATTCGCGTACCTGAATCCGCTTACTATGGGACTTCACCTTAACGACAGCAGCATGTAACTCAGCCTTGATTCGGTCATAGTACATATGGAACCACGAATCTTCTTGATACTCGATCCTCTGAAGCTCGTATAGCATATCCAGACGAATTTCAAACATTCTCTGAGAAAGAGATTGAATTTCCTTTCCTTCTTTGCCATCTGGATTCATGCCAAAGTACTCAAAATTTCCACAGTAATCAAAAATCAAGAATCCACTCTTGTCCTTGCCTGTTCCGTATAGATCCTCGCAAAGCCGCGTTCCCCTTCCAATCATTTGAACGAACTTAATCTTTGAGCGCACCTTTTTGAAAAAGACAAGGTTCAGAACAGCAGGAACATCAACGCCTGTATCAAGCATATCCACTGAGACTGCAATCCTAAATTCATCATTCTGTTCAAATTGAAGGACAAGATCCTGACCATAACTGATAGAGTAATCCACCAACTGACAGGTATTCGCAGGGTATTCTGGGTACATATTGTGGAAACAATCTACAATCATCTGTGCATGTCTGTGGTTATACGCAAAGATGATTGTTTTTCCAAGGGTTTCTCCTCCGTTAACTCTATTACCCCACATCATCAGTTCTTCCAGAACGCGCTTGCAAGTATCTTCATTGAACAGATATTTGAAGATTTCATTACCAGGTATGTTGAAATCCGGCGTGGGAGGATCTTCTTCAAGATACTCATCCAATTGGGCCTTTTCCTCCTCAGTCAAGGCATTCAAATCAATACCTTTCGTGAGAATCGAGGATGTTCTGTTGATTACACGATAGCCTACTAGGTATTTCTCATTCACAGCTTCTTCCATACTGTAATCATAGTTTGGAATGCCTGCCTCACAACCAAAAATTTTATATGTATTTGCATCAACTTCATTTTTGGGAGTTGCAGTCAATCCTATCAGAAAACTATCGAAATATTTGAAAATCGTTCCATACCTGTTGAATATACTTCGATGAGCCTCGTCAATAATGATCAAATCAAAATGGCCAGAAGAGAAGACTTTTTCTTCAGCATCAATATAGTGAATCATCGTCTGATATGTACAGAAGATAAGTCTTGCATTTAGATCTTTGGGTTCATCGCCAGACAGCTCACATACGCTCATTTTAGGAAGTAACCTAGTGAATGCTCTCTTTGCCTGATTGACCAAGGAAGTTCTATCTGCCAGGAACAAAACATTTTTAACCCACTTATTATTGGCTAGAACATCAACGAGGGAAATAGTAACGCGGGTTTTTCCTGTACCCGTTGCCATAACTAACAGCCCCCGGCGATGCTTGCTATTCAACCATTCACAGATACTCGTAATCGCCATTTTCTGATACGGACGATCTGTGATATTGGCATTGATGGTAAGATCTGTAATGTTACCTCTATTTCTTCGTTGGAGCAGCAGTTCAAGATCCTGCTGAGAATGAAATGCCATCACAGGCCGATCAGGATATATGCCATCGATAATCTGTGTGTTATATCCATTCGTATAATAAAGGACAGGCTTATAACCATAAACCTTCTTCATACACTCGCCATAGAGATCCACTTGATGTCGGCCTTTTGCTGCATCCATTGAAGTTTTCTTGACTTCGATAATGGCTAAAGGTTTTCCGTCCCGCCCATATAACACATAATCACAGTAACCAACTCCATGCGGGTTTGGCATACCCTGCACTTCAATTTCAACGCCTGCCTTAGACGGCTGTGCAATATTTTCTTTTGTGAGGACTTCCCATCCAGCCTCCTGTAAATATAGGTCGATATACTGTCTTCGAGTCTCTGCCTCGCTCATATAGGGCGGTTTGCGGTATGTCGCTTCTGTCCCATTTTCCTTGGCTTTGATAAGACCAATCAAATAGAAGATGTTGTTGAACGCCAGTTTTGCTTCCTTTTTTTTAATATGCTTACCATGCTGGGCATTCATTCCGAGTATACGCACATAATGAAGGGTGCTAATAGTATCTGAATCGTTGATATATGAAGACACAGTAAGACCATCAATTAACTCCAATAGCGAAGCCTTCTTCGGAAATTCAACACCTGCCTTCTCATAAATGAAACCAATTGCATCTTCAAGAAGCAAACGGCACAGTAGCGCACGGTCCTGACTATTTTGTGCATTTTTCGCTTGGGCAAGTTTCGATTCCATCTGGCCTACTGTCACTAGAAACCCCTCCATTCATAATACCATTTATTAGACCGACAACTTTTGATTTGTCAATCTGTTCGGCAAAAGTAGTAAACTGTTCCTGGATCTGAATTGGCGGCACATGGACGATGATATTTTTCAATTTGCTCACATTGATTCCAGCCATAATTGCGCCAGAACTGACAGATTCAATCTGATACTGAACAGCTCTACTAAAATGCAACTGATACATCATAAAGAGTGGCAACACTCTGTCATGATCAACCCTGATTCTCAAAACGTCCGAATGAATTATTCCGTCTGGGAAATTCTTTGGAAAAACAGCACACTTGCCGACATTCCCTTTACGTGACATTGCTATATCCCCAGAGATCAGCGAATATGCAGACAATTGGTTGGCCTTTTCATTTGTCAGGTAGTGGGTTGGGAGAGATGTAAATCCATTATTGATTTGAGGAATTTCCCATACTGCAACACCAGCAGATTGATACTCGTCCTTGCTCAACTGCGTTCCAAACGGTCCGCACTTAATGCCATCCGCACTTTCACATGCTTCATATAAATGCAAGGTTCTCCATCGGCAATCAGGAGCGGCCAAGTCCCCAAACATCTCGACAAATCGGGCTTTAATGAGGTTGTCCAGTTCTAAGAGCTGCTGTTTTCGAGAATCGATTAGAGCGATTATTTTATCCAATACCTCAATTGCATAAATCTGCTCATCCACCGATGGACAAGGGATTCTCATTTGGAGAAAGTCTTTATCTGACAGGCGTTCTCGGCGTTTTATGCTCCCATTGAACTTCGATGCATAATAGGCAATACTTCTTGGAGACCGCAATACGACTTCCAAGTATTTTGGAACGATTGCATTCCGCTTAATATCCCAGATCTTATAAGCAGGGCTAACAATTCCGATGTCCACAACCTCTTGGATTCCAAAATTAGCCTCGTCGATGTGGATGCCCTGAACTAACTGTCCCCGATGCACTATTTTATAGTTGGCGGTGTCCTTAGACGCAATCCTTTTTTTGAATTTCTCACTTTGGAGAACAATACCATCGTTCTTAGTTATAGATAGAACTGGGAAATCGCAGTCACCGCAACGATTGTTTTTGGCAGCAACGATGAGATCACCCAGATTTACATATTCCATTCAATTCAACCCCACAAATCCGAAGTTGTCAGGCAATAAACTTCTGATGTGAGGTTTTGACATTAGTTTGATTGACAATGGCGTATTGCATGGTTGTGTCGATTTGGGAATGTCCGAGGATCTTCTGCACCTGCTCAATGGGCATTCCCTTGTCGATTGCTCTGGTGGCCATGGTGCGACGGAATTTGTGGGGGTGGATGCGGGATATACCCAGTCGTCGTCCTAATTCGCGCAATCGTATCTCCACGCCACTGATTTTCAGTCGTGCATGAGGTGAATCCAGCGTTACAAACAGCGCTGGATCAGCATCGCTGCGGGTATCCAGATAAGCTTGTAAATGTATTTTTGCCTTTGCATCAAAGTATACCCGACGCTCTTTATCGCCCTTACCGTACACGACGCACTCACGCTGCTGCAAATTCACATCGGAGATATTGAGGTTGACCAACTCACCCACTCGGATGCCTGTGGAGTATAGTAGATCGATTATCGCAATATCCCGAATCTGTGTGCAGTTGTCCCGCATCAGCTCAATAGTTTCGTCAGATATGACCTCTTTCACCACTGTTCTAGTTTTTATTTTATGTATGCGACGCATGGGACTTTTCAGGATATAGTCCTCTTCCTCCAGCCATGAGAAAAAACTGGATATGTTTCGCCGTATATTGTCCACAGTCACCTTGCTGCAATCATTGATCTTCTGATAGTCTACCAGATAGCTTCGTATCTCATCGGTGGCAATCTTGCGGATTGGAGTTGAAATGGCTGAAAGTAGATGCTCTATAGTCACGCGATAGTAATTGATTGTTCGTTCTGAACAGCCCTCTATTTTCTTTGCATCCAGAAACAGTTTCAGATACTCCGCGTTGGAGATGGCAGTCTTCTGAGATTCCTTCTCAGATAATTGTTTGAGCAGCACCTCTTGCAGTTTCTTCAGCTGTGAGATACTGAGATATTCGGCCATTTCATTCATGATACTAACCAATTTTTCTTCCATGTTAATACACCTCGCCCGTTGTGTACCAACATCCTGCATCCATTATGCCTTATTAACTAACTGAAATACTGTTGCATCAAACTATCGAACAATATCTGTGCTTCATTGAGTGCTCTCTGCACCACAACTTTTGATTTGTCTATTTGATCTACAATAGCCGCAAACTGAAGTTGTGCGTCTAAAGGTGGTATGACAATCTCAATATCCGACAGAATTTTCTGATTGACCTTGAAGGTGCCGTTCGTAGTCCTTGCTCCTGTTTCAATCTGCATCCGTACTTCCGGTTGCTTCCAAGCATAAAAAAGATACGGCAGACAAACCTTCGATGTATCAACACGAGCCGCAATAATGGTATCAGGAAACACAAATCAGGACAGTCGTGTTTTGAGTATGCGGCAGTTCCAACAAGCGCTTTGTTTCCATTGCCGCGGCAAATGTAGAAATCCGTTTTGCTTACGCGTTTATCAGCAGCAGGCATCTTATCAAATATGCCGTTTTTCCATGCACTTTCGTCAAATGCGCCTTGTGTAATGGACGATAGTGTTAGGACCTTTAGTGTATATATACCGCTTGTTGAGGGGGATACACCATTTCTAATCTCTTGAAAGAGTGAGCCCGCTTTAACTGTCTCTCTTGGGTGTGACTCAAACATCTCGACAAATCGGGCTTTAATGAGGTTGTCTAGTTCGGTAAGTTGCTGCTTACGTGCAGAGATTATTGCCTGTGCTTTTTCAAGGATATTGACAATCTCAATTTGTTCATTCATCGGTGGAATAGGCACTTCAACCTTACGAACCATCTCGCTATTCAGATTGTTTACAACACCGCCAACAGCCATTGATTTGAATCGGCGATATGTAGTCGGCGAACTCAGGTAGAAGTATAAGAAGCGCTTATCAAAAGCACCGTTATTGTCTCTCAAAACAAGCCATCCGTCGTGAATGCAGCCATCTATTTTAAGTATATACGGCCTACCGAAGCTCATAGAATTGGATAGAAGGAAATCACCTGGCTCGACGAACCGAGATTTTTTCATTCCTTCAGGTTTGATCTTCTGCTCGGTCTTAGTAATGTACATCGAATCATCAGCATCACCGATTTTTATCCAATTGATGCCGTCATTTGAATCTGTAATAAATGTATCTATTGGGCGTGGTGAACCGCCACGTTCAACAGTACATACATCGCCAATCCGCTTATATGTCCAGTTATATGCCATCGTTCATCCCCACAAATCCGAATTTACTGATTCAGCAATTTTTCTAGTTCGGCTATTTCCTGATCAATCTGAACAGATAGCTTCCTCAGATTGGCCAAGATTTCTTGTGTAGGAGGATACTCTACTGCCACATATTCGATCTTCTTATATTTATTGATGGACAGATCATATCCGTTATCAACAATTTCCTGCTTACTAACAAAGAAGCTCTGTTCCGTTCGTTCACGATCCTTTTCGTCCTCAAGATTATTATAACGAGCAATAATGTCTGGAATATCGTTTTCAGTAACGGGGCTTCGTTTATCATCAAGGCTGAAACCATCAGCCTTCATGTCATAGAACCAAACTCTATCTGTTCCTCCAGAATTGGTTTTGGTGAAAATCAAAATTGCAGTAGAAACTCCAGCATAGGGCTTGAACACACCAGATGGCATGGAAATAACCGCCTGAAGCTGTTGCTTCTCAACTAATTCCTCACGTATTGACTTATGAGCCTTTGAAGAACCGAAGAGTACACCATCAGGAACAATACAGGCGCATCGGCCTCCAACTTTTAACATCTTAATAAACAGTGCCACAAACAGAAGTTCTGTTTTCCTCGTTTTACATAGCGCCAGCAGATCCTTACTGATTTCTTCTTGAAACACGCTACCGGTGAATGGAGGATTCGCCATAATAAGTGAGTATGTATTCCGCTCAGTATTATCGCCCGAAAGTGAATCCTGATAAATAATATGTGGATCATCTACACCATGAAGCATCATGTTCATTGCTCCAATTCGGAGCATAGATTGGTCAGTATCAAAACCCGAAAATAGCCCAGATTTGAAGTACTTATTATTTTCACTTTTCAACTTTTCTGACTGCTGATGTTCATTGATATACGCTGCACTGGATAGCAGAAACCCCGCTGAGCCCATTGCTGGATCAAGAATAGCATCCTTCAGTGTCGGCTTCATAAGCTCCACCATCATGTTGATGATATGACGTGGTGTTCTAAACTGTCCGTTCTCACCAGCTGCCGCAATTTTACCCAACAGATATTCATAGACATCGCCCATAATGTCTTTATTATTCATATCTAGAGCATCGATACCATCTACAACCTTCGCAAGGACTTTGGCGGTTGGAATCAGAAACACAGTATCTTTCATATATCTGCTGAAAGCAGTATCCCTTCCATCGCCTATGGTTTTGATGAAGGGGAACACATAATTCTGGATATTTGTAAGCATGTCTCCTGGCTCAAAGTTATGGAACACATGCCATCGTAGATTCAAGTACTCGGTCTCAACTCTTGGATTCTCACTAATGACACAAATACCATCTTTGAAAACCTTGTCCTTAATTACAACGTGGAGGAGATTCGCTGTTGCTTCCTGTGCCAGCTGGTTGTCATCCAAAAGTTTCATAAACATGAGGTATGTTATCTGTTCCAAAACAGTAATCGGACTTGTTATGCCACCAGTCCAAATTGTATCCCAAATGGAATCAACTTTGTTTTTCAGTTCGCCTGTAATCATTTTTATACACTCCAGTTATCCAATTCACCCATATGAGGTGCTTTCAGTTATTGGCTTTCATACCTTCGGCCTTTTTGTGGGTTCTCCCATAAACACCAATATACTTTCCACTCTTAATTCGTGCATCCGCCGGTTTAACTGCATCTTTTGGAATCATCCAGGCGGAACCAAATCTCTCTGTTCCAGGGATACGTCCAGTCGCACACAAGGTCTGAATTCTCCGCCGCGTCAAACACCATTTTTCTGCTGCTTCACTAATGGTCATGTAGTCCATCTCATCACCTCAAAACAAAGGAGCCTTGCGACATGGCAAGGCTCCCACTGGCTGCCAGGTCCGCAGCTATGTATGGTAATATCCGATGAACTTATTTTACACCTAACGGCGAACAATATCAATCAAGATTTCGGCAATTATTGACATTACACCCGAATGGTATCAATTAAATTTAGCACGTTGCGAATGGATTCTCGACGCGCCTGCTTTTTGGCCCGCTTCTGCTGTTTTCGGTAGCGCTTTGTTCCCTTTCGAGGCGGCTCTTTCTTCTTCGGTGCAGGGTGGATCGGGTTCAGCATTCGGAAGTAGTCGTGCTCCACTATATACTCTAGATACCCAAGCAGAGTTGGATAGCATACGCCCTGACAATGATAACCAGGTACTCTATCATGGCGTCTCTTCTCCAAATGCAATTCATTTTTGTGGTAAAGCATTGTGCATGTGGAATTGTCTTCCGGCGTTATCTTCCATAGACTGCGAGGGGTCTCAACACGGAAACACTTATTCTCGATGCTGAAGCACAGCCCATTATGGGAGCAATACTCTTGAATTGCTGATTCTTCAGACTTATATTTTTGCATCAGTGGATTGCAGTGTTTGCAGAGGTGATAGCGCTTGGAGAAAGCCATCCATATGGACGGAATCTCGATCAAGTTTTCCTCGCGAATTCTCTTGCAATGGGGACAATCCGGTGTATGTATGATCCGTTTGCGTCCAAGCGAAGTTGCGTAATACATGTGCCTGCCCCCATTCTTTTCTCCTGTTGCAGCTCCCTGACCAATCATCTCCACCTGCGATGAAACCATAGTACAACAATATCTGTCCCTTAATACGGACTATTTAAGAGCCGAGGCATCGTGTTTGCCTCGGCTCCAGTAGTTCTATGATTTTGCATACATTTCCAGTAAGGATAGCACTATTTTTTGAGTCTAGGCCCAATCAGGGATCACAGCGTTTACAGGGAACGTACCCCTGCGCGATCAGATCATCGCGGTTGCCACTATACTCTTGCCGATTGGTTGCCTTGATGTCATCTGCACTTGAGCAAGAGGGAAGGTGGAACTTTTTCGTATTGGTGTTGAGCACATAATCGCACTGGCTTTGAGGTGTGCTCTGCTGCGGCTCCGGCGCAGGAGTATTCTCGGTCGGCTTGCTAGGAGCAACGGGCGTGGCAGGCTTTTCGGACTGAGGTTTTGGCTGGGTGTTAACAGTCCCGCTCTCCAATTCACTCTCTCCAGTGGCGTAATTGATTTTGACTCCGGGCTGAGCATTATAGGCGAAGACACAGAAGGTAACGCCATCACCCTGATCCTCAACAGAATATCCTTCCATCAGAACACCGGCAGCGAGAAGGTTGTCTCCCTCATAGATTGGCGTCACGCGATAAAGTACATGGTTGTTCGTCTCCTTTACGTAGTCCGCCACCATATTTTCAAAAGGTAGCATTCCTTCGATGTTCAGGTACCGGGTCCCAGTGATCAGATTCTCCTCATTCGCATTCTCGCCGGTGAGCTGGAACCCAATGAGATGACAGCGGTTGTAGAGATACTTGCCATCCACGCAGTCATACTTCACTGTATGCCAACCAGTAGGTTTAACCTGACCAATGCTTCCACGCTCTTCTGTTGGCATAATATCCTGGCCTACACAGGCATAGGTGACACCACAGCGGCCCAGCGCGTCCAGAGGATCGTATGTTTCGAAAAAATTGGTAGTGAGCTCCGAATCGTCGAAGTAGGGGACATTCCCATTGACTGCGATGTAGGCATTACCTGAGAAGGCCGGCACCTCGGCAAGGTTGAAGGAAGCGGATACCGTCGGAAGCTGAGACGGCTGCGGTGTTTGAGGGGCACTCTGAGTCTGTGGCTCGCTCTGTTCTGGTTTTCCGATGTGATCTGATGTCAGCCCGAGGTCTTGCGTTAGGGATTCATCGGAATCACTCTTCTCAGGATTCTCTGTAACAATGGCGGATTCATCAGGGGGGACAGTAGCTGTTCTGGTGCCAGAGCTGTCGCTGCTGCATCCGGACAAAAGAAACAGGGAAAGGGCGAGAATCGCTAACCAGCGACTCATTACATTCTTCATCTCACATAAACCTCCATTGTCACATTTTCATGGGAGTGCCCAGGAAAGTCTTCCGTTGACTGAAGTTTCCACCTATTCTGCGTCAGGTCGATGTCAAAGGCACGATCCTGTGGATAGACACGGTTCCACTTAAAAAGGATGATCTGCTCCACCCACTTCTCGTAGGTGGCCACAGAAACATCCTCTACCAAACAATAGTCGCCTGGAACAGCTTCATTAAGGAACTCACCGGAAATGTTGATTTGCGGCATTGCATCCACATCAAACTGTTTGGCCGAATACTCGTTCATCCATAAACGGCTTCCGGCTGTCAGATCCAGTATCCGATCCCGAACGACAGAATCAGAACTCTGCCTTCGGTGGTTGAAGGCAATCCCGCCACGGTCATCTACACATGCAATCAGGATCATTACGGCTCATCCTCCTGACAAGCAGGGTAGAAGGTGAGGTCAACAGCACCACGGTCGAACAACTCTCGGATCGCTGCATCAGCATTGACAGCGATGATGCTCTCTACCTGATAACTGGCATCCGCGTTTCGTAGGTAGAGAATCTGTTCCTCCGGGTCATAGACCGCCTCAGTCACTTCAATTGCAATCAAAGTGCTATCTTCTTTATCTTTCAGCAGGGCTCTCATCACATACTTCTCCTCTTCATACTTATTTTTTATTCATCCAGCAGGTCTTCCAAATCAGAGATTGCATCCTCCAACTGCTCACGGCCTTCTTCCCAGGCATCATACGCGGAACCGAGCACATCATCCGGCTCCTCACATTCCCAGTCGAGGAGTTTGTCTTCTAATTCCGCCAGTTTTGCCCGGATGACCGACTCACTTTCTTCTTCATAGTCATCGGCGTCGAAACTACTCATCTCTGCGAGAGAGGCGCGAATAGCCTGCTCCATCTCTTCGTCCTCTTCTTCCTCCAGTTCCTCGTCTAATTCTCTTTGTAGTTGCTCTTCCTCCTCCGCTGCACCAGCAACTGCCGCAATCATGCCGAGCCCAAGGAGTTCTTCGGAAAAATCTGTTTCTCCATCACGATTGAAGTCAAAAGTCTGCCGAAAAACTCATCTCATCCACATCCTTTCCATCTATGCCATTAGGTATCTGCTGTTGTATTGATAGAATATAAAATAAACTGTCCCATTATCAGGACTAAATCAAGGCAGGTGGAGGTAGTCACAACCGGCATTGGGTGTGATGGCGATCATCCGGTCTGTGGAACTGCTGAGTTCGACTTCCGTTCCGAGGATATTTAATAGAACGCCGAGAGCATCATGGAGGCCGCTCTGCTCACTCAAATTATGTGCAGCTGCGTAGCCTGGCTGATCGCGCCAAATTGCATTCATGAGGGCAGCGAGGATCAACCATTCCGGACTTCACCCACTCTCTGAGATAGACCAGTTCAAAGATAACGAGGCAGAAGTACGGCTCTTCGAAGAACAGGTATCCAAGTGTTTCGCTAATGTTATGTGCTATATCATAATCTGTTTGAAGGCCAGCCGAAGTCAGTGCATCGGATAGGTCAGACTCCCAAATGGGGTAGCAAACCGCCATAAGCCGATTGCCTTGGTCGGTCTCCAACAGGAATATCCCATTATCAATGGTTTGATACCGAGTCATATACCCTTTGGGTGTCATTGTGGGAGCCGGATAGTATCCGAAATAGTGCGGATACTGCTCCATTCCATAGAAGGCCATATTGTGAAGGTTTCCCATGTGCTCCAACTTTTCACCGTTCGTTACACGATAGCGCGCAAGTTCATACGCTATGATTGGAAATCCGCCATCCTTCTTGTCATAGGGAAATAGCAGGAACTGCGGAATTTCAGGCAGTGCATCACCGTATTTCTTTGCTGCATCAGAAATGATTGTAGACGAGCGATCCACAACATAGAATTCGTCTGTGAGTAATCGATCTGGGTGCATCCTCGCTATGATGCTATAAACGCCAGGTGCTTCAACTTCAACGAATTTTACCTCATAGAAAAAATCCTCTAACTCTTTGGGCAAGCCCTCGGGCCAAGTAGTATTATCTCTTTCTATCATAGCAACCATAACCAGCCGCCAGATACTTGGCATCTGCTGGTCCTCCTTTGCTTGTGTATATCGTTAAAATTATACGAAATAAGTGATTAAAGAGCAACGATGAATCAAAGTATAATTTACGTTAGACGCAACTATAGGGTGCCAGACATGAAGGATATTCTTACAGCAATCACCGAACTGAGAGAACAGCGAAACTGGACTGAATATCAGCTGGCTGAGCGCTCCGGTTTACCACAGTCTACGATCTCTTCGTGGTTTCGGAAGGGTATGATCCCCACCGTGCCATCCCTTGAGAAAGTATGTGTGGCTTTTGGAATCACACTCTCTCAACTTTTGCAGAGAGAAATGAACCTGTTGCTTTAACAGCCGATCAACAGAAGTTGTTGGAGCGTTGGACCCGACTCACACCTGAGCAGCAAGAGGTAGTTTTCGCCTCATTGATAAAATGTAGAGTGGAACTGGAAGTTTCACTATCATTCTATTAGTTGGATAGTCTAACTTCAAGATGGAGTTTTACCGAAAAAAAGAGCCCTGTGCCGGTCACCTCGGCGCAGGGCTCTCATCATAATTGTTCAGTTCTCGTGGAGTTCTTCTGTGATCAACGCATTCAACAAGCGCAATACTTTTTCCTGTTGGCGCTTGCTGAGTTCCTGGTATTTATCAATCACATCGGAAAAGAACGCAGATTCTACCACGCTTGAAGTATTCAGTACTCCTGCAAGCAACGAATTGGCGTCAGTTTCCAACGCATTTGCGATGCTGATGAGGGTTTCAAGTTTAGGTGTCTTTGTCCCACATTCAATCATGCTAAGATATTTTGGCGTTAAATCGACCATCTGGGCCAAGTCTGCCTGGGATAGTTGGCGCTTCTTCCGCGCAATCTGGATCTGCATCCCAATCTTTTTTGCTTCAGACACGATCATAGCTGCGCCTCCTATCAGATAGAGTATCCATCTTATAGGAGTATATACTGTACTTGTCTTTCGATAAATCCACCGCTAGACAGACCATCTAACCATTAGTCGGACTTTTGCAGAAGAAATAAATGCCGGCAGCATCCTATAGGAGTGCTGCCGGCATGGTCAAATGACCCCGTTCTTCTTCAGTTTCTTCTTGATTCGATGTACCCGGCAACTCACAGCATGTTTGGAGCATCGGAAATGGTCCGCTATTTGCTCCATAGGAATCCCATCTGCCTTCATGGTCAGTAGATCCAATTGCTGTTTTGTTACGACTTCCCTGTATCCGCCCAGAAGACAAATTCACTGGTGTCGTCGCTATGTCCAGGTACTACGATCATGTCATCCAGAGAAAGATTTGGGCTGTAACGCTTCTCCTTCTTCCAAACGCAGCTGAGTTCCTTCCGAAGTCGGTACCACAGGATTGTAGAGAACGCATATTTTGTAGTGCTGGCTTCTCCATATACTGCTTCACGGTACATAAGTATCTCTCTGCTAGAGGACCATAATAGTCATCGGAGAGATGGTATGTGCCAATGAACTTCATCAGGAGCCCATGATGCTCATGTGCGAATGTCCGTTGCTCAGGTGTCAATTCAAATTCGCTTCTCATGCAGATCACCCCGCTTGTGAGAACTCCGGTTTTCTGCTGAGAAGGGCTTCGAACTTATCGCGGTCTATCGCATGGATGCTGCACTCACGGATTTGCAAATACAACCGAGACGCACGGACCACATATTCGCTGAGATCCACATAGAGTTGTGGAAGATCTCCTAGATCATAACCATCATCAATGTGATCCAGCACCTCCTGGAATTCTGTCCAGTATGGATTGTTGTCCTGAAAATAGGGTGTTGTTCCGTCTTCTCATTGCGTAGGGAACTGACCCAATCCACGGCAAACAGTTTTCCAACATAGGAAGTAACATACTGAAGGGCTTCGGTTCCTACTACCATGAAGCGAGGTAACGCATCCAAGAAGAGGAGCACACCTCTCAAAAATACCACACGGCAATGCAATTCCTCATAGAGCCAGTGGTATTTATCGCTTGGGTTAGAGTAACCACGTTCCTCGGCCAGATGAATTCTGGGGAGGTAGGATACCAGAATATGCTGAAGGAGTTGCGTGCTGTAATAGTCCAACATCACGTCACCTCCTCTCCCAGCGAACTGGCCAGAGGCTCCTTCATCAAAGTCTCTTCATCTATACCGAAAAGTTCCTCAAATAGTTCCATATAGCGTCTGAAGCCCGCATCATTCAATGGGCCAAGCGCACTCGTTAGCGACCAGATCATGATTTCCTCTTCTGGCACAGAAAAGTCGCTCGGGATGACTCTGTTCCCGTTATAATGTGGTTTTGGAACATCGGATACCGCCCGCAGGTCTTTTACTGTTGTGGCCTCAGAGATCATCTTCATCTTCTTTGCAAAAACGCAGTGGATGAGGTGTGGTAGGAAGCCACGGCTGCGGTAAAAACTGATGCGCTGAAGCACCTTTGATACCGCCTCCAATTTAGCAGCCCGCACTGTATCAGGGCAGGTACCTGGTTCCGGAATCACGCTGGCAGCCAGAAACACTTCAAGGGCATAATCATTCAAGTTATCTCCAGTCATCATAAACCTCCATAGATGCAGCGAGGGAGTGATGTCCATAAGTACATCACTCCCTCGCCAGTATCAAATATTCAAACGATTATATTACCATCAGGCACCTTGCTGAGCATCCTGGATAGCCAGGATCTGCTGTGCCTCACGAATTCGTTTCGGGCCATTGGTCAGTTCCCATGCACGGATATACCGCGTAGTCTGCTGCATCAATCGAAAGAAGTCATAGTCGTTGATGTTGATGAAGACTGCACGCTCCTTATGATAGCTGCCTTTCTTCATATGGACACCGCCCTTCTGTGTCTTCTCCTTGACTGCACGCCCGTTCTCGACCATGATAAACCACGGATAATTTCGGGGCTCACCATTTTTTCCATAGGATGCTCTCTTAATTGTGGTCTTCGTTACCACAGAGAGGCCGTTGGAATCCGGCTCGCCGAAGATTTTCTCCTCATTAAAGTCGAAATTCTCAACGCCAATGGAAACACGGCTAAGCGCATAGGCGAAAAACTCCGGGGACAGATTGGCCATCACTCGAACAGTCTTGTCTCCGGTGCCATTGGAATAGTCCTGAAGCACCATACCGATGCAGGAGCGCTGACGGCTCCCATCTTCCTGCTTCTCACCCTGGGCGTGGACATGTGCGTAGTAGTCCACAGGAGCCAGCTTGAGTTTGTCATTGAATTCGCAAAGTTTCTTATCAGTCATGTAAATCGCTATCTGCTTCTGAATTCGCTGCTCGTCCATCTTGATTCCGCCTTTCTTTTTTATCAACACAATTTTTCATAGGATGCCGGCCCCACTCGTAAGAGTAAGGGCCTGTCCCAACCTTCGGACAGGAAAAGGAATTGAATCCTCAACCCCCTTTGGGGAAGCGGTTCTCCAGAGCCGTTTCAATATACTCATCGAAACAGGTGTCACATTCGGTACGTAGCCACACATCTACGATCTCGGAAGCGAAGTTGGCCAGAACATCTTCCCCAACAGAACCAGCAGGAAGTTGAATATATCCCGCATGATCCATATAGGCTGCTCGGCTGCCGACTGTAACCAAAAGATTATCCCTGATTCTCATAGCACACCTCTCAATCGAAACGAGTCAGGTTTTGCTGACCAAATCATTCTCTTGCACAGGACTGAGCGAACATCTCAGGTGTGATCTTTGAAACGCGTTCGCCGATTTCCTTCAGAGACACGCTCGAATCTGCTTTCAACACCGCAAGGCATTCCTTGTGGATGTGCTGTAACGCTCGCTCCAGCGTCTCTTGAGGTCGTCCCACAGGCAGTTGTGTCCGAGAGCCAATGCCAGTCAATTCTCTCCAGCCGCCTTCGCTCAGAACATCGACATAGAATTCGAATGTTGGCAATAGCCTGAAGGCATATGTGGCGAGTTGGTATCATAGCCACTGAATAGTGACTCTCCCTTATCATTCAGTTCTACCCGAATGCCATCTCTCTCATATACTAGAGGACCGGATATACGATGCTGAAAGGGCGAGCATCCGCATCGGAGAGCAGGCCGAATTGATAGCCATACTCCAATACAGCTAGATCATTCACCACATAGGCTTTTGTCTTCGCATATTTCTTTTGAAGAGGAGCCTACCATCCCTCCAAACCAGCACACCTTCTTGGCCTTGATACTCACATCGCTTTCTATCCAGACACCTTTTCAGGTTTCTACATCCTCTCGTATTTTTGGATGTTATAGGCGACCTTGTGTTGGAAAGCAACATCAAGATTCTTGTTATGCTTCGAAGTTTTCGCGCAAAAGCGCTCCAATCGATCCCGAAGAATCCAGTGCTGCTCTGCTGTCTGCTTTTCATTGAAAGTCAATGTGAAATAGGAGTAGTCCCGGTCAGGTACGGACTCAGCGCAACCATAATGCGGAAAGCTATTGCACCAGAAAACAAGTCCCACCGGTCACTTCCGTAGGGGCCGGTTCCTCTTTGGTATACTGATAGCACACAAATTTCTCCGCGATGGCAGCCATTACCTGCGCCATGATTCGACTACGATCCAAGTTCTCCTGGTACCTCACAGTTTCAGCAGCTTCATAGAATCGCTCCCGCTGATCATCTGCACTATTGTTCGTATATCGGAAAGAAAATTGATCGAGGATAGATCAGCCATGGCATAACCACGCTTGATCCAGATATTCCGTTCTGAGGCAACACGACTTTTATCATCGTAGATCTTCATTCCTCTTTCCTCCCAGTTTTGAATGTATCAAACCAACTATGCAGGATATTGACCGCACGCTTAAAATCATGCCGTAATTCCGGAACTGCTTCTGGAGATACGGTGTTGCGCCATACATATTGGTAACACCAGAATCCCGTAGCTTTTCCAAAAGTCGAAGTATTCCTGCATATTGCGATCAGGAGATGAACGCTGCTCACGCATCTTCTTCACCTCCAGACTGCTGGGACTCTTCGAAGAACTCTCCCAATTCCTTGATACGCACAAGCAGTTCTGCGCGATTCTGAATTCCTTCCTCTTCACGCACTGCATCCCGCAACTCGTTGAGAATGTCGTTGATGGATGTGATGGGTGAGTACTTCTTGAATAGCACACCGTTCTTCTCGATGAACAGTTCCAACGGATCTCCTTCTCGGAAGTGGAGCTGCCGCCGCACATCACGAGGGATTACAATTCTCCCAAGGTCATCCAGCCGGCGAATAATACCAGTCGCTTTCATAATTACCTCCTACAGTAATAGGGTGGGTGCCGGACTCCAGTAATGAAAGTCCGGCACCAAGTACGATCAACAGAATCAGATATGGCAATCAACGATGGCGATGAAATCGTCATCCTGCACCTCATCCATGAAAGCCTGAAGTTCATCTTTCCAGATGCGCTCAGGCTTATCATTTGAAGAAATGCCGAACCAACCCATATCACCGGAACCGGACCAATCGCCATTGCGATCAATATAGGCGTAGTTCCCAATCAAATATTGATCAGTATCCGATACGCCTTTTCTCGCTTTGTAGTCGTCCAGCGTTTCACCTTTGATATAGATCATTTCGCCCCAGCCTCGGATTCCGTCTTCCGTAAGAGTTGCAAAGAAATCAAAGTTCTTTACATCTCCGGACATAAATGCAGCGACACACTGCTCGTAGTTTTGCTCCACGGCTTTCGTGCCGATTTCCTTCATAACAGCCCAGCAGATGTCCTTCTTCCGGGCGGCATCAACGAATTTATAGCCATCGGGAGCAACACATTCACGGGCATCTCCAGTCTGGATACAATCCTGTAAATCCGCTTTCACAAGCAAACGGCCTGAAAAGCGTCCTCCGATTTGCCACCAATCCCATTTCGCATTTGGGTTGATGTAGTAACCCCAAGCACCAGCATCATTTTGAACCATACCAGAATGATCCTTGCAGTACTGTTCAAAAGTTGGGTACAGCAGTTTCAAAGGGCACGCTGTGAGAAATTCCAGTGCTTTGGATTCCTCATTTTGGATTCTTCCTGAGATGCCACCATCCGGGTCACGAGCATAGATCGTATTGTCGATGAGGTAGAAGTCTTTACGAAACTTTGCATCATGGATCACACACGCTGCCATCCGATAACGAATGGCTTGTGTGTCCGTTTCATAGTCAGTTTTTGCCTCTTCGGTGCGATCGTCGAATTCACAGTACGACTCTTCATCGCTCTGCTCATCAAATGGAGCCAAGATCTCATCCAAGCAGCTTTCAATATCTTCTGCATTGACTTGAGTTCCGTCATAATGATGAGGAACAGTAACACAAACAGAATAATGACTCATAATACAATTCCTTTCTTACCACACATTCCGCCATCCGGGGCGGTTTTTGATTTCATTAAGGCTTGCAGCTTTTGCAGCAACGTCGTCCTCTTCCCCTTTATCAGGGAAGGCCGAAACATCCAAATCGAATACATCTGGATAGATCCCTGCATTCGCATAGATGTTCTGTATCAGCCCACCCTGTACCTCAATTGCCATCTGCACATCCAAATCTCGCTCTTCAATGCGCCAGTGCTCCACGTCCGTATCATCACGAATCGTGGCTTCAGAATCAGAACAGGTACGCATATGCTCCTCATCTGATTCTTGGTCATCAAAGTTCCATCTGTCAGCAGTTTCCTGATAGGCTGCGTTCATGGCTTTCTGTGCTTCAGTGGCATTTAGGAAGACCTGTACATCGGCACCCCATGCAGCATCCGTATCCTGCTCGTGGATCAGTAGATAGAGGGTCACTGAACTCGACCTCCCTCTCGCTTACGCAGGCAGTGCGGGTACTGTTCCGTAGGTTCCCAATCGCTCATGACAACAACATAGGCTTCATCATCAGTGTTATCGCAGAGGAAGTCACCTTCGCCAACATAAATACAGTGGTCGCAGACGCCGGGGTCGCAGATCATTCTGCGACCCCGTTTAACCTTCTTGACTTTACATTTCATAATTCCACCTCAGTTCTCCTCCAGATGCTTTCCTGCCTTCGGCTGATGGAACTCCCGATCAAATGACGCAGGGCATTGAGCCTTATATGGACACTCAGGCACCATGGTGCAGGGCACCATTTTCTTGCCATAGTTGCAGTAGAGCATGTACACGTTCAAACTAAAATGGCACTTCTTGCAGTAGCTCGCGATCTCTTTTCTATTCATTTGGACCTCCTATCACTTCGGCAGATTGCGGGCGATGAGTTGCGTCAGCATAACAGGGAGCTGGTTGAGATCGGTGATGTCCAGATACCCAGCGCCATAGATGCGCTCAATATTGGCTCGATCATCGCCGATAGCGGCAGCAAAGATCTGCACACCCTTCCGGCTATACTCCAGTTTGATCCCTCTAAGGTCTGCTTCCGCAGCCGTTCCAGTATACCCATCATCATTTGGCTGCCCGTCACAGATGATGAACAGCATCTTCACATCCGAATTCTGCTTACTGAGTTTTTCAGCAACATAGCGCAGGGCAGCTCCGTCACGGTTGCAGCACCGAGCGCTCATATCCATCAGGCGGTATCGATCCTTCTTATCCACAGACTTAAAATCTGCGTAGGAGAAGAGTTCTACATGGGCGCAGCTTGCGGTATGGCCCACGATCATAATGGGGATACCCAATTTCTCGCAAAAGTCCTGAACAACGATCGCAGTCGCACGTGCCTTCGTAATCCGGTCACAGCCGCACATACTTCCGCTTTCATCTACCAGCAGAGCAACAGACATATTGATCGGCTCAGTTGGTAGCCGCTTATTACAGAACACTCTGCCATCATTACGGTGGAAGGCGTGCTGATCTAAGTGCTTTCCAACATAGAGGCCCGTCTGTTTCCCGCCTTGCCGCTTATCCCGCAGGATTGCACTGACGCTTCTCTGTAATCGCTTGGAGAGCATCAGCAGCTGCGGAGCCACAGCGGTATAACTATCAATCAGGTTCTGATTGACATGGGACATGCGATGCACTGTGATGTTGATGTTCCGATGCGCGTTTCCGTACTCAATGCTCGTTGCTTCTGACTGCAACTCTTCCGATAGTTCCTCCTCCAGGGATTCATTTACTTTGCCTGTGGCGATCTCCTCCAGCACGCGCTCGATGTCGGTAGCGGAAAACTCGTAGCCGGCACCCTCGTACTCGCTGTCCTGAACAATACTGCCATCGCCATTGCTGATGATGGTCTCTGTTCGGTGTGCTGCAATTCGTGCTGTTTCTTCAGAAAGCGCCTTGCTCACCTGTTCCAGAAGTTCCTGAGCCTGTTCTTCATCAGGCGAAAAGGCTCCGTTGAACGGAACAGGACCTGACTTCATGGTGAAGTTAGGTGCAATCTGAGGCAACTGGCTCTCCAGAGCATCCTGAACTGCATCCATACCATCATCGGAGTCTGAATCCTCTCCGGTGCCAGGTGTTGTAGAATTTCCACTTCCAGAGGAACTGGAGGCATCGTTCTGCTGCTTATCTCTTAGGTCGTCAAAGCACCGCTGCATAAGTGGCCACAGGTCGATCATGATCCGATTGACCGCATCAAACCGAGCCCTGCTATCTTCGTCATAAATGCACGCATCTACCAGAGGCAGCGCTGCCAGGAACCGATCCATGTATTCCCCGGTATATCCAGTGAGGTTATTGACCTCTCTGGCCCGAACATATTCAAGCAGCAGATTCAGCACAATATTGTGTGGATAGAACTGCTTGTCGATCATGGTATCGATGTCTGGGACAGTCTCTGCGAAGCGCACATTATTCAGGGCAATCCCTCGCGCAGGATTGCCAGGGAACTCATAGGAGTATCTGGCATCCACGTAACCATCCTCCAGGATATTGCTCAGAGCCTTTGCTGTCCGCAGAATGACCGTTTTCGGAATTGGGTCCGTGTCATCCATTAGAGCATCAATGATTCCCTGAGCGTTGAGTTTCTGGTCACCTTTCAGTCTGGTTGGCTTCTTTGGATAGAATTTTCCATGTTCCAGACTATTGAAGTAAGCGTGCGCGATACGATTGTCCGTGAAGAGATTGTGGCTGTTCTCGTGGGCATTGAATCCCTCGATGCTCATAGACCGAAGTTTACGAGTTGGCATACTCCAGGTGATGTGATTGCAGGCATTGATGACAATGCCGTTATAATCCGTATAGGCAACTGTGCTGTCTTCCGGATCGGCAAACACCGTAACATGGATAGGCCGACGATAGCGTTTCGTAGCTGCCTCCGTAATGTCTGCAAGGTAGCCACGGTATTCCTTTGAAGTAAAAAACTCCTCATCGGTGATCTTGCTTTTTTCATCCATGATTCGCTTACGAACTGTAAGGTGGGATGCTCTCATTACCCGGCCACCTCCATCATGCGGTTTCGCAGAGGGCTTCGGTCAGGACTGTATGGAGCACACCTTCCAATTCCAGCGTCAGGTCGTGGGTCTTCATGTAGGGGTAATACCACAAAAGGCACGCACCTCTGCCTGGGACCTGGATCACAATGGGAATCTTGCCACATAGGGGATACGCCAATGGTTTGACTCTGAACTTGAGCCCCGTGTTGACAAACGCCATGTCCAAGACATTCTGAATATACTGCGCAGCCGCTTCGGGCTTTGTCTCACCTTTGGGGCGAGTATCAGCATTGCAGGCAACTGCCACAGCAATCGCGAAGTTAAAGAAATTCGTTCCGTCGTTGTTCATTGATTACACCTCTTTCATCATCAAGTTTCGTTCTGGTTGGCTCTCTCCATCCGCAGCTTCTTATAAGGAAGGAAGCGGCAGGCGGGATAGTTCCCAATGTCACATTGCAGGCAGTTTGTTTCCATGCAGTGCTCCATAACACAGCTCCAACACATGTCCAGGCCAACATAGTTGCCATTATCGTAAGCATGGCCATCCTTATCGATCCGGATCATGATCTTGCCACAAACTGAGCACTGTTTCTCCTCCCACACAATAGGTTTGACTTTATCCCATTCGATTTCTGCTCCACAGTGACAACAGTAGTTCCATTCTTTCTCTTTCGCTGAGAACAAGGGAAATCTGGTGCCACACTGACCGCATCGGTATCTGGGGAGGATGTTTGGCCGTTCTTGTTCCATAATTGGAATCATCTCAATTCACCTCACGTACTGTTTCTCTAAGCATGTACTAATCAGATCAGCTCGGTTATCCGGGTCTGCGGAAGCCGAAGCGATGATTGTAGACAGGGCTGACTCATAGGGGTCCTTAGTGATCATGGTAGAGAGCACCCAGGCTTTCAGCTCACGCATACCGCAGCTTCCATCCGAAATCATCGTCTGCCTGCACCGCTCAGCAATGTCGCGCACCACACCGGCCATCTTTGCAGTTTCCTGCTCATCCGTGCAGCCTGTGACATTCATCACTCGCTTGACCATCGTGGAAAGATCCGGCGTATTGATGTCATAAATCAGGTCCATTCGTGAAATCACGCTTTGGTTGACCTCTCGACATCCAGCATAATCCGAGTTGGTTGTGACAACGATCACCGTGTCAGGATGACGATGTACTCGTTCTCCTGTAGGCAGTGTGATGGTCTGGCAGTTATCCAGAAGGGAGTTCAGACCCACCAACACGCCAGGATTGGCAATGCACGAAGGCTCCTGAAGTTCTAGGACATACCCATATCGGATCGCCTCCACCAGCGGGGTATCCACATAGCGGATTCTCTGGCCGTGATGTTCTTCCTTGGCAGCCAGCCGGCCAACGGCAATCTCCACCAGTTTCTGAAGCACATCATCCTCCGTCTTTTCCTCATCGTACTCACCTGTGAGCATCTTATAGACACTGGGCGGGTGCATTACAATATCAGAAATAGTGGGGAGTTCACCCATCTCAGACTGACCGGGATCACTGCCACCATCGGGGATGAATTGGCCAATCAGATCTGAGATCTCCGTGTTGGCACTGCATGTCATCATGGTGTATGGCAGATGGAGACCGGCAGCAATTGCCTGGGCCCCCATCGTCTTCCCAGTACCTGCCTCACCACGAAACATAAAGTTCCGCATAGGCTGGCTGGTCTTTGTCGTTATTTGGGCGTGCTCGCAGACACGAACAACCTCCTTGGGAATGATGTACCAATCGGGGAGACTAGGCACCATGCTCTCTTCGCGGGCGCTGAGCGTCCGCTGAGAGAGTTGATAGTGACCAGAAAAGTCCCCCGCTTTGTAAGCTACAGCACTTTGGCTAACACCGGTTCCTGCCTTAACGACTTGGAACTCGCCATAGACAACACCAGTCGGAGTGTAAGTACCTGCGTCAATTGCCAACCGGGAAAGCGTTGGAATATTCCCTGTGGTTGGAATCGCCAGATTAACGCCGGCTTTGCCAACGCCCTTTGCATTTTCAATGCGGCGATAGACATTATCACAAAGCAACAGAGCTGTTTCAAAGGCATCATCCATCTCAGTCCATCCGGCATCCATCAGTTCCCTGAAATGTGCAAAGTAAGTACGGAACTCGTCATCTTCCTCCAATACTGGCATCAAGCAGAACAGGAGTGCCGTTCCCGACCCAGAACCTGCACCCACGGAATATGGGGCAGGAGTATCTGAGCCATTTGGAAATTGGCTGACGATAAATTTGCCTGTATTTGGCGTGAACACCACACAGTCTCGTTTGCTGGCTGAGCAGTATTCCGCAATTCGGTAGGTGCTGTCCTGATGTCCTATCGCTCCCAGATCCTCAACATAGGCACCCGATTCGCAGGCAGATACCAGCTTGGCATATGCCAGCAGCGCACGCATCGTCGGCGCGTGGAGCGTCGCTTTTCGCGCACTGCCTGCTGTGTTGTATCTGGATAAACCGACTCCTTTGGCACCAGAATACTGAGGATCATCAAAGGGGGCTGGTTGCGCCAGCCTGAATGACCATGCTTCAAAAAGTTTTCCGCGACCCATGATTAAAAACCTCCTCTGTATCACCACGCCAAAGCCAATCCGTCTGGCTTGATCGATGCGGTGATCTCATCTTCCTTCAGTGTCTGGCAGATCTCCTCCCACACCATCCGTGGTGGGAAGTTTTGAATGCACTCAACCTTCTGGTTGTTGCCGGCATCCAACTCAACATAGACCTCACCATTTTCACGGATGAGCAGGGTGCGATGACCCTGTGTGTTGAGATTGTCGATCATAGCCGTGATGACACGTTCTCCTTCGCCTTCATACCACTCCTTCACATCCACGCGATCAAGCAACTCATGCTCTTCCAAATCACTGTCATCGTCTTTAGAAGCAGCAGTGACTGTTTTCAGAAGGCAGGCTTGCAGCATTGTGATTGTGAGTTTTCCAGACTGATCAATGGCAACTTCGCCAAAATTGAAGGGATCAGCATTGGACACACGAATGCGCCACGCTCCTCCCCGACACAGTTCCTCAGTGGTTGGGCGTCTGACCCAGAGCCATGCAACGGCAGGATATACTGACTTCAGTTGCTCTGTTACTCGGTAATTGATCTGCCGGATCAGAAACAAACTGTTTTCAGGATTCTGATGCGGAACGGCGTCCATAGAAGTTGCTGTGCTGAGTTCTGGTTTGGCCTTTGTACGCTTATGGCGTTTCAACTTGGGTGCTGCTTCGGCCCAAAAGCCTATGGCAACAACACTAAGCCACAGAGCAGAGGCTGCCACCGCGAACCACTGAAGTGCAGGATTGCGGAAAATTGCACAGAGCAGGAGCGCAGGAACAACAGCACACTTGAATACCACACGGGATTGCAGGGATCGCAAATACTTCACTTTTCAATCATCCTTTCTTTTTCTGACCTAGCCTGATACGAAAAGGGGCTGTAAGATACGATTGTTACCTTACAGCCCTCTATTTTCATTACAGCGGAAGATCATCAGGATCTCCGATATAGGTCTCATTGTGTACCGCTCCCGTTCCGCCCTGAGTGGCCGGTGCAGGAGCCTGCTCACCTTCGGTCTTCGGCTTCGCGCCCACATAATGCCAGTTGTAGATGGATACATCAGCAGATGTCCGGGTTTCCCCGTTTTTGTTCTGATAGTCCTTCAACACCAAGCCACCGCTGATATGGATCAGACGGCCCTTGTGGAGCCCGGCCTTATGGACGCGGTTGGCAATGTCCTCCTTCCCGGTACAAGAATAAAGGAAGCATACTCCTGAGAGCCAAACTGCTGGTTTACAGCGACTCTGAAGGTGACATACTCCTGATTATCCTTGCCTGTGCGAAATTCCGGCTCATTGACAAGCCTGCCCTCCAAGTTCAATTCTGCGTAAGGCATATGTTCTTCCTTTCCGTCTGTTCAAACAGACTTAATTATATTCAAACACCGTTTCCGGCAGTCTGGTCACTCCATATGCAGCATTTATGCCGCAAAAGCAGTATCTCTAGATAGGCATACCAAGGTGCCATCCAGTGTGATACTGCATCCATAGCCTGAGACAACTGCTCAAAGGCTCACCACTTAACAAGATCCCATCAGGAGAAGTAAATCTAATCAGTACATGGGTATCGTACCATTGCTTCTCCATAGAATCTACAATACCAAAACCTACTCGACCTTTTGCAAACGCTGCGTCCACAGCTCATAGCCCAGCATGGTCTGCGCCGGGGCCATCATGTCTGGCAGGCTGGTGCCATACCCCTTATCGTCCTTATAAAGGAGATAAAGGCGGTACTTCCGCTCCGGAATGAGGAGATGCTTACCTGCAACAAGAATCCGTCGAGCCACACCGTACTCATTTGCAATGATTAGAGTGTGGCAGGAGCGAAATGGGTGCATCGTGTCAGACCGAACAGTTCCGTCCAGTACGCGATAATCACCGGACCTCACTCGCTGTAATAGTCCAAACGCACGGATAGTGCCGAAAATAAGGACACCAATAGAAAGCAGAAGCAGAGCAAAATCTGACATTGCCCAACTAAGTAAGGCTCCCAGTATCCCTATACCAACATAGAGAAAGAAGAATTTATATAGTGTTACCTGCACCGGACGGGGAATTTGATTCAACATAGTCTTTTACCTCCAAAGAAAAATGCACCCGCCGTAGCAGGTGCATTTTGTGTTAAGGGATCTCAAATATGATCTGACGCTCAAGGTATAGATTGGATACCGCCTGCAAAACATCATTTGCACAACTGGCTAGGACTTCCTCCGCTGCAATCTCCGCCTGCGTACTATCGGGGTAGATCTGGTCCAGAACCTTTTGGGTCGAACTGACATCAGTGATTCCCTTTTCAAAGCAGCGGATCAACTCTGAAGTGCTCAGGGGTGTCTGATTGACCAGTGCCTGTACTCGCCGTTCACTATCACAACGACGCTTCTGCATGAGCTGTACACATGCCTGAGAAAAAGATACCTTCCCCTGGATCGTAAGTTTCAAAAGACTCCATAATCTTTTGCTGCCACCGTGCCGAAAAGGAACAACAAAGGCGTCCGAGAGCATATTGTACAGTGCATCGCGGCCCGTATACCCTACACCCTTCACCACAAGCTTTCGCCGGATCAAGAGTTCCAGCAGTTCATCTAAAGGGGGTGTCTTCACTGGGAGTGCCCTGATCTGAGCCTGATAAAACTTCTCCAGCTCATTATAAGTCAGCACTTCCCACAGCAGCGTACTCCAGATGACGAACTCTGGGATAGAGAGGGGATAGAGCTTTCCCAGTTTCTGAATATAGGGCACATTGCGCCCGTTTTCTTTCCGAATTCGATAGCATCCGACCGCAGAGTAAAATGTCATCATTGTATGTTCCTCCATCTCACATTCCTGTTCGTGTGTCACTTTCTATTTCCTTTTACGGAGAGAGTAGCAGAAGAACAACAAATCAGAATAAAATCAGAGTCATTTAGCACCAAGTTTGTGGTTCCAAATGACTCTGGTTCATAACACGATTTACTTATGAATCGTTGAAGCAATCAAGGCGTTTCTTTAACTCGGCACGGGGCAAACGGACTTCGCCGCCGTTATGCTTTTGGAACTCCTGTAGGCAGTACAGATACTCATCTTTCGCAATATACTGCCCGTCAAAGAGCTGATCTAGAATACCAAGTGTTCCTATCACGTGTACGCCTTCTTGGGCGGCTGCCATGCGGAGTGCTTTGTCTCCGGTCAGAAGGGTAATATCTCGCTGCTTTGCAATGGCCAGTGCGATTCGATCCTGAATGGAGAGTTTGGGATATAGTGGCCCCCAAGACTGAGCAAGAAAGAATTCCTCAATGGTAATATCAACACCTACCAAGCCTGCCTCCGCAAGTTGGTCCTTAAACCCTTCCGGATTAAGTAGTTCGGATTCCATCGACTCAGTATACATGATGTAGGTATACGGAAGCAGAAACGGAAGGTTCATTCTGGAGATGATGTTGAAGTCGATCCAGACATTCGTATCACTGCTGATATATTCCATCTATTACCCCTCATTGAAGCAGCAATGGGATACTACTTCCGCATAGGGCATCTGCAACAGTTCGGCACCACGCTGGATGCTGATTTCACCTTCACTGACTGCCCGGAATACCAACTGCTCAAAAAGTTCAGGACGCTCTTTCTCAATCCGGCTTGGCTCATTGGTACGCCAACCGATCTTGCTCGCCTGAATATAAAGCTTTGTAGGCTTCTTTAGTAATGATCCCAATCAACTGCGCTCGCATAACCAGAAGAAGCATGGAAATTCCGTACTCGCGGCAAACTAAAGTCATATCTTTGGTTACACGGCCACGATGAACACCGAGCTCTCGAATCGCATCTGCCTTGGGGAAAAGGAAAGCACCACTGATAGCAGTCGCAGTGTCTTCGATCTCCTTTTCTTCCAAGTCGTCCGGCCAATCAAAGAATAGATGTGCCAGTTCATGTGCGATGGTAGAGCGGTTACGCTCTGGGGTCATGCTGCCATTGACGATAATATATGGGCGGTCATTGACGAGTCCGTTCATTCCCGAGAATTTGCTGCTTTCAATCTCGCAGACATAGACTAAGATGCCTTTATTCTCAAGGATGGTTATAAGATCCTTGATGGGCCCTTCTTCAGCAATCCCCAAGTGGCGGCGCATTGCGCGCGCATCTTCTTCGACGTCACCGGTTATCGGAAGTGCATGACACTCTGGCGGGTCAGGTAACACCTCACCACCAAGCAGTTCGACCGCAGTATAGAATCGTCCAAAATACTCCTCGACGACCTCTCGAACATAATCCTGCTTAGCCTGTGACATGGTAGATACCTTCCGAAACTCACCGTGAGAGAAGACGATGTTTTCATTCCGTACAGCAAGGAAATCAGAAATCTTGACGCCTAAAACATTGGCCAGACTCTTCAGAACCTCCATACTTGGGTTCCGAGTTCCATTCTCATAATTGGTAATTGCCATGGGAGTCAAGCCACTTTGCTTAGCCAATTCAGCTCTGCTCATTGAGTTCTTCAGGCGGTAATACCGAAGATTTTTGCTAAACATAGCTACACCTCCTCCTGTTTATATTATATCCAAAATATTAAAAAAGTAAACAGCCAACGGTGGTATCTCAGAAAATTTTCCTGTGCTGAGCAGCGCCTATAGAGTCCCTGTGGAGTTGTAGATGGACCAACCTCATGCTTGAAGGAAGGGCTGAATGAGTGGATCTGTCTTCAGGACAGATCGTGCACGAGCGATCCAAGCATTGACATTATTCACGGTTGAACCATGCTGCTCTGCAATCTCCCGGCTGGAGTATCCGAGTGCCTTCAATTCCAGCGCTTCAATTCCTTTCAGGATAACACCACTGTATTTGTTCTTGCACGCCGCCATTGCTGCATTGATTTCATCTCCATAGAGTTTGTCATCTACTTCATCAAATACAGGATGCATATCAAAAAGGAAATCATTCTCTCCATCCTCATCAGTGACAATTGAGATGGATTGATTCACCTGCTGCTGTTTCCGGCAATGATCGATGATGGCATTGTAGGCATATCGCCATCCGAGCGGAGCAAATGGACCACGGGAGGGATCGTACTGCATAGCTGCGCGGCAAAGCGCCTCGCTTCCAATTTGATAATAATCTTCATACGTTTGGAGCGCTCGCCCGGAAACGCCAATGTGTTTTAGGATCAGCCGATCCAGTAAGTCCAAATTCTCCTCCACCAGAGTTCTCTGATATTCCGTCATCATGATGTCAGCACCTCCTATGCTGTTTGGGCACTCTGACGCATGGCCAGAATGCGATCACATTTTTCGATTACTTCTTGGCAGCGGTATGTACCAAACTGGCCAATATGTGTCTGGTCATAAGGGATTCCCAGCGCGGCAGCCAGCCAATGATAGGCAGAATCGCGGCTCATAGCACCAGACTGCCAAATCTGATCAAACTTCCGATGTGCTCGAATCCGCAGGTGTCGTAAGTCCCCATCAGCGAGTGTTCCGAGTGGGATTCTGGTGCCCCGCCGCATTCCAACATAGCAGTTGCACTTAGGGTAGTTCTTGCAGACATAGAGCTCATCCGTCCTCTGTGGATCATGATAGATTTCCGATGCCGGCCTGATCTGGGCTACGGAGCCGCAAATTGGGCAACGGAGCACTCTGGGTGCCATCTTCGACATGTTCTTCCTTCGCATGATATACGCCTCCTGTTTTTTAGCTTTGCCCTTGGTTCTCCCATGCGAAGGGAAAATGTCTCGCACTTATTTATGAACTTTTTGTAAACAATACTGGCAAATAAAAAAGACAGCTCATTGAGCTGCCTTTAATCAATTTGCAATTATGTACTGTTTAATGGACTGATTATCAGGTATAATATGCCTAACATAAGTTGGAAAGGGTGTGAGCGCCATGGCGAGATCTTCCTACCAGAAGCTGAAACCCATTTATATCATGGATTACCTCCTAAAGAATTCTGACGAGCAACATCCGGTCACCATTACACAGCTCATTGAGTACCTTGCCGCACAGGGAATACAGAGTGAGCGAAAGAGTATCTATGGAGACCTTGAGGCATTACAATTCTATGGACTGGACATCGTACAGTCTAGCTTGGGCCGCTCCGCTGGCTACTATATTGCCAACCGTTCTTTTGAGTTACCAGAGTTGAAACTATTGGTGGACAGTGTACAATCCTCCAAATTTATTACTCATAAAAAGACCGCAACGCTGATCCGAAAGATTGAAACCTTAGCGAGTATCCACGAGGCTCAGCTTCTGGATCGTCAGGTCTTTGTAACCAATCGGATCAAAACAATGAATGAATCTATCTACTACAATGTAGATGCCATCCATCACGGAATCTCAACAAACTGCAAAATCCAGTTCCGATACTTTGAATACACGGTATCAAAAGAGCGCCGGTATCGTAAGGATGGGGCTTTCTATGTCGTCAGCCCCTTCGCTATGACGTGGGATGATGAGAACTACTATATGGTTGCCTTCGACTCTGAAGCTGGTATCATTAAGCACTATCGTGTGGATAAAATGACGGACATCTCTACTCTGGATCAGGCGAGAGATGGCTTGGAAGCATTCAAGGCACTAGATATGGCCGTCTATGCGCGAAAGGTATTTGGGATGTTTTCAGGTGAGGAGGTCAGCGTCCAGCTCCGCTTCGAGAACCACTTGGTAGGGGCTGTTCTAGATCGGCTGGGCAGGGATGTTTTCCTCGTTGCCGATGGTGATGATCACTTCACAGTTCGTGCGGATGTCGTAGTAAGCCCGCAGTTTTTCGCGTGGGTCACTGGATTTGGCTCAAGCGCACAGATCATTGGGCCCGATCATGTCGTTGAAGAGATGCGCCAGCATATTGATTCTGTGGCAGCCCTATATCATGGGGGGAACAGCTCAACAAATCCTGATTCTGAAATGGCGGAGGTATCCCAAAATGGACAGTGAGAAAATGGCTTCATTTGCAGCCAAAGCAGAAATGGATACCATGCTCCAGACTGTGCTTGAACTTATGGACTCAGATGATGGGAAGGACTTCGAAGAGAAGAGAAAGGAAGCAATAGAGTTCCTGAGCCAAAGAAAAGCCGTAATGTAGCAGAGATCCTGGTTGATCTTGCAATAGATGATCAGACTGGTAAAGAAATCGCCTCTTCGTTCTGGGCTGCTGGCCAACCAATTCAAATCAAAGATGAACTTATTCTACGGGCAGCAAATCCATCTGATCGAGAAACTTTTCTGGAGATCCAACGGATATACTCTCCCATGCGCTCTATGCTCCAAGAAGGGCATACTGTGACATGGTTTGGAAAGAGCATATTCAGCCCAAGGCGCTCATGTGTTCTATTCTCAAAAATGAAACCTACATTGGCTACTGCGGGATCAAAGATACAGCACATGAACCATGGGAGATCGCCATTGAACTGCTTCCACAATGGACTCGGCAGGGAATCGGCCCCAAAGCACTGATTGCAATGATGGATGCTATCAATCACCGACTGGGGAAATCTGAATTCAGAGTCCGAATCGATCCCGGCAATCAGTCCAGTCAGAAGCTGTTTGAACGTCTGGGCGCGGTACCTAATGGAATCTCCTCACTGTTTCTTCAGGAAGAAGAATTGCAGCAAAGGTGTGAAGAGGAGAATCTGCATCTCATTGATGAAGATGTCATTGCACTAGCCCAAAAATTCAATGTTGAACCAAGGAAACTGCTCAGCCATGTTCTAGAATACAAACTCGTGTGGCTGGAGAATACAGCAAAAGATTATGATTGACATTATTATAATTTGAAGTATAATAATAGCATCACGAGGGGGTGATCTGCTGTATGGAACAGTTTATCGACCGTGAATATGAGATGGAGACTCTTGAGAGCGAGTACCGCAGAAAAGGCAGCGCATTAGTCATCATGTATGGCCGGCGCAGAGTTGGAAAAACCACACTGATTTCGGAGTTCATCAAGGATAAGAATGCACTCTTCTTCCTTGCAAGTGAAGAATCAGAAGCACAAAACCGCGCTCTATTCAAAGAAAAAGCAGCCGATTTTATTGGCAGCGACTTACTCAAGAACGCTGATGTCAAGAGTTGGGACGTGATATTCAAAGCAATTATGGACAGTCCATTCGACCGCAAACCTGTGATCGTTATGGATGAGTTCCAGTATATCGGCAAATCCAATCCTGCGTTTCCATCCATCTTCCAGCGGATATGGGAGGAGATTCTGAAGACCCGCTCGGTTATGGTCATCCTCTGTGGGTCTCTTATATCCATGATGGAGTCGCAGACGCTTGCCTACTCCAGCCCGCTATATGGTCGTCGCACCGCGCAGATACGTCTTACGCAAATCCCGTTCAGTTATTATCACGATTTTTTCCCCAATAAGAGTCGTCGAGAGTTGATTGACTTCTATGCGATCACTGGCGGTGTGCCTAAGTATATAGAACTGTTTTCCGAAACAGAAGACATCTACTCCGCCATCCAGAAGAACGTGCTCAACCGCTCAGGTTATCTTTATGATGAGCCGCACTTCTTGCTCCAGCAAGAGGTATCGGAGGTAGGCAGTTACTTCTCCATCATCAGGGCTATCGCTATGGGGAACAGTAAGCTTTCTGCAATTGCCTCGGTGTTGGAGGTGCCGGCGACAAGCCTAACGAAGTATCTGAAGACACTCATTGATTTGGATATTCTGGAGCGCGAGGTCCCAATCACAGAGGAAAATCCAGAAAAGAGTAAGAAGGGCCTTTACAAAATCAAAGATAATTACATTCGATTCTGGTTTGCATTCGTCTATCCCAACATGAGTTTTATCGAAAGCGGGAATAGCAGCATCGTCATGAAGAAGATCCGCTCTAGTTTGGTAAGCGGCCATATTGCTTTTGTCTATGAGGATGTCTGCCGTGAACGGATGTGGGAATTGAATGGCGAAGATCGCTGGCCGTTCCATTTTTCGAAGATTGGACGTTGGTGGGATGGCAAGAATGAGATTGATATTGCTGCCATAGATCCTGATGGAAAGAATCTGATTCTTGGTGAGTGCAAATTCTGGCATGAGCCTGTTGGTGTCAACATTTTCAATGATCTTGTGGAGAAGAGTAAGAGTGTCACTTGGAAAAAGGCAGACCGACACACATGGTATGTTTTATTTAGCGCTGAAGGCTTTACCGATGAATTGAAGACACTGGCTCAATCCAGGGGCGACCTGCTTCTATTTGATGATATAAATTAAGAATACAATCGGAGGTAGAACACGATGATGGAAACTCAAAGAGCGATCGACATTATCTTTAATATGATGCCGGAAGATGAGGAGGAGGCGGAAGCACTGTCTCTGGCCGTATCCGCGTTGAGGGAGCGTTTGCTTGCTGAGCAGCACAATGAGCAGAAGTAACTGAGGATTTGATTTTATCCACATTGTAGGGCCCGCAGATGCTCCAGCAGCAACTCATGTGCGGTAGCAGAGTCATGTGCTTTCTTCGCATGTGTGAGATATTCTAGTGCATCATTCCATTCAGACAGTGGATAGTCTTTTGTGTTCAGTCTACTGAAAAACGCTGCTAAGACGCAGCGTTGATACGGGGTCAGGAAGCGCAGATCCGAAAGGCACGGGCATTCCATAAATGCGGCAGCTTCGTCTAAAAGGGACTGTGTTTTCTCGTTCATATCAATCACCATGCCGACCGTTTCACTATCGGCACAAATAGAGATGAAAGAGTGCAGACAAACGGTCGCCTTTCTTATAAAATTAGCTTGAGGAGGAAGCATACTACAATGCACGGGGAGGTGAGTCGTAGACTGCTTCCAGAGTTTAAAACAGTATATCAATCAGTGCTGGAACCATCTTTCAAGCACAAATAAGTGGAGCTGCGAGCCCGCACACTAGGAATTGTATTAACACCTGTTAATAGCTTGGTGGTTCAGTCACTGCTTCCTCCGCACTATTTTGCGAAAGGTATGTAGTTTGAAAGTCGTATTTCCAACCTGCTGCGGGGTTGACATTCACAAATCCTTTCTGGTGGCAACCATCATCAAGACTCCACAGGATAGTTTGCAGCCCATATATCAGAAGAAACGCTTTTCAATGTTCAATTCTGACCTGAACCGCTTTGCCGACTGGCTCCATGAGAACGACTGCATGGATGTTTGTATAGAGTCCACTGGGAAGTATTGGATTCCTGCCTTTAATATCTTGGAGAAGCGAGGCGTCCGGGTCATCATCGCCAATCCCAAACGGGTCAAAGCTGTAAAAGGCAACAAGGATGATACCAAAGACTCAAATGGATTGGAGATTTGTTCCGCATCGGCCTGGTGAAAAGCAGCTTTATCCCGGACAAGGATATCCGCATCCTCCGTGAGTTGACTCGTTACCGCTATAAACTGATATCCATGCGAAGCAGCGAAAAAAAACCGCTTTCAGAACGCTTTTACCGTCTGCAATGTGGCGCTGGATTCCGTCGTGTCCGATATGTTTGGCAAGTCCGCAGCTGCCATTACGGACTACCTCACATCCGACGAGGATTTTGACCCACAGCATTGCGTTTCTTTGTTGCAGCGCTCCCTCAAGAAAAAAGCAGATGATGTTCTCGAATCAATTGAGGGATATGAAATCACACAGGAGCAGAAAACTCGTATTGGAATCGTCCGGGACCACCTGCACTACATTGGCTCCTTGGTTGAGCGGGTAGATACCTGTATTGATACCATGGTCAACAGATACGAAGGATACATCATACTTCTTTGTACGATACCAGGCGTTGACCGCAGCAGCGCAATTACCATCCTGTCTGAAATTGGTATTGATATGACGCAATTTGGTTCTTCTAAGCGTCTGTGCTGTTGGGCCGGTCTTACCCCAGGCAATAACGAATCTGCCGGGAAGAAAAAATCTGTCCGCATTTCACGTGCGGGAGTATATCTCAAACCTGCGCTGGTGCAAGTCGCCCACGCAGCCGTGAAGGACAAGGCTTCCCCCTACTACGTGCTCAAATATGAACGTATTGCCAAACGCCGGGGCAAGAAACGGGCCATCATTGCCATTGCCAGAATGATTTTGACTGCTGTTTACGTCATGCTCTCCAACTTAGAAGAATGGAATCCTGTTGACCTGTATAAGGTTGATATGCCTGAGCACTTGAAGGAAAAACAGCTTGCCAAGGCCGTGAAGCAGGCGGTTCGATTCCTTGAAGCACAAGGGCTAACCGTTCTTGATTCTGCCTGACCATCTTCCACAGTCCTTCCCGTTGCCCTGCATACTTTGATGTTGACAGGGCTGGTTTCGTATGCTCTTTTTTATTTGCCCTCGACCGGCTCTTTCTTTCACACTAACACCTCAATTCTAATTCATAAGGATAGCGCAATACTGCAATTAACAAAGAAGCCGGCTCCAATGGGAAAGCACATTGGAGCCGGCTTCTTCATAAACTATTTAGTTGCTCAAAGAGTTCCGGCAGTGCCCTGGGACGATACTGTCTGTGGCTGGTGCCGCTGATCCTGGGCGAGGGATCGTTCCGCAGGAAGTTACTCGGGTCTGCCTCCAATACGAAGCTGATCCAGGCAACTGCATTTTTGCAGTTTCGCCTTCGTACTCTCGCTTCTCGAAGCCGTTGAAAAATCTCATAGCCCTGATCACGTGCCAAATCATAAAACTCTGCGGCGTGCAGGAGGTCTTCGATCTCCATCTCTGCCCGAATCTGCTGTTCCTCCAACTTTGGACGTGCCTTTTGGATTGTTTGGATGAATTCACGGAAGGAAGCAATCGCCTCCAGATAGTAGTCTGCTTCTGTAATCTCAGGCTTACGGTGAGAGAGCGTACCAGATGTAGATTCGGCTCCATAATCGTCTTCCTGCAAAGTGCAACCATCCGCAGGAGCAACGTAATATCCCAGATTCTTCATAGCCTTTGGCAAACTTCTCAGGAACTCATCTGCATTGAACCGCTCGTCAAAGATCTTCGCTCTGCGCTTATCTATGACTGGGGTTGCACAGCCTCTTTTATCGCAGCGAACAAAAAACTTATCATTTGTAATAACCCATGACATCAGGTATCCTCCTCGTATAATAAGTTTCAAAGTTAATAGTTTCAGGTATCAGCAGGCTTTGAGGTGCCCGTGATACAATAGCTGTAGGACAGCAGGGTCAAGTTCTGAGTCCTCCGGTTGAGCCGTAAGGCTACTTCACTGAAAGTCTGTTCCCCTGAACCGGAAGTTAGCTGCAAACTCATTGGCTGTTTGCCTGGGACAAGACCGCCCTTTCAGCAGTGAGGGCTATCGCATTGGTCTGCCCAGGAATGATTCTGATAAGCGAGGGTGCCAGATGCTCCGGTTATCATGGGTATCTCAAAGCCTGCTGGCCTGAAATCTCCATGCGGGGAGGTGAAAATTGTGAATCCACTATTCGTTGGCATTGATGTGAGCAGCAAGAACAATGTGGCCTACCTGATGAAACCGGACGGCAGCAAACACTCCAGCTTCTCCGTGCAGAATAACCTTGGCGGTGCTAAACTGTTATCAGAGAATCGTATCGGCACTTGGCTCCATGCAGCTTGGCGTGTGGTGATTGGCCTGGAGGCCACCTCCATCTACGGGGACAGCCTAGTCTATGCTCTTCGTGAGGATGGCCGCTTGGGGCGGTTTCAGAGGAAAATCCATGTTCTAAATCCAAAGCAGGTGCGGAAATTCAAGGAAGCCTATTCTGACCTGCCAAAGAACGACTGGGTGGACGCCTTTGTGATTGCCGACCATCTCCGTTTCGGCAGAATCAACAGGGAGGTCTACATGGACGATTACCGCTACAAAGCCCTGCAAACCCTTACCAGAGCCAGATTTGATGTCATCCAAAACTTGACCCGGGAGAAGCAGCGGTTCGCCAACTACTTATTCCTCAAATGCTCCGGCATGGCCCAGGACAAAGACATTCAGAACACCAGCGCCACCACCATCGCACTCATGGAACACTTTGAAACCGTGGATGACTTGGCGAATGCCGACCTGGAGGAACTGACTGCCTTTATTACTGAAACAGGCCGTGGCAAATTTGCTGACCGGATGCTACCGCCAAGGCAGTTCGGGCTGCAGCCAAAGGCTCCTATCGGCTGCCCAAAACAGTAAACGACACTGTAAACCAAGCAATGGCTGTTTCTATTGCCTCCATGCGCGCCTTGAAAGGGCAGGTCAAAGTATTAGATAAGGCCATTGAACAGCAGTTTGAAATCATTCCGAACACTTTGACCTCCATCCCCGGTATTGGCAAGGTCTACTCCGCCGGTATCATTGCTGAGATTGGTGATATCCACCGTTTTGATTCCCAAGCCTCGGTTGCCAAATACGCCGGCCTTGTCTGGAACAGGAGCCAGTCTGGCGACTTCGAGGCCGAACACTCCAGAATGATTAAATCCGGCAACCGCTATCTCCGCTACTACCTGCTGGAAGCCGCCAACTCCGTGAGAAGATGCGACTCCGAGTTCCGGCGTTACTATGACCTCAAATTCAAAGAGGTCAACAAGTACCAGCATAAACGCGCACTCGCTTTAACTGCCAGAAAACTGGTCCGGTTGGTCTTTCGGCTGCTAAAGGACAACCGCCTGTATATCCCGCCGGAGGGCTGAGAGCGCAGCTTGCCACTCTGACTCATAGGCCCTGTTTCAAAATTTCTCAGGGACAGGGCTTTGGTTGGTGTTGCCTTTTTGCTGTCTACACAGTGCTTTTACTCTGTTTCGCTTAAAATTTTCTTGCATCACCTACTTGACTTCATACCATTGGACTTTCCACTTTTAATTTAGCAAATTGAAGCCGACGAAGGGGCACCAAGAGTAGCCCCTTCGTTGGTGTTTACGATGTGTTGAGAGCCAAAATCAATAGCGTACATACCGTGATATGTGGCATCAGGCATATCCTCCATGAAAATGCCATCCGAATTTACCGGGCGCAAAGTCCCAGCCGCAGTAATGGCAAAATACGACACTGGAGAGACCAGACACTTATCTCTTCTGTGGTGGTAATGAAGTGTGACAGCAGAATTACAGGGGACCAAAGACACAATGAAGTCCTCACCCATGATGGTAGGCTTGTTCTCCATTGCCGTCACGAATGTAGAGCCGTCATCAAGCAGAACCTTCAACTTGCCATCTCGTGTTTCCTCTACCTCTACAATGAGATCCGCATTATATATCTCACCGTCCAAACAAATCATACGAGTCATAGCAATATTCTCCCTAACTTATAGATTTGGAGAGGACCTGTGCAGTTGCACAGGCCCTCTCCAGTGTTATATCTCATTGCCTAGCTGCAACGGGCATCAATAACCAGTCTTGGGCAGCTGAGGATTATGGAATCTCCGAACAACAGTGGCCCAAGTTGCCTTGGCCGTCTGCCATTCATTGAGGTACTGACCACCCACATCAGCGCGGTTGATGATCTGGTATCCATCGGCTACGGTTCCCAGAACCTGTACACGCATGGTGGGCTTCATTACAGAAGCAAATCCACTGGCAACAGTACCAAACTCAAAGCGGACATCGGTGACAAACTCACCCTGCGCCAAGCCAAGGGTATTGGCATTGAGGCTGAGAGAATAGTTGTTGGAGGTCAACAGATTGCTGGCCAGAGTCCGATAGTCGTTGAGATTGGTTTTGAATGTTACCTTGTAGTACAGTCGCTGATTGTAGGTGCCGGTGGTAATACTGATGGCTCTGGCTGCATCAGTCGGGATGCGGTCGTGCCAGAAGAACTTGTTCAGTGCCACATTGGAGGTATTGGCAATGCCTGAGAAGTCGTAACTCATCATCTGCCCAGGCTGCACCTCGCGGTTGCCGGTCTTCTGAATGGTCACTCCCATCTTAGCGGGTTTATTGTAAGCAGAGAGTTTGATGATCTGGTTGGGATACTCGATCTCTGCCTCCATTTTCTCACTGCTGAGCTGGAAATAGGCCGGAGCAGATACTTCCTTCACGAAGTAGCGGCCCAGCGGCAACGGGTCAGAGGCTGCAACTCCATGCTTATCCGTCACAATGTAGCCAACGACCTTACCAGAGCGAGCCTGCGAAATCTCATAGACTGCACCTTCCAGTTCGCTGCCGGCACGCTGGCCAGTAATGAGGTTATCATCGGAACTGTACTTGCGAATCTGGATCTGGCCTGTTACTGCACTGTTCTCCCACTCGATCTGAGTGCACTTACCGCGCTCAACGTAGATGGTCTTATACTGCTCGTCGCGGATATAACCGTCCGCAGCTTCCAACTCACGCAGGAAGTACTTTCCGGCCTCAAGCTCATCACGGATGTAGATATAACCGTCCTGATCAGTGGTATACTCACCAATTGGATTTTTACCTGCATCATAGAGAACGAACTTCACACCGTAGATTCCCTCACCTGTACGAGCATCGACCTTATGGATCATGATGGAGCACATCCGCTTATTGGTGATCTCCAGCGTAGTCGTTTCTCCATCCTTCACGCAGACCTGCTCTGGATTGGCATCCAGCGCGTAACCATTCGCTGCCTTCCGCTCAACGACTGTGTACCAGCCGCTCTCTGCATTGGGGATATGGATAACGCCGTTGCGGTCAGTGGTGTAGGTGCCCAGGATCTCACCGTTCATCTTCCGGACTTCGAACTGGACGCCCTTAATGCGCTCGCCTGTATCTTCATTCTTCTTAATAATCTGCAATCCACCTGCGGGCGTATTGTAGAAAGTTAAAGTCTGGGTATCAGCCGGGTTGATCTCCACAGTCTGAGTATCTTTACCGGGTTCAATCACATATCCAGGCAAGGGCTTTACCTCCTTCACAATAACCGTGCCGGTAATGCCAGTAATACGGATCTCACCGTTTGCGTCCGTTGTGTAGAGTCCCTTGCTGGACAGGTGGCCGTGGTCGGCATCCACGAAGCTACCGTCGGCATAGGTCAGTTGGAACTCCACGCCGGGAAGCAGTTTGCCGGTCACGCTGTCCTTCTTCACAATGACCAGGCCGCCCTGCTTCTGGTTGTAGAAGCGAAGCGTCTGGACCTCGCCCTCCTTGATCTGGATGGACTTAGGCGTAGTGTCCAGAACGAATCCCTCCGGGACCTTGGTTTCTCTGGCGGTCACGGTGGTGCCGGGAACAAGGTCCGTGATGACGATGCGGCCCGCCTCATCGGTGATGAACTCGCCATTGCTCTGGCCTACCACAGCACCGCTGGAATCGGTCACCAGGAAGGTCACGCCCTTGATGGGAGTAGTGGTACCCTCGATATACTTCTCAATCACCAGAGTGGTGCTGGGGGTATTGGTGAAATAGAGCGTCTGGGTGTCATTGGGGTGGACCACCACCGTCTGAGTCTGGCTGCCGGGGTCGATGGTGTAGCCAGGGATGGTCTTGGTTTCAGTCACTACCAGTGTGCCTACCACACCGTTGATCTGGATCTTGCCCTCCTTATCGGTCATGTACAGGCCGTTGCTGGAGATATGGCCGTTTTCATCGGGGACAAATTCGCCAGAAGCAGTCGTAACCTTGAAGGTGACGCCAGCCAGGGGTTTCCCTGTGAGACTATCCCGCTTGTCGATGATCAGGGTGCCGGCCTGGGAGTTTTTGATGACTACGGTCTGGGTATCACCCTTGGGGCCGATGACCACATTGGTGGAGGGCTGGTCCATCACATAGCCCTCTGGGGCCTTGATCTCCGTGATCACGTAAGCGCCGGGGATCAGGTTGGTGATTCGGATCTCGCCGCTGCTGTCCGTGGTAAAGATGCCATTCTGCGTGAGAGTGCTGTCACCGATGACGCCGTTCAGCCCGACTTCGCATCCGGCAGCAGTCGTCACCCGGAACTCAGCACCGGGCAGGGGCTTATTGGTTTCGCTGTCTCGCTTCTGGATAATGAGGGCACCCTTGGGGGTGTTCTTGAAGGTCAGGCTGACCGTGCGCCCCTCCTTGATCTGGACCGTCTGGCTCTGCGTATCCAGGATAAATCCGTCCGGGGCGCGGGTTTCGGTCACCACAACGCTCTTGCCGGGTTTCAGGCCGGAAATGCGGATCTCGCCGTTCTCATCGGTGCGGAAGATGCCGTTGGAGTCCCCAATCAGGGTACCATCTGCGTAGGCGATCTTGAACTCCGCATCTTGGAGCGTGATGCTGGGGTTGACATCACAGACCTTGCGAATGAGCAGCATCCCGTCCGGCATATTCTCAAAGCGGACGGTGACGACGCTCTGCTCACCGCTGTCTGCCAGGAAGATCGTTTCGGAGGACTGGATGATGGAGTACCCATCTGCTGGGTCCACCTCCTCCAGAATGTAGGTGCCGCTCTTGAGCCCGGTCCAGATGGCGGTGCCGTTTTTCCCGGTGACTTTCTGGCCGATGACAGTCCCGCCAGTGCCAGAGGTACCGCCCAGATAACGGAGCTGGAATGTGCAGCCGGGCAGGGCCTCGTGGGTCACACTGTCGTACTTTTCGACAATGATGGCATTGAGCGGCACATTTTCAAAGGTGACTGTCTTACTCTCGCTGCCGTGGAGGATGATCTTCTGGGTGGAGGGTTCCTTCATCTGGAATCCAGGGGCGGGGCGGATTTCGGTGATGGTGTACTCTCCGGGATAGAGCCGCTTGCCCTGCTCGTGAAGCCGGATCTCGCCCTTGGCATCGGTCAGGATCTCACCAAAGTCGATGGTGCCGGGGGCCTCCGCTGCCTCGCCATTGCTCACATAAGTCACATGAAAAAGCGCCCCCTCGATGGGAGCGCCGGCAACACTGTCCTCCTTGTAGATAGTCAACTCCGGGGCCTTCCGATTTTTGAAGGTCAGCGTCTTTTCATCCCCTGCGTTGAGGGAAACGGTCTGCTCCCGGTCGGCATCCTTGTCCGGCAGATAGTACGGGGCAGGAACCGCCATTTCCACGATCTTATAGCTGCCGGGGACCAGCCGGAGTTTGACCGTGCCATCCTTGCCAGTGGTCACATCGCTGCGGTGATCGTTGTCGATGCCGATGATACGGAACACGGTATTCGGGATCTTGACCGCAGGATCATCCGCATCCACCTTGGCGATGGTCAGCTCCGGCTGTTTCAGGTTATCGAATACCAATTCTCTGCTGTCACCGGGGCCAAGGTAGACGGTCTGGGTGGGGGTGCTGCTGACCACATAGGGGGCAGGGACAGAGATCTCGGTCACGGTATAGCTGTCAACGGGAATGCCGGTCAGGGTGGCCTTACCGTTGGGGCCGGTGACTACATCCTGATGGTAGCCGTGCTGGATGCCCTTGATCTCAAAGTGGGTGCCAGGGATGCCATCGCCGGTCTGCTCATCCCGCTTGAAGATGGTGAGGTCAGGCAGCCGCTTATCCACAGCGGTCACCCGGACTGTGCCGCCGCCATCTACTGTGGCCTGATCCACATGGGCAATGACCGGTTCTGTCAGGCAGGCGTAAGGTTCGGGAGCATAGATCTCTACAAAGGCGTACATGCCCTCGGTCACATTGGGGACGGTGATGATGCCATCTCGGCCCGTTTCTTCCGTTGCGATGATCTGGCCATCTTTGACGATATTGAACACCGCGCCGGGGAGAGGGGTATCGCTGTCGTCCAGCTTGATGAGGCACACCTTTACCTTGGCGTCGTTCTCGAAGACCAGAGAAACATCCGTCTTACCATCCCAATGGAATTCCTGCCGGACCTTGCTGGGGTCGGAACTGGTGGTGTACCCGGTGGGAGGAGTCACCTCTGTGGCCACATAACTGCCAATGGGCATGGTGTCCCAGGGCACATCGGCTAGGTAGCCGCCCGGGCCAGTGGTGTAAGTGCCAACGAAACTGTTATCCACACCCTCGATCTTGATGACCGCACCGGGCAGGCCGGTGGTGGGATCGTCCGCATCCACCTTGCGGATGTTGCCATTTCCGGTAATGATGGGCGTATCCATGAAGGTGACGACCACTTCCGTGCCGTCATCACGGGGAAGCACCACATACTGGGGTCCGGCGTTGTCGATCTCATAACCCTCCGGGGCTTCCAACTCTGTGATGGAATAGGTGCCCGCTTCCAGCGGGCCGACAATCACCGTACCGTCCCGCCCAGTAACTACTTCTTTGGAGTAGGTTCCATTATTGGATTGGACAAGGAACTTTGCGCCAGCCAAACCCTTATTGGGATTGGTTGTATCCACCTTTTTAATAGTCAGGTCATACTTTTCACGGGTGATTGTAAGCCGGCCAACCAAGACGGCCTGTACATCATTGGCAGGATGATGGGAGGAGCCGGGGCCTGCATAGTGGTACTCATAGACATCACATTCGCCCCAGACACCCTGCTCACCAAGGCCGAGAATGTACAATGCACGATCTCGGAAGGACCAGCCCTCCAGCTCATCATCGATGCTTTTGAAGTTGGTCCCATTGATGTTGTTGTGGACATACATGAGTTCTTCAGCACATGCTGTCGCAGGGTCAGAGAACAAGCCTTCCTTATAGCGCCAGACAATAGCCTGCACCCAGGCGTTCATCACCCAAACATAATCAGGGCCCCATGTCTCAGCGACACCGAGGGAAATGGCTTGATCCGTAAACACCCCGGAGGTGTGGCAATAGAAGTAGGCCATCACGTTCTTCACAGTAGGATCGCTGATGGGCTCAGGCTTATCCCACTTATGGCCTTCCAGCGACCAGCCCATCCCTTTGCCCTTTTCAGAGCAAAAACCCATGACGCTATCGCCGTCATAGTCATATCGCATCTGGTGCATATAACAGACACCCAGCGCCGGAGACTCATAGTGGGTGCCGTTGTAGGTGCAGTTGGTCAGCTTGATCGTACTCGGGGTCGTTTCAGCAGCGAATGCTGCGGTCGGAAACAGGCCAAGCACACAGAGCAAGGCCAACAGCATCGAAAAGAGTCTGCTGCCAAGTTTGGTCATGCTTTTCATGTGAGTAGTGCTCCTTGATTCATAGAGTAGTAGTGTTTTAAGCCCCTCTCCAAGGGCTATTCCAGAGCATTCGGGCACAAAAAAGGTCTCCCAGCATAGCTGAGAGACCTCGTTTTATAACGGATCATGCTCCATATGGATTATAGGTACCCGGCCTGCCTACGATCATATAGCAGTAGGTAACGCCATTCTCCCGTGCAACGCCTACCCCGATAGAATCACCATCAGAGACGGTCATTGTCCGGAAGTGCCCGGGCGAATTGACCCAGTTCTCCACCGCCTGCTCGGCAACATGGTCAGTGGGACAGAGTGTGAATACGGTCAGATTGATGCCAAAACCGTAAGGGTAGCCGCTTCGAGCGACCGCCTCACACTCCTCCAGGTCATGATGCCAGGTGTAGTGCTTGTCCGCACACTCCTGAGCTGCGGCCATGAGCCTGTCATCAATTCGCAGGAACTGTGCTCCATGCTGCATCCGCACATCATTGATCCGCTCCACCATTTCAGTCCGGATAGTATCTAGATCGATGTTGGGTAGAGAGGGCTGACCAGTATAGGGCTTGTCGCTCTCCACCTGTACGCAGTGCTTTTCGGTATCCCAGAAGACATTAAAATCTACTGCGGCTCCGATGTCACGGAGCATGACATAGTTGTTCCCATTGATCGCATAAGCGGTCATAGGGGTTTCTACGCCATCTACCAGGATCGTGTGGGTGCTGCGTTCTGCCATGATACCAGCAGCATAAGCGACAGACCCACCAAAGAGGGTTGCTCCAATCAGGAGTCCGGCCATAAAGGTACCCATACGCTTCATTTTTCTCACCTCATCAAGTATTTCCAGCCACTCTCTCCGGGGTGATCCAATAGCGGATGCTTTACTGCTTCAAGCAGTTCTGAAGGCCACACAGGAAAATCTCTTCCTTCGAAAACAGTTTGGCCCGCTCCAGCTCCTTGAACTGATCGAATGCGGACTGGGGAAGGTGGACCTTGACCATCTTCGTCGCGCCAGCGGTCATGGGCTTAGTCCGGTGCTCTCGAGAACGAGGCTTGTTGTTCTTCATGATGTACCTCCAAAACTATATCAATGGATCTCCACAGCCTGCACACACAGGCGGAGAGAGGGCTGGTTAGCTACGCAGGTGATCAGTGTGATCCGATTATCTCCCATCTCATTGGTATAGGAGTAATCAGTACTGGAAATCTTCCCAACAAAGGTCACTTCATAGGTCTTCGTGCCCTGGTTGGTTTCGTATTTCACCGTATCACCGACTTTGACGTTCTTCAGTTTCCCAAAATACGGGTGGTTGCCACGGTTGTGGCCAAATAGTGCGACATTGCCAAAATAGAGGCCGGAACCTTCATAGTGGCCAGCACCCTTGGACATGGAACTGTCCGTCGCGCCTTCATATACCTTGGCTTTCAGTCCGACACGGGAGATAGAGACAGTGCCAATACTTCCATCCGACTGAGTGAGGTCCGCAACGGTCAGTTCAGGTCGGTAAGTGATCTCAATATTGCTGCCGTGGCTGACATCGGAAAAATCAGATTCGGGATAGCCACCGCCAGAGATCGTGTTCCCATGCTGGCCATACTGGAGGCCACTGGGTAGGTAGGGGTTATTGAGGGACTGTTCAAGAAATTCCTGGCTGAGCCCGTATTTGATTTCAGGAATATCATAGTCGATCTGATTATGCTCGCCATAGTTATAGGCCGCATCATACCGATGTTCATAGTTTGTGCTATCGTAGTATTCCGGTTCTGGGTCAGTCTTAAAAGAGTAGTCCGCAGCACTGGCAGGGACTGCCACGCCGGATAGCACAGCAAGCGCCATGCAGAGGGTCGCTAACTTTTTCATGTATTTTCCTCCTCTAATGGTTCGTCACATGAACTTCCAACATCGACTTTGAACCAGTACGGTCCATTAACTTCACCAACAGTGTGCTCGAAGATCGCATTGTAGTAACGGATACTAATCTTCTTGCCGAAGAGTTTTCGTGCTACCCGCTCGTCCACTTCGACGGCAATCACGCCTTCTGGCACCTTCTTGAGTCTGTCGATGCGAAGCTCAGGCCGCTTCGCCTTGAGGAGGAATCGACCACACCGGTCATACTCTTTACCCTTGCCGGTCGCTTCATACACTGTTGTATTCTTACGAGTCAGCAGCACAATTAACAACAGACCGCCCATTGCCACAAGGCAGATGATTCCGATTAGCGGCAGGGTGCCGAGGGATTCGGATTCAGGCTGTACTGGGGTGCCAATGTAAGTTACGGTATACTGGATGCTGGATACACCGGAGGCAGAAACAGTTCCGGTATATTCGGCAGTGGTGATATAGCCTGTGGCTACTTTGGATGATGCGGTACCAGAATAGGTCGCTACGGCAGTGTATGTGGCTGGAACCAGCTCATCTCCCACAAGAGCTGTACTCTCAACACTCCATGTCACATTGGACAGGCTCAGAGTCCGGCCATTCTTCACAACTGTTTTATCAATATAGGTCGAGTCGTTCCGGTCAAGGCCAGTATAATTCTTGGTTGCTGTGACGGTATAACTACTTTGTTTATATCCGGCAGCTTCTGTCTTGATCGTGCTGTGATCGAGAGCCAATGTACCAGATGCGTGACCATCATCATACTCCATCGTAGGCTTCAGTTCTGCCAGGATGTCTTCCAGATCTTTTGAGCTGGTGGTGATGGTCACAGTCTCTGTGTGGCTATTCTGCTCATTGAAGGTCTGCTCCTCCTTAACGATGCTGCTGTATGCGTATAGGTAGCCATCATATTCGAAGTCAGGTTCCTCCAAACTGGATGGGTCTTGATCAGGGAGCAGTGTGTAGACCTTGATCGCTAACTGCTGGCCATTCAAATTCTGGTAAGTAACATCATCAGGGACAAAAGGCTGCACTGGCACTCACACACATTCCGAGGCTCAAGGCGAGCGCCAGTACCAATGCCGTTACTCGTTTCTTCATGATAGATTTTCCTTTCTCATATTCTCACTCTGTTGATTCCGGAGGCGCAGGATCAGGTGCCAGACATGAGCGGCCACGGCGATATTCAGCAATGCACTCACACAGGATCTCCATCAGTGAATCCTCATCTAAATGGTCATTCACCCAAATGCACTGGCGGTACATATAGATGCTGCTACTATCTGTGAGGAAGATAGAGTGCCAACCCGTAAGTGATTCAGCATTCATCGCATTGGCTGACCGATACATATCCACCTCATTTTCCTTTGCAAAGAGGATCTTATCTGCAACGATGATGGACATGATCGGATAAGTGCGAATCATGGAGACTAGGACGACACACTCCGTTTCTTCATCCTTATGGATAGCAACGAAGGTATCGCCCTGCTCCTCCACAATATTCAGGCAAGCTCGAATGACATCCCGACAATGCTGCCTCAGCAACGCATTGTCGTTCATCATCAAACTCACCTCAATCTGGCATGGCGCTTAATGATGCGCGTGATCAGGCCAAATGCAATGCCTTGTTCCTCATCGACAGAGCGAACGAGAAAACTGACCGTATCCAATTTGCTGGGAAGCTCCTTGGTCCGATATGTCATGGTCTTTGCATTAGCCCCCGCTTGGAGACGAACGAAAATGAGTCTGCCAATCACATGGGTCACAACGCCATAATACGTTGAGCCAGGCGTCAGCTTCCGCAGGTTTGGAAGGTCCGGGTTCTCCATGCCACGTTTGACGGAGACCTGCACCTTATAGGTTTCGGCTTCCTCATCGAAGGAAACACCCTGGACACTGGCTACGACAATATCTCCCGTCGCATAGAGGTTCGAAATGTCAGAGAACCATTCCCAAGACAATTCGTTGGCTTCGATGGAGGTGTCTACCCCGAGAGCATCAACATAAATGCGATGCCCAGCAACACCGATGACACGGCAGGCAATCAGGATGCCCTCCTTCACACGGCCAGAGGCGTAGTATCTCTGCTGGCGCTGCATAAGGGCTTCACGACGGCTGCCTACTGCGGCACGGTTCTTCAGATCGACACCGGAAAGCACGAAATCAACGGTTGCACCCAGAATACGGCTGAGTCGAAGTCGGAAGTTCAGGGGAGGCTTGGTATTGATCGGCCAATCATCCATGAACATCTCATGTCCGGGGATCACAATACGTACACCCTCATAGTCCACAACACAGATAGGATTGATCCCCTCTGCATTCTCCACGCCGCTTACCACTCCGGTCAGGACCAGATGCCTGTGTATGGCACCATTAAGGTAGTTCCATTTCACATCATCACTGTCCTGGGGAGTGAAGCCACGTTCTTGGTCAGAGAGTTCCAGAATGTTCTGGCTACGAGGTCTGGGGTTCCGTCTCTGTTCAGAGGGGTCTTGGCCATCCTGATTGGACTTCATGGTCGTGTTCTGATCCACGACAGAGTTAGTTCCAAAGTCCTTTTCAGACATTATGATCATCTTCCTTTCAGTTAAATCTCATCCAAATCAACTTCTCGACCGAGATTGGCATTTGTTGGAGGATGCAAGGTGGGTTTCAGTTTGCACCCAGCAGCAGCCTGTTTCTCATTGATAGAGTTGATTGAAATGGCAGGTGGATTAGGCTCTAAAGTTTGAGCCCGACCGGATTTCTTCCAGTCGGGCTCGTGCAAGATTGCCTTGCTGCTTTTGAGCTTTTTATAATCTGGATGGTTGGAGTAATCGAATCGCTTTGCTCGATACACTTTCTGGCCTCGAATAAAGACCAACTCCTCATCCGTAGGTAAACGCATCACTTCATCAGGTGTCAGAAGTTGACGCCTTGCGAGTGTATTAGACTGCCTGAAGTTCGGCGTGTAGTTAGTAATGTGCATGGTGTTCAGGTCACGCATGGTGCCTTCCACCTCAACAGAGGCGATTCCGACCCGCTCACTGATCCATTCAGCAGTCAAATTGTCTGTACAGCCAAGGAAGATCGTAGTGTCGCAGGCACCGATGATCTCCTGCCATTGGTCATCAGGGTATCGGTTCCGCATTTGGCCGACATTCTGGAAGAATACTGCAACTGAGCAACCACGGGAGCGGATCGTGCTGCATTTCTTGGTGAAGTCCTTGATGAGGCAGCAGTTAGGAAACTCATCAAGAACAAAGCGTACTTTAGTCGGTAAACAGCCACCCTCGCTAAAGTTATCTGCATATCGAATCAACTTGATAAACAGAAAACTGAAGAATAGGGAGCTGAGGAATTCAAATGTATTATCTTGGTCGGATACGATGCAGAAATACGCACATTTCTGCTTGCCTGGGAGTTCTAGATCAATTTCGTTGAAGGAAGTGATATTACGTACTTCCTTTGCCTGCATGACTTGGAGTTTGCTTCCTAAGCCGATGATCACACTGGATCGGACGGTTTCGCTTGATTGCAAGAATAAAGCGTAAGGGGCGAAGGCTGGCGAAGGCGGCATAACTTCACCTGTGTATTTATTGACATGCTCTCTTCGTATGCTATTCATGATTTTGGATAAGCCGCGCTCACTTTCATTGCATAGGAGATCATATACCTGACCCAAGTTGCGTTTTTCTGGCGGTAATTCCTGCGAAACATAAAGCACTAGGGCCTTGAGCAGGTTGAGTTCTGCATTGAACCAAAATGCCTCAGTTGAATCACCACTCGTACTCTTGAGCACAATGTCTGCAAAGGTCTGCGCCATCAGTTCACTGCCTCCGACTTCTTCCAGGCAGTTCCACGAGTCGCTGTGGTCCATCTGGATCAGGTTGAATACCCGAACTGTATAGCCCTGTTCTCTGAGATACTGGCTCATGGATTCATAGATTTCAGATTTCGGATCTGTAACAATCAAACTGTCCCCACGCTTGGCTGCTTGAAGGATTAGATTGCGCGTTACGGAACGAGATTTACCCGTTCCTGATGCACCACAAATTGCGATATTGGAATTGAGTCTGGTCTTCGGGGGAAGTGTGAATACTCTGTTCTTTGATACCATGCCGAGGATGTCTTGGCTGGTCTGACTGGGAGGTCGAATATCAAAACAAGCATCCGCCTCTCGCTTATCCATGAATGCAGCTGTGCCATGACTGCCAGAATGGGAGATCGTCAGATTTCGCTCACTGTCGGTCGTTCCAGAGTTGTCCCAACCTATTCGAAAGCCAAACACGATCAAAACTGCGATTCCGACTACTATCACGCTAAGAGCAATGAGCCCTTCGGGAAATGTGAATACTGCGGCAGTGATTTCATCTAACTCAAGGGAAGGTAAGCCTGGCGAGGTACGGTAGTCGCTCCCCGCCGCCTTCCAGGCTGCAATGTTGATGATAAATTGTGCAAGTATCCCGGTCAGATAGAATAGCACTGGAAGTAGGATAAGAATGCTCAATGCCGTTGTGAGTTTCTTTTTCATTGAACTCACCTCACGACACTGACCGAACCTCAACCATTGGACCTAGAATCGATTGGATTGCATCAGTCTGATAATCGAGGCAGATAAGAATTGGGCTTTCTTTGAATCCGTAGGGGGCTAAGTCCATATTGAGCAGTGCCAGCAAATCGCACTGATAATTCAGTGTAACCGGTCGCCGGCCATCCTTGGTCACCGCATCATACTCACGGGTTTTGGTTTCCGGTTGCCTGTAATTTGATAGGATCTCAATGTCCATTCTGTGCTTCTCTTCTGGATCGACGATCATTTTCAGTAGGTGATCTCCCAGAAGTGAATTGACCAAATAATAACAGTGTTCAAAATAGTCGGACACTACAAAGTACCTGCGGCGGCCCTTTCCGCCAGGGTGTCGCGCAATCTTGCGTGCAACGGACATATTCGATCCGATGATAACTTGGCTGAGAGTTTGCTGTGGGAAGCCTCTCGCTTCGAGTAGGGTTTGAATCGCACCGCAGGTATTTTCCTCGATCCCTTGCATCCAGTACATCCTGCTATGCCCCGTGAAGTACAAGCAATAGCACTCCTTACCTCGAACGATGACACCTAAAATGCGAGAAGTCTTCGCAACAGATTCTGGATCATACTCCTGTATGGATTGTCGAATCTCCCATGCAGAATAGAAGTAGATTCCACTGTAATCACCAGCATTCTGTGAATGTGACTGATCCTTGAACAGCAGGGAAGGCTTGGCGTCTGGCAAGATTGCAGCACCTGAGTTGTAGGCCATGACCAGTGCATAAGCTAACGCATGGTACCGCATAATCTTCTCCGCTGATAGGTGGCCTGCCGGCATTTGGTCACGCTTGGCATAGATGTAGGTAAGAGAGTTGGGATCTGCAATGGCGATATAATCTATGCCTTTGGAGGTCAATCGCAATGAACGAAGAATTCGTCCTCGATATGTGCAGCGATTCACCACCACATAACCCAACTCTATCGCTCGATACATCACATGCCGATTCCACTCAGGATGTCCACCGATCCGTACAGCCAACTGAGATGGGAACTCAATACAGTAACCAACAAACCAAAGGAATTCGAGCAATCTATCACTCTTACAAGTAATCATTTCATCACCTCCGATCCGCTCAGAACAGTCTGCTTAGAGGCTGCCGGCATAAATGCTTACACCGACTGATAAGAAGCACCATTTGCTCTTGCACAAAAACACCTTTTTGTATGGCGATTTCCATACCGAAAGCGGGGCTCTAGAGCCAGTTTTCAAATTGCCTCATTTAGATACCAATTTCTGAGGGCATTTTTTTGTAGATTTAGGTATTGCTTTTGATGTGGTCTTTTGCCCAAATAGAGAGCGTTTCCGGTTGCATTAAGTAGAATTGGGTACAGTCCCGTTCACCCATTTTGGTGGTCTGGAGAACAGAACAGAGCAACCCGCTGTCGTTGGTCAGTAGGATCGACTCAATGACATCCAAATACCGCTTCGTTTCAATGTTATCGTAGTCTCTGACTCGCCGGATTCCCAGCGATTCATCATACATATGGACGATGCAGATTCCGCAGTTACGAAACCGCTCCATCGGATTCTCTCGCTGGAATTGGATCAGGCAGTGACGGAGTGGTCTGGTAATATAGGCCAGATTATCCCGCTGGTTCCGGGATGGAAGTATGGCTGGAACAGTGATTTTGAGCCATTTTTCCTCCTCAACCACGCCGATCCCCATTGCAGATACAACGGTATCATAAATGGGTTCGGAACTTTTCCCAAGCACCCGACCAGCCAAGTGCCGGAGCTGCACAGCATTTTCCTCTGTACTGCGGACGAGGCTATATAGTTTTGTCTTGGGGTCATACTGCGGGTTATCTGCCGCATTGTGGGATAGTGCAAATAGTTCCGTGGAGATTGCATCAAAGTCAGAGGCGATCTCCATCATATTCATTACGTATTTCTGATTCATTTTTGCTTACCTCACAGTTCATAAGCGCCTATTACGCCATTTTCATCGACTAAAAGTGCAATATCGTTCTGGATTCTTCGCTCAATATCATTGAGTAAAGTTAGATCTCTGGTAACTAGAAAGCGGACGGACTGCTCTGGCAGTTCGTCCGCTTTCTCATTGATTAGAGCAATATTCGAACTCGAAACAGGAATCAGGTCATATTCTTTTGTTTTCGTGCTGATCGTGAGCAGTGTAGGCCGCTCAGCTGCACAGAAATCCAAGATACGATTCTTGATTCGAATAAAGGCCCAAAAGCACATTACACTCTCCATCTGATTGTACTTCTTCAAGGAGTACCGACTGGTAGACAGGTATTTGGCGTCTGATGTTCGATACACCAAGCCTTCACTGCTCAGCCGCGTCATGATCCTCCCGTATTTTGCAGCGGGAAGATAGGAGAATAGTTCCCGCATCTGCCGTTCCTCAACGACACCAAAAATGGCGAGGATTTTTGTGATATAGGCCAATTGCCGGTCCCCGACTACTGTTGCAAATGACATGGTTCTATCTCCTTAATGTCGAGTTATAAGAACGCATAATGTAACTATTTTTTCTAGTTACGTTGAACGTATCTCTAATGTAAAACTCCGCCATTGAATGTTCTTCGTTGAGAACGCTTAACGTAAAAGCTTATTGCTGCTCCTGAAGGATCTGATTGAGTTCATAGCGATCGGTTGTGATTAGCCGCTTCTCCAAATTAGAGGCTTTGAACTCAACAGTGATGTGATTGCTGTTGGTGGAGATGAGCCCATTGCCACGTTCGAACCGCGTAATATTAGAAATTTCTGCATCAGTCAAATTCAACGCATCCTGTACGCGAAGTGCTTCGTCATCCTCTAGATTGAGAATGATTTTTGTCTTAGCATTATTGATGATGCCTTTACCGTACTTGCCCCCATCCAGACTGAAAAAGTCGTTGAGGTCCTGTGTTGCAGCAATAGCAGCACCACCGTATCCCCGGATGATCTTGAATATCTCCAGACAGAATTCGGCGGCCAAAGAATTACTTCCGGCACCAACAAGCTGCCAGATCTCATCAATGAAGATCGCTTTCTCCTTGGTGCGATCTTCTTTCGCTTTATCCCACACGAAGTCCAGCACGAGAAACATACCAACAGTCAGTAGTTCACCCGTCAGTTCAGAAATATCGAGTACTGTGTAGGGATTGGAAAGATCCACATTGGTTTGCTGATTGAAGGTCTTAGCAGAGCCGTGGACAAGTCGATTCAGGATATTACCCATACGTTTGGTTTCCGGGGCCTCCATCAGGATATTATAGACATCCTCCAACAGCGGCATGGTACGGTATCTGCTTGGGTCATCCGGGTCGATTAGCGACTCATTTTCGTGGGTGATTCCCTTCATTGAATAGGTCCGAATTAGTGCCTCATCCAGCAACTGCTTTTCTTCATGGCTCATATCTGGAATGAGGAGGCTAAAAAAGATATGAAGTTGCTGAATCTTCTTAGCCAGAATAGAATTCTCGTTGATTCCTCCATCAATAATGGCGTTAGCAGTCTGATCTGTGCGCCGGATCTCCATGATATTGATGCACTGCTTTGAAGCGGGGCTGATGGAGATGAACTCGCCACCCACGTTTCTACAGGCACGGAGGAATTCATGCCCCTTTAGTGGTGCAATAATGAAAACCTGTGTGCCTTTCCGCCGCATCCGCAAAGCCATCAGTTGCATGGTAAAGGTTTTTCCGGCACCACTGGTGCCCAGGATAGCCATGTTCGCATTTTTATAGACCCTGCTGTTAAAGATGTCCACGATAACCAGACTGTTATTGTGCTTGTTTACCCCGAGCAGAATGCCGTTTTCATCTGACATCTCATAGCTGGTGAAGGGATAGCAACTGGCAGCGGCTGATGTGAGCATATTTCGTTTACTACGCTCGAACAGTTTTTTATTCAAACGGCAAAACGGCATTACAGACCGCATGGCATCTTCCTGGCGGAAATAGCATGTTCGTACATCCATATCCTGTGAAATCATCAGGCGGCGAACCTCGGCAACCCGCCATTCCAAATTATCCAAACTATCTGCTGTGACTGTTACGATGATACTTGTGTAGTAGAAGTCCTCATAGTTGGCAAGTCCCTGCTTCAGGAAATAGCCAGATTTAATGGCACCTTCGATGTCATCAAAATCTGTATTGGTATCTGAGGTGTCTTTGATTCGGCTGCGATTGATGCGAATCTGCTGGCCGAGCTTAGATTGGATTCGCTCTTTGGGCTCACGCTGGAAAAAGAAGTCAACGTCGATTCCTTCACCCGCATTGACGAAAAGTGAGGTCCAGCCAGCTACTACATGGGGGTTAAAGCCAGAGGAAGGAACAAGCAAATAGGCATGATACACGCCATCGATCACCACGTAGCTGCCATGTCGTAAGTCAATGCACTCCGGTGCAATAACCTGTGGAACAGTTATTCCCTCGGGGGTGCTTTCTATTGCCTGCCTAAGTTGCAGATCGTGTATCCGCTTCTCAATAGGTACCTTTTCACTGAGTTCTCGGTCAAAAATGGCATAGAGGACATTCAGTAAAAAGCCATTTTCATCATCGTGCGTGATGACCACATTATCGCAATGAGTGAAGTACTGTTTTGCGGTTCGGGCTGCTGTTTCCAGTGTAGATACCACCTCAGAGTAATCTGATTTTCTATTGGTGAAGGCAGGTTCATACTCGAATATGATTAAAAACCTGCGGGTGATTGCCTCACGGGAACCGATGGTTTTGATGAGATTGTAGTAGTCTTTTTGGAGTTCTCTACACTTGGGATCTTGCTCCCGGTCCATATCTCGCTCTATGGCATTCAAGTGCTTGCTGATGTCAGCTTTCTTGGTGAGTACCTTGATTTGAATATGGACTGGACTGATCTTCATCCAACTGGCAAAAGAAGCAATGATGTGCTTTTGCTCACGAACGCTGCGAAGAAGAAAATTGATCGGCTCCACCTCTAGAATCTTGATATAACGACCATCGCTGAGGTGAATGATTCCATTCTGGATGTTCCTTACCGGAATTAAATCTTCTGTCCAGATCTCCTTCCGAGATTTTCTGTGCGGCTGTTTCGTGGAATCCCCCTTCGGGCTGTGCCGTCTAGAATGCTTTACTGGTTTTTGTACCAGTTCAATATCCAGCGAATCGGGAGGCTGATGGCGCTGCCTGGATAGATTTGTAATAGGTTGTTTTGTCGGCGATACATCTGTGCGGTAGAGCATCCTTCTCCGGATAAGCCACCGACACCAATTGAAGACAAATTCAGACAACGAATCTCCATCAATGCCAACAACACCAAACACTCCCAAAGGAAGTGTGATCAGGCAGAGAATGACGATTCGTGTCGTCAGAGAAAACGGTAACTGAAGGATAGGGATACCAGTAAGCAAAACGAGCACGCAAGCCTCAATTGCATTGCGCACTCGAATCATGCCGCCAAACAGCCGACCACTCGTTAGGAAATTAGGAGGGATGTAATACACATCCATCTCCTCATTTGGTCTTTGCATAGTTGGCCTCTTTTCTATTATCTGCTAATGATCCAAAACGGGCCGCCGGAACCAGATAGTTTACTGGCCTCATTTAGGATGATTTTGATGTCCCACTCCTTTTCGGAGCGGCGATAGCTTGCAGGGTCCGCCACAAGAATTTTTCCATCTGATGTGACCCCGCGCAGCACGATAAAGTGTCCAGAAGATGTGAAATGCCCCTTGGTCATAATCGCAACCACCAGTTTTCCATCTGCCAGAGCATCGACGATTCTTTGTGGTTCAGATGCCGTGCACCCTTCTACGGTCAGTCCCCACGCTCGCGCTGCTCCGGGAATGAGTGATCGGTATGAACCACTTCCACTGCACCAGTACCCATTTTCGTATGCCCATTGAGCCATATGGGGAGGATCAACGGTCTCTGATGTGAGACTCGAAACCACTATGGACATAGATGTTGGACCACATGCGTAGCCTCCGATATTGTCTGTACCGTAGGGTAGGTCCCGCCATCTCTCATCCAACTGGTTGTAGTAGACGACCTGCGTGACACCATCTGCAAAGACCACGCCATCATAGGAGAGCCCAGTGGCAGAGAACTCCGTTTCTGAAAGAGCTTGATAGGCCCCATCATTGAGAAGAATGGACAAGTTCTGAGCGTAATTTGATGAGAGGTTTTTCTGTTCATCGCTAAGTTGGAAAACATGGTCAGCGAAGTGCATTTCACCATTATAGGTCACTGTGTAGATACGGATCTTCTTGGTTACGGTTTCCGATTCGCCAGTTTCCTCATCGGTCACGACCTCTTCGGTACGAGTCTCATCAGTATACGTAAAGGAATACAATTCAGCCTTATGCGCTCTCAAAACCGCTTCCATATCCTCTTGCGAAATGCTTTGAGCATCGCTATCCTTACTGGCGCAGTACATAGCAATGAAGTGATTGGCATTGAAAACGATGTCCGATCCATAAGGGTTATTAACTTCTTTTTCATCACAGTCGGATGCAGAAAAGTCTGCATCGATCCGGGCCAGCACATCAGATAGGCCCTCGGAGAGGATCGTGCTGATTCCTGTATTGAGATCATACATACGTTGAGTCATCACTGCATCGTCTGTGATACCATTTGGAGCATCTGTGCCATCGCCAAATAGAGAGCCAAAGATGATAGAAGGTAGCATCACAACCAAAAGAACTGGGAGCAAAAGGACACCAGCAATAACTCCCAACCATTTTTTTGATGCTTTAGCAGTTGCGAGTGCAGCTCCATGAATGCCACCAGTCGCTGCACCCACGGCAATTTTTGAGATTGCCTTCCCGGTTTTTGCAGCGGAACTCACCTGTGCATCTGCGGCCTGACTTCTCTCCTGATTATTTTCGTCAGCCATTAGATCTTATCCTTTCTCTTTGGGACTTGAGGAAGCTGCTGTACGATTTTTTCATCGTACTTGACCTTTCCGTGGTCAGCGGCATCCTTATATGGAGTCCTCTGAACAACAGGCTGCGCGTACTGCTTGTACCAACTTTCTCCATCAACCGTTTGCACAGTTTCATAGGGACCGGTCGGCTCCATGTACTGTTTGGCGTTATACATCGCAAATTGTTGCTCAACACCACCATCTGCCGGAGTTTCATAACCAGTAATACGCCCGCCTCCAATCTCCACATTGCGGAAAGATGGTGCAGCGCCAGTGATATTGATACCAGCATGGGATGGAGCAGCGCTAACTCCTGAAGGAATGCCTTTGTGTTGAGGGATCGTGCTGGAGACAGGACTGTCTGAGGGGATGGGAGCAGCACCTGCGGCAGTTCCACCATCTTCCGTGATATGATCTTCACCAAAAGTGACACTGCCGACTTGTCCCGCCGCCCTTAGCGGTTCAGTTTCGATTCCCGCACCCTGTTCACCTCCGGCAGTGTAGCCCAAATAGTTGCACAGTGCCTGAGATGCTTTTTCTCCTGTAATGGAGCCGACCGAGGAGAAATTTCCAGTTGCCACAGCACTTACTACATCCTGAGCAAGTCTGCCATTCCCTCTCATGCTGGAACCAAACATAGCGCCTCCCACAAAACTTCCGATACCAGAGCTCCTGCCAGTTGCACTAGAAGCGGCGGCATTGCCTGCTGCACGTTTTGCAATACTGACAAGTCCACCTCCGTGACCAGGAAAAGCCTGTCCTGCGGCCTGATTTGTAGTATTGCTCCGATTATGATTCTGGTTAAATATGTTGCTGATTGCACCTCCGGCAGCGCCAGCAGCAGTGCCAATTGCTCTGCCGGCAATCATCAACTCACCTAGCATACTGCCACCAGTTCGACCAACATTGATGCCAAGTGCAGACATAAAACTATCAATCTTCTGGCTTACCTTGAGAAATGCTATTGCACATAAGAACCAGATGAAGATGTTACCTGCAACTTCTTCTCGGCTGGATGCTGCAATAGCGCTTTCTACTTCACTTTCCTCAATGGCAAGCGCTGGTGCAACCAGCGCACTGCAAAGGAGGAACACTGTGATGGCAAACATCATGTATTTTTTCAATTTCACATCGTTCTCCTTTCCAAATTCACGACTCATACAGATAGAGGATTGGCTAAGAAGGTACCAACCATTGAAACAAAGAGTCGGAGACACCAAGCATTCATGATGAGTAGGAAAAACTGCCCACCTAACATTCGGCACCAGGAACTGAAAATATTCGATGTGTTCTCTGATGCTCCAGTAGCAAACGCCATAGGAGCGGTGAACACCAGGACTCCTACCATAATGTATCGTTCAGCGGCCTCAAAGAGGAGTTTGATGTAGTTCCAAGCCACAATCACAACCAAGATGAGGACGATCAAACTGACGGAACCTGATGCCAAGCAGCCGATAATGACTGTGAGCACACTCCCAAAACTGGCAAAGTCGATTGCAGGCAATTCTGCATCCACAATCCACGCATAGGGTGTACCTGCAACATTCAGCAGCAAAGTCATAATCTCATCGGAGAAAAGAGCGAGAAACAAGAAAAGGAAGGAACGAAGAGCAAGTTTTACCGGGTCCTCCGCACTGAGTCCAACACCCGCTCCATAGTTCTTAAATAACTGCCACACAAAATTCAACAGAATGAATCCAATGGAAATGGCTACGAAGACCTCATACAGGGTTTCTGCGGCTGGGAAGTAGCGCAGGAACGTGCTCATGTCACAACCAAGAGCACCAAGTATTGAGCCTGTAACCAGATCCAGCAGATTCATGATCTGTGTGGCGATCCATTCGACGATACTATCCAAGATTCCCATCGCTGCACCTCAACAATTTAGCGGTGAAAAGATGCGTCATTGGGGATTGGATACTCATCATCAGGGATCAGCATGGCAGTTCCGAGACAGAGCACAAAGCCAGTAACGATACCGCCAATAAAACAAATGAGTTTCTTCATAGTCAATCGTTTCCTCCTTCAAGATGCTGTCCACTGTCCTCCAGCAAAGAACGGGGTGATGTATGCCATGAGAAATCCAAGAGAGTTCAGCACCGCCCAGGTGATGATAATTCTCTTCAGCCAGGCTCTCGACTCATCTACCGTCCGACCGGATTTGGAAAAGTTCATCAGTAGCAGCGCAATGCTTGCCGTCACGATGGCGGCGATGGTTGAAACACCGAGGATCTGCGTATAGATGTCGTTCATGATGGCGCTGGCCTTCTGCCAGATCGTGTTATCAGCGGCAAATGCGCTATCAGACAGCAGCGGCATCAAGGAACAGGCGAGAAAGGAACAGTAAATTGTGCGACCTTTGTTCAGCCCTGAAGTCTTCTTGCTGATCCACTTGCGAATTGCTTGGACCTTCAAAGTCATTTGTGATATGCCTCCTTGATTTGAATTACTGGAAATGAAAAAAGGCCCAGATAAGAAAGCGAGATCGTGCGCTCTTGCTTCTTATCTAGGGCCTTTGGCCATGAAAAAACCGCCCTAACAAGGCGGTCCTTGCATCGTTCATTTTTCAGCATAGTCATCATAACACAGGCTTTGTTCGCTTGCAATTCGTATCCTGTCCGGATTTAGTACGTATTCTGTTCGCCGGTTGTTCGCGCTTCTTTATTCGGGGAGGAACTGTTTAACCAGTTCAATGCAATCTCTGGCGGTATATCCCCAGAGGATGCGGTCAATAGCCCGGATAGACTCATTCAGATATTTGTGGTAAGTGGTAGGCGACATTGGGAACCCACGCCGATCCAACTCAATCAGCAAAGCATCACGATTGACCGGTTTGCGGTCAGAGAAATAGGTCACGTATAGGACCTGATAATGCAGTTCTCCATCGTCAGGGTCCTGCCGTACAGCATCCAAGCAAGTATTGATAATCCGGAGCATGTTCTTGCTACGGATCACGCTGCGAGCATAGTTCTCTAACTTCGTTCCGCTCAGATCAATTCCAGCAAGTTCTGCGTTAACCTCCATGGCCGATAAAGTGATGCCATGCTCCATTTCCATTCGAGCATTAAGATCTGCTTCAGATACATGAATGGCATACACTACTTTCCGATACTGTTTCAGCAAGTATTTGGTGTTGTGGAAATTATCAATCTGCTTCTGGTCTCGGCCAGATAGGATGCCTAAACCCGTCCGAATACACTCATCAATTTCATCACAAACAATTTCTTTCTCAAGTGCATAGGCAGGTCGCCCATCAAGTTTTTTATTTTCACTCATTTGGATGTCTCCTCTCTGTCACATGGTTTACTTTCTTTTGTTTGGCTTCGAACCTACTCCTAGGTTAGACTTACCCCAGTCTAAAGAACTATAGAAGACTAAAGGCGTTGGTCGAGCAAAAAAAGAAGACTGAAGGTGCTGAAACACCTGTATTCTCAAGGGTTTTCCACCGGGAACGACCGATTCCCTTTGTGGGACGCACGTTTGGATGTTGAGGGTAAGATTTTTGCTATCATCCGCTGGTACGACACACTGGGTAATGCCCAAGACTTCCCCTATCTTTTTGAGGTGTACTTCTTCACAATCTTCACCATAAATCATCTCGCGATACTGGCATGGTGAAATCACTGAGCCACGTGAACTGGAGAAGCTGACGCGACTGATGATTCCGTATTCTTCAAGTTTCAAAATGAATCGACCGACTCTAGATTTGGACCAGCCCCATCGTTTTGCCAGATAGGAGTAGGATAGTAGTGGTAAGCTCTTCATATTGGCATAGTAGACGACCGGCATAAATTCGGAACCCCGAACCGTCTCATCATTCAGTACAGTGTGGAGCCAGAAATCCATGATAGCATCCAATTCGCTGAACACAATATCGGCATGACGACGGCAGGCCGATAGCAGTTGTCTGCCCACTGGCAGCGGAAAGAAGAAAAAGCCTGAGCCTTTATAACTGTAATAATTATAATTCAAATGGGTGCAGTGTCGCTTCCAATTTGAGATTGTAAAGCGCAAAAGGCCGGTATCCTGATCCAAAATCTCATAATCAAGCAACATTGCATCTTTGAAATACCCCAGTAAGTCAAGCGCCTGCGCTTTTGAATGGACACGAAGAATACGCGGCAATGCAGACAGTTTGCAGATCCACTGACCAGGTGCTTCTAAAAAGTACTGCTCACCAATATGCCGTGTATGAGAGCGGAAATTTGCATAGGAGAAGAGCGCCATCAGGCTAAATAGATGAAGGTTCCCTTCGTTACGGAACTGTTTGTGGTCATTGAAATAACGAAACCATCTCTTCGGTATCCGGACCCGTGGAAACCGCGTTAACTGCTTTGTCTGCGTACAGTTCATACCTGCACCTCCTCCAAAGTGAGATATAGGGCGATCTCAAGTTCTCTGGTCACGGAGAAACACAGGCATTGCAGCCTCATCTCATGCTTATGAGCTTGCCGCCCCTCGGTTTGTGGCCTAGCCGGACGGGAGTACCTTTAATTTCCCATGTTGTCATCGCTCTGGGCTTGTCCTCGGCCCTTAACACCTCGCTACGGTGGCTCGAACATGGTGAAGTCTTGAGATCGTATGCAGTTTTCAAGGTGCATTGCAAGGTGAAACTACGGTGCTGATGGTAGTTCCGATTTGCACCGTCAATTTGTGCCCTCACTAAATCAGGAGAAAATGGCATATCGATCACAACCCACTTTCGCGAAATTTTTTGAAAAAGATTTCTTGTTGTTGCCAGCCAACAGATTCCGTAGTATTCAGTGAAGAATATTCACGGAGGATTGCCACGATGGTTACTAAGAATACAAAATATGAGTATGTGAAGTCGCGGAAGGAATACAGGATTAGGATTACAGATGAATTCGGTAAGCGAATTCCCATTTATGGAAAGACTGTAAAGGAATTAGAAGCCAAATTAGAAAAGCGAACGAGTCAACAGGGTTTGAGTGCTACAGGTCGGAGGAATCCATTCTTTAACGACTATGCGCAGCATTGGTTGGATCTACACGGCGTTGCACTATCCTTCGGGACAATGACAAACTACCGATACCTCTTCAATCACAATATTGCTCCACACATGAAAGGAAAGCGGCTATTAGACATCAAAGAAAAAGACATTGATGCTGTGTTAACCCATGTTGCGGATAAAAGCCAGTCGGTCTTTGAAGGCACCGCGCTTCTAATCAAGCAAGTCTTTGATTTTGCCTACGAGAACCATGATGTTTTGAAGCATCCCTGCCAAAAGACGAAAACGGGCGGAATCCCACCTGCGGAGCGTGATGCGTTGACGCCAGAACAAGTTTCTATCCTCCTTGATGCGGTCAAAGAGACCAGGGCATACCTCTTTTGTATGATTGGTATCTATACAGGGATGCGGAGAGAAGAGATTCTGGGGCTAGGGTGGGACTGTGTGCACCTTGGGAAATCGCCTCATATCATCGTGCGCAGGGCGCTGCGATTCGTCCATAATCAGCCAGAAGTAACGGAAACACTCAAGACGAAGGCATCAAAGAGAAAAATACCGATACCACCACAGCTTGTCTCGTGTCTGGAAGAAGAAAAAAAGACTGCTAAATCGACATGGGTGGTTGCAAACAGTCAAGGTGGCCCGCTTTCTCAGAGTCAGTTCAAGAACCTTTGGAATGCTGTCCGGAATCGCACTGCCGGAGTCAGAACCTATAAAAAGTATGTAAATGGCCAGCTCGTCACTCGTACCATTACTTCAGAAGTTGGGCAGAAGGCGGCACATCACCGCCACTATTACACAATTGATTTCAAGGTAACACCGCATATTCTACGTCACACCTATATCACAAATCTTCTACTATCAGGCATGGATATTAAATCAGTTCAATATCTGGCAGGGCATAAAAAGTCCAAAATCACGCTGGATATATATGCCCACTTGATCTACAACCGCCCTGAAGACATCATTCATGTTGTCAATGCAGCATTTGCTTCGCATCCAACTGGAGAGGAGGAAACGACCTATGCCGAAAAGACCTGAATATCAGTATTGTAAGGATAAGAAACTATACCGAAAGCAAATCAAGAATGCTGAAGGAAAATATATTTCTCTTTATGGTAAGACGCCTAGTGAGCTCACAAGCCGAATCAAGGAATTCCAGTTTGAACTGAAGTGCCAAAAAGAAGATCGCACCAATATGCTCGTTTCCGATTATGCTCAGAGGTGGTTTGATCTGACGTGTTGCGGTTTGGAAGAAGCAACGCGGGACAATTATGAAAGTACAATTCGTCTCCACATTATTCCTTATTTCGAGGGGATGCGGATGCAGGATGTGAATCCTGCGGATATTGAATTTGCAGTCAATCATGTATCAAAGTTCAGTGAATCTGTTCACAACAAGACATATATGCTCCTCAAGCAGATTTTCACCTACGCATATGAAAATGCCGATATTCCAGAAAACCCGTGTCCTATCATGCACAATGGTGGTGTTGCGTCTGAAGAAAAAGAAGCACTCTCCGATCAGCAGGTTAATACCTTACTGGATAGTGTGAAAGGTACCAGTGCATATCTCTTCTGCATGATCGCGGTTTATACTGGAATGAGGCGAGAAGAAATTATGGGGCTAAAATGGGACTGCGTGTTCTTGGATGATGTTCCAAGAATCAAGGTTGAGCAAGTCGTACGGCACAGACACAACCAACCGGTTGTGAGCAGCACACTAAAAACGCCCGCTGCCAGAAGAACAATCCCCATTCCACCTCAGTTAGTCGCTTGCCTCAAGGAAGAACGTGATAGATATAAAAAGGACGAATTTGTTATGCGTGGCCATGATGGAGGGCCGATGACGGAAACTCAAATGCGACTCATGTGGAAAAATGTGACCCGGCGGATGGCTCTTCCTAGAACCTATAAGCGGTATAAAAATGGGACAATAACCATCCACTCTGTTACCCCTTCGCTAGGTGAAAAGTCGAAACATGGTGATTGCCAGTACACACTGGATTTTTATGTTACTCCGCATTTGCTGCGGCACACATATATTACTAAGTTGCTGAGTTCTGGCGCAGACATCAAAACGGTACAGTATTTGGTTGGGCATAAGAGATCAAAAACCACGTTGGACATCTATGCTCATCTGACATATAACACTCCAGAGAAATTATCCAGACGGGTCAACGAAGCGTTTCCGGAAGTCTAGCAAATAAAAAGAGGTTTGTCCTAAAATGTAGGACAAACCTCTTTCATAGTGTTTATATGCCTAGTTTATATGACATCAGTGTTGAAAAGAACTTTAACCAGTTTCAGCTTCAGGAGGAACAGGCTAAGCTGGATTGGTGTGCTGGACACCCAGAACTGGAGGAGTCTCTGTTCAAGTTGGAAGACCATGAATTACTTTACGGTCAGATCAGCATTGTTGGCCTCGATCATCCAGACTACTTTTCCCGCTTTGAATCTTTGCTCGCATGTGATTGGGATGCAGTCGATTGTGCATTGTTAGTGGCTGGTAATTATGGTCAGACAGAAAGAAATGGTTGGCGCCACCAACTCGGGTCTTCTTTCATTGATGCAGCTTGGCGGAATCTCTTCCACAAAAGTGCGAATAGAGGTTATGAGAATACCCATGATGCTCTCATTGAACTGCTGGCACAGTCTGAATCATTCACAAATGAGGTGCTTCAAAACATAACACAGAACTACATCACCGAATGCGAAGTGAACAGCCTATTTGATTGGCGCTACTACTACATTAAATATCCTTCCTTCCGCCTCGGTAGGTATGGAAAGTACATTTGGTATGAGTTCAAAAGGAAACCCTACGAGATGCTTGCCATGTGGACGGAGATTTCCTGGTCTTCTAATACCAGACAGCCGTTCCTCTTTGAAATTGATAAGAAAAATATCGACCGTGATGACAACGGCCGTCGCCTCCTCTATTCCGATAAATATGTCTCCTGTGAAAATAATGCCTTTGTGATTTTTGCGGTTGAAACAGGCGAAGAGGTGGCTCGGATCGATATTCAGCAAACTGACAATGGCATCGATACTGAAGACCGTATCCTGAAGGGGCGTAAACAGCTCCCTACGCTGTTGAAAAAGTTATGACCACTGGGACGAGGACAATACAATGAGCAACACCGATGAGGGAGTCAATTACGAGAAAATAAAACGGATTCGGCTCATATCAAACTGTTTCGGCTATGGGCCGTGGCCGGAACCTGCCGCAGAAGTGGAGCAGCACCTTACAATAACCTCAGATGGTCGGATTTGGTTTTCTAAGTACTGCTTTAACGATGGGGTCAGGTATAAGTGTACTTGCTTGGAGCGGCTACATATCGCTTCAGATGCAGCTGGCCCGTTAGTAAATCAGTTGGCGGAATTTTTCAATGATAGCTATGTTGAGGATTTTGTAACTGATTGCGGTGATTGGCACCTCGAAATAACCGCAGCCACTGGTCGGAGCGAGTATCATGGCCCATTGATTCCTTCGCCCTGCCCATTTCTAAACCAAGTGTCCGATCTAATCCGGGAGACTCTTGGACGTGAAGATATACTTGCCTTTGATGGCATGCTAAGAAAGGAAAATCTATATGAAGAATGAAGCAATTAAGTTTGGAATTTCTCTGGGTATTTATGTCGTTGTTTATGTAATTGTGCGGAGTTTGATTCGCATGGTTCAGAACAAAAGATGCACCGAATAATATCATCAACATAGTTTTGTGAAAAGGAGGGCGCAACTGTGGCATATAGTGAGTTGGTCAAAGACTACGAGCGCATACGCGACTATATGCGTCAGTTCTATGTCTATGGCTTCAAGAGCCGAGACGAATATGATGCCAAGAGCGCCCGCAGCTACGATAATGAGCGACGTCGAGTGGAGAGCTGGTTGGGGGATTATATGTCCTTCCACCAGAATCCGAATGGGAAAAGTGTTTTCCTGTCGCTGGACAGCCGAGCAATCCTTCATAATCCGCTGTACAAGTCCTTTAAGGCCAAGAGTTTTACTGACAAGGACATTACGCTCCACTTCTACATTCTGGACATCTTGGCCGATGGCCAGGAGAAGACCTCAAAGGAAATCGTGGAGCGCATTGTGAGTGATTACCTCTCAAAGTTTCCGGACGAGCATCCTTTTGATGAATCGACGGTTAGAAAGAAACTCAAGGAATATGAAACACTAGGACTCCTGGTGAGTGAAAAGCGTGGCCGTGAGGTATGGTACCGGTGTATTGAGGAGAAGGTGGATCTGAACTGCTGGCTTGACGCCATTGCTTTTACTCAGAAGCAGATCCAGTAGGAGTGATCGGATCTTATCTGCTGGACAAGTTCGAGGTCCAGCCAGACTATTTTGGATTTAAGCACCATTACATCCTCCATGCAATAGACAGTCAGGTCCTCTGTGAATTATTATCAGCGATTCGTAACCACCGGGTTACTGAGTTGAGCGTGAAGGGCTCCGGAGTGGCAATATACGGGAGCGCACCGTTTACCCTTTGAAAATCTATGCCAGCACTCAGACTGGCCGCCAGTACCTCTGCTACGCCTATCAAGTTCGGCATCTGGTTTTTATTCGTGTTGATACCATTCGCAAGGTAGTCCCCGGCAATGTGGAAAAGAAACACGAAGTCTATGCAGGATACTTCAATAAGTTCCGAGATCACCTTTGGGGTGTGTCTGTTGGCCCAGGATACAGTATGGATCACATCGAAATGACTATCCGTGTGGATGAGGGTGAGGGTCATATTCCTCAGCGCCTGGAGCGTGAAAAGCGCAACGGTAGAGTTCAGCAAATTGATGAAAACACATATCTCTTCTCTGCGGATGTCTATGATGCAGCGGAAATGCTCCCCTGGCTCCGCACATTCATTGGCCGCATTATTAAGCTCGAATGTAGTAATCAGAGCGTAGTGGACACTTTCTATGCGGATCTCGACGCTATGATCCGGATGTACGGAGGTGATGACGATGCTGTTCAGTGAGATCTACAGCAGCTACTATAATGTCGTAGCCGCTATCTTGAAAGAAGCGACACGGAATAGCTTAACAGGCCAGATGCTGAACGACATCGTTCAAAGTAAGGCATTTGCTGAGAGCAACCTTACGATTCCAGCCTCCTTGAAGGAGAAATGGCCACTGCTGCTCCCAGATATGACGACACCTATTCAGCATGAGCCTTCTATGCCACTTACTACGCTTCAGCGGCAGTGGTTGAAAGCTCTGCTTCAGGACAAGCGAATTGCTCTTTTCAACCCAAACTCGGTTGGCCTGGAGGATGTTGAACCGTTGTTTGATCCGTCCGACATCATATGGTACGATCAGTACTTAGATGGTGATCCCTATGATGACCCAACGTATGTAAAGGTGTTCCACAAGCTTCTTATGGCAATCAAGGAGAAACGCTGGGTTAAGATTCGATTTGACAGCCATACGGGAATACCCCATACACATATCATTATGCCCTATCGAATCGAATACTCTGCTAAGGACGATAAGTTTCGTGTGCTTGGGTCCGGGAACAGAAGTGCTTACACGGTTAACATTGCAAGGATCAAAGACTGCACACTGATGGAGCAGTCGGACATACACGTCTTCAGAAAACCGAGGCAGCGGTTGTTGGTATTCCGCCTCGTTGACGAGCGAAATGCCTTAGAGCGGATACTGCTTCATTTTTCGCATTTTGAGAAGGAAACGGTTCGCCTTGACGACCGCTCTTATCAAGTGACTCTCCACTATGAGAAGGATGATGAAACGGAGCTTTTAATCCGTGTTCTTTCTTTCGGTCCTATGATTAAGGTCATTGCTCCTCACAACTTCATAGAATTGGTGAAAAAACGCCTTACAAAACAGCAAAGTTGCGGACTCTAAAATGAGTTCGCAACTTTTTTTCCGTGAACACAGATGCAGATTTTGGTATTCTATGCTTGCAAAGTTTCTTATGTATGTGATTTGGCTTCGGTCCTTCACAGCGGTGCACGAGGATGTTCCAAAGTGTATGCCAGAGACTCTGCGAGTAGCAGTCGTGTATGCGACGGGGTGCAACTCCCCTCAAATTGCGGGTTCGACTCCCGCCTTGCGTCTTGAAAACGCTTGCCAGTTGGATTGGTACGCCTTAACAGGCAGAAAGTCAATCGTGCTTCACACACGACACGAACTATTGCTACAACTGAGCTTTCCCGTGCTGAAGATCTGGAATCAGCGAATGCCACCAGATCCAAAGCGATGAGCTTGAGCCTTGCCTGAAAGCAGATACCGTATATGTACCACTCCGGCCAGAAGAACCGTCTTTCCGCCGGTTTGCTGCTGTACTCAAACTCTCAGCCGCTCTTGCTCATTCTGGGAAAGCACAAGTATCATTCACCTTTGAGGAGGGTTACAGATATGAAGAAGATTATCGTCAAAGAAAATCAGAAGGGTTTGCTCTCTAAGAATGGCAAGTTTGTTAAACTGCTGGAAGCTGGCAAATATCACCTGTTTGGGGATAGCCATGCTGAACTGCTGAGTGCGGAGGGGCAGCTGACATCTGATACCTGCACGCTGGAAACCCTCTTGAAGGCCCGGAGATCGCACGGCAAGTTTCCGTTGTCGAGGTCGGAGATCAGCAAATGGCCCTCCACTTCGTAGATGGCAAGTTTGTACATGCTCTGCGCCAGGGCAAGTACGCTTTCTTCGCTGGTCAACATAAGCACGACTTCCAGATGGTCGATGTGTCTACACCTGTTGTTGATTCCAGCGTTCCTGCGTATATTTTCATGTTGATCCCTTCCTTCTACACAAAAGTGGAGATCCCGAGTATCAGAGAGGACGACTGTACTTCAATCAGAAGTTTGAGTCTGTTCTGGAACCGGGTACATACTACTTCTGGAAGAATAACATCCGAGTTGATGTCGGTATTGTGGATACTCGTTTGACACAGATGAACATCACCGGCCAGGAGATCCTGACCCAAGATAAGGTTTCCCTGCGTATCAACTTTGTCTGTAACTACCGTATCATTGATTATGTGAAGGTGCTGACGGAAATCGATGACTACTCTGAGCAGTTGCATGTTGCGGCCCAACTTGCAATGCGGGAGTATGTCGGAAAACAAAAGCTGGATGAGATTCTGGAGAATAAAGATCAGATTTCTCAGTATGTAATTCAGAAGCTCCGGGAGAAGGCCCCCACGCTGTTCCTAGAAATTGTGGATGGCGGTGTTAAGGACATCATTCTCCCTGGAGAGATCCGTGACATCATGAATACTGTACTGGTTGCTGAAAAGCGTGCTCAGGCAAGCGTAATTACCCGCAGAGAAGAGGTTGCCTCCACCAGATCCCTACTCAATACTGCGAAACTGATGGAAGAGAACCAAACACTCTACCGGCTCAAAGAGTTGGAGTACATTGAGCGGATCTGCGGTAATGTCGGCAACATCAACCTGAATGGATCTGGAGATCTGCTCGCACAACTGAGCGCAATCCTGGGCAGACGGGCATCCTAACATAATCATGGGCCGGTATGGCAGCGCTGTCTTCGGCGCAGCCTACTGGCCTATTGCCCAATCTGGAGGAAATATGAGAGAACACGAAAAAGTTATTGACGAGAAATTACGGCATCGGAAGAAGTCTAAAACTGCATCGATCTCAAACAGTAGCAAGCGCGCAGACCATAAGCATCAGTATGAGAGAGTGATTGTGAAGTCCTTTCTCGGCTATCGCTGGGGTCGCAAGTGCAGCGTATGTGGCCGCTTTGATGACCGCCTCAAATATGCACTTTCAGCAAATAGTAGGGATTTTATGAAAGCCGAAGCGATTGGAAAACCAGGTATCTGTTATTCGGATTATCTCTCTATCGCTGAGATTCGTAGCAAATATCCAGATGTACCAATCTTTGAATTAGGTGAAGGATACCAATATAAGGAGATTGAAAATGATTGAAGTAACTGGACTTCACAACTGTGCAAAGTGTTTTTGTGAAACGATAGAAGGAACTGCTAGAGAACAAATTCAGGCCGTCTGCGACCGGGAGGAATTTGCAAATTCCAAAATCCGCATCATGCCGGATGTTCATGCCGGCAAGGGCTGTACTATTGGTACCACAATGACAATCACGGACAAAATCGTCCCCGGCATGGTTGGAGTCGATATTGGATGTGGTATGGAAACCACTCGCCTCCAGGAGACGGAGATTGACTTCGCTAAGCTGGATCAGGTCATTAGGGAGTATATCCCCAGTGGGCGCGAAGTGCGTGATACTCCTCACGCGTTGAATGCGGAGATTGACCTTTCTGCACTTCGATGTGCTAATCTGGTTAATCTGGACCGGGCTCGCCGCAGCATCGGAACCCTGGGTGGCGGCAAACACTTCATTGAAGTTGATCGTGGTAGCGACAGATCTTTGTATCTGGTAGTCCACTCCGGTAGCCGCCACCTTGGTACTGAAGTTGCAAACTTCTATCAGGATGAAGGACGGCGTGCTCTGTGGGGCGGTGCAAACTACCAAATCCAGCAGGCGATTACCGAACTGAAGGCGCAGGGACGCCAGAAGGAGATTGAGAGCACCATCAAGCAGTTGAAGAAAGAGCATCACTTGGAAATTCCCAAAGATTTGGCTTATGTGGAAGGAAGACTGTTTGAGGACTATATCCATGACATGAAGATCGTGCAACACTTTGCTACGCTTAACCGAAAGGCAATGACGGATGTGATACTCCGGTGCATGGGATTGACCCGTGTGGATGAGTTTACCACTATTCACAACTACATTGACACAGATGATATGATTCTGCGCAAGGGTAGCGTTTCTGCAAAAGCCGGAGAGAAGTTACTGATTCCCATCAACATGCGAGATGGCAGCCTCCTGTGCATCGGCAAGGGGAATGAGGATTGGAACTGTTCAGCGCCACACGGCGCTGGCCGCCTGATGAGCCGCAAGGCGGCCTTCGGTGCGCTCTCTATGGAGGAGTTTGAGGCGGAAATGCAAGGCATTTATACAACCTGTGTCGTGCCGGACACTCTGGATGAATCTCCTATGGCCTATAAGAGCATGGATGAAATCGTCAGCCAAATCGGGCCTACTGCCACGATTGTGGATTGTATCAAGCCTATCTATAATTTCAAGGCAGCGGACTGAGGAGGTGCCAGGATGAACAATTTCGATGCAATTGGGCAGCTCGATGTAGAAAAGATGGAGAATTTTCTGGATCAGGTATTCCTGACAGGATTAAATACAGGGATGCACGCTGCGACTCTGAATGATACTCCTGAAGTGCAGGCTGAGTTACTGGACAGAAATCCATTTGATTTGGCATGGCTTTCTGCGGAAGCGGAAAAAGCTACGCTAGGAGAGCCAGCCGAGGATGGGGACGGTTATCTACTTGATGCACTTACCACTGCAATTCTAAGAAGTGCAGGCATACCTCTGGAAGAAGGTGAACAAAATGGACACATTGATTCGTGAAAAACTAATGGAGATCGAGCATAGTGAAAAGTGTCGTATTCTTCTGGCTGTTGAGTCCGGAAGCCGCGCTTGGGGTTTTCCTTCTCCGGACAGCGACTATGATGTGCGATTTATTTATGTGAGACCGATAGAACACTATCTAAAGTTAGAGCAGACTAGAGACGTTATCGAACTGCCAATCAACGACTTGCTTGATATGAATGGCTGGGATCTGAAGAAGGCGCTGTGCCTGCTACACCGCTCTAACCCCACTGTATTCGAATGGTTCTCTTCACCCATCATCTATAAGCAAACTGACTTCGTAAAGAAGTTCAAGCCAATTCTGCACCATTACTTCTCTTCCAAGAGTGGCCTTTGGCATTACTTGCACATGGCTGAGGGCAACTATAGAGAGTATCTACAGGGTGATATGGTTAAGGCCAAAAAGTATTTCTATGTGCTTCGTCCAATACTCGCGTGTCGCTGGATTTTAGAAAAACAGGTGCCTCCTCCAATGCGCTTCTCTGAGCTTGTTGAGAGTCAGTTGGACCGTAGCATAAAGGCCGAAGTGGCGGAACTTCTGGAATTAAAGATGAATGTTCCAGAAGTCAAAATGATTCCGCGCATTGATAAAATCAATAAGTATCTGGATGATAGCATCAGGGAAGTGCGAGAAACAATTAGACAGATGCCGCCCGAGGAGATCCAGAGCTGGGACGAGTTGGATGCGCTCTTCTTATCTGAATTGGGGAAATGATATATGATAGTTCTACCACCACAAGTAAATACGGTTATCACGGACTTGGAGCAAGCTGGCTTTGAGGCGTATCTTGTTGGTGGTGCTGTTAGGGACTATGTTCGTGATTGCACAGCAGCCAACGACTGGGACATAGCCTCGAATGCAGTTCCTGAACAGGTCAAGCAGGTTTTCGCTGGATATAACCTGATAGAAACAGGCTTGAAACATGGGACAGTAACTGTCGTTATTGATCAAGAACCTATTGAAATCACTACTTATAGGATTGATGGAAAGTATCTTGATGGGCGACATCCTGACACAGTGAGTTTCACTCGCAGTCTGGAAGAGGATTTGGGACGCCGGGACTTTACTATAAATGCCTTGGCGTATAACCCTCATACTGGTATTGTGGACTTCAATGAAGGAGTGCGAGACATCGAAAATGGTGTGGTTCGCTGTGTCGGCGATCCAGACCAACGATTTCAAGAGGATGGGCTAAGAATCCTGAGAGCACTTCGATTTGCATCAAACTTTGGTATGAGAATTGAGGAAAAGACTGCGGAGGCTATCCATCGAAACAAGGGACTTCTTCGCACAATTGCTGTAGAGCGTATCCAGGTGGAACTATCGAAAATGCTGTGCGGCTCAGGGGCATATGTAGTGCTTCAGGAGTTTGCAGATGTTATTGCTATCCCAATTCCGGAGATTGAGCCAATGTTCGGATTTGATCAGTATAATCCTCATCACGATAGAGACATTTGGAACCATACCATTTCTGTCATAAACAGCATCGCTGCTGACCCGATCCTTCGTTGGGCGGCATTCCTGCATGATATTGGGAAACCCTTATGCTTTACTATGTCTGATGACGGTATTGGCCATTTTTATGGTCATGCTAAGCAGAGCGCCATTATTGCAGAGCGTATCCTATTGCGACTTCGTTTCGACAATGCAAGTAAGGAACAGATAAAGGTTCTGGTCAGATACCACGACTTACCTATTGCACCGGAGAAAAAGTCTGTGAAGCGTCTGATGAGTAAGCTGGGAGCGGGTACAGTCAAGCAGATTCTTGATCTACATATCGCAGATACCAAAGGACAGTCCACTATCTGTATGGGACGAATAGAGGAGTATTATGAGGCTGGTCAGCTGTTAGATGATATTTTACAGGAGGCAACGTGCTTTTCTCTCAAGGAACTGGCTATCAACGGAACTGACTTGATTTGCCTGGGACTCCGTGGAAGAGAGATTGGAACAGCACTTGATCAGTGCCTGCTTGCAGTTATTGATGAGAGAGTCATCAATAATCATTCCGCTCTGATGGACTATGCCAGAAGCGAATTTATACCACAAGTTGAATGACAAGGGATGAAATCTGTGGTATAGTACAGTCAGAAACCAAGAACAACTACTTTGCAGAAAGGAACGCGAGTCATGAAGAACATCTCTTCCGCTATCTTCTATATGAGCGAGTGGCAGCAGGCTATCTTCCAGAGTGAGGAATATAGCTTTAGCGAAGCACGCTCATATCGAGATAAGCAGAAGTGTATGATTGGATTGATTCCCTGACCCGACTTCAGGTATCATCCTCTCTGATTATGGAAGCCGCTTGTCTTGGATATGAGACAAGCGGCTTTTTCACGCCCGAAGCTGGGCAGCATATCAGAGAGGAGGTGTTCAATGGTGGACATTCCGACGATAGATCTTGCGTTGACAGGAGCCAATATCATGAAACTGCGGAAAGCTGCTGGACTATCCGTGCATGATCTCCAATCATCGTTTGGCTTCAATCCCCGCAGGCAATCTACAAATGGCAAAACGGTACTGCACTCCCCACGGTAGACAATCTTGTCGTACTGGCTGCATTGCTAGGTGTGCGTATTGATGATATTCTGGTGATCGCGAAGCACGCGGTCGCTTGATTTGCAGGGAGCACGCCTCCCTGCCATGAGGCCCACTCGTCTAAACGGTGAGGACACAGCCCTTTCACGGCTGCAATGACCGGTTCGAGTCCGGCGTGGGTCTCCATATGGTGCCATCGTCTAACTGGTTAGGACGCCAGCCTCTCAAGCTGGAAATTGCGGGTTCGATCCCCGCTGGCATCACCATATAGGGGTATAGCTCAAATGGAAGAGCAGCGGTCTCCAAAACCGTGTGTTGGGTGTTCAAGTCACTCTACCCCTGCCATATTGGGGCGTCGCCAAGTGGAAAGGCAGCGGACTCTGACTCCGCTATTCGTTGGTTCAAATCCAGCCGCCCCAGCCATAATATTTGGAGAGTGAACCCAGGAGGACTGGGGACCGCCTGCTAAGCGGATCGTACCATTTACAAGGTATCAGATTCGAATTCTGCGCTCTCCGCCACATGGAACCGTAGCTCAGTTGGTAGAGCACCTGATTGAAGCTCAGGGTGTGGTTGGTTCAATTCCAGCCGGTTCCACCATACGGGTCAGTACGCATAGCTGGCGATTGCAGCGGTCTGTAAAACCGTGACGTAAGATACACCGTTGGTTCGATTCCAACCTGGCCCACCAACAAGAAAGCCTCTGGAAATCCAGAGGCTTTTCTTTATCGTTGAATAAAAATCTTGCGAATTGAGACAACCCGATATCTATGCCGTTTGAAATATCAATTGCATTCTTTATAATTAGAAATGCTCCCTATGAGGTTCCCTGCTCAGTAAATAGGGATGATTATTGGACAGATATTGTAGTAATATGGCAACATCAAGAATGGAAAGCACGAGGAGGCATTGAGATGGGTTTTAAGATTGGTTTCTCCGCAGGTGTGGATAATGATTATGATGACTACAAGGTGCAACCTGAATTGAAGCAGCCAGCAGCGCCGAGAAAATCTCTTGTGGAGGTGTTCTTCTCTGGCCGAAATATGACCCTGACCTATTATAACAATCAGTTTGATCTGCATAGTGGAGATATGGTATATGTTGATGGCAAACTTGAAGGACTACTTGGGCGGGTAGTTGAGGTGACTTACAACTTCAAAATCAAGCTGTCAGACTATAAGCGTGTCATTGCCCTTGTAGACACAACCGTCCACGGACAGTTCTTCATGGCTGCCTCCCACTTTGTCACATTCGACCGCAATGCTATTCCGGCTGATAAGGTGGCTCGCTGGTTCAGAGCTCCATCCAAAGATGATGAGGAGTTTGTCATTGGGGGCGATGACACATCATTCAACCTGCATGACCTAAAGAGCATGAGAATCAGCAATGAGATCGCCAACCGAGGCCAAGACTACTACATTGAGAATCGTGTTCGGTACATTTCTATTGACGAGCACCGTGGCTATGCCATTGTACAGGGTACAGTCCCCTATGAGGTAGAATTTGAGTATTATGATGGAGAAATCCGCCATTTGACCTGCAACTGCTTTTGCAGTTATAATTGTAAGCATGAATTTGCTGCGATGTTGCAGCTGCGTGAGACTTTGGAACTGATTGACAAGTACTATGCTTCCGAGTATAGTAGATCCGGTTATTTCGCAGCTGTGATCAAGGGCACTCTGTTCACTTATGCAATCAATGGTAAGGAACATGGCAGCTTCTCACTTTAATTCTACAACACTGTGGTGGTTTTATATCAAGAAGATGCTTGATTCAGCTCTGGCCATTGATTATAATACTTACTAAGAGTAGGACACTACAACTTTGAGCATGAACAGAAATTATAATTGACCCAGTGAAGCTATACATGGCCGGTGGAACTGAGCGGTTCTGCCGGCCATTCTTATCAACAGGCAGAGTATCAAAGTAGACGTACCATAGAAATGTATCAAAATCTGTTGTTCTGGAATGTGTTTTATCGTATCTAACTAATACCAAGATGAACGATGGTTTATAATGAGATACAAAGTGTGGGGGTGTGGATTTGGCTTTAATGCACATTATGTTTTCCGAAGAAGAGCAGGAAGAACTGCGGCACTTATTGGAAGCACAAGAATGCGTACCTATCCAGTGTCAGCAAGAGTTGAGCGGTGTTTGGTATCATTCTGAATTCTGGGATTCAGAGCTAAGAATTTTGTTTCTGATGAACTTCCGAGTAACGGTATCTAGAGTATGTTTCATCCGGCAACGAATCGGGACGATGACCCGTGTTCTAGAATTGCTTAAACACTTTTGTCGATGCCATGCAGTGCAGGAGATCCTTATACAGTCAGTGGAAACAAAAGAGATGGCGGCATGGTGCTCCAAGAATGGATTTACACCTGATCCAAGAGCCACATTCGAGTTTGGTGGCGTTATTCTGGGAGACTATATAATGAAAATCAACCCGGAGACTGAAGGTAATTTAAGCGAAATTTGAGGGCACGCCAAATGAGATATGGTTATTGTCGAATTTCGAAGCCAAAGCAGAGCATAGAACGACAGATCCGGAATATCAAAGCATTGTTTCCAGACGCAGTAATCGTCCAAGAGGTCTTCACCAGAACACGGCTTGATCGGAAGGAATGGCAGAAACTTATGCGCGTCATTCAGCCGGGGGATACAATCATCTTTGATAGTGTATCCCGTATGAGCGGTAATGCTGAAGAAGGATTCGCTGCCTATCAAGAACTGTATGAAAAGGGAATCACTCTTGTCTTCCTCAAAGAGCCGCATATCAACACTGAAACTTATAAAACTGCCTTAGAAAGCAATATCAAACTCACGGGCAGTAATGTGGACTTCATTTTGGAAGGTGTCAACAGATACCTCATGGAGTTGGCCAAGGAGCAGATCCGGCTCGCATTTGAACAATCAGAGAAGGAAGTTGAAGATCTCCACCAGCGCACGCGTGAGGGAATAGAAACTGCTAGACTGAACGGAAAGCAAATTGGCCGTCAAAAGGGTGCATCGGTCGTCACCCAGAAGAGCCTGGTCGCAAAGGAACTGATTCTGAAGAGATCTCAAGATTTCAATGGGACTCTCACTGATACTGAAATGATTAAGCTGACAGGTATAGCACGAAATACATACTACAAGTATAAGCGCGAACTCAAAATGGAGCAGGAGGCATGATCTATAACTTCATAGCCGGCGTCGAGGGCTGACACCCTCATATGAATTCATAGGGAGGTGATAAGGTCGTGGTTATTGATAAATCGACTGGCAGAGGATGTGCCTTGAGCATCGCCTCGAAGACGATCTCCAGGCAACTTATTGAAGATGGAATTATAGGGAAACCACTCTTGAGAAAACCACGCAAGCAAGGCTATGATCTGGTGCGTATAGTTGATAAGCGTGGGTATTATATGAATACAAATCGCCAGCAAGTAGATGAACTAGTCGGCGAACCTCTCTGGGTTCCCTCATTCATTGATTCAAAACAATGGGAAAGGTCTGTCGGCCAGTTCACAACACTTTCTCCACTGGACAGTAATGTGGAGAAGTTCCTTCTCCCCTATATGGATGACTATCTTCAGAGCCTCACGGAAGAAGAACTCGTTGCTATGGTGCATGAGTTTTTGATCGATCAAGGAATTCTTAACACCCCGATTCGACAACGAAACGGAAAAACATACTATTTTAATACATTCTGTATCTATTCCTTGGATAAAACCTCAAGTCTCTTCCCCTATGAATCACGATTGAAATTCTCTCTCTTCAAAGTTAGGGGTGAGAGCTGCTTTAACCTAACTGTCTGGAACAAAGCGGCTACCCAATTTCAGGTAGGCATGACCCTTGATGACTGCATCAAAATCTTTTTGAAAACAAACTTGACGACAACAGCACCTGTGGAACCATCAGAATTTGAGCGTTTGGTTCAGCATATTGGGCCCCCTATCTATGAACGTATTCCGGAGAACAACGATGAAACAACATTTGATCGTATCCGCGTTATAGTGGGTTTGCCACGATACCTATATGGCTCATGGGAAGAGCTGAGTGAAGAGGTTTTGAAATATAAGCCCGAGATACTTCAGGCCGCAGTCAAGAGGATTGCTGCGGATCGGCAATTCAAGCGGTATGGGATACCGATCAATTTCCTCAAAGTAAGTAATGCTCAATTGCTTCGTGATTACTCTTTAGAGTTGATTTTCGAATTATGCCTTCGCAATTCTGATGAATCCTGAGATCAGCTGAACATCCTCGTCAACACCCTATCAGCATCACTCACTGAACATCAATATAGGCGTGATTCTTCTGCTTTTCAATACCAGAAGAATCACGCCTATTGTTTGTGAGCGTCATAGCTCACCATCAAAACCATATTCAGATCAAGCCACTCCTCACACTGCGTTTCATCACCCAGTTGCCAGCCTTGCGAACAAAGAAAAGCGGCCATATCACGGTAATCCATTGCTTTCATGCGACCGAGATTATCTGTTCTCTTTTCAGATTTATTATCCATGATGATCTCCCCTTATGTCATTGGAGTGCCGGCTACCAGCCCTGATTCAAAAGCAAGGGACTTTCGAGCGAATGATATATACCACTCAAACAACTTCATTGAAATGCTCTTGCGTTGTCTGGAGCTGCTTGCGTAAGATTTCTTGCCACAAATGGCCATGGATTTCTCCCGATCCCTTTGAGACCTTGGTGCGTAAGACAGTGCCATCATCTAAAACCTTGCGGAAGAAATAGTGGTCAGTTTCTTTATAGAGTTCCCAGTGATCACGTTCACAATATCGTTTTAGATCTTTCCATTTTGGCATTGAACTGCATCCTCCAATTCCTCTTTAGATGCAGCGGTCAACACTTTCATGACCAGAGGTAAATGATCTTTACGATTTGAGGACCGACTATATAATTCAAAGTTCTGATAGTATTCTTCAGCATATTCAATGAGGTCATTGATCAACTCGCTCTTGGCGGCTTCAATCGTATCTGCGTTGACTACAAGATCAACATCAACCATAGAAAGAGTCACGCTGCCATCGTCCTCAATGAAACTGTTTGCTGCGATAGGCGTGGTGCGAACGAGTTGCCGCACAGTATCATTGGAGCATAGAACCATCTTATCTCGCGTCCTCTTGATAAATGCAGGGCGTACATGGATCACAGAATCAATTACACGGCTCCAGTCTTTGCGAACGTCGCTGGCGCTTATTGCGAACATATCAGTCACTCCTTTCTCACCTCCATAATAGTACGACTTGTACGTTTTGTCAACAACGTGCGTTTTAGTATATGCTGCATTGTCGGTCCTATTCCAAGAAAAAGCGTCCGAGTTGATTACTCGGACGCCTTACACTATCTACCGCAGCACTTTTTATACTTCAGGCCGCTACCACAGGGACAAGGATCATTTCTTCCGATCTTGGCTTTCTTTGTGGATTGATTGGGGCGCGGACTGAGATTCTTTTGTTCGTACAGGGAAAATATCTCATTGGGAGAATGACCGTTATTGGACCAAAGGCGTGTCGAATTATCAAACGCAGAGAGTAGCTGAATAAATTCGTTGAGCTGATCCCCATCAAACTCAATTCCATGTTCTGCAAGAAGGTCAAAGCGATTCTGGAATGATTCGCTTAGCATACATGACTCATGGAGCTCAGTAACAATTTTGGGAACAAGGAGTGGTGCAACGCCGCAGACATGAATCAGATAATCTCCCAGGTTCCGAGAGTGCTCGTTATGCTCGAAGTATCTCCAGTCGGCATATTTCAAGAATTCTTTCTTTTCGGGTATGTATCTGGGTTTATCTCCTATCTGAGCAAGCAAGTCTGACACATCGGCGAAGCCGTTGTCTTCAAAGCCAATATCAACAATGTACTTGTCCCAGAAACAATAGCCAGCATCAACTACAATATGCCTGATCAAAGCATCGAACAACTCTTCTTTACTCGTTATATCTTCGTTTTGGGAATTGAATAGCGCAACGAAGTCATCCTGGCTGATAACGCCGTAGAGGTTTGCTGCGGCCTCTGCATAGAGGTGGAGCTGGTCATAGTGTTTCTTGCGTTGGATCAGGCCATCGGTGACAAGGCTATTATAGACAGTACGAATTTCCGGGGGCACATTACAGGCCAAAGAACGATTTCCTGTGATAAAATGTAAATAGCATAGACCATGAAGGATCTGATACCATCTGCTTTCTGTGAGATTCAGTTGTACTGGTTCAGAGGTTTCGGCTGCTTTTCTGAAGGTTTGCCAGGCAGCACTATCAAGAACATAGAGGAGTTCTTCCAGTCGCTCCGGTATCATGAGAGCGGCCTTCACCTCTGAGATCAATTCAACCTTTCTCATTTTGGAAGAACCTTTTACATAGAAACTGCGAGCAAGTTCCCTGAGCTCAATGACGCTCTTTTTAGACAGAATTTCCTCTACAGTTGCCGTAGCCGATAGTTCAGCACTCATGCGAAAAGTCCTCCTTAGATCGGGAAAATGACAGAATTATGTACCTCTTTGCTATTCTACCACGCACAATAGAGCATTTCAATGACGTGGATAACAGTGTAACAAAATATTGAGTTAGTGAAAAGAGCCAGAGATAATGTAGTATCTCTAGCTCTCTAAAGTTTATACTTTTCCTTTGAATTTTGCACTGTAAGTACGAGCAAGACTATCCTTCATAAGATAGCCCATTTTGCATGAATGCAAGCTTCTCGTCATCAGTGACGCATTTTTAAGTGTATGGAGAGTTCCTGCAAATTTCTCGTTTTCTCGTCTATTAAATATTTTTCCACCGGGGCCCCTCTTATATCGCGTTGGTATGCCATTCTCTATTACGGACCAGATAGTTGATCCACCACTTGTAATCAGCGGGCTACCGACCAGACCATCTAGACTTCCATCAGCAAGTTTCCTAAGCAGCTCCTTCTCCTCGTTAGTTCGTAACATGTCTTTGGCCTCCAGTATTTCAATATTCATTTTGTCACCTGCTTGACAACCCTAACTATATCTGATATTTTCTGATTTGTAAATATGCCACATACGATATAGATGCTTTAATTATTGCTTTAATTGGAGAGATAATTAGTATGAATACTATAAACCGAGCGAACAGAAATAAAACTATAAATCAATTTAGCAGCCGCTCATGGAACGAACGGCTAGAGGAAGTCATGAAACGTCATGACTACCATCAAAAAACATTTGCAAAGGCATACAAGGAGAGGTATGGAACCGGAAACCAAGCCGATGTGAGTAGGTGGATGCGGGTAGGAAGTATAATCACAAAGGAAAAGGGCAAAGAAAATGAAACTCAAAGCGTCATAGGATTTCCCTCTTATGATACTATGAAACGCATAGCAGACTTTTTTGATGTATCTGTCGGCTATCTTACAGGCGAAACATCTTTTGAGTCCTTTGATATGGAGCAGGCTTGTACATATTTTCACATCGATAAGAAGACTGGGGAATCGCTTCTCGATATTACAGATAGCCATAGGCCGATAGAAAAGTACGAAAATGAAGAACGCCAAATTACTCTGAAATATCTTCTCTCTGCTCCGGGATTCGGAGACTTCCTTCAGGATCTTTACAAATTGGCAACCATTAAACTCGCTCAAACGGAGAAATCTCCTACACTGAATGCTGTGGCAAAATCTTTATCTCCAGAAATTCTTAATGAAGGGCTAGATCTAAGAGGAATTTGTACAGAGAGTGGAGGCACATCCCAGGGTATTGAGGCAATGAAGGATCTTGATGATGCAATGGACAAAGATGATGTGAGCTCTACTAAACTAGACATGCAATTGAGAGTCATCAAATATAGTCTCTTAGAGAAGCATATTAAGTTGCTTGATGAAATAATAAACGATAGCTTTATGGCTGAGATTGCAGCATTGATGGAATCTCAAAAATATCAGTCCGACAATGTAAATTCGAATCGCTGACTTTATAAGAAGAACGGATTCTCTTCTTGATATGATTGAATTGAAGGAGGTTAGATCCTGTGAAAGAATACGAAGAACACTATCACTGTTTTCTCTGTGGTGACAGATACCCTACAAAGGAAAAGGCCGATGAGTGCTTTTGGAACCACTCTGAACTTGAGATCCTGCGGTGGATTGCATTTGAACTGGTTTCCAGCCGACACTTTGCTGAATTGAACCAGTCAACTCTATGTTCTGATGAAATGAGTTTTACCACGGAATTCCTCAAAAAGTTGAATGACAGATTCAAGGTGGCAGAAATTGATGAAAAGGGCCTAGTTTGGTCGTTAGCCATTAAGGGAAAACGGGTATAAACGATTTGGTGATTGCAACAGATAGATAAGAGGGATCGATTTGAGTAAGCCAGAAATAGATAACTTAATTACAATCAACAAGGTTGATGGAGCTGTTCTTAGGAGTACACATGGAACATATCATATTACACGGAAGGATATTGGCCTATTGAAATTGAACTCCGGCCAAATTGTAGTTGCAGACCCATTGTTGATGTATCGTTCCGAAGACTTCGCCCGTAAAGCGCTGTCGATCTCTGTAAGGCCGGGAGCATACCCTGTCGAAGTATATATGGCAACTGATGAAGAGGATAGTTTTCCGGCTTTTTCCTGCATCCGCTTCAACAATAATGTACCCGTCAAATTTACAGCTGCTAAAACGCTTCATGATCAGGAGCAAAAGCGCAAACCACCCTACCGCTATGTAGTGGAGGAATGCAGAACTGGGTTTATGGATGCAGAGGTATTTCACACAATCTGTAAACTGCCTAAACGTATGTGTCTAGATTATCTAATTGATTTTGATGAGGATGAAGATACGGAATTTCACTGTGTTGTTGGGAGTTCTGAAGATGGTGAATTGACAGCAGCCCTTTTTACAATTATGAAGAGCGGGGTGTATTACTGGTACTGGGGCAAAGACTGTAATGGAGAAGTCTGCTGCCTCTTCGCTGATTTCTTCACCTATCAGTAAAATCTAAAAACAATCTCGGCCGATGAGGGAAGGATACCTTCATCAACTGGGCTGCTGCACTGTGAAGTATGGGCCGAGTGAATCTGTTGGTTGATCACCGCAGGATGATTGTGGTCTACTCCGCAAGGTACAGGTGCAGAATAAAGGTTTCGCCAAAGATAAAGGAACATGGTTTGCAGATGTACGGAATGAAGTTGCGACACCGCCGTTCGAAGAGTTGACGGCTTCATGTCCGAAGATTGTACAGCTAAACAGAAGTTATCGAGGCGAAAGCTCGAGACTTGTGCGCGGAAGCATGCAGAGCCCCTCAACGAGCTGCCGGAGGCGGAAAGCTGACCAGGCGGCCCGGTACGGGAAGCGCAATGAGCAACGCCAGGGCTACCGCAGCGCTACAATACTGGCACTTCACCAAGGGATGTCACCTCCACAAGATGCCCAAGCTCAAGGGGATCTTTGGGCGCGACAATCACTACGATGAATATCGCCGCCAGGAGTGGCGTAAGGGCTCTCATTGAGATGTACCTGGCTGGCTGTATCCGTCCGGCGTGTAGAGGATATTACCCCAGAGACTCTCTGGGGCAGTTAAGGTCCTCCCTCCACCATCATTGAGCTGAACAAGAGCGATATGTCCCACATCGAGGATTGGCGTAACCGTCCTCTGCAAGGCGGGCGGTATCCCGTATGTCTATGTGGATGGGCTCTATCTGCGCACAACTGGGGTGGAAGTTTGAAAATGTAGCCATCCGCCATCAATCGCGGTCGCGGAAATGGCGGTACGGATATCGCATGAGTTTTAGGTGCCGCCAGAGGGCATGAAGAGAGACCAGTTGGATCAACTTCTTCCAGTGGCTGCGTGGCCGTGGCCTGGACGGCGTGAAACTCATCGTCGGTGACAAGTGCCTTGGTATGCAGGCCGTGGGCGGAAGTGTTCCTGAAGCCAAATACCAACGCACCGCCGACGCTTTACCGTAATTGTTTCCTCATCCCTCGCTATCCAAGGTGAAACTGGTAGCCAAAATGCTCAAGGCGATCCACGGGAGAGCAAAAACCGCGCTCGTGAAAGGCCAGGGCCGTAGTGGAGGAGCTGTGTTCCATGAAGCTAAGAGGGCTGCTAAGAAGGTGGAGGACAGCATCGAGGAGACTCTGACCTATTGTGATTTTCCCAGTAGAGCATTGGACCCGTATCACGCAACAAAATGTCATTGAGAGGTGAACCGGGATCCGCCGCCGTACTCGTATAGTGGGCAGCTTCCGGACGGCAACTCTGCCCTTATGCTGGTCTGTGCCCGGCTGCGCCATGTAGCTGGCTCCAGTCAGGGGCAACAAAAGTACATGAATATGAACCTGGAGGCCGCCATTGAGGATGCTCCATTGCCAGCTGACTCCATCATGCCAGAGCTTGCAAACTAAAGTGCGAAAAAATCTTGACACGACCCAGATACATTGTCATCGTTCTCGAATAGATCGTCGTCAAAAGTACTTCATACTGACCTTTAAGCCATTGCATACGCTCTGGATCGACATCACGCCTGGATTTTTGCTTTTCCCATTGAGGATGCTATACACTGTAGATGGAGGAAGCCCACTGCATTCAGCCAATTTGTGAATCGTCATATCCTGCTCTAAGCAGAGCCGGCGTAGCCGGTGCTGTATGGCTACCCACATCTCCATCAAATATCACGTCCCCCAACACTCGCGCTATAACATAGTTTAATTGAACTTATTGCATCATGTGTGGGATATATCCAAAATTGAATATTTTTCTGAAAATCTGTTGCGTTTTGGCGATTAGTTTGTCTCCTATACAAGGGGGGTTGTACAATGAGTATTTTGACAAATGTATTCTACGGCACACATAATCCTATGGATCAGTTTGGGAATAACACAACACCTGAATATGAAAAGCTATTTAAGGAATTAAGTGTGCTCCAGAGCCAGCTGCGTGAGATGGGTGTTCCGGATAAACTGATAGGAAAACTGGAAAGTACCGAAAATGCAATTATGGCTCTTGAGATGGAGCGGATGTTTCGATTCGCTGTGGCTTATGGCGCGCATCTGCAACAAGAATTGATACTAAGATAAATTCTACTCTACTTAATGGAAATCGACATCGCGTCTCACCGAGCAAAAGTTCCAGATGCCCCGATGCAACCAAGGTCTTCAATGCCGATGCAGTCAATTGTCTACCAATACCATGCAGGCCAAGAGTCTCTGCTAGGTCACATAAATACATAGAGACTGTCTGCTGATCGATGCTGGTAATCTGCGTCATACTGCTCTTGCGCTGCGTCTTCATGGATATTGTGTATACCATATCATTTCTCCAATAGTTTCTGATTTGTCATTCTCAATCGGGCTGTACGGTATGATATGTTTGATATTCTTCAGAATATGGATCGAAGAACCACTCAGGAAGTAGATTAACCAGGCTGAGTTCTTGGATTTGAAGGATGTTATCTGGAGTAATGCGCTCCAATGTGTAATCGTGATAGAAACGCTCTGCTGGATCTTCGTCACAGTCCAGAATGGAGAGCGAGTAGATTCCTGGCGCTTTCCGCCTGCTCTTACATAAGCGGCGTTCCTGGCAGTGGTTATTAACAACATTTTCTATTGCCGAAGCCTTTGTGGGAAATACTCCATACAGCCCTCGGGCGCTAACCAGTGCCCACCGTCCAGATTGGACTTGTGCAAATAATACGGCATCTTCTGCATCCAGTAAGCTCGTGGCACGGATTATTTCCTCTTTGGTCATATGGAAACTCATAAAATCTGTCCTTTCTCGATTTTGGACAAACTGGTCTTTGTGTGGATTCTATTTTCGACTCTGATAACTATGCTCCAAGTTCTATTGTCGCTTCTCCATTAGCCGCAATAACAATCCTCATATTTTTGATATAGCGGTCATAGAACTGGCTCTTCTCTGCTGTGGTCATATCTGCCCTGGTAGTTCGGTATGCGTTTTCCAGAATCTCCTGAATATTCACATGGAATGCTTGATCCAAAGATTGACGGACCTCACTGAGAACAGCAGCGATTTTGATTTCATTGCTATTCCCTGTGCAAAAGTCATCAATATAGCAATAGGAGATTCCTGCATCGATGAGCGCATTTTTGATGTCAGGTCCACACTTGATGCTTTCGACCATGACGAAGAAGCGAACCTCTGGCATGGCAGAGATCAGGCCCCAGTAGTCGGAATCGCTGGACACAAGAATGAAGGAGTCTACATGGTTCTGGAAGAATTCACGGCATGTGCCGGTAGTGAGCCGAATGTCCACCAAAGACTTGTTATCCTTTAGGCGCTCAATCATATTATGCTCAATAGGAATACTCGTAAATCTGTTGAGGATTTTCCATGCAGATGCTGCATGGACATCGTTATAGAGAATGATTTTGCTGATTTTATTCAGCAGCGCTTCCTGATCCAAATTCTTCAGGGTGGCATATAGTTTATAGGGATTAGAGTTTTCGCAATCTACCACCATTACGGTTTTCTCACTACGTTCCAGAAAGTGATAGATCCCTGCTTTGGTCAGGTTTCCGGCATCTGACACTTTGCTCAGATCAGTGAAGTAGTCCTCATGCGCCTCGTAGAGAAGCGTCACAAATTTTTTATCGTTGTACAGGATGTTACCAGCACCAGCATAGGCCCAGTTAATGTAGACCTGATAGGGATACATATTTTTATGTGCGTAGTATTCATTCGCGGCCTGCTTGATCCCCATCTCGCAGAGTCCATTCGGCATCAGGAAAAGACTCCGAACATAGTCCCACTTCAGCCAGAGTGGGAAGAGTGATTTGCAGTTATTGATGCGGTCTGTTAGATAGCGGTTGATATTGATGATGTATTGCGATGGTGTGCAGTTGGCTTTCTCTATGGTGATGCCATCAGTTATCAACATTTCTAAGCTATCCTGTGGAATATATTCTGGCAGTGAGTGTAGGTTTTTTAGTTCATAGCGCATCTGCTTATAGATATTTTTGAAATTCTGCTCTATTGCAGTACGCAATATGGAGAGATTACGAACAATGCGGGCATTCTTGTTTACGCTTAGTTTTTCATACCACTCCATTTGGGGGGGCTCATGTTCATTCTCGAAAATACGCTTGGGCACGCCTATGAGGTAGGCAACTTTTGAAACGACTGTGTAGGTACTATTTTCAAAGGCTGTGTATGGCAAGTTTCCGCTATCCAACGAAGTATATTCATTTGCAGAGCACATAATTGAGCCTCCATTCCGCGATGATGGAACATCACACCTAACCATTGTCTTACTATAAGTAAGAATATCATACCTTCTTGCTTGTGTCTATTTCTTCATCGCGGATTGCAGCACACATCTTTTGAAACCTTTCATATCCCCACCACTGAGGGTTCAAGTATCCCTGATCGGCGTAGAAACTCAGAGTTTCTTCTTCTATATCACGCGCTGTCCGGAGCCAGGGGCATTCTTGTTGAATGACTTCCTTCAAGCAGACATAGATTTGCTGATCGCCGGCACGCTCGATCAGAGCGTGGATCATCTGACACCATTCGCCTAACTCAATATCGCCTACATCTGTCATGACGCCAAAGCGATAATCCATCACCTTGCTTTTGCCACGGCCAGACACATGGCACGCTCTGCCGGTTCCGTACTGATGCCGAAGTTCTTGCAGTGTGTACTCTCTATCCATCGTATCCTCCTCAGCGAAAAGCGGACATCATATCCCCAAGATCCTCTGGCAGCTGCTGCTCCCTCTGGTCAGCGGCTGAGATTGCTCCAAGGCTGCCATCAGCCTGCATCTCACAGATGACCTCACGGATCATCTGCTTCATAGCACTTTTGTTGAATTCCTCCGCAGCTTCAGGACAACTCATGTAGTGGAGAATTGCATTGACGACCAACTCTGTTTTATTGCGTGGCCGCTCACGAAGGATTTCCAGCACCTTACGGTGCCGGAAATCATATTCGTTGAACTGGAGAACAGCACGTGGCTTCTCACCGGGCATGAGTTCTCACCTCGCTCTCATACAGAAGTTGGTAGCCGAGGGCATTGGCATGGATGTTATCAATGAAGATAGGAAATGCTACCTTGCCACTCCGCTCAATCATGCTCCGGAGCAAAATCGACCCACCACCAGCGAAAACGCACTTACTGGTCTTCACATCAATGCTGTGTTCCCGGAGGAAGTTGTAGAATTCATTGAGGAATTCAGTGACAATATTTCGAATGAGCAGCTGGACCTCGCCGGGTAGCATAGTAGGCTCATTCTGAATCACCTCATCAATATCGCAATCCTCCAGCAGCCTAGCAAACTGAGCATTGCATTTGCTGGTAATGGTGTTGTAGAGTGTGATCACACCCTTTTCAAAACTCTCCATGACTTCAAGATCCGGCTTACCATTGCGGAGTTTCAGGACATCAACTGTGAATCCCCAATATCGATGATGTAGGATACACTATAATTCTTCAGTTCAGCATATCGGGTCGAAGCTGCGGCAAGTGCCTGGGGGAAACTGGCCACTTTGTTGATGCGGATAGAGTGGTAGTCGCCATTGAATTCAAAATCGACCACTTCACGTTTCCTGAGAAAATATGCCTCAAAATTTGTGTGCTGACGCCCATAGTGTGCCGGAGGCAGTCCAACAAGCAGAGTCACATCCAAAGGCTCCAACGATTCAGGGATATTCTGCCGCCGCATCTCATAGGCGATTGCAAATAGGGTCAGCACAAAAAACCTGTTATCTTCGGTCTTGTCCCGCAGATAGGAAATTCTCTTCTCGGTCAGAGAGTAGTACTTCCCGTTCCAGAAGATATAATCCACATTCATCCCAGGACGATCTTCTGCCTCAATGACACCGGAAGTGAAAATGTAGTTTGGTGTTTTGATGCTCTTGTTTCCGTGGTCAACAGATACGATCATGCTCTGTCTCCTCCTTTGAAATATGATCAATGATATTTACGAATAACGTAGAGAAATAGCAACACGAAAGCGAAAAATGGGCAGAGTTCCACAAGAGGAGCTCTGCCCATTGCATTAAAATTAGATACGTCCTTCTAGTAGCCGCCTCAGTTTCCTAAATGCCGGTCAGGTAGAATAAGTTTCGCAAAAAGACAAAGAGACATGGTTTGCAGATGTCTGGTAGAATGAAGTTGCGACACCACCATTCGAAAGGAGACAGCAAACCATGTCCGAAAAGATTGTACAGCTAAACGAAGAAGTTATCAAGGGGCAGCTCAAGGAACTTGTGCGCGGAAGCGTAGAGGAAACCCTCAACGAGCTGCTGGAGGCCGAAGCGGAGAAGCTGACCCAGGCGGCCCGGTACGAGCGCAATGAGCAACGCCAGGGCTACCGCAGCGGCCACTACAACCGCAACCTTACCACCACTTCTGGGGATGTCACACTCAAGATGCCCAAGCTCAAGGGGATCTCCTTTGAGACTGCCATCATTGAGCGGTATCGCCGCCGGGAGAGTAGCGTGGAAGAGGCTCTCATTGAGATGTACCTGGCTGGCGTATCCGTCCGGCGTGTAGAGGATATTACCGAGACTCTCTGGGGCAGTAAGGTCTCTCCCTCCACCATCAGTGAGCTGAACAAGAAAGCGTATGTCCACATCGAGGATTGGCGTAACCGTCCTCTGCAAGGCGGGCGGTATCCGTATGTCTATGTGGATGGGATCTATCTGCGCCGCAACTGGGGTGGAGAGTTTGAAAATGTGGCCATCCTGGTGGCAATCGCGGTCAATGAGGACGGATATCGTGAGGTTTTAGGTGCCGCCGAGGGCATGAAGAGGACAAGGCCAGTTGGATCAACTTCTTCCAGTGGCTGCGTGGCCGTGGCCTGGACGGCGTGAAACTCATCGTTGGAGATAAGTGCCTTGGTATGCTGGAGGCCGTGGGCGAAGTGTTCCCTGAAGCCAAATACCAACGCTGCACCGTCCACTTTACCGTAATGTGTTCTCTGTCACACTCGCTCCAAGGTGATACTGGTAGCCAAAATTCTCAAGGCGATCCACGCCCAGGAGAGCAAAAAGCCGCTCGTGAAAGGCCAGGGCCGTAGTGGAGGAGCTGTGTTCCATGAAGCTGAAAGAGGCTGCTAAGAAGGTGGAGGACAGCATCGAGGAGACTCTGACCTATTGTGATTTTCCCAGTGAGCATTGGACCCGTATCCGCACCAACAATGTCATTGAGAGGCTGAACCGGGAGATCCGCCGCCGTACTCGTGTAGTGGGCAGCTTCCCGGACGGCAACTCTGCCCTTATGCTGGTCTGTGCCCGGCTACGCCATGTAGCTGGCTCCCAGTGGGGCAACAAAAAGTACATGAATATGAAGCACCTGGAGGCCGCCATTGAGGATGCCTCCATTGCCGGCTGACTCCATTCATGCCAGAGCTTGCAAACTAAAGTGCGAAAAAATCTTGACACGACCTAAATGCCTTCAGGAGAGACATCCTGGATGCCTGCTGTGAACAGGACTCTGCCCTGGCTATGTCCGCATAGGACATATTCTCCATGAACATCCTGACTCGGCGCTGCTCCGTAGGGGTCAGGTGCATGATTGCCTCATAAAGGCACTTAGACTCATGCTCGCGGATCAGTTGATCCTCAATAGACTCACCCTGAGCTGCGAAATAATCCATAGCGTAGTTCGGAACACGGCACTGGTGATATGCCTCGCGCTTCCGGAGCCGGTCCCACTCTCGGCGCATCTCTTCCCATTCACCATAGACTTGATTATCAACGGGTACCCGCTTTATTTCATTGTAATAGTTACGAATCTTAACAATTTGCATAATAACCTCCAGGTCGTTCGGATTTTTGGAATGGAACGACTTGGAGGGCGGCCCTCTTGGGCCACAAAAGATGCGATTCATAGGCCATGCTCCCAAATTTGGGCAACAAAAAAGCCGGGCACCTGCAAAAGCAGGTGCTCGGCTTAGTTCCCAGTATTGGCGAGAAGTGCGTATGAAGAAAGCCCCTCGGGAACTCCCAAGGGGCTATACGCCTTCCAGCATAACCTATTATAAGGGGTTGATTCTCTCGCTACAATTTCGTTGGGCTCTTATTTCACTCCCTATTTCATCTCATTTGGACTGCCTTACCACTCTCATTCGACTCCCATGAGGACTCCCACATTTCGGGATTTTACCTGCTCAGCGAGGATCAGATTTGGAATCACAATACACCACAGATTAGCCGCAAACAGACGAATGGCCGGCTTTATGTTGCGGTAGTAAGTGGATGAAGAGATGCCCAGAGACAGAAACGCATCCTCGTTGGAGTTGCAATAGGCATCAAAGTAGCGCATACGGAGAATATCATAGTATCTCTTACCGTGTATGGAGTCAGCTTTGACCAGTACCAACGCAGCATCCATCAAGGACAGCAGCTGCATGGAATGCCCCATAGCGGCCAGCCGGTCGGCAATGCGCTTACTATCTCCATCGTGGTCATAATCAATGGCCAACGTGATAAAATCTGAGATGGATTGGCGTCTGCTATCCACACAGAAGTCTTCCATATCATCAATGCCCTGAGCGGCACGACGGAGGAGAGGACTGTATAACTGGAGGAGTTCTTCGGCCTTCTCCACTTCATCCTCTGTGACGTTGCTGGCTATATCAAATTGCTTCATGTAATTCTGGAATTTACTCATTTGGACGATCCTTTCCCTAGTTGTATCAGCGGTAAAAATTGAATGCACCAACGACAACGGCGTATATCTGCTCTGCATTGCCAATGATGCGTTTCCGACCATCCATACCATTTTCGGCTCCTGGACGAAAGAGGTATACCGCAGGGCCACCTCCCAAGTAGGAGATTACAAGATCTCCAGCTTGAGGGACTAGTGTTTTACAGCAATAGAGATAACTGCCGGAGCAGATCCCATAGTCATGGTAGCGATCACCTTCAGCAACAATCCCAAAACACTGCGTCTCGTCTACTCCTCCAAATCCTTCAATGATGAGTGTACCTTTGTCAGTGGAAACCAGCGGATGTAACTCTCGGATTTCATCTATTCTCTCGCGTATATTGCCCATGATGGTATCTCCCTCCTCATATTACTGATACATGACAGATGGCATTTTGTATTCGATGTCACTCTGGACCGGAATCTTCATACTTCCAGCTGCGGCAAAATTGATTGCATGGAGCCCAAAACGCCGGCGGATGTCTTCGATAGTTTCCTCCAATCGGATTCGACGCTTATGCTTGCTCATGTCCGTCCACAAGTCTAATTGTACCGGGGTATCGGCCGAGATCAGATCAATAGCACTGATCGTAAGAGAACGGATATTATTACTCCACGAGTATCTTCGGTGAAACATGTCTATGCCGGCATCGTAGATTTCAAGATAACTCTGTGTTGGGAACGGCAATTTACACTGGTATTGCCGGTGAGATAGTGTGTTGTCGCGCACTGTGATTCGGACGCCATTTGCTGCGAGTCCCTGCTTCCGTAATTTGAGGCCAATATCTTGGCTCAGTTCCAAAAAGACACCTCTTACCTCAGACTCGGAAACAAGGTCTGCTGTGCAGGTGATTCCATGCCCTATACTCTTGATGGGCGGGGTATAGTCACAGGGCATAACTCGGGAAGCGTCCAGACCGTTGGCATATGCCCAGATTTTTTCTCCATTGATTCCCAGCAGACTCCGCAATATATCGCGTTCAGTGTTTTGGATCTCCAATGGTCCGAATGCAGTATCGCCCCAACTTTTCCGCTGTTGCTCTGCCTACATAGAGGATCAGAAACTGGCAGCGGCCATACTTGATCTCGGAAGGTATCACGCCCGATTTCTGTTACAGCATCGGGTTTCTTCATATCGGAACCGAGTTTGGCAAAGATTTTATTGAAACTGATGCCAATGGAAACGGTAAGTCCAACTTCCGACTTCACAGTATTGCGGATCTCATCTGCGATTTCATGTGGTGTCCTTTCCTTCAGCAGTGGAGAACCTGTTAGTTCAATCCAGCTTTCATCAATACCGAATGTTTCAACTTCAGAAGGTCGTGTCAAGATTTTTCGCACTTTAGTTTGCAAGCTCTGGCATGAATGGAGTCAGCCGGCAATGGAGGCATCCTCAATGGCGGCCTCCAGGTGCTTCATATTCATGTACTTTTTGTTGCCCCACTGGGAGCCAGCTACATGGCGTAGCCGGGCACAGACCAGCATAAGGGCAGAGTTGCCGTCCGGGAAGCTGCCCACTACACGAGTACGGCGGCGGATCTCCCGGTTCAGCCTCTCAATGACATTGTTGGTGCGGATACGGGTCCAATGCTCACTGGGAAAATCACAATAGGTCAGAGTCTCCTCGATGCTGTCCTCCACCTTCTTAGCAGCCTCTTTCAGCTTCATGGAACACAGCTCCTCCACTACGGCCCTGGCCTTTTCACGAGCGGCTTTTGCTCTCCTGGGCGTGGATCGCCTTGAGCATTTTGGCTACCAGTTTCACCTTGGGCGAGGTGTGACAGAGAACACATTACGGTAAAAGTGGACGGTGCAGCGTTGGTATTTGGCTTCAGGGAACACTTCGCCCACGGCCTCCAGCATACCAAGGCACTTATCTCCAACGATGAGTTTCACGCCGTCCAGGCCACGGCCACGCAGCCACTGGAAGAAGTTGATCCAACTGGCCTTGTCCTCTTTCATGCCCTCGGCGGCACCTAAAACCTCACGATATCCGTCCTCATTGACCGCGATTGCCACCAGGATGGCCACATTTTCAAACTCTCCACCCCAGTTGCGGCGCAGATAGATCCCATCCACATAGACATACGGATACCGCCCGCCTTGCAGAGGACGGTTACGCCAATCCTCGATGTGGACATACGCTCTTGTTCAGCTCACTGATGGAGGGAGAGACCTTACTGCCCCAGAGAGTCTCGGTAATATCCTCTACACGCCGGACGGATACGCCAGCCAGGTACATCTCAATGAGAGCCTCTTCCACGCTACTCTCCCGGCGGCGATACCGCTCAATGATGGCAGTCTCAAAGGAGATCCCTTGAGCTTGGGCATCTTGAGTGTGACATCCCCAGAAGTGGTGGTAAGGTTGCGGTTGTAGTGGCCGCTGCGGTAGCCCTGGCGTTGCTCATTGCGCTCGTACCGGGCCGCCTGGGTCAGCTTCTCCGCTTCGGCCTCCAGCAGCTCGTTGAGGGTTTCCTCTACGCTTCCGCGCACAAGTTCCTTGAGCTGCCCCTTGATAACTTCTTCGTTTAGCTGTACAATCTTTTCGGACATGGTTTGCTGTCTCCTTTCGAATGGTGGTGTCGCAACTTCATTCTACCAGACATCTGCAAACCATGTCTCTTTGTCTTTTTGCGAAACTTATTCTACCTGACCCTTCAGAAGAGTATCGCATATAGATTTCACGAACAATTTTGGAAAACTTCAGGTACTGATCCATGTGTGGCGGCACAATTGTCAATTGCGGGCACTTTTGTTTTGCTTCCCAGATAACATCTCCAGTCTTAACTCCACATTTTTTGGCCAACTGATTTTTGGCCAATACAATCCCTTGACGATCCTCTGTACTGCCACACACAGCAATATACTTCCCCCTAAGTTCAGGGTGCAGCATACATTCGATGCTGGCATAGCAGTTGTTGAGGTCACTGTGCAGTACTACTCGCTCCATACCTCAAAACCTCCTTCAACAGAAATCAGAAAGTTTCCTGTTCTTTCTAATACTTTCCTGTTGACAAGTGGAAGGAACGTCGGTATAATGAGCTTAAAGTTTCCTGTACTTTCTAATACTTTTGTGTTCTTTCTAATAAAAACATAACAGGCTGCGAGAGACTTGTCAATAGAAAGTTTCGCTGGAGTAGCTAAAAGAAAGAGGTTAACGCTATGAAGACAATTGCTGAAAAAATCAGAGATCAGCGCTTAGCTCTCGACCTAACGCAGCAGGAATTAGCGGATAGGGCTGGGATTACGAATCGAACGATCTCCAATTATGAAACTGGCGCTGCAAAGCCTCGCGGTATCCAGCTCCGGCGGCTCTGTGAGGTTCTGGGTATTACAGAGGAGTATCTGATGAACCCTGAAATTGAAGATCCAAGCCACGGTCTTGAGTCGGCTCCATATGTGGAAGCGGTTCGAAAAAACTATGGGCGAAAGGGTGCTCGGGAGTTACAAGAACTTCTTGAGGCGAATCAGGCGCTTTTTGCTGGTGGCGAGATTCCGCAAGAGGATAAAGACCTCTTTTTCAACGCAGTGATGGAAGCCTACGTTGCCAATAAGGAAAAAGCCAGTGAGAAATTCACCCCCAAATCCAAACGGTCTCGTAAGAAGAAGTAATCACTTTCATTTTAGAAGGCACTCATAATTGTACGGATTAAAGGACACATATGGTGATATGCTTGTTACGTATAAAGAGGCATATTCATTCTAAAGTGAGGTGAGAGATTTGCTGGTCGAAAACATTAAGCGCGAAGTCATTCGGCTAAAGGCAAAGTACCAGACCGATGACCCCTTTGAACTGTGTGGCGCGATGGATATAATGGTCCGGAAGATGCCGATGGGGACGCATGAGGCATCGTGCAAGGGCTTTTTCATGGTCAATTCGCGTTGCAAAACCGCTGTGATCAATAACGATTTACCCAGCCATATCCAGCGAATTATCCTGCCACATGAGTTAGGGCATGGTGTATTGCATAGCAGCCCAGCCGTCAGGACATTTCACGAATTCTCCCTGTTTGATGAAACGGATCGGCTGGAGTATGAAGCGAATATCTTCGCGTCTGAGTTCTTACTGACGGATTCTGATGTACTGGATGCCCTGGCTGATAGAATGGACTTTTTCCATGCTGCCAGTATGCTAGAGGTACCACCTGAACTCCTGGACTTTAAGCTTCGGCTTTTAAGGAAGCAGGGGTATCAGATTGAGGCTCCCTACATTGCACACAGCAATTTCCTGCGGCGTGATATTGACAAACCGCTGAATTGATATGATGGAGCAGGTGTTACCAGGAAGCGCATATAAGGCGTATGTTACCGTCTATGTAGAATTTTCCGCGGATGGCGTTATGCTTCCGCGCCAGATTGTTTGGGAAGACGGTGTGAAGTATGGGATAGACCGGGTTCTGGACATCCGGCCCTCCTACGCAGCCAAGGCCGGCGGCCAAGGGGATCGTTATACAGTCATGGTACATGGACAGCGGACCTATATCTACTTCGAGCGATCAGCGAACTTGTCTGGGAATATGATAGGGCAGTGGTTTGTGGAACGAAAGGTGCCAGTCCTGCCAGAGTGATGGTATTAAGAGGTGAAAGATGGAGAACAAAACAGGCACTCTCATCTGCTGGGTCAATGAGGAGAAGTGTATTTTAGCATTTGCTCCGCTTGATGGCTATGAAGCACATGAGTTTACATCCAGTGATCAGTATTGGGCATTCGTTATGGAAGCAGTGGATAAGCGCCGTTTCAGAGTCCAATAATAATGGTAATAGGTATGCAGCACAAAAGCCTCTGGTAATGCCGGGTGCCCGCAAAACAGGAAACAGCAAATATATTGCCATCAATGATAATTTTGATACCAGTGACCAAAAGAGGATGGGTATTGATATGGCGGGTATCAAAAACTGGATTAACGATAACCTCGCATAAAGCATGACAAGAAAAAGTGGTTCAGACAACTAGAAATCGAAAGAGCTACATTCCGATGACTGGGCGATCCAGCACATTAGAGTGTAGCTCTTTTCTATAGGCGGTCAGAGTTAATTTCGTTTTTCTTTTGTAAGGCCGGAGATGGACAGATATGGGCATCACTCCTTTGTCGAGGCATAAGAAACGGCGGCCTTGATTTGTTCAAAGCCGCTGTAGGATTGAATTTGGGGCATAGTGATTGTCTGCTGGACGCCGTTTTTTTCTTTGCCGTCGTCCGGCACGCTATGCCCGCGAATAAACCACTAAGTTAGCGATGCGCATTTTCATATGCTTTTCGGATTCCGTCCGGCAAGTGGTCAGGAATTAGTTCCTTTAGTCTATCCTCACTGTTGTCCTTGATTGCCTGCTCATAATACCAGCACTTGAATTTCAGCATATCCAGCGCACGGTTCATATGCTCAATCTCCGCTTCCATGTGGGCTTTCCGTTCCTCAAACATGGCCTTGCGCTGGGGATAGGTAGACGGGCCCTCAGCGCACCAATCCATGAACTGTTGGATGTCCTTGATCTCCATACCAGCTTTTTTCAAACACTCAATGACTCGGAGTGCATCAATCTCCTGATCACTGAATCTGCGAATGCCAGATACCCGTTCCATATTCGGAAAGAGTCCCTGCTTATCATAATAGCGCAGTGTGGAGATAGGCAACCCGAACATCTCCGCCACCTGTCCAATCGAATACATAAAATTCCCTCCGAAGATTTCCAAAAAACATCTTGACCTAAAGTTAGGTTTATGTGCTACTATGAGAATACCACAGAGAACATAAAAACGCAAGGAGTGTTTTACAATGAATAAAAAGGTGCTGATTATTTCCTCAAGTCCCCGTAAAGGCGGCAACTCCGAAACGCTGGCGGAAGCATTTGCCAAAGGCGCACAAGAGGCAGACAATCAGGTAGAAACCGTATATATTTGAGGGAAAAGCAGGTCAGTTTCTGCAAGGGCTGTCTTGCCTGCCTGAAGCTGGGACACTGCATCATCCAAGACGATGCAGTGGAGATCGCCGCCAAAATGCACGACGCCGATGTGTTGGTGTTCGCCACGCCCGTCTATTATTACTGCGTCAGCGGTCAGCTCAAGACCATGCTAGACCGTGCCAACCCGCTGTTCGATACGGACTACGCATTTACTAAAGCCTACCTGCTTGCAACGGCGGCGGAGGATGCACCGGAGACCTTTGAGGGCACAGAGAAGGCCGTGCAGGGTTGGGTGGACTGCTTCCCCCGCTGTGCGCTGGCGGGCACAGTGTTTGCAGGCGGCGTAAACAACGTGGGAGAGATTGCCGGTCATGTCGCGCTGGAGCAAGCCTATCGGATGGGCAAGGATGTCTGAACAAACATTACCGGTACGAAGAACGTATTTTAAGACGACAGAAGTGAAACGCATATGAAAAAGATATTGGTAGCCTATTTTTCCGCCAGTGGAGAAACCGCGAAGCTGGCGAAAACCATTGCAGGCGTTGTGGACGGGGACTTGTTTGAAATTGTTCCGGAAGTACCTTATACCGCTGCTGATCTCAACTGGATGGATAAACGCAGCCGCAGCACTACGGAGATGAACGATGACAACAGCCGTCCTGTCATTGCAAGTAAGATCATGGATATGACACAGTACAGCACAGTGTTTGTGTGGGCTTTCCCATCTGGTGGTATCGAGCGCCGCACATCATTGAAACATTCTTGGAAAGCTATGATTTTGCCGGAAAAACCGTGATCCCCTTCGTCACCTCCGGCGGTAGCGGCTTGGGCAAAATAGACAGCATTCTTGGGGCAGTCTGCCCCGCAGCGGTGTGGCTGCCCGGTAAGCGTATGCAGAGCACCGAAAGCGCCACTGCCGTGCAGGAATGGGTCAATACTCTAAATCTTTGACAGGAGGGAATCTAACGTGGCAGTCAAACAAACGGCGGGCAGAGATGCTCTGGGAGAATTTGCTCCCAAATTTGCGGAATTGAATGATGATGTGTTGTTCGGGCAGGTGTGGAGCCGGGAAGACAATCTTTCCTTACGGGACCGCAGCATTGTAACTGTGGTTGCGTTGATGGCGCAGGGGCTGACGGATTCCTCGTTTCAGTATCACCTGATGTCAGCAAAGAACAACGGTGTGACGAAAACGGAAATAGCGGAGATTTTGACCCATGCAGCATTTTATGCGGGCTGGCCCAAGGCGTGGGCGGCTTTCCGTATGGCAAAGGATGTTTGGGCGGAGGACAATACTGCCGACGCAAAATCCAAACACCAGAGCGAGATGGTATTCCCTATCGGTGCACCCAATGACGCCTTTGCGAAATACTTTGTCGGCCAAAGCTACCTCGCTCCTCTTTCTACGCAGCAGGTCGGCATTTACAATGTGACTTTCGAGCCCGGCTGTCGCAACAACTGGCACATTCATCACGCGAAAAGCGGCGGTGGTCAGATCCTTGTCTGCGTGGCCGGACACGGTTTCTATCAGGAATGGGGGAAACCGGCACAGGAGCTCCGCCCTGGCGATGTGGTAAATATTCCTGTGGGCATAAAGCACTGGCACGGCTCCGCGCCGGATAGCTGGTTCTCTCATCTGGCGGTAGAAGTCCCAGGGGACGAAACTTCCAACGAATGGCTGGAAGCCGTGGACAACACAGTATATTTTAAGGCAGCAGGCAAGGAGGTCTGAATATGGAAAAACTGAATCTGACACAGGAATGGGATAAGGTGTTCCCGAAAAGCGACAAGGTGGACCACAGAAAAGTCACCTTCCACAATCGCTATGGCATCACACTGGCGGCGGATATGTACACTCCGAAGGATGCGGAGAGCAAGTTGCCCGCCATTGCCGTCAGCGGTCCGTTTGGTGCAGTAAAAGAGCAGTCCTCCGGCCTGTACGCTCAGAAGATGGCGGAACTTGGTTTTCTGACGATTGCTTTCGACCCGTCCTATACCGGTGAGAGCGGCGGTACGCCCGCTATGTAGCATCGCCGGACATCAACACCGAGGACTTCTGCGCAGCGGTGGACTTCCTCTGTGCAGGGAAATGTGGACTCCGAGCGCATTGGCATCATCGGCATCTGTGGTTGGGGGCATGGCGATCAATGCGGCGGCCATCGACACCCGGATCAAGGCTACTGCGGCTATGACCATGTACGACATGACCAGGGTGAATGCCAACGGCTATTTTGACAGTGAGGACTCCGAGCAGGCACGTTTTGAAAAGAGAAAGGCGTTGAATACGCAGCGTACGGAGGATTACAAGAGCGGTACTTATGCACTGGCAGGCGGTGTTGTCGATCCGCTGCCAGAGGATGCTCCGCAGTTTGTAAAGGACTATTATGCCTACTACAAAACGCCGCGTGGCTATCAGCCCCGTAGCCTAAACTCCAACGGCGGCTGGAACTTGACCTCTTCGCTTTCCTTCCTGAATATGCCGATTTTGCAATACAGCAGCGAGATTCGCTCTGCCGTACTGCTGGTGCATGGCGAGAAGGCACACTCCCGCTATTTCAGCGAAACAGCGTACAGTAAGCTAACCGGGGACAACAAGGAATTGCTCATTATCCCCAGTGCAAGCCATACCGATCTTTACGATCAGATGGACATTATTCCGTTTGAAAAGCTGAAAGTGTTCTTTGAGAAATATCTGAAATGAGACGCAGCACTATTTATATTAAGAGCGCGGGATAACTCTTCGGTTAAGCGTCAACAGAAAATTGAAATCTATTACGATAGTGCAGGCATTATTCCACTGAACTTATTGATGCAAAGAGAGAGCGGCGTGACTTCGGTCACGCCGCTCTCTCCCTGAAAATCGGGATTTCTAAATTTTTGCTGTTTTATGGACTCCGTTGTAATCCAGAGGCTTTTTCCTCAATGATGCTATCGCTTGATTATTACAATGATTGCCTTATGGTATGCCTTCCAACTTAGAGCCTGACCACAGCGGTCACAATACGCCTGATATTCCCGTTCTATTGTAATACGGCAGCGAGGACAAACTGGATAAGCGGTACTATCCCCAAATAAATGGATTTCAGTAACATTCATTGGCTGACGGTAGGACTCAGCAACCGATATTGTAAATAACTCAGTGCCAGTGTTCTCTTTCATGACATACTAATCGGTACCGACACAGCAAAGGGATTGCGAAGTTCTACGCCGAGAACTTCGGCAATCCTCCAAAGCTCATTGATGGTGGGGTTTGCATTCCCATGTTCAATGAGCCGTAGATAGGAAACACTGATTGCACACTCTAGTGCCAGTCTTTCCTGAGTAAGTCCTTTTTCTTTTCGAAGGTAAATAACTGTTGCACCAATTTCGCCAAGAACCGACATGAAAACACCCCCTTCAACAAAATAATAGGAAATGTTTTCCGCTGTTACCAGACGATATATAGGCGGTCAAGAGTAGAAAGATATATCTATATCTTTTCATACAAAATGGGCACAAAGATTCCTTTATTCAAGACGCCATCCAGTCAGCCAACCATCCGTATTATGGATAGGTTGATTGACTGAACACACACTACTTACGCTGTTTCTGTAGATGTAATAGCGGTTTTGGGTATTATAGCCTACCCCTTTCAAAAATAGTAAGATACTCATGTGCTTATTAGATTTACTACTCCCACGTGGGATCTTACTAACCGGTGAGCCTGATGCAGTTGTTACAGGCAATTATGGGACAGTATGCAAGCAGCATAGTCCTAACACGAAGCGCTTTGATTTGATTGATTTCAAGTCGGAGTGCTGTTTTTTTGTCCAAATTTCGCTTAGGCGAATTTGAGAATATTTTGAAAGGCGGTTTTGACTATGACGGAAACCAAAGTGTACGCAGACGATTTTAGGTGCTCGTTTGGAGACTCGGACCAATTTATTGAGTTTTTGAAGGAGCGGAAAGCACAAAGCACATGGATGACAGCACCCTCTAAGAGCCTGCAATTCCGTGCCCTGGAAGGGAACGAGAATCTGAGCAATCTGTATATGCAGATCTATCAGAGCAACGGGAAAGCGGAGGTGCTGGCAGATACCATGGAGAATACGAGCTTGTTGCTCAACATCAAAGGGACCGACTATCCAGTGCGCTCCTGCGCTCTGAAGACGATCCTGGAGCGGGCCCGTATTTCCGGCAACGCACTGAACAAAGTATCTCGTGAGGTATTCACTCGTATTCTCAACTACTGCCTTGATGTGGCGTCTGGTGACAGTCTCATCAAGGTGGCAGACGATAAGGTGAGTGCGGTACATGGCGGAGATCCCAAGGACTACGCGGTGTTGGAAATGTTACCACTCTTTCAGATGGTTGGCAGTTTCTTGGACCGAGAGTTCCCTGGCTACCACTTCCTTACAGCGAACTATGATCATTCTATCGTGACTGCTATCTGGCAGCTCGACGGACAGGCGAATGATCTGCTGGACACCTATCATCAAGAACTTGCGAACCGTGGTCTGAGCACCGATGCAGTCGTTCCTGGGCTGCGGTTTACAACATCTGATGTAGGAATGAGTGGAGCAAACCTATACCCTATCCTGATCACAGCCAAGAGAGGTCGTATTATCCCTCTGGGCGATCCAATCAAGACAGAGCACACGAACAGTGCTGATCTGATGCACTTCGAAGGGCAGTTGGCTCTTCTATATGCGCGGTTCCGTGAAACCATCGAAAAGCAGATCAAACTGATGGATGTAGAAATCCGGTATCCTTACAACACGATGCTGGGTGTTCTCAAGCGGATCAAAGCTCCGAAGAAGGCTAGTTTTGAAGCCGCTGATCAATTCAGCGCAACCAATGGAGACCAGCCCTGTACAGCCTATGAGCTGTATATGGCCATGAGCGAAGTCATCTTCATGGCCCAGTGCGATGGTGCCAGCGGCTCTAGAATTTCGCAGCTGGAGGAATGCATCGCAAGAGCGGTCCATGCAAAGTGGCAGGAGTATGACCGCCCCGGTGACTTCAAGTGGTGATTGGTATGGGCAAGAAACAGTCGAGTCCCAGAAATGCCCAGCAAAAAGAATTGGTCCGTTTGATGGAGAGCATTGAAGGCAAATACTCCAAGTGGGAGATTTGGCAGGACTTCATTATTATGATGGCTGTCAGTATTGCAAATACTTTTCCCGGTCCTCATCGTGCTCAACGAGAGAAACTATACCAGGATCATGCTGCGAAGTATCAGGTCAAAGAATTGGATGTATTTGCTCAGATGGCAGCTGAGGTGGTGAGTGCTCTGGAGCATAATCCTGAGCAGGATGTGCTTGGAGAACTCTTCATGCTACTGGGGCTATCAAACGAGTGGAAAGGCCAATTCTTCACGCCATACAACGTCTGTCGAACGATGGCGATGATGACCTTCGGGCCTTCACTTAAAGATTCCTTAGCGGAAAAAGGATGGTTCTCTGTCAATGATCCAGCCTGCGGTGCTGGAGCCACCTTAATTGCTATGGCAAATGAGTGTAGGCGTCAGGGTATCAACTACCAGACTTCTGTACTCTTTGTTGCCCAGGACATCGACTTTCTGGCGTCCTGTATGTGTTATATCCAATTGAGTTTGTTGGGATGTGCGGGGTATATCGTTGTTGATGACTCCATCATGCGCCCGGCTCAAAGTTATGATGACAGGGCCCTACTTCCAGTAAGTAGTCAGAATGTTTGGATAACACCGATGTACTACAGAGATGTGTGGGAAGAGCGCAGACAACTTGCGTTTCTCTCATCCATTCGAAATCAGAATGCGTGTTGAAGGAGGCGCAACTATGCCAACTTACAGAGTACCGCTGGTATGGCAACTTTATGGTCATGTCCATGTGACTGCTGAAACTAAGGAAGCAGCAATAGAATACGCACTCGGACCTGAGTGCCCTTTGCCGCCCGGTGATTATGTGACTGATTCTGTAGCAGTTGATGAAGATATTGAAGTAGAGGAGGAGTAACGATGCCAAATTGGGCGTTTGGGATTGTGGAAGTTTCGGGGACCAAGACAGAGATAGAATCTTTCATCGGACGATTCATTTCTGACGATGATCCTCCGACTATAGCAGGCAAGCGATACTTTGCACGGAGTTTTTTGAACGAGGAGCGTCAGACGTGCATTGATGAGGCGATGAAAACGTGTGAGTGCTTCGCTGATGATGCGTTAGTGTCGTGCTCCTTTCCGGTCCAATTTGCATGGTCGGCATACTCCTGCATGGTTGAAGGTTATCCGCAACATCATGCGGAGGCGTGCCTGACTTTAGGAGATGCTTGTGTAGAAGACCATGTATCTGTTAAGGTCCGGACCTCGGAAACTGGATTATGCTTTGAAGAGTGCATCACATGTGATTTGAATGGAAACATTGATTACGAAGAACACGATTTGAGCAAATTCAAGTGTAGCAAATGTGGAGAAGTTACGCACTTGTCTTTCTTTGAAGATCCAGACGAACAGGAATGCCCAAACTGCGGTGAAGCCGGGCTCGAATCATATACGGAGGAGTAAATTATGGCATTGGACTTGAATTATAAGCCGAACATACTTGTAAATACAGCAGGTATGGAAGAGGATGAGTGGCTTTCTTGGAGAAAAAAGGGAGTGGGCGGAAGCGATGTAGCTGCCGCCCTTGGTCTATCCCCTTATAAAACTGCTCGGGAACTCTTCTACGATAAAATCGGAGTTAAGCTCCGAGTTGCAGAGGAAGACAAGTCTATCACCTTTGAGATTGGGCATCTGTTGGAAGATGTGGTCGCTCGGATTTTTTCAAAGAAAACTGGTTTCACAGTATATCAGGACCAGACAATGTATCAGCATCCCCTGTTCCCATTTATGCTTGCTGACGTAGACCGATTCATCCACCTCCCCAATGGTGACCGGGGTCTGCTAGAGTGCAAAACAGCACATTACGATACCCAGTTCTTATGGGCCAATGATGCGGTGCCTAGGCACTATGAACTCCAGGTGAAACATTATATGTCAGTGATGAACATCAACGTCGCCTACATTGCCTGCCTATTCTCCAACAGCGAGAACGACTTTGTGTGGCGTAAGATAGAAAGAGACCTTGATGAGGAGGAAAGTACCATTCAGCAGCTCCAGTACTTCTGGGGGCACTATGTACTGAATCGTATTGAGCCTCCGCTGACAGAGAAGCCTGATATGGTTCTGGCTGCATTGAGCCGATTCTATGGCCCAGCAAATCAAGTCTTAACACCACCCATCCTCTTTGGACCTGAGTATGCTTCAGTACTGGACAGTATTATGACCATGAAGCAGCAGAAACATGATTTGGAGTCGCAAGCCCGAAAACTGGACACACAGATCAAACGGGCTTACGCCCCGATTGTGGAACTTATGGGGCCGTCCAGCGTTGCCTTTTGTGAGCAGAACGGCCTGAAGTACAGCATTACCTACAATCCCAAGTATCGCGAAGGTGTGCCAAAGGAAAAACTCTCCATTTTGAAAGCGCAGCACCCTGACATCTACGACGAATTTGTGAAGACGTCAGAAAGCCGTATTTTCAAGGTGGAAAAGACCAATGTATAGGTATAGGAGGAGTCATTCATGGCGATGACCTATGTGTGCTTGCCCCTCTCTGCATCGACCCGAGCAGAGATGATGGCAAATGCTGCAAGGGCGGGTTACTACATGTCAAAGGCAGAGCAAGAGTTCGGTGATTGGGCTGTTGCTCCACACGCAGTCCTCCCGTACATATTAGATGACACTATTCCTGAAGAGCGGGCTCTAGCGATGGAGTTTGGAATGAAGCTATTATCAATGAGTACCCGTGTGGTCGTATTCGGCAGTCAGATTAGTAGCGGCATGGATCAAGAGATCCGTGCCGCTCAGAATCTTGGCATTCCGGTCTTCTATCGGGCAGGACTTCAGGAGAGTCTGAAATGTACGGAGGTGGTAACATGATTTGCCGCTATGAGCGAACAATATTTCGCTCTGATAACGGGTTCTGCATCTATGTGTACTCGACCGCTGATCCCTCAGTTCCGGAAGCTGCCTGCAAAAGAAAGGACTCTGGTGGGAAGCGCGCGCACTTTACCGCAGTGGGTCATTTCCTTCCGGAAACAGACCTTGTAGACGTAGATATTCAAGGTCAGTGGAAGCAATCCAATTATGGCCTTCAATTCGAGGTGGAGCATTTCCAGCAGCGAGTTCCAACCAGCAGAGATGGCATCATTGCCTATCTCACATCCGGCTTCGTGAAAGGAATCGGAAAAGAGATGGCAAAGGCCATTGTTGCTCGTTTCGGTACACGAACAATAGAAATTATGGAAAAAGAACCAGAGCAGCTTCTGACAATCAAAGGGATCAAAGAGGCCAGATTGAAGAAGATCATAGAATCCTTTCAAGCGTCCAGACAGCTTGAAGCGCTGACAGCATATCTGGCACCATTTGATGTGAGCGAGAAGAAGATCACGAAGATCTATGAAGCGTTTGGCGATGGTAGTCTGAATATTGTGAAGACCGACCCATTCCAGCTCTGTAAGATCCGTGGATTCGGCTTTATGACCGTGGACGCTATTGCCCGAAAGACTAAAGTGAGCCTACAAAATCCGCTTCGATACGCAGGTGCCATACATTATGTGCTGGAAGAAGGTCTGAATGCTGGCCATCTCTATTTGGAACGAAAGGATCTGTATCAGCGATGCTATGAACTTCTCAATGATGGCTTTGAGCACGAAGTTGTTCCCCTAACAGACATTCAGGGTGCGCTTCTGGTGGAGCATCAGGAGAAGGCCGTCTACGTTGAGCGTGAGCGGGTCTACTTAACCCAATCGCGCATCTGTGAGGTGCAAACAGCAAAACGGCTCGTATCCATCCTTCTGAGTGAGCCCCTGAAGCGTATTCCAGACTTGGATGGTGAGATTGCTAAGACTGAAGCCAAACTTGGCCAGAAACTCGCGCCATCACAGGAAAAAGCGGTCAAACTCTGCTTGAATGAGCAGTGTTCCATTATCACCGGTGGCCCTGGTGTTGGTAAGACGACCACGCTGCGTGTAATCTTGGATATTTACCATCGTGTGCATCCGTCCAACGAGATTCTGTTAGCAGCGCCTACTGGTAAAGCGAGCCGGAGAATGGCAGAGCAGACTGGGTATCCAGCATTCACGCTGCACTCGGGTCTTGGCATCCAGTCAGAAGAAGACTTGGAAGCAGAAGCGCCAGATTTCCTGTCTGCTGACTTTGTAGTTGTAGATGAGATGTCTATGGTCGATATGAAACTGGCATATGCGCTGATGATGCGGCTCAAGTCTGGTGCCCAACTTCTTCTGGTAGGTGATCCGGACCAGTTACCTTCAGTAGGTGCTGGGAATGTTCTGCGTGAACTACTCCGCTGTGGATTGATTCCTACCGCTGTTCTAGATTCCGTATTTAGGCAGGCGAAGAACAGCCGTATTTATCTGAATGCCTATGCGGTCAACCACAACGATACCCATCTACAATTTGGCGATGACTTTGCTATGTATGATGCGGCGGACGGGACCTCAGCTGCATCGCTAGTGATTCAGACCTACTTGAAGGAAGTTGCCATCCGTGGGATTGAAGGTGTCCAAATCCTATCGCCCTTTCGGAAGAGAGGGCCTGTCTGTGCGGATAATCTCAATCGAGAGATTCGTGAACTGGTCAATCCCAGGCAAGCAAACCGAGCAGAACTAAAGCATGGGAGTAAGGTCTTTCGCGAAGGAGACCGTATCATTCAAATGAAGAACAACGATGAGGTATCCAATGGCGATGTTGGCTATATTAAGCGGATATATACAAATCCAGATGGAGATCCGGTCGCAGACATCAAACTATTTGATGGGCGTGAGGTGACATATACCGAAGAACTGATGGATGATCTCGATTGGTCCTACTGCATTACGATTCATAAGAGTCAAGGCGGAGAGGTTCCATCTGCAATCATCCCTCTATTGAAGGAACACTATGTCATGCTCAGGAGGAATCTGCTATATACTGCGATTTCGCGTGCGAAAGAGAAAGTTACTCTAATTGGTCAGCGACAGGCGGTGTATATGGCGATCCACAAAAGCGATGTGGATAAGCGGAATACTGTTTTGGCAGATCGCATCGTAGCTTATCGAGGCCGAGAACTACAGCGGAGAACATGTAAATCAAAGGCAGTGTGAATATGCTGCCAGTTATGAACGGAGGAATTAAAAATGACGGAAACCAGCATGAAAGCAATGCCTGACATCAACTCAGTTGAAGGATTCAATCCCAGTGAGTTCACGCGAAAACTGCCAAATGATGATGGCACGATGAGCCTGTACCTGGACGTGAAATACCGCATTCTCTGGTTCAGATGTTGTCATCCAACTGGGAAGATCGATTCAGATATTTTGCATGTGGATGAAAAGTCAGCAGTTGTATGCTGCAAACTCTATAATGACCGCAATGATTCTCCAGACCAGTACATTGCCAAGGCCACAGCCCAGCGCTTTGCTTCTGATGAGAAGTATGGGGATCGCTATCTAGAAACAGCCGAAACCGCAGCTATGGGCAGAGCTCTTGCAGCGGCTGGATATGGAACCCAATTCTGCGGAGCCGCAGATGCGTTTGGCAATGATATTGTAGATGCACCTCTGGACTTCAACATGATGGATGACATGGAGGAAAGTGGCGATGTGATTAGTGCTGTACAGCACGAAACGAATTCGTTGCCGCAGTCAAGGCAGACAATTCCGCCTAATCCCACACAGTATGTGCCGCAGCCTGTTCCGCAATCGGCTCAGCCGAAGGCAGCTCCGGTTACACTGGAGGACTATTTGAACAGTATGACCTTGGACGAAGCCAAAAATGTAAAGATCACCTTTGGTCGCAATGCAGGCAAAACTTTGGGCCAGCTTGCTATGACCAATCCTAGGGATCTGGATTGGTACTGTAAGAACTATTCTGGACGTGACCTTGCGCTCAAGGCAGGGGCAATCTTGCTTGTCAGCGCAGTAACAGAGAAGGCAGGCTGATAATGGATACTTACCAAGCGGGTGATATATGCACCTATTCCTTCGGGAATAAAAATAGGTCCGTGGCCATCGTCGAGATAGTAAGGCTTTTGGATGATCCAAGAGGTGCTGCGGAGGTTCGTTTTCTGGATGTCATAATTGATGATACAGGAAATGGCTTTTTTCTTTACTTGCTGAAGAGTGGAAACACAATGAATGCCAGCCTCCAGTTCCTTAAAAAAGAAGGATCTGTTTAGATAGGGGGTGAAGCGTCATGGGCATCAGCAGCGAACTCCCATGTTCAATTGCCGATGTTGTCGATTTGTTGGGTATTCAGGTCATTCGCAATACAGGAACTCAACTGCATTGCCGGTGCCCATTCTGTAATGATAGAAAATCACATTTTAACGTAAAGCTCTCCTCGAACGTGTATCGTTGTAATCGATGCGGCAAAGGAGGCGGGGTCTTGAGCCTATATGCTGAATTCAACAATATCAGCATGGGGGCCGCCTACGAAGAGTTATGTGATATTTTCCTTCATGGCGAAAAGAGAAATCGCACATCGAAATGTGATACACCTCGATCCTTCTACCCCATTATGGTGCCGGAGGAGCCGATTGCTTCAGCTGAGGTGCGCGATAACACCTATAGTAACCTGATGTCCATCCTGAGCCTTGGAAGCCGTCATAGAGAGTCCCTGCTTGCGCGGGACTCTCCAATGAGGCAATTGATGTACTCGGCTATAAAACGACACCGGCGGTTCGGCTTGGGCGCATAGTCACAGAATTGCTTGAGCGTGGTTGCAATTTGGCTGGTGTTCCGGGCTTCTATCGTGATAAGGAGTCAGGTGGCTGGAAGTTAGATATTCGAGCTTCTGGCATTCTCATCCCAGACCGCAATCAGAAAGGTCAGATCGAAGCGATACAAATTCGTCTGGATAATGCGTGGAAATCCAAATTCAACACGTTAACAAGTGTGGATCAGTATTATGGAACAACCGCCCAATGTTGTCCCCATTATGCTGGTAACACAGATGGAACTGATACGTTATACCTCACTGAAGGTGTCATGAAGTCAGATATAGCCCAGTTCTTGTCCAATAAACTCGGCCAACCTAGACAATTTGTAGGGCTTACTGGCGCGAGTAACTTCAATCAATTTCGCAGACTGCTGGAGGAAGCAAAGGCGGCTGGCATTCGCAGAATCATGCTTGCCTATGATATGGATGCTTTGACTAATGAGACAGTTCAGAATGCCCGTGACCGTATTCTTAAAGAAGGATATGATGCAGGGTTTGAGATGACACTTCTAAGTTGGGACGCTCAATATAAGGGCATAGATGATCTTCTTCACCACTTTACCTGTGTATGAAGCAATGGAGAAGCGCATTATTTGCTCTTTACATGAAATTCCAATCAGATATAATACTGTCATATCAATACTTGCAAGCGGGAGGAGAGTATGAACCATCAACTATTTTCTCATGTTATCAGCGACTACTATACTCGGCATTACGAACTAGCGCCAAGTCTTACAAGTGGCTTACAAGTCACTATTTACGCAGAATGTTCGCCTAATAACTCTGGGGTCAACGGTCATTTCTATGCCCTGGAACTTTACTTTTCTGCAAATGAATTTCCAGTTCGGGATCATATCATCGGCATAACTTTTGGCACAAATCGAATGGAAAGAAATCAGATAGATGCAGAAATTGATAGTTGGGTAGAACAGACCATCACTAATGAAACTTTTCCAGAACTTCTTGAAAGTTACATCCGAAAAGAAGGTATGTGGGAAAATTATCTTAATGATGAAGAAAATGTGGCAGAATGAACAACTCAACCACTTCATTGGAATGATCCAGAGAGCACCTCACATGCTCGCTTTGGTCATCCCGACCTGATTTAAGAGAGCAAGGACTTCAATGGTCCTTGCTCTTTTCTTGGTGTAATTTATTGATAATGAGGGTTGTGAAAGGGCCCGTTGTATCTCCATATTAGTAGAGGTCCATAATTCCTAAAATCCAGATATGAAAGGGGGCATGAGCATGGAATTATTAACTCGCAAAGAGGCTGCGGCTGAACTGGGTATCTCAGTCAACACTCTTGACAAGCTCAGGGAGGAGCGTAAGATTGGCTTCTATCAGACCTGTTATGGTGGACGGGTCCGTTTTCTAGGGCGCATCTCGAAAAATATATAGAGAAAATAGAGAAACCACCTGTAGTGCGAGGACGGCGAAGAACTTGATATGATAAGCATAATAATGCCGGGGATGGATCATCCTCGGCATTTGCATTTATTGATTTGTATATAAATTATCCGTTCGTGAATAGAGGCAAACAACGTCATAACCAAAATTGGTCGCAGTTTTCCCTTGAAAATGAGCCCATTTGCCGATTTCCCTTGAAAATGAGCCCAGAAAATTGTGTTTAGATTGTGACACAGACACTATATATTGTGGTCTATTTTTCTATAGTTGGTTCGAGCTTGAAATAGGTATCTTTCTATGATAGAATAAAAAAAAGAAAACCCCGGAAACCGAAGTTTTCCGGGTAACTGATAACAAAATCAGCGCTTGGAGAACTGGGAGCGCGACGGGCGGCCTTCAGACCGTACTTCTTACGCTCCTTCATGCGAGGATCGCGGGTGAGGAAACCGGCGGCCTTGAGGGCGGCGCGGAACTCGGGTTGACCTGCAACAGAGCGCGGGCCACACCGTGGCGGATGGCGCCGGCCTGGCCGGTCACGCCGCCGCCGGTGACGGTGGCAACGATGTCCACCTTGCCCAGGGTGTCGGTAGTGGCCAGGGGCTGGCGAACCAGCAGCTTCAGGGTCTCCAGGCCGAAGTAATCGTCGATGTCGCGGCCGTTGATGGTGATCGCGCCGGTGCCGTTGGGGAACAGATGCACCCGGGCCACGGAGGACTTGCGGCGGCCGGTGCCATACAGATAAGGCTTCTTGCTCTTATACATTCCTTTGTACCTCCTGCTTAGATGGCGGCCCAGGTTTCGGGCTTCTGGGCGGTGTGGGGATGCTCGGCGCCGCGGTAGATGTGCAGGCGGGACAGAGAATCCTTGGTGATGATGTTGCGGGGCAGCATGCCGCGGACGGCCAGCTGCATGGCCAGCTCGGGCTTCTGCTGCATCAGCAGGCGGTACTTGGTCTCCTTGAGGCCGCCGATCCAGCCGGAGTGGCGGCGGTAGTACTTCTGCTCCAGCTTCTTGCCGGTCAGAACAGCCTTCTCGGCGTTGACGATCACGACGAAGTCGCCGCAGTCGGCGTGGGGGGTGAACTCAGGCTTGTGCTTGCCGCGCAGCAGGGTGGCCGCAGCGGCGGCAGTCTTGCCCAGGGGCTTGCCCGCCGCATCGAGGATATACCACTTGCGGACGATGTTCCCCTTGTTGGCCATAAAAGTGGACATGGTGAAACCTCCAATTTTGCGTTCTATGATCAAAAATGTCTCAACAGAATAAGAACCCCAATCTGGACGACCGGAGCGTTTTGTATTATAATACGGTGGTTCCAAGGTGTCAACACGTTTTTTGAAAATTTTAATTTAGAAATAAGAATGCTCGCTCAAACGCGCGAAATCTCGCAAATACTCTTGAATGCTCCGTTTCGATTTTTAATTTTTGAGGTGCCTATGAACAAGATTTTGAGCTATGTCCGCCGCTGTGTGGAGGACTACGACATGATCCAGGCCGGGGACCGGGTGGCGGTGGGGGTATCCGGGGGCAAGGACTCCCTGACCCTGCTGGTGGCCCTGGCCAGGCTGCGGGAGTTCTACCCCAAGCCCTTTACCGTGGAGGCCTACACCCTGGATATGGGCCATGTGGACGGGGGAGAGGGGATGGACTTCACCGGGGTGGAGGCCCTGTGCCGGGAGCTGGACGTGCCCTTCACGCTGCTCCACAGCGAAATCCACCACATCATCTTTGATCTGCGCAAGGAGAAGAACCCCTGCTCCATGTGCGCCAAGATGCGCCGGGGCGCCCTCCACAACGCCCTGAGGGAGCACGGCATCACCAAGATCGCCCTGGGCCACCACTTTGACGACGCGGTGGAGACCTTCTTCCTCTCCCTGTTTTATGAGGGGCGGCTGTCCTGCTTCCAGCCCGTGACCTATTTAGACCGCACCGGCATCACCCAAATCCGCCCCCTGCTCTACTGTGGGGAGGGGATGCTCCGCAACGCCGCCGAGCGCAACCATCTGCCCGTGGTGTTCAACCCCTGCCCGGCGGACGGCAATACCAAGCGCCAGGAGGTCAAGGAGCTGATCAAGTCCCTGGACAAGCAGTATCCCGGCCTCAAGAGCCGGGTGTTCGGGGCCATGCAGGGCCTGCCCCTGCCCGCCTGGGGACCGGTGGAGCACCGGCGGGTGCCCCTGCCCGAGGGAGATTAGCCCCCCGGCACGGACATCCGGCCCGCCGTGCCGGGAGGGCCGGAACCCCTTGAAAAATCAGGACTTTCCTAACGGTCGAGGGGGAAAATCCCGCTGGGGCCTTGCAAATTTCCGCCATTCGCCGTATGGTGAGAGCGGCCTTGCAAGACCACACCCTGCCGAAAGGATGGTTCAACATGGAAAACAAGAAGACCTTCGGCGCGTATATCTGCCGCCGCCGGAAGGAGCTGGGGCTCACCCAGCGGGAATTCGCCGACAGGCTCTTCGTCACCGAGTCGGCGGTCAGCAAGTGGGAGAGGGGAGTTTCCCATAGTTAAAGATACCACACCAAATATGATGAACCCACGCTTATACACTACCAGCTATAATAAACCGCAAGGACAGCAATTTGATGATACTGCTGTCCTTTCTTTTATAAAATTGCAGTACACATAAAAAAGCTGTAAAATGATAAATATATTTGTCCTTGTAACAATTCTCGGACATTTGCCTGTTATACTATCTGCAAAAAGCAAAGGAAGTGAGAATATGGAGCAGATTTTAATTGTCGAGGACGACAGTTTTTTGAATAAGATGTTAGACTATAACCTGACCGCAGACGGCTACGGCGTGACTTCTGCCCTAAACGCCAGAACCGCAGCCGACGCCATCCGCCAGCGGGAATTTGATTTAGTGCTGCTGGACATCAACCTGCCGGATGGGAACGGTTTTGAGCTGTGCAAGCTGATAAAGCCCCAGCACCCGGACACCATTGTAATTTTCCTGACCGCCAACGATCAGGAGAGCGACCAGATACGGGGCTATGAGGTGGGCGCGGTGGATTACATCACAAAGCCCTTTGTGATCGGGGCCTTGCAGCGGAAAAATCAAAGCCATGTTCGCCATGCTGGAACACCACAAACCGGCCAAGGACATTTACGACGACGGGAGGCTGTTTCTGGACTTCTCGGAGCAGACGGCCTCCTTAAACGGCAAGCCCTGACCCTATCCCCGATGGAGTACAAAATGCTGAACCTGTTTCGTAAAAATCCCCGGCAAGTGCTGACCCGTGGGCAGCTTTTGGAAAAGCTGTGGGATATAGACGAAAGGTTTGTGGATGAACACACCCTGACAACTTCCATCAGCCGGATTCGCAGCAAGATTGAATCCGACGGCGGCGCACCCTACATCAAGACCGTTTACGGCATGGGCTATCAATGGACGGGAGGCGAGGCAAAATGAAGTTTCAAAACCTATCAGTAAAGCGGCTGTTTGGCCGGGTGGCAATGGGGCTTGTCCTCTCCATGTCCGGGATCACCATAGCCCTGTTTTTTGTGACAAAACAGACGGCGGTGCTGCTGACAGGCGGGACGCTGCTGCTGTGCGCCCTTGTGGGGATTTTTGTACTGACGCAGGTTTTTGGAAAGAGGCTGTCGCAGTTTACCGCTGACCTGTGCCAGACTTTAGACCACATGATCGCCGGGAATGAAGCGCCCCAGCGGCCAGAGGACAGCGAAACCCAACTTGCCAGAATTGGACACCGGCTGGCAAGGCTTTACCAGATCATGCAGGAGAACCGCCGCCGGGTGGACGAGGAACGGCAGGAGTTGCAGACCCTTGTATCGGATATTTCCCATCAAGTGAAAACGCCGGTAAGCAATCTGAAAATGGCGACGGACACCCTGCTGGAAAAGCCTATGACCGAGGCGGAGCGCACCGACTTTATCCGGGGAATCCGCAGCCAGACGGATAAACTGGACTTTCTCTTTCAGGCCCTTGTGAAAACCTCCCGGCTGGAAACAGGCGTGATCCAGTTGGATAAGAAATCGGGCCGCCTCTTTGATACTGTGGCGCAGGCCATGAGTGGGATCGTGTATGCAGCGGAGAAAAAGGAAATCGCCGTGTCTGTGGACTGCCCGGAGGATTTGACCGTTTCCCATGACAGCAAGTGGACATCCGAAGCCCTCTTTAACCTGCTGGACAATGCGGTGAAGTACACCCCGGCAGGCGGGAAAATCGCTGTGTCGGTGGTGCTGTGGGAAATGTATGTGGAGATCAAAGTGACCGACACTGGCAAAGGAATTTCTGAAAGCAATCAGGCCGCTATCTTCCGGCGCTTCTATCGTGAGGAAGAAGTACACGAACAGCAGGGCGTGGGCATTGGCCTGTATCTGGCCCGCGAGATCGTAACGCGACAGGGCGGCTATATCAAAGTGGTTTCGGAGCCGGGCAAGGGTTCGGAATTTTCCATTATGCTGCCGACTAAATAAAGCACACTTATAACAGGAGAAAACACCATGAAAAAAATCAATTTTTGCAAAGCAACAACAATCATCTTAATAATCAATGTTATTTTATCTATTGTTTTATTTTTCGTTGTTCCTGATAATATAGCAATTCAATGGGTAGGTACAACCCCCAGCAATGCAGTAGATTCTTACTATATATTTTTGGTGCCGATATTGTCAGTACTCTTTGCTTTTGCTGGAAAACCTATTTTTACAATGTTCCTGTTTAGATTGTGGAATAGAACTAACGAGCATTTAGTGACATACTTAAATTTGTGTCTGCAAGTTGTATTTCTTACTTGTGAAATCTATATCGGATTATATAACCTATGTAATTTTAATTTTGCCATTAGTATAATTCTCATTGTGGAACTTATGATAGATGTGGTGATTGGATTGAAATTATTTCACAATCAATCTATCTAAAAGATCGTGTAGTATGTTTCGGCGGACGGCCATTTCCGGCTGCCCGCCGTAAATTTTTTTGAAATGTCCGAGCGTTGTAACATTTCACCCCGATTTTCAATGAATTTTTTTGGCCGCTGTAACATTTCGCGGACATTTGGGTTTTACAATGACCTTATCAACAGGCAGAAAGCCTTGAAAGTCTAATGGTATGAAGTCAAGAGGGTGATGGCAGGAAAAATCGAGAATAAATGCAGGAAAACAGTTGCGTAGGCAGAAAAAAGGCAACACGAACCTAAGCCCTGCCCCCTAAGATTTTTTGAAACAGGGCGGGAGCGCCAGAGTTGCGAGTGGTGTACTCAGCTCTCCGGCGGGATATACAGGCGGTTGTCCTTCAGCAGCCGAAAGACCAACCGAACCAGTTTTCTGGCAGTTAAAGCGAGTGCGCGTTTATGCTGGTACTTGTTGACCTCTTTAAATTTGAGGTCGTAGTAGCGCCGGAACTCGGAGTCGCATCTTCTCACAGAGTTGGCGGCTTCCAGCAGATAGTAGCGGAGATAGCGGTTGCCGGATTTAATCATTCGGGAATGCTCCGCTTCAAATTCACCGGACTGATTTTGTGCCAGACAAGGCCGGCAAACTTGGCAACGGAGGCTTGAGAATCAAACCGGTGAATGTCGCCGATTTCAGCGATGATGCCGGCGGAGTAAACCTTGCCAATGCCGGGAATGGAAGTCAGGGTATTGGGGATGATTTCAAACTGCTGCTCAATGGCCTTGTCCAAAACCTTGACTTGCTCTTTCAAGGCCCGCATAGAGGCAATGGAGACAGACATGGCCTGATTCACGGTGTCATTTACCGTTTTGGGTAGACGATAGGAGCCCTTGGCAGCAGCTCGCACCGCTTTGGCCGTGGCAGCTGGATCTGCAAATCTTCCACGCCCTGTTTCTGTAACGAAGGCGGTCAGTTCTTCCAGATCAGAGTTTGCCAGATCATCCACTGTTTCAAAGCGCTCCATGAGCGCAATCGTGGTGGAGCTGGAATTAGCAATATCCTTATCTTGGGCCATGCCGGAGCATTTGAGAAACAGGTAGTTGGCAAACCGCTGTTTTTCACGAGTCAGATTTTGAATGACCTCAAATCTGGCCCGCGTCAGGGTTTGGAGTGCTTTGTAACGGTAATCATCCATGTAGACCTCCTGGCGATTCTGCCAAAACGCAGATGGTCGGCAATCACAAAGGCGTCCACCCAGTCGTTCTTAGGCAGGTCAGGATAGGCTTCCTTGAATTTCCGCACCTGCTTGGGGTTAAGGACATGAATCTTTCGCTGGAACTTCCCCAGTCTGCCATCTTCTCGAGAGCGTAGACAAGGCTGTCCCCGTAGATAGAGGTGGCCTCCAGACCGATCACAACATCACTGAGCTGCATGGAGCCGAGTGCCGATACGATTCTTTCTGACAACAGTTTAGCCCCGCCAAGGTTGTTCTGCACAGAAAAACTGGAGTACTTGCTGCCGTCTGGTTTCATCAGGTAGGCCACATTGTTCCTGCTGCTCACATCAATACCAACGAATAATGGGTTCATAATTTTCACCTCCCCGCATGGAGATTTTAGGCCAGCAGGCTTTGAGATACCCATGATAACCGGAGCATCCGCAACCTCGCCTATCAGAATCATTCCAGAGCAGGCCGATGCGATATCCCTCACTGCTGAAAGGGCGGCCTACACTCGGGCAAACAGCCAATGAGTTTGCAGCTAACTTCCGGCTCAGGGGAACGGACTTTCCATGAAGCAACCTTTCGGTTCAACGGGAGATTTCAGAACTTAACCCTGCTGTCCTACAGCTATTGTATCATGGGCATCTCTAAGCCTGCTGATATCTAATCTAACAAGTGCACTAAGCAGACACACTTACAAAACGGTCTGCAAATCATATTATACGAGGAGTTTTGAGTATGAGCGTTTTGCAGACGATTGATCTGAAAAAGTATTACGGCACAAAGCCGAATATCACCCGCGCCCTTGACGGCGTGAACTTCTCCGTAAATGACGGTGAGTTTGTGGCCGTTGTGGGAACCTCCGGCAGCGGCAAGTCCACCCTGCTTCACATGATGGGCGGGCTGGACACTCCCACCAGCGGAACAGTGATTGTCCGAGGCGAAGAACTGGCAAAGAAGAACGACGAGCAGCTTACCATCTTTCGCCGCCGCAACATCGGCTTTATCTTCCAGAACTATAACCTTGTTCCCATCCTGAATGTGTATGAGAACATTGTCCTGCCGGTGGAGTTGGACGGGGACACGGTGGATCAGAAGTTTTTGGACGAAATTGTTCACCTACTGGGGCTGGAAGATAAACTGAAAAATATGCCGAACAATCTTTCCGGCGGCCAGCAGCAGCGTGTGGCTATCGCCCGCGCCTTGATTACCAAACCGGCTATTGTGCTGGCCGACGAACCAACTGGCAACCTTGACAGCAAGACCAGCGCCGAGGTGCTGGGACTTATCAAGCGCACCAGCGCGGAGTTCCGGCAAACCGTTGTAATGATTACCCACAATGACGACATAGCCCGCCTTGCAGATCGGATTGTCCGCATTGAGGATGGCAGGATTGTGGAATAAGGAGGTGGTAGGCTATGACATGGCCTTTTGAGAATGATACCAGCGGCATAGTAAAGCGCATATCAAATCGCAGCATATCGGCAAATCGAAAAAGAAATGTCTTTATTGTTTTGACGATTGCACTTGCCAGCGCATTGCTATCTGCTATTGTCCTCTATGGCTTTGGGGTTATGCAGGAAACGCAGAACCGCAACCAAAAAACAGCACAGATTATGTATCATGCGATTTCTGAACAACAGGGACAGGAACTATACAAGCAAGAAGAAATTGCGTGGATTGGGGAATTTTTTAACGCATTTTCTGAACAGGTAAACCATTCAACCGTGAATTTTACTTATGCAAATGCAGATATGCTAACATCCCAAAGTATGCACTATTCGGGAGATTTACCAGCTTCGGAGAATGAAATTGTAGTACAGGAATCCTTTTTGGATAGTTTGGGCTATTCAAATGAATTGGGGCAGACAATTCAAATCCCCTTTTCTGACGGCACTACCCATGATTTCAAATTGACGGGAATCTTAGATGTGAAAACCGGCGATATTGGGCGCTATACAGCCATTATATCGAAAGAATTAGTAAGGCAGCAGTATGGCGACGAGGGCATGATTGATTATTACATTGGGCTGAAAGGCGCTCAAAATATGAGCGAGGAAGAAGCCACCAACTATGCAAACACGCTGGCGCAGCAATTAAAAATTTCCAATGATAATGTAATTGTCCGTTCCACATATTTTAACTTAAAGGACGAAAATCACGGAAGCGATATGCTGTTCTATTTCTTGATTGGTTTTGTAACTTTCATTGGTTCCGGCATTGTGATCTATTCGATTTTTTATATTTCAGTAGCAAGCAGTATCCGTAACTATGGACAGCTTCGCACAATCGGAACTACAAAACGACAGATCAAAAAGATGGTTTACCGCGAGGGGAAATTACTTGCTGCCATTGCTATCCCGATTGGCCTGGTTATTGGAAATGTGATTGGGTACTTCCTGATTCCTGCCGGTTGGTACTGGCTGACTACTTTATGTGTGACGGCCGGGGTTGGCCTTTTTGCATTTATTATTGTGATGATTGCTATTCATACTCCTGTAAAAAGAGCTGCGGCAGTATCTCCGCTGGAAGCATTGCGATATTCCGATTATCAGGGGAAGATGAAAGAAAGTTCCGTGCTGCACCGTAAAATAACGCCTGCTTCACTTGCTAAAATGAATCTGTCCAGACAAAAGGCAAAGTCCACTTTAACAATACTTTCTCTTTCACTCGGCGGAGTATTGGTTGTATTGATTTCGACAATGTTAGTTTCCTATGATGGCGTTGCAGAGGCAAGAGGCAGGGCGTTCCCTGTCGGTGAATTTAACATCCAGCTCAACGCAAATCAATCGTGGGACACCGCCGGTATTTCTTTGTCTGGATTGCAGCAAAAGAATTTTCTAAATGCTGATTTTGTAAATGCAGTAGAATCTATTGATGGCGTTACAGGAATCAAGCACTGGTATTACACGGACGCAGAATATCGTGTAAATGGTAATTCTGGAAAATGGATTCAGGGCTTTTGCCGGGATGAGCAGCAGAATTTAGAGGAAGAACGAATTGCAGGCACCATTGATTATGATGAACTGGTGGCAGGCAATGGAATTGTCTTGCTTCAAGAGCGTGCCGATCTCTATGATATTGAGGCTGCGTTGGGTGATACTGTCGAAGTGGACTATAAAACCGAATCCGGCCAAATTTGCACAAAGACCTATACCGTCATGGGCATTGTAAACGAATATTCTTACTCCGGCTTCTCAAAATGCTTTGCGCTTCCGGAGCAGTTTATGAATGAAGCGACCGGGATAGATTGCACAGGTACGATTTCTGTAATTACTGATATGGAAAAATTTGATACAGTTGAAGCTGCATTAAATCAACTGATAGACGGAAATAGCGATTTGGTTATGGAAACCATAAAAGAAAGTATCACTTATTATAGCGGACTTCAACAACTTTCTTTCGGGGTATTGTTGATTGTGGCTGTTATTGTCTGCTTTTCTTTAATCAACCTTGTCAATACGACAATCACAAACTTTCTGTCCCGCAGGCAGGAAATTGGAATGTTACAGGCGATTGGTTTGAGCAAAAGCAGCTTATCAAAATGCTGTGCTATGAGGGGTTGATGTATTCAGTTTTGCTACGCTGGTAACATTGGTTTTGGGGACTGGACTGGGCTTCCTATCCGTACAGGTAGTTGTGAAAACGATGAATCCATACTTTTACTATTCATTTCCGTGGCTGATCGTATTGATATATTTAGCAATCCTGCTGATTGTGCAATTCACCTTGATTTCTTACACAACTGGAAATCTGAAAAAACAATCTCTTGTTGAGCAAATCAGGACGATGGAATAACCGTATGGGATCGGCGGGGCGGCGTGTGCTGCCCGCTTTTTTCAAAGATTTTTGAAATGTCCGAGCGTTGTAACATTTGCCCCGATTTTCGATGAAATTTTTTGGCCGCTGTAACATTTCGCGGACATTTGGGGTTTACAATACCCTTATCAACAAAAGTGAGGAGGCGACGCAATGGAACTGACCCCGACCTTGATTTTGAATCTGGCACTGCTGATCGTCCCGCCCGTTGCCCTTGTGCTGGTGTTCCGGCAATGGCTGGCTCGGCACATCCGCTGGGCGGTTGCCTTGACTGCTCTCTGTGATGTTCCACTGTTTTGGGATGAACTGTTCTACTATGAGAGCTTCGGCCTGTTCGCTGTGCTGATTCTGGTACAGTTGGCGGCCACCGGCGCGGCAGCGTTCCACATTTACAACAAACAAAGAAAGGATTGAATTTTATGAGTATTTTACAGACGATCGACCTGAAAAAGTATTACGGCACAGAGCCGAACATTACCCGCGCCCTTGACGGCGTGAACTTCTCCGTGGAGGATGGCGAGTTTGTGGCTGTTGTGGGAACCTCCGGCAGCGGCAAGTCCACCCTGCTTCACATGATGGGCGGGCTGGACACCCCTACTTCCGGCAATGTGATAGTCCGGGACAAAGAGCTGTCAAAAATGAACGACGAACAGCTTACCATCTTCCGCCGCCGCAACATCGGTTTTATCTTCCAGAACTATAACCTTGTTCCCATTCTGAATGTGTATGAGAACATCGTCCTGCCGGTGGAACTGGACGGGGACACGGTGGATCAGAAGTTTTTGGACGAAATCGTTCACCTGCTGGGGCTGGAAGATAAACTGAAAAATATGCCGAATAATCTTTCCGGCGGACAGCAGCAGCGTGTGGCGATTGCCCGCGCCTTGATTACCAAACCGGCAATCGTGCTGGCCGACGAACCAACCGGCAACCTTGACAGCAAGACCAGCGCCGAGGTGCTGGGGCTTATCAAGCGTACCAGTGCGGAGTTTCGGCAAACTGTTGTGATGATTACCCACAATGACGACATAGCCCGTCTTGCAGATCGGATTGTCCGCATTGAGGACGGCAAGATTGTGGAATAAGGAGGTAGCGGACTATGACATGGCCTTTTGAAAATGATACCAGCGCCATTACAAAGAAGCTGGCAAACAGAAGCATTAAAGCAGATAAGCGAAGAAACATCTTTATTATTGTAACGATTGCTTTTGCTGCCTGCCTTATGACCGTTCTTGCGCTCTATACATTCGGAAAATCACATGAATTAAAAACATTCTTACAGGGGCGCTACCAAGCGGCAGTTATTGATGTGGATTTGGAAACAATCAATGATTTAAGGCAAGATTCCAACATTGAAATGGTAGGAACAGAGGCTTTAGTTGATAGTTTCCGTGTTGATGATTATACATTGAATGTTAATTTTCGGGACAGCAATAATCTGTATTTGTATTCCACAGAATTTGTTGGGAACTTACCTGATAAGGAAAATGAAGTTGCAGTTTCGGAAGCCTATTTGAAACATATTGGCCGTCCTGTTGAATTGAACCAAGAAATCGAATTACCGTTGCAAAATGGGAAAAACGCAAATTTCACTGTATGCGGTCTTTTACATGACGATGGTGCAAATAGGCGGTATCAAGTATTGGTATCTGATTCTTTTCTGCAATCGTATTTTCAAGATCACATCCCTTATAATGCTACACTACGGATAATGGGAAGCGGATCATTCAAAGAGGACGAATTGAAAAATTTGATTAAATCCTGTTTGACCCCTTATGGAATCAGAGAAGAACAGATCGCTTATAGTTCGTCTTACTTTGATAGTGTTGATAACTCAAGCCGAGATATGCTGGGCGTAGCGGCAATTAGTATTCTAATTGTGATTGCCTGTTCCACCGTTATATACAGCCTATTTTATATTTCAGTCGTTGGGAAAGTCAAAGAATATGGCCGTTTAAGGGTAATTGGCATGACCCAAAAACAGATTAAACGCATGGTAAAAAAAGCTGGCAATTATCCCGCACTTCAATTCCATTAGGGATTGTAGTTGGCTGCTTAATAGGATATGTGCTTGTACCCAAAGGCTGGAATTGGCTTAATACATTGGCAATTATCGTTGTTATCTCCATATTGACTGAATTATCGGTTGTTCTATCAATTCGCAAGCCGATTAAAATTGCAGCAAGCATTTCTCCCATTGAAGCTGTACGCATATCAACGACAACTGAAAACGAAAAGTTAAACACCAAAAAATTAAGGAGAAAACTAACTCCTGAAAATTTGGCTAAAATCGGTTTTATGCGAAACCACAAAAAAGTGATTTTGACTTTAATATCATTGGGATTTTCAGGAATTTTGCTGATGAGTGCAGCAACATTTCTGGCTTCTATTGATGAAGAAGATATGGCCCGGCAGTCATTTGGTGATAAGGAATTTTTGATTACACTTTCCGATGAATATAGCGACAATTCCTTGAAAGATAATCCGCTGGACGATAGCATGATGAATCTTTTGACAGATTCTCCATATATCACAGATGTTAAATCTATAAAGGGATGTTCCGCAGACATTTTACTTCCAGATAAAAAAGAACCGTCCTCGTTCCGTGAAATTATAGGATTGTCAGACGATGAATTTTCCAGCTTATCGAATAACCTACTATCAGAGGAAATAAGCTACCAAGAACTTGTCGGGAAAAATGGTATCTTAATTGATGACACAGCCGGTATGCTAAAGTCATGGGAAGATTATAGTGTTGCTTTAGGAGATGTGGTAACAATAGTATCTGCTTCTGGAAAGAAAATCGAATTATCTGTCGTCGGAACTATTGACATGGGCGATACGGACTACAACGGAACATATTTCTTTGTCCCGGAAAATGTACTATCCGAGATATATCCAGAGAAGAAGAATTTTAATACTGAATTTGTTATAAATGCAGATGTAAACCAGCTTCCTGCGGCAGAAAATGTTGTCTTAAATGCAATCGGAGACAATCCTGATATTCAATTTAATAGCTTTGATGACGCACTATCTTCCATAAAAATGCACATGACAGGATATCAGATTCCGATCTACGGGTTAATTGTTTTTATTGCAATTTTCGGTATTATCAACCTTTGCAATACCTTGATGACGAACCTTGTATCCAGACAACAAGAATTTGGAGTATTGCAATCTATCGGTCTATCAAACAAGCAATTATATAAGATGTTGAGAATGGAATGTTTGTATTATGTGTTTGGGACAATGGCAATAACATTTGTTTTCGGCACAGCAGCAGGTTATATTCTATGCCAGATATTTAATCAAGTTGGAGTGTTCGGAAAATTGCATTATACTTTCCCATTCTTGCAAGTGCTTCTATTTTTTGCAGTCCTCGTAGTAATTGCATTGATATATTCGACTTTAGCCATTCGCTATTGCCATAAGCAATCTCTTGTAGACCGCATTAAGACAATGGAATGACCTTTTGGGATCGGCGGGGCGGCATGTGCTGCCCCGCTTTTTTCGCCATTTCTCAAAAAATTTTTGAAATGTCCGAGCTTTGTAACAATTCAGCCTGTTTTTCTGTCGAAATCAAAGGCACCTCGGACATTTATAGTTCTTCCAAAAGTTTGATGATAATATTACCATTCATGGAAGAAGCAATCTGTTATTGCAATAATGCGAAATTGACGATAGAAAGCTTTTTCATATCTCGGTCAGTTCAACAATTACATTACTCTGCTGATACAGCCAGTCCGTAAATTCTTTCGGGCTGGCCGTTCCTGTTTTTACAGCCTTTTTTCTCTGTAAGGCTTCTTTCTTAAAGTCGGAAAAGGAAGCCTGTATTTTTTCCAGACGGTCAGCCGGAAAGCCTGCGGTATTTTTTACCCGGTTTATTTTGTTGCGCCAGTTCTGGCATTCATTTTTATAAAGCAGGTCATAGTTATTTTCTCTTGACCTCTCGTCAAATTCCCGCTTGTTTTGAAGCGCCTGTGCTTTTCGGCACTTGTCGCTGCACAGCTCATACCGCTGGCTCTTTGCCAGAAAATATTTTCCACAGACCTTGCACCGCCGGAAGCAAAGCCCCCAGTCATTCAGCCTGTTCAGATAATAGGTAATCAACGGGTAGAGGGACGCATAGGCAGACACATTCTTCTGTGCGCCGGTTGTCCGGGAACCAGAGGTCAAGCCGGGTATCTTCTGACGGTGCGCCTTTGAAATAAAGGCTGCCAGCTTGAAATTGTTTCGGTTTTCCTGTCTCCCTGTCAAAGCTCATGGTTTCGTTTTGGAATACCCCGGTCAGTCTGCTCATTTTATCCATGAAGCGGTCACAGGCAGCGTTACGGTCACGGGGTTCTCTGGCAAGCAGATAGCTGTTCCAGATACGGAACGCCACATACATTTTCAGAGGGTCGTTGCTAAGATATTTCTCCCAAAGAAATTCGCTTGCCGCCTGCTCCAGCTCCGGCTGTTTCCATCGGTTGGAGTGGAGAGCTTGCCGCAGCGAAAGCCCGTATAAGTTCCAGTCTCTGTCCGTGTCACGCTCAAAGTTTATCAAAAAAGTTCCCAGTGGGCGTGTCATATCACAAAGCACCTCTGCGTTTTGGCTCCCGTTCAGACGGAAGCGGATCTGCTGTTCTTCCCCAATCAAAATCCGCTCTTTCATTTTCTTCCTGTCCAGCGTCAGGACAAACAAAATCCTCTCAAAACATGGCTCATGCCGTATAAACTGATTCTCCATCCCTATCCCTGCCTTTGTTTATGGTAATTATATAATTCAGTTATATCCGTTACACTCATGGTATCGCAGAATCATTGTTTTGTCAAGGATAGTACGCTATGATGATTGCGGTTGGTAATTTCGTACCGCACAGTACCTTGACAAGTGAATGACCGTCCAAAGGGATATGACCGGCAGGAGAAGTGACGCATGAGGCGCACCAATGCAGGGAAACGCCGCAGGAATGGGGCAGGAAAACGGCTTTTGGGGAGAACGGCAACAGGAAGCATTTTAACCTATTTGATTTATGGGAGGAACAGAATGAACGATAAAAGAGATTGAACAGCTACGAGGATTTACCGCTGGTTCTGGATGTGGCGGACATTCAGCGGATTATGGAATTTCAAGAGCGAGCGCCTATGAGCTGGTACACACCGGCTTTCCAGCGTTCCGCAGGGCAGACTTATCAAGGTCAGCAAAATTGCTGTCTTTGAATGGATGGCAAAGGCTCCGAAACCGTACCGGAAGCGACAAATAAGCGTGAGGTATCATTCCCTGACTTGCAATACTGCCGCACTTTCCAAAGGGGCATACAGAGGGAAAAAACTTAAAATGATACCGAGACGCTACATCAAAACAGCCTATCTGCGTACATCAGATAGAAACGGAGAAAGGAGCCGGTTATGGCAAGAATGAGTAACAAGCGGCGGTTGGAATGGTCTTCTTCTTAAATGACCGCAGCCATTATCACTTACAACGAACTGTGCCGGAAATGCCAGCACGAATGTAAACAGAGCTTCCGGGCGGTTGTGGTTGACTGCCCGAAGTATCTTTCAAGCGTTCCAAGAAAAGGACAAGACTGCCGGAAACGGCAAAATCCCTTAGGGACTAAGGGCGCACTTCTATACATAGTCTAAAGACCATGTATCGTGCGTCCTGCGGAGCTTACCTCTGCCGCTGATAAAATCAGCAATCCGAGGTCTGCGTCCGCTTCGCTCCGACAAGGTGGCTACACTTTGCGCCGCTAAAGCGGCTATCCCTGTACCCGCCGCAAAGAGAAATCCGCTCTGCGGTTTCCCTTTTCATCGGGTTTTATAGAAGCACTGACACAGACTGTCTGCGGATGGTCTTTCTTTATCTTATAAGCAAAGGATGTGAGAACATGGAAAAATCTTTGGAACAGTTGAAGCAGGAATGGAGAAAACCTGTCCTGCTGGAACAGGAAAACGGAAAATGCAGCGTTTGAAAACCGGCAGGCGTATCTGGAAAGCGGTTCCCGGAAACAGAGGACGCACTGGCTGATTACCCGTGGGCAGCTATTGAAACATGCACCACAGACAAAGGAGCTATCCGGAAGCGGATTTTATTCCCCATGGAAAGCATTTTGAATCTGTCGCAGGCGGAGCCTTTCATCCGGTCTGCCACAGAGAACCACGCCCGTATTTCCGGGCAGGAGAAAGGCGGTGACTAAGGATAGCACTTTATCATTTTCAATCGCACAGATCAAGCGCAGCGCCGGTCAAAGCGCCATTGCCAGCGCACC
>SCPN01000271.1_pt1 | contig 158286 bp, 173 predicted proteins | sample 6106831 | NCBI WGS metagenome assembly SCPN01 (sample SAMN10720447, study PRJNA508395) | human gut metagenome | isolation source: Participant 1, 0 month | reverse complement strand
TGGCATGGCTTTCAATTTTATATTTCTCAGAAACTAGAGAAACCTCTCCTTGAAGAAACTTATCTATACTCTTATAAGAATTAACCTTAACTAATTCATATATAACTAATGAAAGGAATATATTTAGTAGAGCCATAAATAACACACCAGTAAAGGCTATTTTTATTTTTAAATGATAGGTTAAGCATATTATCATATGTATTTAATCTTTTGCAATATATCCAATACCTCTTACTGTTTTGATAAAAGTACTTTCCTTATTCATATTCAGTTTCTTACGCAAAGAATTTATATAAACATCAATAATGCTTGTATCATAATCAAATCCAATGTTCCAAACGTCTTCAATAATTTTTGAACGAGTACAAACTTTACCTTTATTATCAATTAGATATTTTAACAAATCATACTCTTTTGGGTTAAATGGACTATTTTTTTATCAACATAGACTTCATGTTCTGAACACTTTAACTCTATATTTCCTAATACTAATATTTCATCCATCTTTGAACCTAGATGATTTTTTATTCTTTGCAACAATTCTTCAAAGTTGAAAGGCTTTTTTACATAGTCAATAGCTCCGGCTTTCAACCCTTCTATAATGTCTTGATGTGTCACTTTAGATGTTAGGAAAATAATTGGAATTTGAGATTTACTCTTTCGTACTATTTTACATATATCCAATCCGTTCATTCCAGGAAGCAACCAATCTAAAAGAATTAAATCTACTGTTTCATTCAGAGCATAGTCAAGACCTTCTTTTCCATTGTTCTTGACAGCTATTTCAAATCCTTCTTCTTCAAGTCCACTTGCAAGAAAATTACAAATGCCAATTTCATCTTCTATTATTAGTATTACCATTTAAAAGTATTTTTCGTTAACTCTATTTTTTATTTTGATTGTATTGTCAGACAAATGTCATTTTATATCTAACAATGTGAAATAGTCCTAAGACTTTCTGTTAAGCAATTGCAATTTAATAAGAAAATGTCACAAAACAAAAAAAACATGCAGATAATTTGAAAGCCTATATAACATTTTAAATATCAACAAGTAATATTGTATCTTAGTAATTAGTAACTGAATAAAATTATGAGTTCAATTCAGTAATATAGATAAGATATGTTTGATAAATAACTTTATGCTCTTGGTCAACAGAAGCACGAATCTTGCCGTATTTCAGTTCTCTTTTTCCCATATAGCCATTTCCTCATTTTTATCACCCCTGTCAGTAACTTCACCTTGCGTGGTTCAGGGTGCGAATCTACGGGCGGGGCCCCTAAAAATCTGCAAGCCCGCTTCGCGCCCTACGGGTTTTGGCGAAAATTTTTCAATCCGTCCAGCCGGGCGGTTGAAAATTTTTCACCAAAAGCCTTGCATATTTTCTCCCCGTCCGTATCTGCCCCCTGAAACGAGCAAGGTGAAGCCACCGACAAGGCATAAAAAAAAAGTCAATGTTATGAAAAAGAGAACTGAAATACAGCAAGATTTGAAACGAGGCTTCGGCGCCGCTCCAACCGGCATTAAAAATTTGGTGAAGTGGTCGTTGGTCGGCTTCGTGGTGTACGTGGCGGTGCGTTTCGTGTGTGCCTTTGTCGGTGGTGTGGCGGCCTTTTTGGGCGGTTGGTTGCCCATGTTGGCAGTTTTGGCGGTTGTGTTTTTTCTCATCCGTGCCGTGTGGCGCATCCTTTCCGCTTTCCTTTCCCTTTGCGTGCTCGCTCTTTTCATCCTTATTCTTTGCGTGATACTCTGACAGAATATGAATCATTTTAAAATCAAATCATTATGACTAAAGTACATTTATTAGGAGCTAACAGAAGTTACGACAGAAGCGCTCAGACCGTTTCAGTCAATCAAGTGGTAAAAATGGAAGGCTACAGCTATGACAGCTATGTAGTATATGAAGTAAGCCGTAACGAGTGGGGAATAACCTACCATCTTATCAATTTGGAGACGCACGAGTTTCACATTTCCGACCTTATCCGGCCATTATCGGAAAAATTCGGAATAGGCATCTATTACGATGATGCGAACCCCAAGTTTTTGGATCCGTTGGAAACAGCCGTTTTACTCACTAAGGCGAAAGAGAAGAAAGCCGAAGCCGAACGGAAAGCAGAGGAAGAACAGGAAGAATACGAGCGTATCGCAAAAATCGGTGCGGAACGTTTGCGCCCCCTTATCCCGACGGATGCAAAGGCGGTCATTATCGGCACACTACGGGTGAACGAATGCGACAGTTATACGGACTATTACGACTACAGTATAGGAAGAACCGTCATTTTAGGCTTCTCCAAGCATACACGCAACCTCTTTTCGGAGATGCGTAAACATGCCGCCAATTTTGAGGAAACGGCCTATTTAGCGGAATATAATGCAGATTACGAACACCGTGAAAATTACAGCATGGGAGACGGTATGTATTTGGGTGAGCACAAATATAGCGGTTGGACGATTGAGAAAGAGCCTATTTACGACCTTGAAAAGTTCATAGAACGATATGCGCACACCGCAGGGGATGAAGCCAACCTTTGCATAAAAGCACCGCAGACGGACAGCGACACGGCAGAACAGCCGACAGCAACCGCAGACCTTCAATGTTCAATCTTGAAATCGTGGAATACAGCGAAAAGGCGATAGCCGTATTCGGTGACACCAAGCCGATAAAGAATGTATTGAAAGACTTGAACGGTCTGTTTCGTGCAAACCTCACTTATAAGGGCGAAAGGCGTGCAGGGTGGATATATTCCAAGAAGCAGGAGACGAAAGTAAGGGAAGCACTCGCCACGTGCATCCATGTATGACAGCATGAACGGCAGGGCGGAGCAATCCGCCCACCTATCAAAGAACCCATAAAAAAGTAACGACATGAGAACGGAAACAAGAACATACACCCTCTATCGGATAACCGAGTTATCCGAGGAAGCCAAAGAAAAGGCGCATAGCGAATGGTTATGCAACCGATACTTTTACGGTTGGACTTACGAGAACCGCCAAACCCTTGATGCCTTTTGCGAACGCTTCGGCATTGTGTGCGGTAATTGGAGATATGACGCAGACAATTATAGCTATGACTACCGAAGCAGGCAGGAAGATTGCATAGACAGCCTAAGCGGTTGGCGGTTGGCAACCTATCTGATGAACAACCATTGGAACGACCTATACCAAAAAAAATATTTTTGGAAAGGGATGAAAGGGAGAAGAAGCAGGATATTCGTAGATACTTGTTGCCCCCTTACAGGCTATTACATTGATAACGATATTCTCGATCCGATTTATCAGTTCTTGAAATCCCCCACCGAGAATGTCACGTTTGATAACCTTATGAACAAATGTCTCGACAGCTTTTTCCGTGCTTGTCGGGATGATATGGAGAGCACCCAAACTTTGGAATACTTCACGGAAGAAAGTAACGCCAATGATTGGGAATACCTTTCAGACGGAAAACTATTCAATTAATTATCAACATTTAAAAACTTATCATTATGAAGACGAACAAAAAAGTACAGAAGAACAACGTACAGAAATCAGAGAAAGAGACAGCAGTAAAAGTAACCGCTTGGGCAATCATCCCAAAACCGATGATGTTACTCACACCGCAGAACGTGCCCACGGCTACCGAAGTGACGGAAACCCCCGAAGCAGCAACAGCCGTACCCGAAACGGCAACCGTTCCCACCGTTACGGAAGAAACAGCGCAGCAAGCCACGTTCAAGACACCGCTTGCAACGGCCACAGCCGAAACAGACCTTGATATTACCACCGTACATCCAAGCGCAGACAACCACCGCAAGACGTTCAATGACGCATCATTGCAGGAACTTGCGGAAAGCATTCGGGAAGTGGGCGTTTTGCAAGCTATCGCAGTACGCCCACGCACGGAAGGCGGTTATGAAATCATATACGGTGAACGCCGTTACCGTGCATCCCTGCTTGCAGGAGCAAAGACCATAAAGGGAACTATCTACAACAATATAACGGACGATGAAGCGGAAGATATGTCATTAAGTGAAAATTTACAACGTGAGGAAGTAAGGCCGACCGAAGAAGCGAGAGCCTTCAAACGGTTGCTTGAAAAGGGCAGGTATGATATTTATTCTTTGGCAGGACGTTTCGGACGGAGCGAGAAGTATATCTATACCCGATTGAAATTGAACGAACTCTATGCGCCTATCGGTGAACTGTTGGATAACGACACGATCACTATCAGCGTAGCCGAGGAAATAAGCACCTATGAACCCAATATCCAAAAGGACGTTTACGAGAAGCATCTCAAAGCAGGTAACGGTGACAATTGGACGGACTATACATTGAACCTCTTCAAAAGGCATTTTGAAAAATGCTATACCACCGACCTTGAACAATACAAGTTCGACAAGACGGAATGTAAGGCGTGTGTACACAACGCAGCGAATTACAACCTTTTTGCCGAGCATAACGGGTGCGGACATTGCACCAACCGCAAGTGTTTGAAACCAAGAATGCCGCCCATGTGGCAAAAGAGACGGAGAAACTTTGAAATCCGATCCGAAGTTGGTCGTTGCACGCCCCTATTACGGAAGCCGTAACGATATGGCACTACAAAAATTGGACAAGAAAGGGCATGAAATCAAAGAACTTGATTACAACGTATCGGCACGTGAGTTTCCCAAAGCACCCGAAGCACCGAAGAAAGAGCAATATACCCAGCCGAAAGAGTACGAACAAGCGGTGCAGACCTTTGAGCGCAGAAACGAGGAATACGCCCAAAAGGTGGAGGAACTCAACCGCAAGAAAGAGGAAGGCAGGATAAAGACCTATGTAAAGGTAGGACAGACAGAACCCGAACTCTGTTACGTGGAGATAAACAAGAAGGAAACCGCCCCCGTCACTATCGGGACATTGCAGGAAAGGGACAAACGTTTCAGTCAACTTGCCATTGAGAAGATTGTTGCCGACACGAAAAAAATTGTCCGTGAGAACGACTATCCCGAAAGCCCGTTCACGCAGTACGAGGACGGAATGATTTATTTCGCCATGCTTATCCAACTGCAAAGGAAGCATTTTTCACTTTTCGGCATCAAAGACCAGCCTACCCCATTGGACGAGAAACAGCGGATGAAAATCGTAGCCAAACTGACGGACGCACAAAAGACGGTCATCAAACGGGATTTTATCATTCACTACCTTTGTGAGAACGGTTACGGAGACAACAACGCATCCAAGCTGTTAAGGGACTTCGCAAACATGCACTTTCCCGACCAGTACGGACTTGCCAAAGCCACCCACGAGGAAGAATATCAGAAACGGCATGAACGTTTGGAAGAAAGGATAAAGGAAATGAAGAAAGCGGAAAAGAAAACAGCCAAAGAAGCGGAAAAGCAGCAGACGGCAGAAAAGACGGAGAAGAAAGTCACCGCCCCGAAAACGGAGAAACCCGAAAGCGGAAAAGCAGCCTGAAGCCGAACAGAAAGCATGTGCCGGAGACAACATCCGGCACATCTTTTTTCCCGCCCCCAAGAGAACAGAGGGCCGGGCCGGGCTACCCCACCCACACCGCCACCGTAAAACCTTTAAAAATATCAGCGTATGAAATATATAAGAATGTCCCCGAACGTGGAGTATTCCACCGACAGGGAGTTTTTCCTTGAACATCAAATCCTCTGTATCGTAGGCAGGGAAGGGACGAAGTTTTGCAGTCTGATAGAGAACCGTCTGTTCATGCGTTCCCAAAGCCGCCATATCAGCAAGCAGATGCAGCTACATATCATGTGTGAAATTCACGAGGACATTTGCCGCTTTCGCTATGGCGGCGAGCCCGTGGACTGACCTGCCACACCCCACACCTGAATACTCCCTCTTAAAAAAAGTCGGGCAATCCCTATGTGATTGCCCGGCTTTTTTCTATTTTTGTGCAAGTGAATTAAAAAAAGAAAGTTATAAGATTAAAGAAATTGAATGATAATATATTAGAATAGCTTTTAGCTGTTTATTCTTACTCTCGAAACGACCAAATTCAAAGCAGGAGAATAAACGGGCGAAGTCCTTGTCATACACTAATGGCACGGTCTTAACTCGTTTCCTGCATAGGTGCTTGGTCGTACCTGAGAGTAAAACTTGTTAAGTTCCGTGCTTTTTTCGGTGCTTAACTGCAATTACGGACAAGGTATTAATAAAAAACTCATAGAAAAATGTACGACAAGAATGTTGCCATCACAGGCTATACCATTGAAAAGACAACCAAATACGACCAGTTCAGAGAAGATAAAATCCGCATGGAACTTTACAGAACTATCCTTACGCTTTATGGTGAAGGGCATCATACATTCATTTGCGATCTGAATACCTACATCGGATTATTGGCGGCAGATACGGTAGTCATGCTACGTGAAGCGGAAAATGCCCGGATGTCAGTTTCTTAGCTGTTATCACCGATACACTCTATCCGGCAGGAGCCAACAAAATGTATTGTGCCTTGTATGATGACCTGGTAAAACAGGCGGATAATAAAAAAACGCATTCGGAAAAAGATAGTTTCGGCAATGTACTTACCGGCAGTCATATCGTCTGTTATTACGATGACTTTTCCAAAGAAATGGAACAGATACGCATATCCGGCACTCCTTATACCAATATCCGTAAAAGGATATAAGCGGGAGAGTTTTGCAGTCGTTTACAACAGCTTTTCCAGCCGTTCAATCCGTTTTTTGGTGGACGGATGCGTACTCATGATGTATTCGGTGAACGAAGGTCGCTGCCCGCCCGTTTCCGCCACCGCCAGCCGTCGCAGGAACGAGAGCAGGCCTTCCCCGCAGCCGTAGCGCACCGCATACGCATCGCAGCGATATTCGGCATATTTGTTGATGTTCACATCGAAGATACGGCTGATACCGTAAATCGTATGGTGCAATAATTTGTAGAGGCTCCACCAGAGTTTCGCCATCCCCACTACGGCGAAACGGACAGCCGGGACCACGGCGATTACCAGATTGCCTATCAATCCGAAAAACAGGGCCGGAATCAGGAACAGCCCGTACAGGCAGCGGTAGCCCAGCGACTGCATCGAAAACAGCAGCACCTGATAGACGAAATCATAATGCGAGATATGTCCCACTTCATGGCTGATTACCCCCTTGAGTTCCTCGTCCGATGTTACCTGAAGAATACCGCCCGTCAGCCCGATTGTATTGAAACCGAAAGTCACGGCATTCGTGCGTGCGTCCTTATTGCGGTAGATATTCAGTTTCCGTTCCATTCCCATTTCCGAAAGCAGGCGTTCCACCCGTGCCCGTTCTTCGCCGTCCAGCGGTCTGTAACCCTCTTTCATCCGCATCATCCATACGTTCAGCGGTGAAAGGCTGTACAGGATGTAAAGCAAGACAATATAGAAAGGCAATGAATAGACCAGATGATGCGCAAAGCCGTACCCGGCAAACAAGCCCGGCAGGAAGGAAGGGGCCACCCATTCCACGATAGCCAGCAGCAGGACGTAAAAGGCGGATATAAGGATAATGTTTATCACTGCCACGTAAATGAGCAGGAGCAGCTTGAATAAAATGCGGAATATCCTAAGTGTTGTTTTCATGTGCTACAATTTAAAACGGTGGGTAAATATAAAAAGTTAATTTCAATCGGCAGGCAGGTAAATCAATCAATTTACTCTCATCCGATCAATTTTTTGAAACGAAAAACGGCGGGATGCCCCGCCGTCCTTCCTGATTGGCTTAACAACGGCTATTCTTCAGCCGTGCCGCTTTCCGTGTCAAACGTGACCGTCATCTCCCTTTCCTTTCCAAAATTATCACGGACAAAGAATTTCAGTTCCGACCGCTTGGCACTTGTGGAACGGTAAAAAAGGGTGAACACCTGTTTCACCGGATTTTCCGTATCCAGTCCCGGCACCTCTGCCAGCGGCCTTACTTCCCGGTTGACAAGTCTTGTACCTTCACTGTCCGACACTTCGCCCTTGCCTTCCACCTGTATGTAGCCGAGTTCGTACACCGCCTTTTCATAGTCGCCTTCCCGGTCGAGATAAAAGCGTATCTCCACCGTCTCACCCGTCTCAATCTGTTTTTGCAGATACCATGACGAGATGCTGAAATCATAATCCTGCCGGATGTCTATATCGTCGTTACATGAAGTGAAGGCCAATAGCGCAAAGAGTGCGCCTATACATATATATAATACGTTTTTCATTTTTAAGTTTCTCCTTTCTCTTTTCATTAGTTGATAATAAAGCGGACGCCCAAACCTATCTGCGTATGGAAGTTCCCCGCATCTGTTCCGAACAAGGCCCTTTCCTTGACTTGCAGCAAGAAGATGATCCGGTCTGTCAGATAGACATCGAAAGCCGCCGTCAGTCCCCCGCCATAGATAAAGCTGTCTTTGTTGGTCACTGCCGCCCCGTCCGGAAGCAGGAGGTTCCCCAGTTGACTGTCTCGAAACCGCCCAGAGCGGAAAGCCCGATACGGAAACAGACATTCCGGCCCTTGTCCGACAATACAGGAATAAAGTAGCCGAGTTCCCCGTGAACTGCGCTTTGGGTATCGCTTTATTTTCGTAGGTGTACTCCTTTATCTGATAATCCAGACCATACAGCCAGTAGGTACGGTTACGGTTGGTATGTGTAAAGGCCAGCGAGGTGAAGTAGTGGCGTTCGCCACCACTCTTCCATGAAAGGAAATGATTCACCCCACCCGATGTGAACTGTATGCCCGCCTGTCCCGGCAGGTCACGCTGTGCGTATGCTTCGCCCGTAAAGAGCAGCAGTACGGCAACCGTCAATAAGAATAGTATTCTTTGCATATACATTATATTATATATAGGTTATTATTTCAGATGTAGTTCACTGATTGGTTTTGCCGCCACAAGGTCAGTGTTCTCGATACGGAACGACTGGTGACGGGCACCGCCCTTTTCGTAAATCTCCACTACAAGCAGTTTGTCATCCGGCAGGGTGAGCTTGGGCAGCACGAACACGTTCCGCACCGTCGCCTTGCCGTCCACCGTCGTCAGGCGGTTGTAAGTCCTTACAGGTTCCACGAAACTCTCCTGCATGGCCGTGCGTTTCGCCACCTTTTTGTCAACCACCTTGAAACGGATATAGTCTATGTCGAAAGACACGTCCGAGTAGTTACGTATGGATGTATGCAGGTACAACAGGTCATTGTTGATGTAGAGTCCTTTCAGCAGGCTCTGTATGCCGTACTTCTTGCAGCCGATATGCCTGATGTCCCTCTTGTTCCTCTTATAGAGCGTGTACATGATGCGGTTCACCACCAGCGGAGTCTCCCCGCCGAGTTCCTTCAGCTTCACGAACATGCGGTCGTCAGCCGCTCCGCCCATCGGGTTCTCCCGTAGCCAGTCTTCCATCTCGATAGAGAGCTGTGCCGGTTCGTCCTTATATACCACGTTAAAGGAATAGAAGCAGCCGTCAGCCGTAATGACCGAGAAATTCGTCTCGCCCTCAAAGCCCTTTACGGCAGCCTTGATGCGTACCACATTCTCCGCACCCGTAGCCTTGTCCGCTATGATGTCGAACGAGCCCAAATCCACATATTTCACTTCCGAAGGGAACAAAATATGTACGGTCTTCGAGAAAGTCACCTCAATGCGGTGCGGTGCGATAATCTGGTTGGTGGGGAAAATCTTTGTTTCCACGGGTTCCTGTGCTTTTACCGCCCATACGGTTAAAAGCATTACTAATGATAAAATAATTCTTGTCTTCATCTGATTACTGTTTTTTGGATATTAATAAAAGTTGATAATTCGCTTTTACGGCCACCTTCACCTCACGCATCTTAGTGGCAAGATATTGAGAGCCGCCGCTAAGCACGCCCCTTGTTACGTCCATGACGAGTTGTTGCGAGGCACTACGTGCGAACGAGATGCTTGTTCCGAAACCGCTTCCGATATTGGCGGCGGCTTCCTTCATGGCGTTGCGTTCCGTTGTGTTCGGTACGAAGAGTCCGGCCTGTCCGTCCATGTCGTAAGCCGCCAGTTCCACCGGCAGGATGTTTCCGCCTCTTTCAATCGAGTTCACGCTTACCGCCATCCGCTGCCCTTCGATGCGTACCGTACCGTAAAGCGGGGTATTGGCCGGGACAAGCACGCCGCCCACTTGCAGCGGTTCCAGCAACCTGAATTTAATTCATGAGCCGGTAGTCACTGTCTGGTCTTCCGCCACACAGGCCCGTATCGTGTTGCTCCCAGCCTTTTCTCCGGCTCCCACGGCAGTGGCAAAACTGTAATTGCGGGGTATCGTATCCATACCCGGAGGTGCGGCCAGTGAGGAAACCACATTTTCCGTAGCACGCCCTGCGGCCATTGCGGCAGGATTGCCGGGTGCGGTTCCCGTACCGCCGGCAGGCTGTATGCTCTTTACCTGTCCGCCCGCCTGACCGGGAAAATAGCGTGCCGCCATCTCATACGACTTTTCCATCAGTTCCAGCGGATCTTGTCCCTTCCGTTCCCGTTCCAGCTTTTCATTCAGCTCCTTCACCTGCCGTTCCAGATCGCTTACTCTGGGATTGTCTTTCGGTTCCTGATAGAACGAGGTGATTTGCCGTGAGATTTGTTGTTGCTGTTGTCGTGACTCCCGGATAGCGTCCTGTTTCGGTGCCGCCTTTTCCGGCTTCAGACCGTCCAGCGTGTCCGGCATCAGGTAATCGCCCGCCACGTCCTGCAAGGTCCTTACCTTTTCCTGCCTGCGCTTCTTCATCTGTTCCAGTTCGTAAGCCTTCTGTTTGTCCGCCATCGTTTCGGGAGCTATGGCATCGGGTATCGTCGTATTGATGCCTGCCGCCCCTTCCGTCGTTTCGGAAGCGTCCGGCTTGAAGATAAACCAGATGAATCCGGCGCACAGCAGCGAGAGGAAGGCCACCACGCCATAGAATTTCAATTTCTCTGCGGCCTTGCCGCCTGACTTCTTCTCGGATGCGGGTTCCGCCTTCTGCGCTTCCCGCTGTTTTTCTTTCTCTTCTTTTTTATCGGATTGTGTCATTGAATGAATGTTTTAAAGGTTTGATACTGTCCGTTTGGGGCAGCACAACCCTGTGGATGTGCTGTACCTCAATCGGATATTGATCCGTTCCGCAAAAACCGCCTGCGATGTAGGCGAGGTCAACGGCGGCAAACAGGCCGAGCAGATAAAGGATAATCAGTCTTTGTTGCCGGTAACTTAACCGTTCCCACCGTTTGCGGAGCTTGCTCACATAGCGGTCCTTCCTTGTTCCGAACTTATGAAGGGCCTTTTTAACGGGATTATCTTTCATACTGGCCGATGTCTTTGTTTTCTACAATCGTGAAGCCTTCTATCAGGAATCCCTGCGGGTTGTTGTCGCTCCGGGTTACGTTCCTCAAACGGCAGGTGGTGACAAGCGACCTTTCGGTGACGCTGCTCGACCGGATGATGTGCTGACGGCTATAAGTTTTCATTTCGTACGGATAACTGTTGAAGTTCCCTGTATGCTGTCCACCGTTAGGGTTTGTGAGATGTTTCCCGCTATCATCCGGTTGAAATACCCTTTCTCCTGTAAGTTCCGGTAATACCCGATAGCGCTTTCATCCGAAAGGTAGAGGGCACGCTTAACATTGCTTTCAATGGCATCCTTGTCCGGTGAAAGTGTGAAAAACAATTCGTGAAAACGTCTGATATGTTCACGGGCCTCTACCGGACGGTTTTGTTGCGCATCCTGCGAGAGAGCCAGCATCAGCGATTTGCCGTTGTCCAATACATAAATTTTCTGCCGTTGGGCTTCCGCAAAGTCATAAGCCTTTCATACGGCAAAGACCGTTACCAGTGCGCATGCCCCTAAGAATACCATCCCGAACAACCGGAGTTGGCGGAATGACGTCTCGATGTTTTTAATGACTTAAATTCCATGTCTTTATTCTATTTTTATTTTAATGTTATACAATTATTGATGCACGGTTAGAACATTTTCTTGATACGCCCGGCTACCGATCCGCCCACAGCACCGCCTACCGCCGCCGCACCGTTTCCGGCTATTTTCCCGGCTCCGTTGGCCTTCTGTCCGTAAGCTCCGGCACCACCCGCCTGAATAATCCACGATGAAACGGTGGGGACACAGAAGTAACCAATGATGCCTATAATCATAAAAATGCAATAGACACTGTTGGAGGCATCCGGTATGAAATTGGGATCTTGCAACTGCTTGATGTCCTGCTGCAACATCAGTGTCTGTATGCGTGAGAGGATAGCCCCGAACAAGTCACCCACGGGTAGCCACAGATAGATGCAGATATACCGGGACAGCCATGTGGTAAGCGTACTCTGGAATCCGTCATAGACGGCCAGCGCAAAGGAGATTGGCCCCAATATGGACAACACAATCAGAAAGAAGGTCCTCAGCGTGTCTATCAGCAGCGATGCCGCCTGAAAGAAGAGTTCCAGTAGCTCCCGGAACCATTGCCTCACCTTTTCCCCCATATCGTACACCGCCTTCTGCCCGTACATGTTAATCATTGTGTCCATGTCACCCAGCGACCAGCCAAGTTCATCTATTTTCTTGTCAAACTCCTCGTCACTTACCAGAAAAGCCTTTGCCGGATCACGCAGCATCGCCTCACGTTCCAGTTCGTCCTTTTCTTCCTGATACTTCTTCATGTCAAAGGTTTGCTGTTCAACCAGCGAGGAAGTCGCACTGCATACGGGAGAGAGTATCCCGTTGATAGTGCCCAGAACCATGCTCGGAAAGAACATGATGCAAAGGCCGAGCACAAACGGGCGAAGCAACGGGAACACGTCTATCGGCTCTGCCCGTGAGAGCGATTGCCATACCCGGTAGGCCACATAGAACAACGCTCCGAGGCCCGCCACCCCTCTGGCCACACCCGCCATCTTTTCGCACAGCGGCATCATTTCACCATACAGCGAGCGCAGAAGCTCGTGCAGGTTCGTCCAGTCTATTGATAATAATAACATAGTCTTCTTGATCGATTTAATGGATGAATGATTACCAGTAACGCTGGTCGTGTGTCCCGTACAAGGCGAGTACTCGTGCGGCATCCCCCTTCTTCTTGCTGCGCAGATACGATACCCCGATGTTCTTGCGGGTATAGTACCATGTCAGGTTCTTATATTCCAGCACCTCGCCATATATCCGGTTGATGATGTCCAGCCGTTCCTTGTCGGTCATCGAGAGTCCGGTTGCCGTGGTCACTTCCTTCAAATCCAGCAGCAGGTCGCTGCTTTCCTTGAGCAACTTGTTATACCCGAAAGCGATAGCCGAGAGTTCTTCCACCGTAAAGTTGGGATCGCTCATCATCGTATTGAAATTCGTCACGTAGATGTCGCTGATGTCACCGACCAACAGAATGGTTTGCTGTACTTTACGGGCACCTTTTACAAGGTCATGCACCGATTTCAGCGCATCGTAATAGCGCTTTCCCTGCTCGTAAATCTTTACGGTCTCGCGAAAATTATTAATCATATTCTCAGCCGTCGAGGAAGTCTCTATGATTTCATTGGCCGAGTTTACGATGCTTTGTGCGAAGTTGCTGGGATCGAAAACCGCCCACTGCGCCCTGACCGTCACCGAAAGGGACAACAGAGCCATGAATAGAATTGTCATTTTTCTTTTCATACGTCTATCTCCTTTCTTTAGTCAGTAAATGCCGGCTGTCGTCATCACGGGCGAACAGCCCGTAACTGCCGAACAGCAATACCTCGCTGCCTGAAAAATATCCGATGCATCCGGCATCCCTGTTCCCGTGCAGGAAAAGGTCGTCACCGTTGCGCAGCGGAATATTGATTTCAGTGTAGGCTCTTTCTCCGACGAACAGCGTAGCCTTGTACCCCTTGAAACCGTCCGTCACCCGGTTCGATTTACGGATAGTCAGTGTCGAGTCGCCTTCCTCATTCATTCAGTGCCCGCAGATGCGGTCATGTTCCAGTTCTTTTTTCATCTCCCCAATCAGGTTCAGCAGGTCCAGATTGGTCAGGGTAGCGTCTCCGAGCGCTTCCCTGCATTGGCTTAATAAATCTTTCTTACTCATTGTATTTTATGGATTAAAGGATTACTTGTTTTCCTGCCGTTTGCTTTCGGCAAGCTGTTTGATTGCTAACTCTATATTGCCCCCCAGCTTTTCGGTCAGCCGGGTAAGTTCCAGTTTTTCAGACTCTTCGGTCGTGTAGCACAGATACTCTTCGCCCGAAACTTCTGTTGCGTACACCGCACTCTGCGTGCCGCCGAGTCCTATCCAGACCTCTTTGTACTTGCGGTTTGCCGCATTGGCGAGATTAATGGACAGTATCTGTGCCCGTTCCTTGTCCGTCAGTCCGAGCAGGTTCTGTATCTGGTCGAACTTGTTCTGGTACTTCCGTTGGTCAAGCAGTATCTTGCAGTCCGAATTATTGATAATCGTCTCCTTTACAATGCTGCTCGATATGATGTCGTCCACTTCCTGCGTCACGACAACGGCTTCACCAAAGAATTTTCTAACCGTCTTAAACAAATATTTTATATAAGAAGCCATGCCTTCTTTGGCGATTGCCTTTCATGCTTCCTCAATCAGTATCATCTTGCGGACACCCTGCAAACGTCTCATCTTAGAAATGAACGTCTCCATGATAATCAATGTCGTTACCGGGAAAAGTATGGGATTGTCCTTCACATTGTCCAGCTCGAATACGATAAACCGTTTGTTCAATAAATCCAGTTCCTTGTCCGAGTTCAGCAGATACCCGTATTCACCGTTCTTGTAATAGGGTTCCAGTACATTCAGAAAACCATCCACGTCGAAATCCTTCTCCCGCACGTTCTTATCTGCCAGCACCTTGCGGTAGTCTTTCCTCACAAATTCATAGAACGAATTGAAATTCGGCTTGATTTTCCGGTTTTTCTTTATCTTCTCGATATACAGGCTGACGGCATTGGACAGCGCCACCTCTTCCGAGCGTCGGGGCGGTTCGTCCTCTCTTTTCCATAAGGTAAGAATCAGCGTCTTGATGCTGTCCCGCTTCTCGATGTCATACTGGTAATCCTGTGTAAAAAACGGATTGAAAGAAATCGGATCATCTTCCTTATAGGTGAAATAAACTCCATCGTCCCCGCCTGTTTTCTGATGAATCAGGTCACATAGCCCCTTGTATGAATTTCCGGTATCAACAAGCAGAATATGCGTACCTTGTTCCCAATACTGTCTCACAAGATGGTTGGTGAAAAAGCTTTTTCCGCTGCCCGACGGGCCGAGGATGAACTTGTTCCGGTTGGTCACCACCCCTTTTTTCATGGGCAAATCCGAAATGTCAAGAAAGACGGGCTTTCCCGTCAGCCGGTCCACCATGCGCAGGCCGAAAGGAGAGAGCGAGTTCCGGTAGCAGGTTTCCGCCGTGAAGAAGCATAAGGCCTGTTCCGTAAACGTGTAGAAACTCTCTTCCGAAGGGAAGTCCGCCTCATTTCCCGGTATGCCCGCCCAATAGAGTACCGGCAAGTCGGTGGTGTTATGGTGCGGCGTACATTCCATCAGCGCCAGTGCGCTGCCCACGTCATTCTTCGCCCGCCGCAGTTCATCCCCGTTTTCGGCCCACGCAATCACATTGCAATGGCAGCGGACGGATTGCAACCCGTTGGTATGCGCCACGTTCAGGTATTCATCCAGCCATTCCTTGTTTATCTGGTTGCTCCGGCTGTAGCGTGAAAGCGACTGCATGTTCTTCGCCATCTTCTCAAAACGGGCGAGGTTCTCGCTACTGTCGTCTATGAATATCCACTGGTTGTAGATATGGTCGCAGGGCAGCATGATACCCACGGGCGAGGCATAGCTCAGACGGCAGTCCGAGCGGTCCGTGGAAAGACGTTCATAACGTCCGTCGGTCCGTACCTTTCCCGGCAGGTCATCGAGGTCGGAAAGGGTATGCAGGCAGAGCCGTTTGTCGCCGATACGCATCTCGTCCGGGTTCAACTGCATGTCCTGTAGCATGACGCTTCCGTCCGTCGATAAGGTCAGGTAGCTCTCGATGATGCCCGGTTCGTCTTCCGTTCCCGTTATCTCTTCCGTGGTCAACCGTTCCAGCCGTACCAGCCCGCCGTCCCCCACGATACTCTCGAACTGTCCCACCGACTCCATGAAACGCTCCATTGTCTCTTTGTCCTGTATCTCCTTCGGCACCAGAAACTTCCGGCACAGCGTATTCCAGTTGCTTTGCTGCCAGGAGCGTTCTTTGGTGGTCTTGGTGAGAAACAGGTAGCAGGTGTGGTTGAGATAGGGCCGTTCGTTGAAATGCCGTTCAAAACTGCGGGAGAGGAAGCTCAGGTCGTCTTTTCCGGTGTCGGGCCTGTATTTCTCCGTGATGAAAATATCCTGCTTGTGGATGATTGAATAGTTCGGCAATACCTTGATTGCCTTGGCTCATGTGGCGTGCATCGCCTCATATTCCGTGGATGATACCGAAAATACTTCCGGCAGTGTCACCCGGAAAGCGACCGTTATGTCGGCGTCCTTGCTGACGATGCAGCCGTGTTCCACCGCCATGACGGGGAATTTGCTTTCCAGTGTGGATGTTGTCAATGTACTTCTCATAATTTACGATTGTTGTTTTTTAATTAGCCGTGTGATACGTTTCCGTGAGATGATCCGTCGGGGATGCTGCCGGGCGGCAAGGAGCTTCATCAGTCCGTGGCTGCCGAAACGCCTGTTCAGCGAGAAGGTCAGCCAGACTATTGCCGTGGCCGCCGATACCCCGAAGCCGATACATACCCATTGCCCGATGCCCGCCGTGTACATGATGACGAACACCACGAACACGGCAAGCAGGCCGAAGGCAAAAATAAAAAGGTATTGGGCACGGAGTCCTTTAAATTCCACCTCACGGCCCACACCTTTGTTTATCTCAAAATCAGACATAAGTTGTTGTCTTTAAATTGTTTTTAGAGGAAGAACGACCTCAGGATAGTGGCGGCGACTATCAGAAAGATACAGGCTCCAAACCACGAGCTGGCAGTTTTCGAGGTATCGGGATCGCCCGAACTGAATTTCTGATATACCTTGATGCCGCCTATCAAACCGACAATGGCACCCACTGCGTACACCAATTTTGTTCCCGGATCAAAATAGCTTGTCACCATCTGTGTAGCTTCCGTAATGCCCGCCTGTCCGTTCCCTTGTGCCATTGCCGCACCCGCTGTCGCCAGTACGGCAAGCATCATAATCAATCTTTTCTTTTTCATTAATTTCCGTGATTTTTTTAAGTGAATAAAAATCCACGGGCTGCCCCTTTTCACTATCCCCATAAGGCAGCCGTGGCCGTTTATGGTTTAATAGTTCAGGGGGTAAGTTCCGGCAGGTAATCAGCCGGAGTCAAAATACATCTTTCGCATGGTTACATGATTGAATGGTGAAACTTCATTGTTAATTCTCTCCCCGGGATGAAGGTCTGAATCATCCCGAATCGTAATAGCCCTTTGTCATGGCCGTATTGTTTGATAGTTATGTACTAAAAGAAATTCTCTCTGTTCTCGGATAATCCGTTTTTCCGGATCAACCCGTATCAAAATAGTTCATATACATACTTGTTTGATTGGTTACCGATTGTCCGCTGACGGGACTTTACTATCTCTCTTTTGCGATACGGGACATCAACCCGTATCATAATAACCTTTTGTCATCGTTATCTCCTTTTTTAAATTGGTTAGTCACTGTCCGGAGCAGCCTCGCCCATGCGCTCGGCATCATCCAGAAATTTGCTGATACGGCTGTTGCTGCCGTTGATACTTTCCAATATTGAACGTTCAATTTGCGTATCCTTGATATGGTGGATAGCCTTTAACAGAGACAGCCGTCTGCCTGCCGGAATATCCTTGCCGTTACACAGGTCGATAATCAAGTCTATCTCTTCCGGCCCTATGCCGGGTGCCTCTGAATAATCCTCACGGGCACAGTTCAAATCTTCCAGTTCCTCATTCAACTCGTCCGTATCCACCCCGTCACCGTTTCCGGTTTCGCCGTTATCGCTTTCATGCCTGGTGGAACCGTCAACCTCGGAGGCCCGCCACTCTTCCACACGCTTGTCCCGGAATAAATCGGGAATACGTTCAGGTTGAACTTGTGCACTCCTGCGAGGGGATGTCTTTTCGTTTCCACCAGCAAAAGTAGAGGCATTTTCAGTTCCTGCAATAGCCCCGGAACGAGTGGCGTTCATTGGCGGCTGTTGGCGTGTCCCGTAGCTTCTTGTGACGACAAGGCTGTCCGTTTCAGGCTGTTTTTCCACCGTTTTTTCACTGTTTTTCTCCGCTGTCTTTTCCGTGGGCTTCATCTCTGTCTTGACGGGTGGAAGCTCTTTCTCTTGCGTTTTCACGACTGCCGGAGTCTCTTTCCTGCCCGTTTTCCCTTTCGCCCGTCCGTGTCCCTTCTTCCGTTCCTCTTTCACGGGATCGAACCAGCCTGCCGCACCCCGCAGAGCTTTTGCCATGCGGCGGCGTGCCTTCCCGAAACATATCTCGCCAAGTTGCCCCCTGAACAGGAACTTGTCCATGAACAGATAGGCGAACAGCAGCCAGAACAGAACCGCTCCGGCTTCATAACATAATCGTATATCCATAGCTTAAAATATTTTGTTGTAACTCTTCTGGCAGTATGCCTTCACCTCATCCGAATGTTTCTCGAAATGTTCCCGCAATACATTGTCAATGTAATTGCCCACCGTCAACTGCCGTTTACCGGCAATACCGACAATGACCGATATTTTCTGATGCAGTTCCTTATCTATATAGACACCCTGCCTGCCTTCGCATTTGTAAGGGGTGAGGAATCTCCGCATAAATTCGGCCAGTGCGGTTTTCAACGTTTTGGATGCGGCCTTTTCCGGCATCTCTTCCGCTTCAAATTCCGTCTTTACTTCTTCTGCCGTTTCCCTGTCCATTTGCGGTATAGATGTGCCCGTTCCGTCTGTTTCCCCATTTTGGGGAACAGACGGTGTAATCCTTTCGGGCGGGCTACCCGCCATCAGGCTGCGCAGGTAGGCTTCATCCACCGGATTTTGTTCACTCGTTTTCTTTGCCATGACTATACGATTTTGATTATCCGCATGATTTCATCCATAAGCGCATCAAAGCCGCACTCCTTCGTAAAGCCCGCATCCGGCGCAAACAGGGTGCTCCGGTAAACCGGGCCCCCCGTAGTGGAAAGGTCTTTGGTAAAGTTACTGCGCACGGGAACACGGGTTTTGAGACAGTCCAGTCCCAAGAGGGAGAAACCTTGCTGGTAAATGTCATATAAAACGGTACGTTCCCTGCGGTCCACCATATTCCAGAACATACACAAGGCTTTCAGATTGCAGAGACCGGTCTTTATCAGGCGGTCATTGATAGTCGTGGCAAAGTTCAGCGTACTTTCCAGCACAAGGCGGTCTGCCTTTATCGGTACGAACAGATAATCGAGCGCACTAATTGTGGCAATCACCCCGTCACTGCCCATTGTTCCGGGCAGGTCGAACAGTACCACGTCATAATGCACGTCTGCCTTTTCCTCAAACGCCCTTCAGTCCGTCATGCAATCCGCAGGGGTACTGCCGATAACCGGATAAGCCGTCTTCTTCAACCGCCCGGCCTGTTCCACCAGAAGATTTTGATAGACGGGTGTGGTCTTTACCACTTCCATATCCCGCTTTTTCTGTTTGATGATTGAATGCTGCGGATAGTCACAATCCACTATCGCCACATTCAGACCTTTCACATAATGCAGTCACGATGCCGCATAAATCGCAAAGGTTGATTTACCCACGCCGCCCTTCTGGGAGGCGAATGAAACGAACACGGTTTTCTTTCTCTTTTCCATTGTTACTAATTTAAGTGAATAAATTGATTTATAGACAGCCGGATGAATAGCCGTCTGTCTTTTCGGCTATCTGTCCGGTTACTCATTCTGTTATCTGTTTATCCGATTAGCTATATAGCTATTTAATTATGCGGCTACTTGGCTATCCGGCTATCTACTTATATAGCTACTCTATTACATAGCTATTTAATTATGTAGCTATTTAGCTATCTATCTATTCAGCTATGTAGCTATATAGCTATGTACATATTCGGATAGCTATTCACATATCTGATTGCATAGCCATTTATCCGAATATCTGTTTATCCGTCTATACATTTATATATATGTATAGCTATATAGCCGAATAAATGTCTGTTTGAATATCTACCTGATTGCATATCCGTTTATCCATTCAAATAGCTATCCGGCTACAAATAAACCTCAAAAAGAGCATCCATGAAGTACCCCCGGTTTCAAAGTCATTCATTGGCGGGTGTTGGCGTGATACGCCATGATGCACGGACAGAAAAAACTATCTACCTTTGTCGCCGGGAGAGCGCAGCCCGTTCTCGTCAGAGAACGTAAAACAAATCCTTCAGACCTTTAATCCGGCCCAGCCGGATTTTAATATGCGTCAGCATATAGCGAGGTGTACTTTCAGCGGTTGAAAATATTTCCAACCGCTGAAAGTCCTGCCCCAAAAGTGCTTTCGGGGATGTCAGTTCTCCCAAGTCGAACTTTCTAAATTATTCATGTTATGAAAGATGAAACAAGAATCCGTGGCGCCGTAGGGCGCAAGGTGCTGGCCGATCCACGCACGCACCGCTATTACCTCTGTCTCAATGACGAGGAAGATGAAAAGTTTATCTCTATGTTTGAACAATCCGGCATGAAGAACAAGGCCGAATTTATCTTCGCCCGTATCTTCGGTTGAGAGTTCAAAGTAGTGAAGATTGACAAGGAAGCGCAGGAATACTACGCCCAACTCACTGCTTTCTATCAACAATTCCGACGCATCGGGAATAACTATAACCAATGTGTAAAGACTATCCATACCATTTATGGGGAAAAGAAATCGCTTGCGTTTCTCTATAAACTTGCCGAAGAAACCCGTAAACTGGAAGAAGTATGCAGGCAGGTTATCGAACTTACAAAGCGGTACGAAAAGGAGTATCTCACTAAAAAGGAATAACGTCATGATGCCGAATATCACATCAGGCAGTTCGTTTTACGGAGTGATTGCCTATAATAAAATAAAGGTGGACGACGGTACGGCAAAGGTTTTGTGACATCCGAAAATAGTGGCGGACACTTCCGGTAATGTGTCGATTGAAAACTGCGTGCAGGCTTTCGAGCCTTATATCGCACTCAACTCGCACGTCAGGAAACCGGTTATCCACATCTCCCTGAATCCATCCCCCAACGATATTCTTTCCGAAGAACAAATGACCGTATTGACGCAGGAGTTCATGGAAAAGTTCGGTTACGGGAACCAGCCCTATATCGTATGGCTACATGAAGACATAAACCGTAAACATATGCACATCGTTTCGGTACGCATCAACGAGAAGGGAGAAAAGATAGACCACAACCGGGAGGCTATCCGGGCACAGAACATCTGTCGGGAAATGGAAGTGAAGTACGGTCTTCATCCCACACTCGGAAAACACAGTGAAAGGGAATTACTATCCTTGCAAAAAGTGGATTATCCGAAAGGTGACGTGAAAGCGCAGGTGAAGCATACCGCCCGTACCTTGCTGGAATGTTACAACTGCCATTCGCTTGCCGAATACAACACCCTTCTGAATTTGTATAATGTCACTGTTTACGAAGTCAGGGGAAGCGTGGACGGAAAGGAATATTACGGCATCATGTACGGAGCTTTGGATGATGACGGGAGGCAGGTAGGCACGCCTTCAAATCCAGTAAGTTCGGAAAGGTATTGGGCTATGAAGCACTGCAAAAGAAGTTTACCGCTTCTACTGAAAAAATGAAGAAGGACAAACTTGCAGAAAGGACAAGACAGGAAATCATTGAAGCCATGCAGGACATCAGCACGAAAGAAGATTTTGTCCGAAGGCTGAAAGATGCGGATATAGAAATGGTTTACCGTATCAATTCCGAAGGACGCCTGTACGGTATCACTTTCATAGACCATACCAGCCGGACAGTGTTCAACGGCTCACGTTTGGGCAAAGCCTTTTCAGCCAATGTATTCAACGAACTGTTCAACAATCCGGATGCAGACCGCACAAGGCTGATACCACCGCCGGAGCAGGATACGCCCCGGCAGGAACGGGAAACGGTTGCGGAAGAAAGACAGGAAAGGGAGGAATACCGGCAGCAGGAAAATCGAGGCTATCAGAGTGAACCGTCCGGCAGTCTGATTGATACGTCCGTACTCGGTGCCATTGACATTTTCTCCATACTCATGGAAGATGACCATACGCACGAGTACATCGATCCGGCCTTCCGCTTCGGGCGCAAGAAAAAGAAGAAGCGCAGGCGCAAGTTATAATATGATAATGTATAGAAGAAGTCTAATTTTAATAGTTACAATTATGCAGAATGAAGATGATTTAAGAGGTCTTGCCAAAGTCACGGACTTTATGCGGGCCATCAGTTTTTTATTTTTGGCGATACATATCTATTGGTTTTGTTACGGCTGGCTCCACGAAATGGGTTGAACATTCAATATAGTGGATAAGATACTGTCCAATTTCCAGCGTACCACCGGACTGTTTTCATCCTTGCTTTACACCAAACTGTTTTGTGTCCTCTTTCTCGGTCTGTCCTGCATGGGCAACAAGGGAGTGAAGAAGCATGAAATCACATGGAGGCAGATTATCATTGCGGCCATAGCGGGCATCATACTCTTTTTCCTGAACTGGTGGTTACTGTCCATTGACGCATCATCCGGTGTATGTGCGGTACTTTATACCACAACATTGGTCAGCGGTTTTTTTAGTCTGTTGGCATCCGGTTTATGGATAAGCCGTCTGTTGAAGAACAATTTATTGGAGGACGTTTTCAATACCGAGAATGAATCGTTCATGCAGGAAACAAAATTGATGGAAAACGAATATTCCGTCAATCTGCCGACCAAATTCTGGTATAGAGGGAAGACTTACAATGGATTTATCAACCTTGTTAATATTTTTCGAGCGACAATGATATTGGGAACACCGGGCAGCGGGAAGTCCTATGCCATTGTCAACCAGTTTATAAAGCAGACTATAGAGAAATCCTATGCGCTTTATATATATGATTTTAAGTTTGACGACCTGTCGGTTATCGCTTACAATCATTTGCTCAAGTACAGACACCGCTATAAGGTTTCACCTAAATTTTATGTGATCAATTTCGATAATCCGAGGAAAAGCCACCGTTGTAATCCATTGGCACCAGAGCTGATGACGGATATTTCAGATGCTTACGAATCGTCGTACACCATCATGCTTAACCTCAATAAGTCGTGGGTGCAAAAGCAGGGAGACTTCTTTGTGGAATCCCCGATTGTATTGTTTACGGCGATAATATGGTTCTTGAAGTTGTATGAAAATGGCAAGTATTGTACGTTCCCTCATGCGATAGAACTATTGAACAAAAGGTACGAGGATGTATTCACCATTCTGACAAGCTATCCCGAACTTGAAAACTATTTGAGTCCGTTTATTGATGCGTGGAAAGGCGGTGCCAGTGAGCAGTTAATGGGGCAGATTGCATCTGCCAAAATCCCGCTTTCCCGACTGATAAGCCCACAACTCTATTGGGTAATGTCCGGCAGTGACTTTACGCTGGATATTAATAATCCCAAAGAGCCTAAGGTTTTATGTGTGGGCAACAATCCCGATAGAATTTCTATTTATGGAGCAGCTTTAGGTCTGTATAACTCCCGTATTGTGAAGTTAATAAACAAGAAGAAGCAAATGAAAAGCTGTGTGATAATTGACGAGTTACCCACCATTTTCTTTAAAGGTCTGGATAATCTGATTGCCACGGCACGAAGCAACAAAGTGGCGGTTGTATTAGGTTTTCAGGACTTCAGCCAGTTGAAGCGCGACTACGGCGACAAGGAGGCCGCCGTAATCATGTCAACTGTGGGTAATGTTTTCAGTGGTCAGGTAGTGGGTGAAACGGCCAAAACCTTGTCAGAACGGTTCGGGAAAATCCTACAAAAACGAGAATCTATGAGTATCAACCGCAACGATACATCCACTTCCATCAACACACAACTGGACAGTCTGATACCTGCCAGCAAAATCAGTACATTGAGTCAGGGAATATTTGTCGGTGCGGTAGCCGACAACTTCGGAGAGACAATCGAACAGAAAATTTTCCATGCGCAGATAGTCGTTGACAATGAAGCCGTACAGAAAGAGATGGCGGCCTACCAGCCCATACCCGAAATCAGCAGCTTTCTGGACGAGAATGGCAATGATACAATGGAGCAGCAGATACAAATGAACTATCGGCAAATTAAACAGGACATTGTGGAGTTGGTGGAAAGAGAGTTGATTCGGATTGAGAATGATCCGAAACTCAAGCATTTGTTGGGAGGGAGGAAAATTAATATGAATCATTTATTCCGGTTCTAACAGGATATTTTCTACGGTACATTTCCGGTAGCTATGTAAGTTTAGCGTCCGCAGGTTTCCGCAAAGAACCATTTTTAGGAAATGGCAAAGGTATGGTAGCGCAGATAAGTCTGTCTCTACCTACTACACCCTTGTCTGTTAGTTTGACCTGATCGAGATTATTCTTTCTCAAAAGAAAAACACCTATCTTGCTATGGTCTTACTGTCGATGAAATCTTTCTGATGATAGAATAATACCTTTTGCCCACCTTCTCTTCGGCAAAGAGAAAGTGGGCAGAAGGTATTATTTCTTAATTTTCACTGGGTTAAGGTCTATTGCATCCGGCAACCTTGACTCTATAAGTATGATGTAAATGCATAGGCATATTTGATGTACTTCTATTAAAACGACCTCTAAATTGAGAATTTATACGAAAACATACCGTCTATTAGGGATTTCTAATTATATTTGTACCTGAAAAATAGAATTAACGATATATTTATACAACATACAATGATAGAATCTTTAGCACTTACAAATTTCTATAGCTTTAAGGAGCGAACTGAAATTGCATTTATTGCTGGAAGAGAACGAAATCGCGAACAAGATGAGAAGTTATGTGGTTTTGTCAATATAAATCGTGTAAATTTATTAAAGATGTCCTATATCTTGGGGGACAATGGGGCAGGAAAATCAAATTTAATTGCTGCATTCGGAGCTTTAAGCTATTTGGTGGCTGGTATTCGTGAAGATAAAACAGAACCACTCAACTATATGCCTTTTGCATTCGATGAAAAGTGTACTTTCCTACCATCAACACTTGAACTCATTTACCACTATGCTGGAGTTCGCTATGCATATACCATTAGCTGGAATGAAAATACAATCTTATTGGAAGAACTTCATGAGTTACGCCCGCGTAGTACTGTATTACTTTATAAAAGAACATTTGTATCTGAAGAAAGACCGATAAACATAGAATATGGACAGGCTTTGAAGATAACAGATGATGAAAAATACCTTTTAAAAACAGGATTACTGAAAAATAATGCTTTATGCAGTATAGTGCTTAAGACTAATATATCTAATCCTATTTTAAATGGACAACAGATGTTTTTCGTGAAGGTTTTGAAGTATTAGATGTTGACGATATTGATCTTAACGAGAGCCTTCCTGACGATAAAATTGAAATTGATAAAGCCCTGAAGAGGTGTATATTGGAATTGTTAAAATCAATAGGAAGTAATATTGTACATTATGAAAAGTTACTTGTACCTCAAACTATACCTCCTTACTTCTTGGAACATATCAAGCAAATGTCGCAATCTCAACGTGAACAAATAATGAAAGAATTGCGTGAACAATACCAGTTTATTAATACATATCATAAGATTGGTCGTGGTAAACGATATAGGTTACCACTATCTGTACAATCAAGAGGTACACAGGAAATATTAAAGTTTCTATTATGCATGACAGATGCTATAAAGAATAAGAAAACTATTATATTAGATGATTTTTCTAGTTGTATACATCGTGATACCTTGAATAGACTTATTCATTTTTTTGTAGTCGGTGCTACAGAGTCGCAACTCATAATTTCTACTCAAGATTATAGTCTACTCGATTCTGAATTAGTACGCCGTGATTCACTTCGTATTTTCACTAAAAACGATATGGGAGAAACTCAAATAGATAGCCTTACTCTTAGTGAGCTACATAAAAATCTTAATCTTTACAAATATATTTCAACCCACAATACATTTAATCAAAAACCTTATATTGATGATAGAATATTTGATGATGCTATAGAAAACTTTTTGATACATTTATCAAAAGAAGAATAACATCTTTCCGTAGCTAACCCTTATTATGGAGACGAATTAGCACTATAGCATACGTTCAACGAGGCGTTAATTGACGAAAAATACGGAAACCCGACATTTTAATACGCATAAATTTGGCTAATTAAAATAATATTCATATTTTTGCATCGTACAAAAAAACACAGTACACCTTTCGAAGTTTTGCAGGCTATAAAAAGGTGGACTGAGAGTGAAATAACAAGAATCTGGAACAATTCTTATTAAAATTCAGAATCGCAAAAGATTATCATGTAATAAAATTAAGTTTTACCCTTCGATAGAAGGGGTAAAAACAATCTTGCCAAAAACAATATGGTACAACAGATTAAGCGTGACTATTTCTGAATTCGAGTGCAAATATACTACGAATCTCTGAAATAGCCTAGCGAAAATAGTTTTTTAACATTATAAACAGACAATATGTCTAAATGTACAAAGAATAATATGGCTAGAAAACAAATAGATGTATTCCACAATCCTGATCGTGGCGGTTGGGATGTGAAAAGGAATGATTTATCAAGAGTATCTCGTAACTTTGATAGAAAAGCAGATGCAATGGCTTGGGCTCGCGAACAAGCTATAAAAAAACAATGTGAATTAGTTCCACATGGGCTAAATGGCCGCATCCAAAATCCGAATAGTTACGGAAATGACCCATGCCCACCGCATGACACAAAATTCTAAGAGTATGTGGGACTACTATTTCATTTCTAATCATAGAAGTAATAGTCCTACTTAGTTTAATGTAACAACATATATGAGTAAAACAAATATTCCTATAAATGTAAAACGAGATTTATGGTTCGCAGCTCATGGCAGATGTGAATTTGAAGGTTGTAATAAATCACTTGATATAGAAGGGGTGACAATGGATAAGTGTGATCTCTCAAATTGCGCACATATTATTGCGGATTCTTCTGATGGACCACGTGGTGATATTAAAAAATCGGAGGAGTTAGCAAAAGACGTAAATAATCTTATGCTCATGTGCCCTGAATGTCATAAATATATAGACCATGAAGGTGTTCAAAAATTTGGAGTAGCACGCCTACAAAAAATGAAAAAAGACCATGAAGAACGTATTCAGATGGTCACAGGAATTTGTCCAAATAAGAAGAGTTTAGTTGTGTTTTATGGGCCTAATATTGGTAAAGACTCCTCTTCTTAGTAGAAGTATTGCTTCCATGACCATTTTTCCTGAATATTATCCTGTTGATTATACCCCTGTCCGTATCGAACTAAAAAATTCTCAATTCTATGATGATGATGAAATCTATTGGCAGGTGGAACCTAAGCAATTGGAACGTGCATGTCAGCAGAAAGTAATGGAAAGAATCCATCAAGGAGAAGTTGAACACGTCTCTCTTTTTGCTTTTGCTCCACAACCATTATTGGTGAAATTAGGCACAATTCTTAATGATAAGTATTCTATTGAAGTTTACCAAAAGCATCGTGAACCAGACACTTGGAGTTGGCAAAACGATCAGATTGATAATCCTTTTAAATGTTTAAGTCCGCAAGATATATCTAAAGAACCTGCTCTTGTTTTCGCTATCAGTGCTAATGCAATTCTGGAGCGTGTAACAAGGCTATTGGGAGATACTGCAAGCATCTGGGTTCTGACTTGTGAGACTCCTGGAAATGACATGCTTCAATCTAAAAATCAAATAGTCGAATTTAGAAAAACAGTAAGGCATTTGTTAGACGAAATAAAAAGTAAAACTACGTCGAAAAGCTTGAGGATTTATACAGCTATGCCTGTAGCCTGTGCAGTTGAATTGGGACGAGTACGGATGCCAAAAGCAGATATGGAATGGATTCTTTTTGATTATCAGAATGATATCAACAATGATATTGAAGCTATTCGCATTAATTAAGGGTGCTTAAAGTCGATTTGTTTTTGATAATAGATGGTGCAAAAAAGGAGTTGTAATTTTTATAAAACAATAATGATAAAAATAGATAAGTATGCTAACACAAGAAGAAAAAAAACAATTCAGTGAGATATTAGAAACACTTGGCGAAACATTGGACATCACAGAAACTCAATATAACGCCGCAGTTAGCAGTTATAGTGCAGTAGGCGAATGGCTTGCAAAACCAGAATCATCACTTGCTCCATATAAACCGGTCGTTCGTCCGCAAGGTTCATTCATGCTTGGAACAATGATTAAACCTATTTGTGAAGAAGATGATTTGGATATCGACTTAGTGTGTGAACTGACCGGCAAGAATCCACAGTGGACACAATATCATCTCAAACAAGTAGTAGGAAATCGACTTAAGGATAACGAAACCTACAAAAATATGCTTGATGAGGAGGGGCGAAGATGTTGGACATTGATGTATTCCGATAGTGCGAATTATCACATGGATATACTTACCAGCCTTGTTTGTAATGGATATAATATTGTGCTTGAAAAAGCCTTCTCGAATACAACATTGGATAAAGATTACGAATCATTGACAATACGTATAACAGATAATAAGCAAAACAACTATTATACCGATACGATTGCCGAAAACTGGATGAAAAGCAATCCATTCGGTTATGGTAGATGGTTTTTCAATGCAGCCGATGTTTTATCATTACGTAAATCCATAATGTTGTCGGAAGCTGTAAACCCTGTTCCAAAATATAATAAAGAGAAGTTACCACTTCAGCGAGTTGTCCAAATTCTGAAACGACATCGGGATATGATGTTTAACGGAGATGAAGACAAACCCATATCCATTATTATTACAACTTTAGCTTCAAGGGGATATAACAAAGAAACATCTATCATAGATGCATTGACGAATGTAGTTTCCAATATGCGTAACTACATCGAAAGCCGCTATGATTCAAATGCTGGCAGGATGGTTAAATGGATTCCAAACCCGGTAAATCCTGAAGAAAATTTTGCAGATAAATGGGTCGAGCATCCTCAGAGGGAAAAGAACTTCTACAAATGGCTTGATCAAGTAGAATACGATGTACAAACAATTGTTCACAAACGAGGATTGCAATATATAGCTGAAGCAATGAAAAAGCCTTTCGGGGAACAAATTGTTACGAAAACGTTCTCCACTTTAGGCGAAAGGAATCTTAATCTTCGGGAAAGTGGAGCTTTGAAAATGGCAATAGGAACAGGTATTCTCAGTTCGGTTGGCTCTGTGACCGCTGCGGCCCACAATTTTCATGGAAATGACTAAAAAGAAACAAATTTCAGTACATGCTCAGGGAGGAATGCTTCGACATTTCTTCCCTAACTCTACCTTGAAAATCGTTGGATATGATAAAGGGCTAATCTGGGTAGGAAAGCTTCAACCAACTAATTTAAGTATAACTTATGATATTAGGATAGAGTATAATATCGGATGTAATCCCAATATATATGTAATTAGCCCCAATCCTTTGCCTCTGGCAAAGGATGCGACTAAACTTCCCCATACTTATAATCACGAAAAGCAGCATTTATGTTTATATCATAGACTAATGAATGAATGGAATGAACGTAAAATGATTGCAAAAACGATTATTCCGTGGACGAGTGAATGGTTATTTCATTATGAAATTTGGGTAACCACTGGTACTTGGCATGGTGGAGGAATACATTAAAAGAATAACTTAAACTACAGAAAATATGAACAATAAGATTTTAACCGTTATTTTTTCTTCGTTATTACTGGTATCGTGTGCCTCAATACCTAAAGAAACTATAATCCTGTCGAAAACGATAGGCTCAGATTTGCAGATTTTGCATGATTCTCACCGAAATATGGTACAACTGTATTATAACAGAATTAAGCTCAATGTAAATACGTTCATCGACGATGTGTATGCTACATTCGTTATTCATCATGTTTTGGAAGCAGAGCTAAACCAGCATATAAGAGGGGAATCATCCATATATGGCATTATAGAAAACGCTGGAAAAACGGGTGGTAAGGCTGAGACGGAAGAAGCCTTGAATGTTATGTTGGAATTTCAAGAAGCCGCAAATCAACAAATAAATGCAAAAAGGAATGAATTGCTTTTTCCTATATTAGAGCAAGAGAGAGAAATATTGAATGCAATTGATCAATCCTATCAAAATACGATATACGCCAATACGACCCTTACAGCTTACCTTGTATCGGTTCAGAAAATCAAAGAAAGCCAAAACGAAGCACTGAGCATAGTTGGCCTTAATGGTTTAGACACTACGGTTACTAACAGATTGGTCGAGTTGTCAGGATTTGTAGATGTGGCTCTTGAAAAAGGGGAACAGATTGATATTAAAAGCAATGAGGCTCAACAGCAAATCGAAGATATAGTAAACAAAATCAAAGAATTAACTAAAAAAACAGCAAAATGAAAACAAACAGATTTTCTGAATCATTTGCAAATGCAGATGCAGTATTTAACAATATGTATGGTGTTGAACTAAAACTGTTAAAAGGATTATCAAAGGAAGAAATTGATGCGATCATACCAGCATCAAATAGTATGCAAACCTATCAAGCATTAGTTGAAGTTGTAGAAAAAGCTTCCAAAAATAATTTGGCACAAGCCCAACTTATATCTAAAATAAAAGATTTAGGTTCTTCGGCGATTAAATTGGCCAAAAAGATGCCTGGCTGGGCTGCACTATTTTAGCATTAAGCGTAGTGTCAGAAAATCCGCTACACAAGAAAGATTTTCGGCAGGAATCAATCCACCTGCATTGTTCGGATTGGAAATAAAATTTAAAAGTAATGGCTAAAAAAATTACTGGAAAAGTCGCTGCTAGTGCCGCTTCAAAAGTATTGAGAGATGGACGGACAAGTGCCGCAAGCAAAACTGCCGCAGGAAGTGCACTCTCTCAAAGAGAAAAAAGTGGGAAAAGAAAATAAACACCCCCAAAAAGAGCGTAGAGAGATTTATTTTGAGCTACGCTCTTTTAATATTTACTTTTCTTCTCGTTGTAAGCATTAAATTAAATTGAAAGAGGAAACACCCGTTCCGGTTTTTAACGAGAGGCTCATTATTATACAAAGAAAAGGCAATCTTGTTTTATGGGTTACCTTTTCAGCTTCTTTCAGCCATTTACCGCCAACAAGAAGAAATAACTGAAAAGTTGCATGATTATTGACGAGTTACCAACCATTTTCTTTGAAGGTCTGGACAATCTGATTGCCACGGTGTGAAACAACAAAGTTGCAATCGTGTTAGGTTTCCAAAAACTTTAGCTAATTGAAACGAGACTACAGTAACAAAGAGGCTGCTGTAATTATGTCAATTGTTGGCAATGTTTTCAGCGGTCAAGTAGTAGGTAAAACGGCTAAAACACTATCGGAAAGGTTTAGAAAAATCCTGTAAAAACGGGAATTGACGAGCATCAATCGCAGTAATACATCTACATCTAAATACCCAACTGAACAGTCTGATACCTGCCAGCAAAATCAGTACGTTATTGCAAGGTATGTTTGTGGGTGCCGTAGCAGACAATTTCGGAGAGACAATAGACCAGAAAAATTTCCATGCACAAATTGTTGCGGACAACGAAGTGGTGCAAAAGAAAATGGCGGCCTATCAGCCCAATTCCGAAATCAGCAGCTTTTTGGACGAGAACGGCAATGATACAATGGAGCAGCAGATACAAGCGAACTACCGGCAAATCAAGCAAGACATTGTCGAACTGGTAGAGAACGAACTGATCCGTATAGAGAATGACCCGGCACTCAAACATCTTTTGGGGAATAACGAAACGGAACCGGGCAAAGCATAAAACAGTGTCATAACACTATGCTTCCCACGGCACATTGCGACAATCCCGGAAGCTACGCAGGCTTCACTTCCGTAGATTGCCGAAAAGAGCCGTTTTTCAGGAAAGGACAAAAGCATGGCAGGCACCGGACAAGTCCGACCGGCCTGCCATGCTCCTGTCTATCCGATATATTCAAAAGAAAAAATGTACAAAATTACGGCACTTAGAAATAAATGCCGTATATTTGTACACATAAGACAAGAATAGCATGGATGACAAATTGAAAAATCTGATAGAACAGAACGGGGGATATATTACCCGCAGGCAAATTATCGGCAACCGTTATCTGTATTACCGGTTATTGGAGTCGGTAAAATCCGGCGAGATTATCCGCCTGAAGCCGGGTGTGTATTGCATAGAGGAGGTAATGGCGCAGACGATGATAGACCTTGACAAGATAATCCCCGAAGGGGTGTTGTGCCTTTATTCCGCATGGGCGCACTATGGGCTTACCACACAAATCCCGCAAGGTTTCTATGTGGCCATACCGAGAAAACGGAAAGTCACCTTGCCGGACTATCCACCCATCATCCTCAATTATTGGGACCATTCCATCTATGCTACCGGAATTAAGCGTGAACGGATAGACGGAATCGAGGTATCCGTTTATGATATGGAAAAATCAGTCTGTGATGCGCTTCGTTACCGCAATAAAATCGGCATTGATGTCAGTTCCGAGATTTTGAGGAACTACTTGTCACGTAAAGAACGTAATATCACCCGGCTGACAAGCTATGCCAAGTCCATGCGGATAGCCGGGGTACTTAACAACTATCTGGAAATTCAACTATGACAAAAGAAAACAAAGACTACGGCAAATCCGTAAAGGCAAAACTCCTGAACCTGTCAAAGGCGGAAGGGCTGCCTTACCAGCCGTTGCTGATACGTTATGTGCAGGAACGCCTTTTATACCGGTTGGCACAGAGCAGGTACAAGCACCGTTTTTACCTGAAAGGCGGCGCATTGCTCTATGCCCATGAACAGTTCAAGGCACGTCCGACACTGGATATAGATTTTCTGGGAAACAGCATTGCCAATGACAAGAAGATAATAGAAGAGGCTTTCTCCGAAATATGCGGTATATCCTGCGAAAAGGACGGAATCCTTTTCGATACGGGCACCATCGAAACGGAAGAGATAAACGAGAACCGGGTCTATAAAGGCATCCGGCTGCACGTGACAGCCCGGTTGGATACGGCCCGTCAGAAAATAGCGATGGACATCGGTTTCGGGGATGTCATTACTCCCGATCCGCAGGAACTGGAATATCCCTTATTATTGGACGACCTGCCTCCCGTCAATATAATGGCCTATTCGCTTGAAACAGTAATAGCGGAAAAATTCCAGGCTATGATTGAACTGTCGGAAAACAACAGTCGTATGAAAGATTTTTATGACCTATATACCCTATTATACGATAAGACGATAAATGATGTACTGTTGGAGAAAGCCATCCATGCCACATTGAAGAACAGGGGAACCGTATATGAGGAGAATCATCCCCTGTTCAGTGACGATTTTTCTACGAATCCCCGCTTTCAAATGTTATGGAAAGGGTTCATGAAGAAAATAGGAAAGACGGAACCGGATTTTGAAACGGTCATCCGCCTGATAAAAGAAAAGCTGTTTCCCTTTTGGGAAAAATATGAGGGACAATAAGAGTATTACAAGCAGTATGGCAACAAACAAATCACAGCTTGAAAAATGGCTGACAGCCCAAAAGAGGCATCACTTGTCAGACAGGCAGGTACAAATGGCACGCGAACTCGGACTCAATCCCGATAAGCTGGGAAAGATAGACAATCATAAGCAGGAACCGTGGAAAACGCCACTGCCGCAATTTATTGAAGAAATTTATTTCAAACGCTTTAAAAAGGATGCTCCCGAAGTCGTGAAGCCATTGAAGCAAATCCTGAAAGAACTGGAAATAAACAGAGAGAAGAAGAAAAAAGAAAAGGAGAGAAAGCGGAAGGAGGATACAATAAGCCTCATAGATAGTGAAAAGCGGAACCTTCCGTTTGATATACAATGAAATCGAGATAGAAAGAGAGTTTCCGGAAAAGGGGAACTCTCTTCTTACTTTTAAACGCATACGCCATTTCCCGCCAGATACCGCCAATCATTCCTGACCTTCACCGATTCGTAACAACCTGTTTTTAAATGCCATACATTCGCATCGACGGGCTAAAATTTACCCGGTATTGATTAATTATTGTATCACTTAAATTATTGATTTTATGGCTAAGAAAAAGCAAGAACAACAAGAACAGAGTCAGGACGAGCATGTAATGGCCATCCTTGACAAGCGAACGAACAAAACCGCAGTCGTTTCCAAAATGAACGAGCAGGACGGCAGTCTCGAAATCGTGCCACCCGACAAGAAGAACAGCAGCAGTTTCCTCAAACTGGATCGTACCTCACCGCTGGAACTATTCTTCACCAATTTCAAGAACCAGTACGAAAATCCCACGAGTTTCAGTTTCTTCCTCGTACCTCTTGTCCTTTTGGAAAAGACACTGAATGCCGTAGTCCAAATCCGAAAAGGGGAAGACCCCGGAGTGGAAGGTAAAAAACTGGTGGAGAACAGCGAACTCAACGATGAAGGACGTATCGCCAAACTTGCCCGTAGGTATAAGTTTGACGAACACCAGCTTCCCTGGAAAGAACTTGCCGCATTGGGAGTTGACAAGCAACTCTTGTTTGATAACCACTGCATGGGTGAGATGCTGAAAGGAAGGATTACCTCTATGGCTTTCCCCATCAGTAAGGAAGTGAACGGTGAAAAGAAGGATATGGGGGAAGCCTGTTTCCTCTGTGTCAAAGGGGAGGACGGCAAGGTGCAACTGAAAACTTTAAGCAGGCTTGACAAACCACAGTATGACCTGCCTGCCTATAAAGGAGTATTCACGGACGAGGAAAAGCAGTCGCTTAAAGACACCGGAAATTTGGGAGCAATCAAGGAGATGAAGGATACCCATACGGGAACCGTCTGTAACTGTTATGTATCTTTCCATGAACCGAGCAACCGTATCATTACCATGCCCGTGGATGCCATCAAGATACCCGATTATATCTACGGGAAAAGGCTGGATGACAAACAGAAGCAAATCCTTGCGTCAGGAGGCCAGCTTCCCATCAACGACATACAGCGCAAAACGATACGCTGCTTTCCGGGGTTGCTTTCATCGATCCGAGAATAATGGACGTCGCATTCAAGCAGTCCGGTGAACAACTGAAGGTCAACGACACTATCATGGGTGCCAAAATCACGCCTGAGCAAAAGAAGATGCTCCAGAACCATGAAATGGTGTTCGTTGAGAATATGCGCTACAAAGGCAGGGTATTTTCCGATGATGTACGTTTCAGCAACAAGAGCAACCAACTGCTGATAGGACGTAACGCCCGTGAATACAAACCCACTATTGATAGTAAGAAAAATGACAAGAAAAAGGAGGTAAAACAGCAGGCACCCCGCCATGTGGCGTCTGTAAAGGCCCAGTCAAAAAAGAGCCTTTCGGTCATGTAACAGATAGATTATTCATGTTTTTGGCAGATATATACCCGGTTCTCTTTTATGGCAGCCGGGTATATGTTTAATATCCGATTAACATTTTAAAGCGAAAACAAATGATTATACAAGATAAAAATACCGCAACCGGAGAATTGTCCTATTTTGAGATGACTCTCTTTCTTTATTTAAAGGAAAGCCATCCGCATATTGCCGGTGACAAAGCACTTGTCCGGGCACGGGCTGACGAGGCGGCAGGCAGCTACGAACGTGCCATACGTGACGGCTTATCCGTTACGCAGGCTTTGCAACTGGCCGAGGCCGTTCTCTATCAGGACTTGCGCTTTTCCAAATTCGATACGGTTTTCGAGGTCGTGTCGGAGTGGTTTCCCGAAGTGCGGCCCGAAAAACGGGCGGATTTCTGCCTGAAAGTATTGCCGCCCGCAGAAACAGTATTCAGCAAATATCCCATAGATGACCGGTTTGAATCATCCCCGTCCTATCATACACTTACCGTTGAACTTACAGGTTTCATACAATTTTATATAGAACAATATGGCATATAACAAACGACAACATTTAGCGGACAACATAGCCGCACTTGAATGGATATTCATGCGTCCAGAGTTGTGTCTCACGGAAGAGGGACGCAAGGTTTTGAACGGTTATTCGGGTTTCGGAGGATTGAAGTGCATCCTGAATCCGGCGGAGAAAGACACGGACATTGAAAAATGAACGACAGACAGGGAACTGTTTCCCCAAGTCCGACTGCTGCATGAACTGTTGCGTGAGTATTCCAAAGACGGGAAAGAATACAAGGCATACGTCCAAAGCCTCAAAAACTCCGCTCTCACAGCCTTTTACACACCGGAACCGGTGGTAACGGCCATGCAGGAATCCTTGCAGCTACCGGGAATCCGTCCGGACGTTTTCTTGACCCTTCTGCCGGAACGGGCATGTTTATCAACGGCTTAAAGGATGTACCCGAAGTCCATTGTTTCGAGAAAGACAAGCTCACGGGAAAAATCCTCTCATCCCTCTATCCGGAAAGCAGAGTGACCATAGACGGTTTCCAGTCCATACACTCCTATTATAATAACTACTTCGATATGGTTTCATCCAATATCCCGTTTGGAAATACCAGAGTTTATGACCGGGATTTTGACCGGAGCGAAGACGTCGTGCGTAAATCCTCACTTGCCGCCGTACACAACTATTTCTTTCTCAAAGGTATGGACACGTTACACGAAGGCGGGATATTGGCCTATATCACGACTTCGGGCGTCATGGACTCGCCACAGAACCGTCCCGTCAGGGAATGGCTGGTGAACCATGCCAATCTTGTTTCAGCCATACGTCTGCCGGATAACCTGTTTGTTGATGCGGGTACGGAAGTGAGCAGTGACTTGATCGTATTGCAGAAGAATACCCGAAAATCGGAACTTACCGAAAAGGAACGGAACTTTATTGAAACCCGTCTTATATCGGGCAGCATCAATATCAACAACAGCTATACCGATTTAGACCATATCGTCCATACTTCCGTATCTATGGGTAAAAACATGTACGGACAACCGGCCATGAATTTTATTCATGAAGGAGGCATCGGCGCCATTTCCGAACATCTCAGGCAGTTATTGGCACAAGATGTGGAGAACCATCTTGACCGGAAACTTTATGATGACAATCTGTTCCGCTCAAATGGTTCCACCCTTCTCAAAACAGAGTTTGAGACACTATTGGAAACAGCAGGAGAGACAGAACGGCAGGAGGTACAGGAAGAAAGCCCCGCACAGCCCTATGAACCCATGCTCAACCTGTTTGCCGCCTATGCGGATGAAGAGCAAGCGGAGGTGCAAGTGGTAGAAAGCAGACCTTCACCAAGCCGGGCACCGTCGGCATCCCGCAAAAAGAAAGGGGATGAACCGGAAATGTTCAATCTGTTCTCCCAAGAGAACATGTACGATGAAGCCGCCACGCAGGAAGACATGACCGGGGAACGGGCGGCAGCGGAAGCAAAATGGCAGGAGCGCAGACAAAATTCGAGGAAGAGCGGAAGAAAGAAATGGAACCACGACCGTTTACTGGAGAGATACGTCCCGAATACAAAAACGGTTCCATCGTGAAATCGGGTGAGCAATACGGATATTTAAGGGGGGTGGGTACTCCCGAAGTACAATTCCATCCGCTTAAACTGACAGTCACCCAACAATACCGGGCCGCCTACTATATCCCGCTCCGTGAAGCCTACCACAATCTCTACAATAAGGAAGCCGAAACGGAAACGGAACAGCCGGAACTACGGGAAGAACTGGTCAAGCGGTATGACAGTTTTTACCGCATGTTCAGGGAATTGAACGGAAAGGACAATGCCAAGTTCCTGTTGATGGATGCCGGAGGACGGGAAATACTTTCATTGGAACGTTCCGTTAACGGCAAGATACAGAAAGCGGATATATTTTCTGTTCCCGTATCGTTCAACGCCAATGAGGTAACACATGTGGATACACCGCAGGAAGCGCTTGCGGCATCCCTGAACAAGTTCGGGGAGGTCAATCTGGAATATATGGAAAATCTCAGTGAAACGGGCAGGCAGGAACTGCTCACACAACTGGACAACCGTATCTTCTACAATCCCATGATGAAGAACTATGAAATCAAAGACCGTTTCATAGCGGGCAATGTGGTGGCCAAAGTTGAATGGATAGAGAACTACCTGAAAGACTATCCCGATGACGACGCAAGCAAGAAATCATTGGAAGCCTTGCAGAAAGCCATACCGGAACCGATCAGCTTCGAGTTACTTGACTTCAACCTGGGGGAACGCTGGATACCCATGTCCGTATATGAAGAGTTTGCCGGATACCTCTTTGAGACAAAGGCCCGTATCCATTATACGGAATCCATTGACGAGTTCAGTGTGAGTTTTGAAGAAACGAACGCAAACATCACTGATAAATATGAAAGGAGAGAAAAGAAGCTACTACGGAAACGACCTGCTGAAGCATGCGCTGCACAACACGGTGCCCGACATAACCAAGACCGTGCAGGATGAAGAAGGCAATGATATAAAGGTACGTGATGCCGAGGCCATCCAGCTTGCCGATGCCAAAATCAATGAAATACGGTCGGCTTTCACAGGCTGGCTGAACGAGCAGCTACCCGAATTTAAACAGCACCTTGCGGATATGTACAACCGTAAGTTCAACTGCTATGTACGTCCCGATTATGACGGTTCCCTGCAAAGTTTCCCGTTCCTTGACCTGAAAGGACTGGACATACCGGACTTGTACGACAGCCAGAAAAATGCCGTATGGATGCTGAAGATGAACGGGGGTGGCATAATCGACCACGAGGTGGGTACGGGCAAGACCCTCATCATGTGCATAGCCGCCTTTGAGATGAAACGTCTCGGACTGGCGAACAAGCCGATGATTATCGGACTCAAAAGCAATGTGCATGACATAGCCGACACGTTCAAGAGAGCCTATCCGAACGCCAGAGTGCTGTATCCGGGCAAGGAGGACTTTACACCGGAGAAACGTGTCGGAATATTCCATGACATCAAGAACAATAACTGGGACTGTATCATCCTGACACACGACCAGTTCGGAAAAATACCCCAGTCTCCCGAAATACAGCAGGAAATATATACGCAGGAAATAGACAGCATCGAAGAGAATCTCGCCGTATTCGAGCAGCAGGGCAATGAAGTGAGCGGCTGGATAAAGAAGGGGCTGGAAAGAAGAAAGGAGAACCTTGAGGCCAAACTTGAAAAGCTGGAACAGGATATAAAAGACCGGACGGATGACGTGACCGATTTCAGGCAAATGGGCATCGACCACCTCTTCGTTGACGAATCGCACAATTTCAAGAACCTGATGTTCAATACACGCCATGCAAGAGTTTCCGGTCTGGGCAACCCCGAAGGAAGCATGAAGGCCATGAACATGCTTTTCGCCATCCGTACCATACAGGAGCGCACAGGCAGGGATTTGGGGCCACTTTCCTGTCCGGTACGACCATTTCCAACAGCCTGACGGAACTCTATCTCCTTTTCAAATATCTCCGTCCGAAGGAAATGGAGCGGCAGGGGATTACCTGTTTTGACGGTTGGGCAGCCGTCTATGCGAAGAAAAGCACGGACTTTGAATTTTCCGTGACCAACCAGGTCGTGCAGAAAGAGCGTTTCCGCTATTTTATCAAAGTGCCGGAACTCGCCAATTTTTATGCGGAGATAACCGATTACAAAACGGCCGAGGACGTAGGGGTTGACAGGCCGGAACTTAACGAGCAACTCTATCACATACCGCCCACTCCCCAGCAGGAGATTTTCATTCAGAAACTGATAAAGTTCGCTGAAACCGGGGATGCAGCCTACATAGACAGGGAACCTTTGTCCAAGGCGGAAGAAAAGGCACAGATGCTGATCGCCACCAACTACTCGAACAAGATGTCGCTTGACATGCGGCTGATAGACCCTGAATACGGCGATAATCCGGGAAACAAGGCATCCCATTGCGCGGCCAAGATTGCGGAATATTACTATAAATATCTCGACCAGAAAGGCACACAGTTCATTTTTTCAGACTTGAGTACCTATAAACCCGATCAGTGGAACATCTACAGTGAGATAAGGCGCAAACTCGTGGAAGACCATAATATCCCGGAAAAGCAGATAAAGTTCATTCAGGAAGCAAATAGCGACAACGCACGCAAGGAACTGTTCAGCGATATGAACTCCGGGCGCATCCGTTTCCTGTTCGGCTCCACCCAGAAATTGGGAACGGGAGTCAATGCGCAGCAACGCGCCGTGGCCATCCATCATTTAGACATACCCTGAAGGCCGTCCGATCTGGAACAGCGTAACGGACGGGCGGTAAGAAAGGGCAATGTCATTGTCAAGCAATATGCAGACAATAAAGTGGACTGTTACATCTATGCGGTAGAAAAGTCTCTGGACAGTTACAAGTTCAATCTGCTGCAAAACAAGCAGGTGTTCATCAACCAGCTTAAAAGCCGCAATCTGGCCGCCCGTACCATTGACGAAGGGGCGATAGACGAAAACGGCGGAGGCAATTTCAGTGAATACGTGGCTATTCTTTCAGGCAACGACGATTTGTTGGAAAAGGCAAAACTGGACAAGAAACTGGCAGTCCTTGAAAGCGAAAGGCAGGCGTATCACCGTAATAAAGGAAACGCGAAAGGAAAGCTGAATGAAAAGACCGCCGGAATAGAGAAGAACAACATTTTCATCGGACGCTTTACCAGAGATTGGGAATACCTCAATAAAGTGGCTCCGGTAGATGCGGAAACCGGGCTTCGTCCCAATCCCCTGAAACTGGACGGTGTGGACTCGGACAATATCGAGATACTCGGCAACCGGCTTGCCGCAATCAATCAGAAGGCCCGGACGGAGGACGATTACATGAAAATCGGCACCCTGTTCGATTTTCGTATCCTTGTCCGTACCGAAAAGACTTGTGACGGAGACACGCAAGCCTTGCATAACAAGTTCATGGTCGAGGGACTGGACGGTATCAAATATACCTATCATAACGGTTACATAGCCAAAGACCCCAAACTGGCCGTAATGTATTTCATCAATGCGCTGGAACGTATTCCCGGCATGATTGAGAAACGGGAAAAGGAAAATGCGGAGTTGTCGAAAGATATTCCGGTCTTGCGGGAAATAGTGGCGGCCTCATGGCCCAAAGAGGGAGAAATCAAACAGTTGGGTGAAGAGCTTGCCACATTGAACCGGAAGATACAGCTTACCCTTAAACCGGTAGGACGGCATGAAAATGTAGAAGGCAAAGAACCTGAAGAACAAAGGCTTGTCAGTGGCAGTGACGTGATTCCGGATTTACCACGGCAGGCAAAACATGTACCGTCTATGGAAATCGCAAATCCGACAAGGGAACTGAAAAAAATATCCTAATGTTTCCTGCGGCACATTGCTGTAACCTGCGGAAGCTACGCAGGCTCCACTTCCGCAGGTTACAGCAAAGAGCCGCTTTTCAGGAAAGGACAAAGGCACGGCCGACACCCGGATAAATCCGACCTTGCCGGCCGTGCCCTTGTCTGTCAGCCGTAAATTACATCATTCCTCTTCCTCGAAGGAAAGGCTTTCCACCTGCTTGTTGATTACCTTCCAGTCAATCGAGTCTTTCAGGTTGATAATATCCACAATCGAATAATGCTTTGTCCCGTTCTCTTCTTCTGCAAAACGTAGCCGTCCGCTCAAACGCTGTTTCTCAATCTCTGTCGGATCGAGATTTATCAGTTCGCAGACTTCATCGGGCAGCATGGAAAGCGCCACGTCATTTTCCTGACAGATATGTTGCAGGACGGCCAACATGTTCAACGACTTCTTATAACTTCTCACGAGTGCAGCAAATGAGCTGCTTTCAATTTTAATCATCTTCTTCATAACGCTTATTTTTTAGAGTGTTCTTCTTTTTCCAGCAACATGGCACGGAGTACATCCGAACGGCGGTAATATATCTTCCCCTTGTCTCTGTGAAAGGGAAGTGTCCCGTCATTGCGTCGTCTTAAAAGTGTCCTGTCCGACATTTTGGTGAGCAGGCGCACACCTTTTGAATCCAGTATCTCGCTGTCCGGCAAATTATGTACGGCAGGAGCCAATAACTTTTCAATGTTGGTAACTTTTGCGAGTATGGCACTAAGCATGTGGGTTGTCTGTCCACCCGGTGCAGTTCTTCTATTATTCATAATGACCTTATTTTTATTGTTTATGGTGCAATATTACGGAGATATTATAAGGCCATTGGTTACTCAACCGTTGAGCAACCGCCAAAAAAAGACAGAAAACGCCAATTTGGGACAAGAAAATAGCCGGGAGGCACTGTCCCCGGCTATTCTATAACAAGTAGGCATCAATAAGTTATGCCTTAAATCATTAATATGTTAATAATCAGATTTATACAAAAATAAATGGCAGTATATTTTGCTATATTCTAAATATTGCCTACATTTGTATATGAGTTATTTGAAACTATGCAAAGCAGTGTAACCCGAAGCAAGACTTCCATCACCAAATCGTTACCTGCATCTTTTAAACTCTCTATATTTACTTTATCTTCAGAGAGTTACAATAAAATACATTGTTTTTTTACAAGAAACACTTCGTTTCAATACATGAAACAAAAAGTTCTATTCGATGATAGCAGCAAAACCACCGTTCCTTACCATTTTTACGATAAATGAATCTCCCGCTTTCACTTGAGATGACTTGCAACGGTAGTCCATAGCCTGCCGTCCCGCATTGATTCCATCCTCAAAAGATGTCATTTGATAAGAACGGTTCTTTTTCAAAAAATCAAGCTTCACAGTGAACTCACGTTGGTTCTCGCCATTATTGGTTATTCCCCTATGTACCATTTATCACCTTTTCGTTTGGCAACAATTACATATTCGCCCGCTTTGGCTTCCAATGCTACCGTTTCATCCCATGTGATGGGAACCTGCGTGATGAAGCGGGTGCAATCTTCATTCCGGTAATAAAGAGTCGGATTATCCGCCAGCATCTGCAAGCCGCTTTCAAAGACTACAAAGAGTGCCAATTGATAAGCCCGGGTTCCGATGCTTGCGGCATTGGGACGTTCCGCACTGTACACATCGGGTTGCATGCTAATCATTGCTCCGGGTGTATAATCCATCGGCCCGACTGCATTGCGCATGAAGGGCAAGTACAGGCTATTATCGGGACGGCAGCCACCCATTTGCTCCATTCCCCGCACTCCTTCATAAGAGAGCACGTTCGGATATTTATACTCCAGTCCCGCCGGTTTAAAAGAGCCGTGGAAATCTACGAACAATTTGTTTTTGGCGGCTTCACGGGCTACACGCTCATAATAGTTCACCATCCACTGGTCGCTTCTATCCATAAAATCAATCTTGAGCCCTTTCACACCCCACTCATTGAAAGTCTTGAACAGGTCGAAATTGTTTTCTACAGTCAGCCATGTAAGCCAAAGTACGATTCCTACATTCTTTTCTTTGCCGTAACGGATTAACTCGTGCAGGTTTACTTCCGGATTCGGCGTGTAAGGGTCACGAGTGCTTTTAGCCCATCCTTCGTCCATGATGATATACGGAATACCAAACTTGGAAGCAAAGTCTATGTAATACTTGTAAGTCGCCAGATTGTATCCGGAGACAAAATTCACGTCCGACCCGTAAGGTGCAGCATCGTTCCACCATTCCCAACTCACTTGTCCCGGTTTTATCCATGAGATATCTTGAAGCTGGTTCTTCTCAGCCAGTTTGTAAGTCATCGTATTCTCGATTAACTGACGGTCGTTTTTAGTAATCACGAAGTAACGCCACGGATAATTCCTTGTCCCTTTCGTTTTAGCGATATAATCGGCTTCCTGAGTAATCTTGACACTGCGGTCACCACTCCCAGTAAAGGCAAGCGGCGCTTTAGGGAAAGTGGAAAGCATTCCATTCGTACCTGTTCCCTTGAGGAACATACACGGATAATCCGTCAAGTCCGATTCGCTGATTAGGATTTTATAGTCTTTCCGGGTATCAATCAGAGCGGGCAGAACTGCCATCCTATCTTCCGGCTTCCATGCATTGCTCTGAACATGCGTATAAGATTCTTCATAAGCAGTTTTGAAACCGCCCGGCTGTTGCAGATGAAGCAAGTAATCCGCCGGGAAGTTGATGGCGAGTTCTTCCCCATCACTTCAACATCACCTTTCAGTGAAGTGACAAATCGATAGGCAACTCCATCGTCAAACGCACGAAACTCTACGGAATAATCTTTGAAGGTTAATGCCAACTGATTATAACTGTTATCAATTCCGGCATATTTCAACGGCACAACAGGAGTCAACCGTTCATTTACACTGGTACGCTTCTGGCGACGCAACTTGGGATTCTGCCCCAACACCTGATTCTTCAAAGTCAGTTGAAGGGAGTTGTCTTTCAACAATACTTCTCCGTTATAGTCTATGCTATAATAGATTTTATCTGAAAACTTGAACGACACTTTTAGTTCTCCATTCGGAGAAACCAGTTCCAACTTCTTCTGGGCATGAAGTGACAATACCAGACACAGAAATACTGATAGCAAAAAATACTTTCTCATTGTCTTTATTTTATGTTATACATGATTAGATTGATATTTCATTGTTTTTCCCGGAAGAGAAAGTGAAGGCGGTACAGCCTCATCCGATACGGCACGCTTATAGTTCGGTCGGTTGCTCATCACAAAACGTAACTTCACGCCATCACGGACATCTTCGTATCTCAGATAGGACTTGCCGTACTTTTTGCCATTGACGTACAAATCCTTTACGTAGACATTCTCCGGCGAGCAGTTATCGGCTGTCATTTCAATCAGTTTGCCGTTGCTCATCCGAACGGAGATTGCTTCCACACAAGGAGAGCCGATATTATAGATATTGCTTGACGGGGCAACCGGATAAAAGCCGATGCAGTTGAACATATACCATGCCGACATCTGTCCGCAATCATCATTGCCGCTCAGTGCGTCCGGCGTATCACCATAGAAACATTCGGCGATGGTACGAACCCATTTCTGACATTTCCACGGCTCCTTGAGGTAGTTGTACAGGTAAGCTACGTGATGGCAAGGCTCATTCCCGTGCCAATAGGCACCGATACGTCCCTGTATGTCATGTGCTCCCGGAATGTCATCCGGCAATTCTACCGTAAATAGTTCATCCAGGCAGGTACGGAACCAGTCTTTGCCTGCTTCGTTCATATACCCTTGTACATCTTGCGGTACGGTCCAGGTATATTGCACGGTAAAACCTTCCGTTATGTCTCCCCATCCATGCACGGAACCGGGACCCTGATAAGCCACCGGAGTGAATGGTGTGCGCCAGTTTCCCTTGCTGTCCCTGCCGCGCATATACTTTGTTTCCGTGTCAATCAACGTCTGGTAAGAGAGGGCGCGGTTCAGGAAATAACGGTAATCGTCTTCTTTTCCCAAAACACGGGCAGCCTGTGCGATGCAATAATCATCGTAAGCATACTCCAGTGTCTTCGACACTGATTCCGCTTCTTTGTCGAAAGGGATATATCCTATAGCGCGATATTCCGGCAAGCAGTCGTAGTTCGGATTCATCGCTGTTGTTTTCATCGCTTCATACGCACGCTCGTAGTCAAAGCCTTTCACGCCTTTCACTATCATATCCGCCAACACGGAAACGGCATGGTAACCAATCATGCACCAGGTTTCATTTCCGTAAAACGACCAGACAGGGAGCATTCTTTCCACACTCTTGTCATAATGCGCCAGCATTGAGTTGGCAATATTCACGTTTACTTCCTGCTGAACGAGATTAAACCAGGGATGCAAGGCACGGTATGTATCCCAAAGGGAGAATACGGTATAATTAGTAAATCCTTCCGCCTTTTCTATATTCTTGTCCAATCAGCGGAACTGTCCGTCGGCATCCTGAAAGATGAACGGGTGCAAGGCGGCATGATAGGCAGATGTATAAAATGTTCCCATTGTCTTGCGGTCGGTGGTCAACACATACTTTCCAAGTTCCTTTTCCCAGAGATTCTCCCCTTGCGCTTTCAACCCGTCAAAGTCAAACCGGAAAGCTCGCTCATATTATTCGTCGCACCGTTTGTGCTGACTGCCGAGATAGCTGTTTTCACAATCACGTCCTCTCCTGCCTTAGTATTAAAGGAGATACAAGCCATCAGATTCTTCCCCCAAGCCTCATAGCAGCTACGAAACCGGGAAGTATCGTAAACCACCGGTTTCCCGTCCTGCATAAAGCGCAATCCTGTCAGTTTCCGAGAGAAAGTAGCAGTGAAATAAACATGGCGTTCGGGTCCCCATCCTTTCACCAGTTTATATCCGGTGATGGTAGAATCGTTTTCCATACGCAGATTCGACCACTCGCAGGATTGCCACAAAGTATGATTCATGTCAATCATAATAAATGCTTTCTCCGACTCAGGATAAGTAAAACGGAACATGCCACTGCGCACTCCCGAAGTCATTTCTGCTTTCACTCCATAATCAGCCAGTTCTACTGCATAATAATTGGGAGAAGCCCATTCCTTTTCATGCGAATAACGCGAACGGTATCCCTTATCAGGTTCTTCATGCGTACCCGGTTCAAGTTTCATTTCTCCCGTTCCCGGAATAAACAGGAAATCGCCCAAATCCGGTATGCCGGTACCGCTTAGATGCGTCAGACTGAATCCCAACAATGTAGGATGCTTGTATTTATAGCCCGAAGCGGCATCATAGTATTTGCTGTCCGTGTCCGGGCTCATCTGAATTCCCCAAAAGGAATCTGCGCACCGGGATATACATTGCCGTAACCGTCCGTCCCTACAAATGGATTCACATAGTCAATCAGCCGTCCGGCTTGAGCCATGCCCGGCAAAATCACGCTTACCAGACACGACCAAACCAAAAACAATCTTCTTTTACCCATTACATTACCATATCTATCCATATTATTATGCTTGTATGTCTCCCACGGCAACCTGGTATTCATGCCATAGTTCGTCAATGCTATATTCCGCCCCCAAGATATGTTTTATAGCTCCGTCGAACGACCAGGGAATCACTTCCAAGGCACTCCGATTGAATTTGCGCAGAAACTCCGGGTCTTTATTGTCACGCAGCCAGACAAAGAAATAGCCTGCCGTACGATACCCGTCCATATAGTTTCCACCTTTCGGACGGGCATTCGGACCGTCAAAACCACCGTTTGCCACACGTACGGCATCCGCCATACCTTCGATAAATGCCCAGAACACGCGGTTGGTTCCGTAAGAGCCGACTCCCTGCGGTTCCAGTTGATAGGCGTGTGTCAATTCATGCAGCAATACCCCGCGCGTCTCAAAAAACAACTTTGCCGTATCATTTTCCGCAAACGATTTCTCAATGTGGCGAGTACTGTAAAAGATGGTAACCTCACCGTCACCACCGCCTTTGGCGGAAATTCCTTCAATATCTTCCAACGTATAGTGGATTTTATCAACCGGGACGATACTGTCTTCCGGTGATTTATAAAGTGTAGCCAGTACCGTACGCGCCTGTTCCTTTATATAGGATTCCGCATCGGGAATAATCCGGTGATAGATGTCCGCCCCTTTCGTTTCGGACGCTTTATCTTCGAATATGACGGTTCCTATATTATACTGACTCCACGCATCATCTGCAACTTCATTCTGATTCTTCAAGATTGAAGAGCAGGCTCCCATGCCTACCGACAGGCAGGCAACATAAATCAAATGTCTCTTTTTCATATTTTTCTTCTGATTATTTAGTGATTCCATCTGTCAACGAATAAGGTTTGTCTTTTGCCGCCACCCCCCGGTGTTTGTTCGGTGATGCCGCCATCTTAAATTCCAGCACGCCACCTTTGAGTATATCTTCGTGTGTGATATAAATCTTATCATACAGCTTCCCGTTCAGTTTCAGCGACTGTACATAACGCTTTTTATCACTTACGTCCGGTGCTTTGATTTCCAAAGTCTTCCCATTGGAAAGTTTCAACTTCAAATAAGGCAGATACGGTGCTCCCAACACATACTGGTCTGTTCCCGGACAAACCGGATAGAAACCCATCACAGAGAAAAGATACCATGCCGACATCTGTCCGCAATCATCATTGCCGCCCAGTCCGTTGATGTCATTCCGGTACATCTTATTCAGAATTTCACGCAGCCAGTACTGGGTTTTCCACGGTTGGGAAGTCCAGGCGTAAAGATAGGGAATGTGATGGCTCGGCTCGTTGCCATGCACGTATCCGCCAACCAGACATTCTTCCGTTATATCTTCGTTGTGTTCATAATATTTTTCCGGCAGATGCATGGAAAACAATTCATCCAATTTTCCGACAAATGCTTTCTCCCCTCCCATCAAGTCCATCATGCCGAAGACATCATGCGGCACGTGGAAAGAGAAGTTCCAGGAGTTTCCCTCAATAAAACCTTCACCATACGTCTCCAACACATCAAACTCTTTCTTGAACGAACCGTCGCTATAACGGGGACGGGCGAAACCGATTGCCGTGTCATAGATGTTCCGGTAATTCAAGGCACGTTTCCGGTATGTTTCCGCAATCTCCTTCTTACCGGATTTCAAGGCTGTCTGATAGATAGTCCAGTCGTCATACGCATATTCCAGTGTGGATGAAGCGGCGGTTCCGCTCTTATCTAACGGAATGTAGCCCAGTTTCATATAATCCGCTAAACCTTCATAATAAGGTACGGTAGAAGTACTGACCATTGCATCCAAAGCTTCTTGCGTATTGGGAAAGACGCCTTTGGTTATCGCGTCCGCCAACACAGAAACGGCATGATAGCCGCTCATGCACCAGTTCTCATTTCCCATCAGGCTCCAAACAGGCAACATTCCGTGCACGCTCTGTTGCTCATGTTTTATCATTGATTCCACCATATCCGCATTACGTTCCGGTTTCACCAAGTTCAGGAATGGGTGTTCAGCCCGATAAGTATCCCAAAGTGAGAATATCGTATAATTAGTGAATCCCTTTGCTTGATGGATATTATGGTCTAAACCACGGTATTGTCCGTCTACGTCCATATATACCGACGGATTAATCATAGTATGATAAAGCGAGGTATAAAACATGGCTTTCTGGTCAGCAGTTCCTTCTATCTCAAAATGGTCAAGTTCATTGTTCCAGTCTGTCCGGGCAGCTTCTGCCAGTTGTTCAAAGCTCTTGCCGGATGCTTCGGCACGAAGATTACGGATGGCTCCTTCGGTGCTGACTGCTGAAAGAGCTACTTTCACTATCAGTTCCGGTTCGTCAGCCGTGTCGAAATTGAAGTAAGCCACAATCTTGCGTCCGGTAATCTCCGGGAAATTCGTCTCCAGGTTGAAACGACGCCAGAAACCATTGTAGAGAACCTTTTCCTTGTCTTTATATCCATAGTCCTTAATAGGTTGCGACAGGGAAATAGCAAAGTATGTATAGTTTGTTCTCGCCCACCCGTTCGTGATGCGGTAGCCGGTCAATAACGTGTCATTCTCTACACGCAGGTTTGTCCAAAGCACCTTACCGTCATAATTGTAAATGCCATGTGCCAAATCCAAAATCAAATGGCCGTCTTTTCCTTTTGGGAAAGTGTATTTATGTATTCCTGTGCGCTGTGTGGCGGTCAGTTGCGCTTTAATCCCGTAATCATCCAGCATTACTTCATAATATCCGGGAGTAGCCTTCTCCGTAGCATGACTGAAACGGGAACGGTATCCTTCACCGGGATTTTCCGCCCTGCCGGGATTTAGTCTTAGTTCGCCTACGACGGGCATCAGTAAGATGTCGCCCAAGTCCGAGTGCCCTGTTCCGCTGAGATGGGTGTGGCTAAAGCCGACAATGGTCTTATCACGATATTGGTATCCGGCGCAATACTCATAAGTTTTTTTTTGATAAGCGCCATCTATATTATGTGGAATTGTGTCTGTGTCCGGACTTAATTGTACCCACCCAAAAGGTGTGCAAGCACCGGGAAAGGTATGTCCCATACCATTTGTGCCGATAATCGGATTCACATAATCGACCGGTTGTACTTGTGCAAAGAGAAAGGAAATTCCCATTAGCAGAGCTGCTCCGAGCGACAGTAGTTTCTTGTTGTTCATGGTTTACGAGTTAAGGGATTAATGACAGTATGCTGATAACCATAATCCGGCTTTCACTGCTTTGGCTTCCACCCATCGTAGAAAGAAGCAAAAGCCGGACTAATAAGCCCTGATTTATAATCTATTCTTTATGGTTTGTCATCTACCATAAACCAATTATCATTTGTCGGGCTCAAGAAATAAATATACGATATCATCCTATCCTCACCGTGTACCTTACCTTGTACCATATCCTGTATCATATAAAAACCATCTTCATCATAGAAAGCTGTAAAGAACTTAGCCAGATTTGCATTCGCCCTATTAATATCTTCCGAATCATGGCTTCCAAACGGCTGTGTCGGTTGCCCGCTGTTGAAATAAATACGGTCTGCGTCATCTCCAACCGTCCAGTTTGTGGGGTATAAAATATACCATATCAATTCTTCTTCCGGACCGGGACAAAGGACAAAATATCTTTCGGGACGATCATCCAGTTCGATATCCCCTACACCTTTCCATGCCAATTCTTGCCAAAGTTCCTCTTTTGCATCCCCATGGCTGTAGTAATTGGTTATCTTATGTTTCTTCCAAGAAGAGCCTGTATAATATTTTATGATGTCCTTATTCGGGTCAAGCGTCGACGTACAATCACTCGTCATGGCATGAGTGGTGAAATTATAGTATAGATGCTGCAACAATTTTCCATCAATCGTAACAGACTCACCCAGCGTAAAGGTTACCAGTTCATCATCAATTTCCCAATTCAATGCTATATCCTGATGTTCTAAGACTCTCTGATTCAAACTACTGAGGCGGATACTTCCACTACCATTTTCGTTTCTCGAAATCGCATAATGGACAACAAATCGTCCTTCATCGTTACGAAATACCCCAGTAGCATTCTTTGTTAGTTCTTCAAGTTGCTTTTTCAAGGTAAGAGCGTCCGCTTTATCATTCTCATTTGCTTTCAGTTCTGCTGTTGTGACCGAGACAAAGCTCACTTCCTGGGCACCGATACGTTCCGCCATGACAATCTCCTGTCCGGAAGTCTGCGTTATAGCAAATGTTTCTTCCGGATTACCGGGCAGATACTTCAACGCACCGCTCATGGTAAGAACAACCACCTTTTCACCATCAAAATCCAGATAATAATCACTCTCCACCTTATCTTCCAGAATACTCTTATCCGTATTGGTAACCACAGTACCGTTCTCGTCAAACTGTAAATAGCAGATGTGTCCCTGATAATTAATCTTCCAGCCTTCGGCAGCACACAACGCTTTCTTTACTTCCGAAGGTTTCAGTCTGTCAGGGCTCATATTTCCTTCGTTCTCCCATTCTTTCCAGACATCAGTCATGCCGCAACTATAAAGCGTCAGGCACAATGTCAGCAATATATAAGTAAGTTTTTTCATGATTAGAAACATTTTAATTAAGAATAATATTTAAAGGTATTATCTCCCCACATTCAGCACACTGCTGGCGATGCGCATCGGAGAAAGAGCATAAGAAGGTGGCGTATAAGGTTCAAGATTCCCTTTTATCGCATATCCTGCCGCAGCTCCCGCATCTATGATACGAAGATCAATGACAGGCGGAATCACCTTGTCGTTTTTAATTTCCAGCAGTCCGTCTTCTTTTCCGTCGCTGTATCCACCGGCAACCAACGGCAAAAGTCCCCACGGATTACGCATTATGAACAATGAATTATCATCCGCCGCAGGATAGAAGCTATAAGCATGAAGACTCACCGACTTGAAGTTACCTATCGGCAGGTCGCTCGTCGTAAATCCGCCAATCACAATTTTACGCTGTTGCAGAGATACCATTGCGGCACGTTTGAGTTCGTTGGCAGACAACTTATTAGGAGAGAAGGCGAAGCTGTTGCCACTTCCGGTGAGGATGGCAGAAACATATTCACTTGCGATTCCACCAATATCCGATGTTCCACCATAGATTTGCTTCCACTTAATCACTGCCTTTTCAACCACAGTAGCCCAGGTGACTTTATTGTTCTTCCCGGAAACCGCGCCAATGTTGCCGCCGTCATCCTTCACGAAATAGTTGCTCACTCCTATCTCTACCGTTTTTCCCTTCGGGTCAAACAAAGTAACCGTAAATGTATTATTTCCGTTTTCCTTCACCATCTTCTTGATGTATTTCGGGAAAAGATAAGCGATAGAAGCCATCACCGCGCAAGCGCAACAGTCACCTATAGAATGTTGGTTGACATCTGCAGGCTGCGGGTCGCCGAAAGGATAGAGTGAACCGACCTGGAAAGTAGCCCAGGAAAGTCCGCCGAAAGTATTCGGTTCTTTAGCGGGGTCTTTCAGCCACTCCAAATCAGCGGCAGATGCCGTGAGGCCACCCAGATGTATCGTTCCCATAGGAGTTTCCGGAGTGTAGGTGTTGCCTGTTGAGAATGCCATCAAGTCATCTATATTCCCGTCAAAGGTAGCTGCGGAAAGTACCCATTCGGCTATCTGAGTAGCACTTCCACCGTTGTTTTCGGTAATGGAAAGCTTGTAGTAGCGGTAAGAAACGGCATTATCAAGTTCAAAGGTCTTTGTTTCTTTTCTGTCAGAAAAGACCCGGTTAGTCTGTTTATCAACCGTCTTCCACGTTTTGTTATCGAGCGAACCGGATAAAGTCCATGATTTAGGGTCCATTTCCGGCTGGTCGTCAGCGGAAGTCAACGAATAAGTCAGTACCACTACATTGCTGTTTCCATTCCAGTTGATATCGAACTTATCATGATAAGTAACATATTTCGTATTCACATCATTATCCACCAGTTTTCCGATTTCAGAACCTGCCGGAGCATCAGAATACTGGGCAATAATCGTGCCGCTCGAAGGCATATTCGCGTTGCCGTTTCCCAACGTCCAGTAGGGAGAAGACTCCCCCCACCCGGTGTTTCGTCATCATCGCCCGAACAACTGCCCAATCCAACGGCAAGTGATACGACCAATCCTAAAAACACTTTCTTCAATATGCCTGACTCTAATTGTAATTTATTCATCATAGTCTCTTCTTGTTTGTTTATTGTTCAACTAACCATCCATAATTCTGCACCATTTTCGGATTACGACGCATATCTTTGTCCGGTATAGGGAACAGATAATGCTTTTTATCGAATACCCGCAGTTCGGTCGCCATTTTCTCGAAGAATTCAGGAAGGTCCTTCGTGTAGTTCAAGCCGTGAATTTCACCGCCCTCACCACCTCTGTGATAAGAAGGATAAATCCATCCGTCTCCATTGGTCATGTCCGCAACTTTCCAGCGACGTACATCAAAGAAATGTTTCCGTTCAAATGCCAACTCTACCAGACGTTCACGACGGATACGCTTATCCACATCGGTGCGATTCAACGGACAAGCTATTTGTCCGGCATTGCTGCCATATCCTTTCAGACCTACACGTTCGCGGACTTTGTTCACCAGTTCCAATGCCTTACCGTATTCACCACAGGCACTCAGTGTTTCAGCGTATCCCAGATACATGTCTGCCAGACGAAGCAGGATAGCTGTTTGCTTGCCGGACCATACTCCATTGATAGGCGCTCTCTTGCGGACACCATAACCTGTATATGGAATATTCATCCGTCAATTCGACTGGTTCAAAAGTAAGCGTCAAACAGGAATGACCGACATCCGAGTTCGTATAATGAATCGTCACATGAAGTTGTTCCAAAGCGGACTGAACGAAACAGAGCATCAACTGAATACCAAAAGCTTGATCAGTATCTTTCTTGTCAGGCACAGGGCAAGTGCCCCCGGTCAGTTGACTATGTAACCTCTCAAGTACACCATCAGCAGCAGACAACATCATGCACATTTTACCTTCTTCTTCCTTCGCATTCACCGTGATTCCGGTGGATAACAGTTTCTGCTGGCAAATAGACTGGTAGCAGTAATAAAGGATACAGCGCACAGCATTCTTATAAACTGGAAAAGTAAAGTTTTCCGGGATGGAAGATTGTATCAGAGAAACGTCTACCCCCTGTCCCTTCAATGCACGAAGCACCTCCATTGACAATTCTTGTATGCACATGCGGGCTGAAAGGACGAAAGTAGTAGGATAAAATTGGTTAAGTTTCTCTGAATGCAACGTCTCCGGACGAAAAAGAGCCGTCATAGCAGTTTCGCGTATCAGTTCCACTTGTTCCCGGTGCTGCTCATAAGAAGTATTTTCGGCACGCAACTGGTCACAAGCATGATAAATAAGAGTGAAACTGTTGAGTAAATCACGACTGTAACTAACACTCCCTTCCCCTTCCTTATTATTTTCCGCAGCAAGCAGTCTCTTCAATACCCGCTCGTGAAGGATATACTTGCGTAGCAAGTGAAGCAGATATCCTACAAAGAGCGCAAGCAGCAGAATATAGAATATATAAGCCCATACCGACTGATACCACGGTGGGAGAATATGTACGGGAATAGAGAAACATTTATATTCCGTATCGAATACGTCTTTCTTATAGCGAACCTTAAAGACATAATCACCCGCAGGTACTTCGGTATAAGAGGCTTCATTGATACTGCTGAATGAAGTCCATTGCTTGTCATACCCTTCCAGCATAAAAGAATATTCCACCTCTTCCCCGGTCAGGTAATCGGGAACGGCAAAAGAAAGAGAGAATGAAATCGGCGTACCGTTCAGTTGCAAGCTTTTCCCATTATCGGCATAATACTCTCCCAGGCTCACTTCCCGCCGTCCTATCCATAACCGACGCAACAGAATATCCGGATAATATTCCGGAGCAACCGCCACTTTACGGTCCAGATAGAGAAGCCCGTCAATTCCACCAAAGAAAAGACTGCCCGTATAGGGACATTGATAATAAGCGTCATCACTGAATTCTCCTACTTGTACGCCAGCTGTATAATAATAGTCGTGCGAAGCTCCATTTTTCGGATTGTATTTGATAAGTCCGCGATTGGTACCCAGCCATAAAAGACCATTACCGTCTTCCAGCACTCCATGTATCATGTCGTTGAGTAATCCTTGCTCCCGACCGATATATGCAGCTTCAATCTTCTTTCCATGAAAGGTGAGACATACCAATCCGGAAGTAGTCCCCACATACATTTTACCATCATGCGCACTATATAAACTCAGCACATCATCCACTGATTTATGAAGCATCTCTTTTAGAGAAATAACACGATACTCCTCTGTCCGCTTATCAAACCGCACAAGTCCTTTCTCTCTACTCCCCAACCACAAAATAGAATCGCCATCTGCTAACATGGGATAAAATGTCGTAATTTCCTGTTGCTCATGAAAGAAGCGGTAACGTTTCTGTTGCCTGACAGTTATGGAACCAGGCTTCCTGTCAAGTATTATCTTATAAAAACCGACTCCTGCCGTGGCAGCATATAGCACGCTGTCACTTTCTTCATAAATTCCATGTATTTCAGTGACAGGCTGCCCAGAAGAATATTCGACTTGACGCAAAGCATCATCCTCAAACGAATAATAGGACAATCCCGGATTCCCTGTTCCAATCCAAAAGCCGTCCATATAGCGACTCTGAACCAGTTTATATACATGAAATTCCCGATCCCATTTAATATAGGATGACACTTTCTGCTTTTTCTCAGGCGAATAAACCATAGCTTCCGAAACTTTATCCACTGTAGTATTACGAAAATCGGGCAAATATAGCAATCCGTCTCCTTTCGTTCCGAACCATAATCCCCCATATTTATCTGTCATTACTGAACGTACCTGCCTGCTCAACCCGGTCGACATACGGTTCAACATCAAATTGGTGGTAATAGAATATTTCTTGGCATAAATCACAGCTCCCTGTCCGTCTGATGCAATCCAAAGCATTCCTTGACGCGGTTCCCGGTAAAGTCCGTAAATGCGCAGATTACGATTGACAATCTCCTCTTCATACTTTTCCGACGTACGCAAACGAATTAACCCATTGGCACGGAAAGCAATAAGAATGTCTTCATAAAAGGGAACAATCCCTTTATCACCCCATATTTCTGTACCAACGAAGAAAGGTTACGAATATAAATTTTAGATTTCCGAGAAATGTCATACATATACAAGTCTTTGTCACAATCCATAAAACAGAAAATATCATTCTGATAGAAAATATCTTCAATTGCTTTCGAATGAAAATTAGTTGTGGAGACAGATAGTTTTACCGATAAACTATCCGCACTAAAAGTGTTCAGCGAGTAATTCTGGATCTGTCCCGTATGAAAAGGAAATAACCAAAGTGCTCCGTCATCTGTTACAAATGCCCGCTGTGACATATCATCCTGCAATGCCGGAGTTTGCCCCAAAATAAAATTTTGATGATTCGTGTTATAATAGTAAATTCTGTTTTTGGCAAGTACCCATGTATTTCCACTGCTATTAGAATGTACGCTATAATCATTCGGCAAATCATAACTACCGATAATCTGTTTTGTCTTTTGCGAAAAGCGATTCACACCTAAATGAGTAGAAATCCACAGACAACTGCTATCCGCCTGCGAAATAGCATGAATCACATTATTACTTAACGTCTTATCTGCCGAAAAGTCGGAACGAAACACTTCCATCGTTTTTCCATCCCAACAGTTCACCCCATCATACGTGCCGAACCACATCAGTCCTTCGTTATCCTGAAAAAGAGAAAGCACTGCACTGTTAGATAATCCTTGTTGATAATCCACCTTCGAAAAGAAATAAGTATCCCGCTCATTTGCCGCAGTGGCAGCTAATGAATATATTAATACAATAAAAATTACGAACCGTGTTTTCATCGCGTTTCCTAAATTATCTTATATTTATTTATGGAGCAATCTGGATAAGAGAGAAGTGAAGAGTTTCATCATTCCGCCCTATATTATTTGCTGTTTGTACTTCATGCCACTACTTTCAAGGATCAGATTTCTTTTCTTTCTGAAATAATTCCATCTTTATACTTTTCCAATCACCCGATACGACAGTTCAATTTTATTATCGCCTCATCTTTAAATGAAGAAGCCTAGTCTCCATTTATCAAGTAATAGAGGACAAATATAAGAAATTAATATAAATTATATCCAAATAGAACAGAAAAGTAACTAACTCAACGTCCTCTCATTCTAACAAAAAACAGAAAGCCCATGTATCAGTTTGAACTAATTCATCCTTGTACGGTTATGGACTAACTGTTTTCGGGCTTAAAAAAGAGTAAAAGAACGGATTATCCTCGATACATTTTCAATAAATGCAATAAAAAACATGTTTTTAGAAATTAAGAGCTTTTTGAACGATGAATTAGGATGTGTAAAACGAGAAATGTAAAATAGTTATTTGGCTAATACATAGTATAATATACCTTGTCTTACCCTGGATTTGGTTGACTACTCTAAGTATCAACTAAAATAATAAAAAAAAAAAAAGTCAGACATTACATTTAGTCTCGAACAGATTGTACTTCTTCGTGAGTTCTATTGTTCCTCCTTGCCTAGTTACAAATTTGCGGAAGAAAAAGGTATTGCGCGTAGTACATTTATGCGCTGGGTTCGTATCTTTGAGGATTCAAATCCCGAAATGGCACAGTTTATGAAAAAAGAAAAGTCTCCCATTCCCTCAGAGGATTCTGCGGCTATCACCGCCTTACTCCTTGAGAACGAGCGTTTGCGTACTGAGCTGAAGCACGAGAAATTGCGTGCGCATGCTTACGATACAATGATCGATGTCGCTGAGGAAATGTTTAACATTCCTATCCGAAAAAGCCGACACCAAACAATGAAAGGCTTTGTAAAGAGGGTGGCGGCTCTACCGTCACTTCTCTTTGCAAGCTGTTTGGTGTTACAAAGCAAGCCTTTTATAAGTATGTAGACCATAGCATGGACACCTATGCCCGTGAGCGTTTCGTACTTGAGTTTGTAAAGCGTGTGCGTGAAAAAGATCGGGGAATTGGGGTGAAGCTCTGGCTGATGTACCGTAATGAGTTCGGCACCAGTTCTGCAGCGGTTGGTCGTGACTGCTTCTGCGCCATATTATCAAAGTATCGCTTGACAGTACGCAAACGTTTCCGTGCTCCGCGTACCACAGATTCTTCTCATTATCTGCCACAGTATCCTGACTTGACACGAACACTGCTGGCAGACCATCCTAACCAGTTGTGGGTTAGTGATATTACTTATATAACAATATGGCTTCCGGACGATAGTTATGTGTTTTGCTACTTGTCCCTGGTGACAGATGCCTATACCAAGGAAATTATCGGCTATTGCGTAGGGGATACTTTGGGGAGCTGTTACACTGTGGAAGCACTGGAAATGGCTATCGGACGCATTGGCGGGATAGAAGCCAATGGATTAATACTCCACTCAGACAGAGGGTACAATATGCCAGTGCGGATTATATAGCCGTATTACGGCACAATGGAATCCTTCCCAGTATGACAGAAAATGGCAATCCCAAGGATAATGCCATAGCTGAACGTGTGAATGGTATTATAAAGAACGAGTTGTTGCAGGGAATGCGTTTTAAATCCATAGAAGAAGTCAAGAAGGCCGTTGATATAGCTGTACACTTCTACAACAATGAAAGACCTCATATGAGCTTGAATATGCTAACTCCTGCACAGGCAGGACAAATGGTAGGTCCAATCAAGAAAATGTGGATTAGCTACAGGGAAAAGTATCTGAGTGTAGCATGTATTTGAAATAATTATGTACATTTGACGCAGAAAAGACCAGGAAGCCCTTGGAAAAGGGTAAGAAAGAGGAAAAAGGGAGAAATCCCTCTCTTTTTTTTCTTTCAATAAGTTGAGTTAATCTATATCAGAGATAAGAGAAAACCAAGTCAACCGGATATAGGAATAACAAAAAAAAGGTCAACTCCTGATAGGGGGAGTAATCTTTCAAGTCAACCTATAGAAAGAATTAGAAAATAACAAGTCAACCATTATCAGGGAAGTACACCTTATCATATTCTCAAACAAGTCTCACTGCTATGAGAAAAAATACTCATAGCGATGAGAAAATATTCTCATAGGGATGAGTATTAATTCTTATCACCGTGAGAAAATGTTCTTATCACGATGAGAAAATATTCGATTACTAAACTAGTAAAATGATGCCTATATTGCATAAAAAATGTCTTGTCTTAGTCCGGATTAACCACTAGAGGGATGCGCAGGTGCTTTACTGCTTTTCAGACAAGTCCGGCAAATAAGAAAAAATAAACCAAGTCAGTGCTAAAGTGAGCAAAAAAGCACTACCTTTGTTATAACATACACAACCAATAAGTATAATGGGAAGATTTATCAATCCCTTTACCGACTATGGCTTTAAGTTTTTATTCGGCAGAGGTAGAAAGGAGCTGTTAATCGACTTCTTGAATGATTTGCTCGTAGGCGAGCACGTAATCACCGACATACAGTTCCTCAACAACGAACAACTGCCGGAAGTAAAAACAGAACGGGGAATCATCTACGACATCTACTGCGTAACCGACACCAGCGAGCGTATTATCGTAGAAATGCAGAACAGGGAACAGCCTTATTTTAAAGACCGCGCACTGTTCTATCTCTCAAGAGCTATCACGCAACAAGCCAAAAAGGGAATCTGGGATTTCCAATTGGATGCTGTATATGGAGTGTTCTTCATGAATTTTGTGATGAACAAGGACATACCCGCAAAGATAAGAACAGATGTCGTCTTAGTTGACCGGGATACTGGAAAAGTCTTCAACGGAAAGTTCAGACAGATTTTTATCGAACTGCCTAACTTTAACAAAGAAGAGGATGAATGTAGTACTGACTTTGAACGTTGGATTTATATTTTAAAGCATATGGATACACTTGACCGAATGCCTTTCAAGGCTCGTAAAGCCGTCTTCGAACGACTGGAAAAGATGGCTTCCAAAGCGAATATGACCCAAGAAGAAAGGGCACAATACGAAGAGGAATGGAAATTCTATAACGACTATTTCAATACGCTGGACTTCGCCCAAAAGAAAGGCTTGGAAGAAGGAAGAAAGAAAGGTCTGGAAGAAGGGTTAGAAGAAGGTAAGAAAGAAGGTAGGAAAGAAGGCAAAGAGGAAGGTATGCTGGAAGCCCGTATCGAAACTGCCCGAAAATTAAAAGAACTGGGAGTTGCCACTGAGGCTATTGCATCAGCAACTGGATTCTTACCCGATGAAATTGAAAGCCTATAATAATAAAAGAAAGGAGAGCTTGGTTGGCAAGCTCTCCTTTCTTTTATTTCGATATAAATGAGACTGTTATTTCTTCGCCAGCTCATTAATCACATCCATAATCTTCTGACCGATTTCTTCGGCAGCTTCCATTGTAGATGCTTCGCTATATACACGGATAATGGGTTCCGTATTACTCTTGCGCAAGTGCACCCATTTATCAGCAAAGTCAATCTTCACACCGTCGATGTCATTGATTTCTTCATCTTTATAGATTTCCTTTACCTTAGCAAGGATAGCGTCTACGTCAATTTCCGGAGTCAGGTCTACACGGTTCTTAGCGATAAAGTAAGGCGGATAAGTAGCGCGGAGTTCGCTGACTTTCTTTCCTTCGTGAGCCAAGTGGCTAAGGAATAATGCGATGCCTACCAATGCATCACGTCCGTAGTGGCTAGCGGGATAGATTACTCCACCCGTTTCCTTCACCGCCGATAACGGCATTGGTTGCTTTCATCTTCGTTACTACGTTCACTTCGCCTACGGCAGAAGCATTGTATTCCATACCGTATTTGCGGGTTACATCACGCAGGGCACGGGTAGAACTCAGGTTTGATACCGTGTTGCCCGGAGTATGCTTCAGTACATAGTCGGCAACAGTAACCAGTGTATATTCTTCACCGTACATTACCCCGTTTTCGCAAATCATTGCCAGACGGTCAACATCGGGGTCTACAACAAAAGCTACATCGGCCTTTCCACCTTTCATTAAGTTCATGATGTCACCGAGGTTCTTTTCAAGCGGTTCGGGGTTGTGTTGGAAGTTTCCGGTAGGTTCGCAGTAGAGTTTTTCTACATGCTTCACACCCAGACGTTCCAAAAGTTCAGGAAGGATGATGCCGCCTACTGAATTGACACAGTCGATAGCTACACGGAAATCAGCTTTTTTGATAGCCTCAACATCTAACAGGTCAAGAGCCAATACGCTGTCGATATGTTTTTGATTGTAGGTAAGGTCTTTGCGATAAGAACCCAGGTGGTCTACATCTGCATAGTCAAATTCTTCAGCTTCGGCGATACGAAGTACTTCGTTACCTTCGGCTGCATTCAGAAATTCGCCATGTTCATTCAGCAATTTCAGCGCATTCCACTGTTTCGGGTTGTGAGAAGCTGTCAGGATAATACCGCCACAAGCGCCTTCCATTGTTACAGCTAGTTCTGTGGTCGGGGTAGAAGCCAGGTCGATGTCTACAACATCCCAGCCCATTCCCATCAAGGTGCCGACTACTACGTTTTTTACCATTTCACCTGAGATGCGGGCATCACGTCCCACTACAATTTTGTTGCTCTGTACTTTGCAAGTTTTGCGAATCAAAGTAGCATAAGCTGAGGTGAATTTAACAATGTCAAGCGGATTCAGTCCTCCACCCGCGCCTCCGCCGATTGTTCCGCGGATGCCAGAGATAGATTTGATTAGAGTCATAGGTTTCTTACTAAAAGATTTATTTAAATGTTAGTGTCTTAGCTTCGTCTTTTACGGAATTCCGTGATATCATAGAAGTAAGGAGTCACGTATTGTTGCGCTGACTGGTGTCCCATTTTTGAAGGAACGATAAGACGTACGTGAGCATTGTCACGCAGATAAGGCAATGCTAAAAGCCATCCTTGAGGCACAGCAGTACTTGCATAATATTGTCCCCATACATAGTCCATCTCTATGAATGTACCGGCTGAGTAAGTTTCTGCTTTCACATAACGGAATACGGCAGGATAAGCATATAGTTGTCCGGCATCCATGTATTCTTCCAAAGGAATATTGAAGGCTGCGAGTTCACGGGTATCAACGTTTGTTTCCGCATAACGGGTACAGATGATGTTGCCGTCTACAAATTTATAAGCATCTTTATCATTTACATCATAGTCTCCACGGTCTATAATCTGCATATATACCCCCTCACCGGAGAAGAAGACGAATTCATCATAAGCATCTCCATTCGCTTTCGCTTTCGTCACGGTATCATTCCGCTCGAATTCATCTACAGAAATCACATGAATCGCACTATCTTTGATAAACCTCTCTACAGCATTTTTCTCATCTTCCAGCATTTCTGCATAGGTCTTTGAATTGTCGCATGCCTGGAACAGACTTCCAGCGGTTAACAAGGAGAGAAATAAAATACAAGTTTCTTCATTATCTGTTATTTAGCTATATTCCGTACAAATGTATCTTAAAATCATCAAAAGTTGAAAGGGGGAAGTTGAAAGTTCGTATCTTTTAACCTTTCCATATTCACTTTTAACCTTCCATCTTTAGCTTTTGGCTGTTAGTAATGGTTTATACTTCTCCAATGCTTTCTCGAAAACCGCTTTTGCTTCTTCCATCGTTCCGAAAAATTCACCGCCGGACGCGTTCAGATGCCCACCGCCGTGAAAAATTCGGCAGCTAGCTGATTGCATGGGAAAGTCCCCACCGAACGAAGGGAAATCTTAATCATCGGCTTCTCGGTATCTTCTCGCAAAAAGCAGGAGAAACAGACGTTCTTGATGGTAAGAGGGATATTGACAAAACCCTCACTATCACCTTTTATATAATTAAACTTGCTTTGCTCGGCTTTTGTCAACGTTATCAATGCAGCGTTATAATCCGAATAAACAGTCATGTTCGACAATACGTATCCCATCAGGCGCAAACGGCTCTCGGAGTATGTATTGTAGACTTTACGGTAGATATCATCCTTGTCAATTCCTTTGAAAGAAGTTCGCTGATGATGAAGTAAATCTCCCGGTTGTTCGAGTTGTAGGTAAAGCCACCGGTATCTGTCATCATACCTGTGTAAATGCATTCGGCACCTTCCTTGGATATATCACTGAAATAACCCATCCGGCAAATCAGGCGGAATATCAGTTCGGAAGTAGAAGAAATCTTGGGATAAGACATGGTTATCTTACAGAATTCTTCGGGATACAAATGATGGTCTATCATTATCTTACGGGCAGGAGAAGCTGCTACAGCATCCGCCATATCGTCAATACGCTTCAATGCATTGAAATCCAGGCAACAAATTACGTCTGCTTCAGCTATCAGTTTATCCGCAAAATCCTTGTAACGGTCGTACAGAAGAATATCCTTGCTACCCGGCATCCATCGCAGGAAATCGGGAAAGGCGTTAGGCACGATTACGTTTACTGTCTTTTCCTGTGAGTCCAGAAAATGATATAATCCCAGTGAGGAACCAATGGCGTCGCCATCAGGAGATACATGAGATACAATTACTATTTTGTCAGCTCGTTCGAACCATTTGGTGAAATGGTCTATTTTGGCTTGTTCTATTACTTTTGTTAACATACTCATCTATTTTATCAGGGTGCAAATGTACGATAATTCTTTGTACTTAGAGCAAAAAGCAAACAGAACCTTCTTCGGATAAAGAGATAAAACGCAAACCGGATTGCCTGCACTCCTCTTCAAGATGGTTTCTGCGGCGTTCCGAAAGAGAGGCATCCAACAGGATACAGCCGGGAGCAAAGAGTTTGGTTAGTTCTTCCAGATGACCGTCATAGCCTTTGCATAAGTAAAGATAATCAATAGTATATAACGCAGAAACAGCCGATTTGTTCCGCCAACGGTTGTCGGTCACCATGCAGACACGGCATCCGTAATAGGATATTATTTGTTGCTGACGGGAAAATGCGCCGGTCTGACAATCGGCAGTTATTTCTTCCGGCAATAGAAGGTGGTGGTGATTCCAATAGTTAGTTGCCACCCGTTTCAGAAGTTTCTTGTCCGGGAGTGTATCGGCATAGTTTATCCAGGAATGCCCGTCACTCTCAATGCAATGGACAGCCGGACAACCGCGCACATTGTAAAAGACCAGGCTGGACTGCGGACGGCCAATCCAATACATCATAACATGGTAAACACTTAATAACAGGATGGAACAAAGACAGATTATCAGATTCCTGCACCGTCGAACCTTGAAATAATAGAACAACAGAGACAGAAAGACATAAATACCGAATACTTCCAATTGATAAAGCCATATTCCATCAATAGATGAATAAGGTAGTTGTTCCACCCATCGTACAAATAGATTCAGAACTTCCAATAGTCTTCTTACTCCTTCCGCTACCCATACCTGAAACAACGAAATCGGAGTGAGGAACAACATAAGAATAGCAACATACAAGATAATGGTTACCAAAGGAATAACAACTAAATTAGTCAGCAGAAAGTGTGTGGAGAAGCGGGAAAAGTAAAACATTACCAGTGGAGCCGTCCCCACTTGTGCAGCAATGGATACACTCAGTATTCCCCAAACATATTTACCTATTTTATTCTTCATTGTAAACAGACGGTAGACAGGTGGCTGAAGAAGTAAAATAGAAATTACTGCAACAAAAGAAAGTTGAAAGCCTACATCAAACAGCCATACCGGATTACAAAGCAACATTATCCAGGCAGTAGCAGCCAATGTATTCAAAGAAAAAGATTGGCGGCCGAATATATCCGCAACAGCCAAAAGAGAAAACATAGTGACCGAACGGACTACCGATGGCGAAAGTCCTGTAAGAAAGGCAAAAGCCCATAATAAAAGAAAGAGCAAAACAGCACGTACACATCGGCCTGTTTTCCCTCTTTTGGCTAGTGGTTTCAAGATAAAGAGAAGCAAGGCACATAAAAGCCCGATATGCAGACCGGATAGAGCAAGAATATGACTTGCGCCGGCTATAGAATAGCTCTCACGAACTGATTCACTCAGGTCTGTCTTATCTCCTATGGTCAATGCAGAAAGCACGGCCAGCTCATCACCATCAAATCCTAACTCACGATAAAGAGATTACTTTCCCTCGACAAGAGTTGGCTATATTCCTAAGATTAAGAATACTCATACCGGAAGAACGATTAACGGTACCGCCTGGCGGTAAAGATAAAGAAATGGGGGGTGAGTTTGAAGATAACAGAATCCACTTTCCGGATGGGACGTAGCCCGTTCCACTAATCCCCCTCCTCGTCAGATAGCGGGCATAATCAAATTCATCGAAGTTCTTATTGTTGACAGGTGGAGATATGCGGGTGGATACTAACAGTTCATCTCCGCTCTTTAATCGGGAACTTGCCGAATCTCGTTGCAGATAAAGGATTGATTTTCGTTCTATCGGGTAGCTGTCGATAGAGTCACAATGTTCCTTTAATAATACTTGGCAGAGATAAGTATGTTCTTTAGCTTGAGGCACGTCCGTTATCAAAACCCGATAAACAGTCTCCTCTTTCGGAAAAGTATAATCCGTTGTTTGTTGCAGTTGCCAAGTTATGCCAATCCATCCGCCTGTAAAACAAAGAGCAAAGGCAATAATCCCGAAACACCAGCGCAATGCGTAACGTTCAAGGAAATAAAAGGCTATGGACAATCCAAAGAAAAAGCAGAATACAAGAATTCCCCAGAAGAGTTGCGGTGAACAACCGAAAAGCGGTCACCACAAAAAACGCCTGCTATCCAAGGGATAATCAGGCGTATAGACGGATATTTATGAAGATAAAACGTATTCAACGCGTTATAACTACAAGTTATGCAGTTGGCGAATCATCCCTTCAGGGTCCGGGGCTGCAAAGACTGCATTGCCCGCCACCAAGGCATCGGCTCCTGCCTCAACGAGACGGGCACCTGTTTCCAAATTTACGCCCCCATCCACTTCAATCAAGGCTTTCGAACCTGTCCGTTCAATCAAGGCACGCAGTTCGCGTACTTTCTCTACTGAATGTTCTATGAACTTCTGTCCGCCGAATCCCGGATTAACACTCATGACAAGCACCATATATACATCTTGGATAATATCCTGGAGCAAAGCTACCGGAGTTGCCGGATTGATTGTCACGGCAGGTTGCATTCCAGCTTCCTTGATTTGCTGAATCACGCGGTGCAAGTGCGGACAAGCTTCATAATGCACGTTCATCGTATGAGCACCCAGTGCTTTCACTTCCGGAATAAACTTCTCCGGGTTTACAATCATCAGATGCACATCCAGCGGTTTCTTGCTCAACTTTGCAACATATTTCAGTACCGGAAAGCCGAATGATATATTAGGGACAAATACTCCGTCCATAATATCAATATGTACCCATTCCGCCTCACTGCGGTTCACCATTTCAATATCTTTCGCCAAGTATCCGAAATCGGCGGAAAGAATGGAAGGAGCGATAATTGGTTTCATAATTCTTTTATTTTAGGTTCGGTTTGTCTCAAATTCGAGACAGTTCATGTTATCTATATTATTGGGTTATTTCATCTTACATCCATCTGCCAGACGGTATCCGCGAAGCAATTCATCCGTTTTCAGACGTTTTTTGCCGGGGAATTGCAATGAAAGGACAGATACGAATCCATCCGGCACAGCTACCTTAATGTATTTCTTTCCATCCGACACAATCATTCCGACGGGCAGTTGGTGGGATTCGATAATCTTCTCGGTTTCAAAGACTTTCACGACTATGGTTTCGCCTTCAGAAGTAGTGAGTTCGCTCCATGCAGCAGGATAAGGGGATAGTCCGCGGATAAAATCATAGACTTTCTTCACCGGTTGGTTCCAGTCAATCCGGCAGGTATCCTTGAATATTTTCGGAGCGGAACGAAGCTCACCGACAACAGCCATTTCTTCTTGGGGTATCGGTTTCACCGTACCGTTCAAGATGGCATCTACCGTTTCAACCACCAATTTACCGCCTAACACCATCAGTTTATCATGCACCACTTCCACATTATCCGTATCCGCGATAGGCACACGGACTTGCTGGATTACTTCTCCGGTATCTATCTCATGTTTCAGGAAGAAAGTAGTAATACCCGTTTCCGTATCACCGTTAATTACTGCCCAGTTGATGGGAGCAGCCCCGCGATATTGGGGAAGCAGAGACGCATGAAGATTAAAAGTGCCCAATCGTGGCATATTCCATACCACCTCCGGCAACATACGGAAGGCTACTACAATCTGCAAATCCGCTTTCCATTCGCGCAATGCTTCCACAAAAGCCTCATCCTTCAACTTTTCCGGTTGAAGCAATGGCAAATTCTGTTCGAGCGCATATTTCTTGACAGGAGAATACTGTATTTTATGTCCACGTCCGGCAGGTTTATCGGGCATCGTTATCACACCCACGACGTTGTAACCACCTTCTACTAACTGCCGCAGGGCCTCCACCGCAAAATCGGGAGTACCCATATATACTATTCTTAAGTCTTCTTTTTTCATAACTAATCTTCCGAAAAATGTACCAGTACTTGTCGGTATGAGTTAAATATCTTCGATTTAGAGACAAAGCCTTCATAACGTCCTTCTTCGTCAACTACGGGAAGATTCCAGGCTTTGGTATCGTCAAACGTCTGCATCACCTGTTCCATTCCGTCCGTATTGAATATCTTGGCAGGAGCAGATGTCATTAATTTACTAACAGTGAAACGATGATAAAGTTCTTGACGGAACATAATGTTGCGGATATCGTCGAGCAAGACAATTCCCAACAGTTCACCTGTTTTCTTGTCTGTCACCGGGAACACGTTTCGGTGGGAAGCAGCGATGGCTTTCACCAATTCGCCCAAGTCCATTTCGGGATGCACGACAACAAAATCCTTTTCCACCACATTCTCCATTTTCATCAATGTCAGTACTGCTTTATCTTTGTGATGAGTAAGCAGTTGTCCCCTCTTTGCCAAACGCATGGAGTAGATACTGTGGGGCTCGAACGCGATAATTGTCAGATACGAACTCACAGATACAATCATCAACGGAAGGAACAAGTCATACCCACCGGTCAGTTCTGCAATCAGGAACACCCCTGTCAATGGGGCGTGCATAACTCCGCTCATTACTCCAGCCATTCCCATCAAAGCGAAATTCTTTTCGGGCAGATAGGCAGAAAATTCAAAGTCATTGCTGAAATGGGAAAAGACGAACCCGGCAATACACCCCAGGTACAGTGAAGGAGCAAAGATACCGCCACAACCACCGCCGCCATTCGTCGCACTGGATGCAAAAACTTTCAGCAGGATAATCAGTATCAGATATACCAGCAACAGGTTGCCATAGCCGTAGAACATAGAGTTATTCATCACCGTATCCCACTCCGCGGCAGACGTACCATTCAACAAAAGGTTAATCGTATCGTATCCTTCACCGTAAAGAGGCGGGAAAAGGAAAATCAGTATGCTCAACATCACGCCACCGAAAGCCAGTTTTTTATAAGGATTCTTCAATTTCCCGAAAACGCCTTCCACTGAGTTCATGGCACGTGTGAAATAGAGAGAAATCAGTCCGCAAAAGATGCCCAAAAGGATAACGAAAGGAATACGTTCCAATTCGAATGCCTGGTCAAGATGAAACTTGAACATGGCTTCCGTACCGGTAGTTATATAGGAAACGGTAGCCGCCGTCACTGCCGAAATCAGCAGAGGAAGCAGAGAAGACATGGTCAGGTCAATCATCAGCACTTCCAAAGTAAATACCAGTCCGGCAATCGGTGCCTTAAAGATACCGGCAATGGCGCCTGCCGCTCCACAGCCTACGAGCAACATCAAGGTACGATGCTCCATCTTGAATACGCTTCCCAAATTGGAGCCGATAGCCGAACCTGTCAGAACAATCGGTGCCTCTGCTCCTACCGAACCACCGAATCCGATGGTTATCGCACTGGCGATGGTGGACGACCAGATATTATGTCGTTTGATGCGTCCCTGCCTGCGGGAAATGGCATATAGAATCTTGGTTACTCCGTGGCTGATGTCATCTTTGACAATGTTACGCACAAACCAGCCTGCCAAAAAGATTCCGACTACCGGATATACCAGATACAGGTAGTTGGCTTCCGTTGCATTGAAATTATTGGTCAGAAAATTCTGTATCTGGTGGATAAAGAACTTCAATATCAAAGCGGCAAACGCTGTGAAGATTCCGACCAGGAAACTTAATATCAGGATAAATTGCTTTTCCTTTATATTAGCTTCGCGCCATTTGATGCAACGCTGCAATAAACTCAGTTTTTCCTCTTTCATTTATTCGCGAATTATCTTAATCACTCCACCTTTGTCCAACTTAATAATACTTGAGGGTTTCGGCCGGCTCATATCCTCTTGGCGAAAGCCGACGATATAGTCTACTGCCGATTTGATTTCATCACTGATTTCGCTGAAGTTAGCGGCACCGGGCTGTCCGCTCACATTCGCCGATGTAGAAACAATCGCTTTGCGGAATTGCTGGCAAAGGCGTCTGGAGAAATCCTCGTTTGTGACACGAATACCCACACTTCCGTCTTCCGCCAACAGGTTCGGTGCCAGATTCCGTGCACCGGAATAAATTATCGTCAACGGCTTGTCGGCTACTTCAATCAAATCCCATGCTACATCGGGAACGTCTTGTACATAAAAATCCACCTTCACGGGAGTGTCTACCAATACCAACATAGCCTTGCTGTCAGCACGTTTCTTAATCTCATATACACGGCGTACAGCCTCTTCGTTAGTCGCGTCGCAGCCTATACCCCAAACGGTATCAGTGGGATAGAGAATCACTCCTCCTTCATTCATCACCTGACAGGCTTTTTTAATATCTTCTATCATTTCTTGATTAATTTCTGTTGAGAATAACACGCAAAAGTAGTACTTTTGCGCCGAATTCAAAAAGATTAAGTGAAAACAATGGAAGAAATCGTATTTCACCACACGTTGCCTATTCAGTTGCGCTTCAATGACGTAGACAAATTCGGTCATGTCAACAACACTGTTTATTTCTCTTTTTACGATTTAGGGAAGACTGAATACTTCGCTTCAGTATGTCCGGGAGTAGATTGGGAAAAGATCGGCATCGTTGTCGTTCATATCGAAGCGGATTTCGTAAAGCAGATTTTTGCGTCAGACCACATTGCCGTGCAAACGGCTGTCTCCAAGATAGGCACCAAGAGCTTTCACCTGATTCAACGGGTAATCGATACGGATACGAACGAGGTTAAATGCATCTGCAAGTCTATCATGGTGACTTTCGATTTGGAGAAACATGAGTCTATGCCGCTGACTAAGGAATGGATAGAGGCGATATGTAATTATGAAGGACGGGATTTGCAGAAAGCGTAAATTGGATATCTCATAAATAATGGGATACCAAACAAGCAAAACCAGTTTCTTCGAAAAAGTTTTATTTTGATTCATGTCAGCTATATAACAGAAAATACCTATTTTTGCACTTTATTACTAAGGCATAAAATATCTAGTACAGAAAATGATAGCTGACAAAAGTATAAATTTAGATACCCTTTATAAAGTATTGTTTGAAGACGAGAAACTGGAACTCTCCGAAGAATGTATTCGAAAAGTAGAGGAAAGTTTCAATTTCCTGCAATCTTTCTCCAGCGATAAGATTATTTATGGTATCAATACCGGGTTCGGCCCGATGGCACAATACAGAATAGAAGACCAGTCATTGATTGAACTTCAATACAATATCATCCGAAGCCACTCTACCGGTGCCGGAAAACCGCTCCCCGAACTTTATGTGAAAGCAGCTATGATTGCCCGCCTGTACACTTTCCTGCAAGGAAAATCGGGAGTGCACGTGGAACTGGTATCGCTTCTTTCCGAATTTATCAATCGTGGCATATCCCCTTTTATCCCCGAACACGGAAGCGTAGGCGCCAGCGGCGACCTCGTGCAACTGGCTCACATAGCCTTGACGCTGATAGGAGAAGGAGAAGTCTTCTATCAGGGAAAATTGCGTGATGCCGCCACCGTACTCCGGGAAAATGGTCTGAAACCCTTCTCTATGCGTATCCGTGAAGGATTATCCGTGACCAACGGAACTTCCGTAATGACAGGAATCGGCATCGTCAACCTGATTTATGCCCGAAAACTGCTTCGCTGGTCGGTAGCCGCTTCCGTTATGATGAACGAAATCGCCGCCTCTTACGATGACTTTATGGCTCAAGCATTGAACGAAGCCAAACATCACCGCGGGCAACAAGAAATTGCCGCTATGATGCGGGAATGGGTAAGTGGCAGCCAATGCGTGCTCCAAAGAGAGAACGAACTGTATAACCAAGTACACAAAGAAAAAATCTTCGAACATAAAGTACAGCCCTATTACTCTCTGCGCTGTGTTCCGCAAATACTCGGCCCCATTTATGACGAACTGGAGAATGCGGAAGAAGTATTAATCAATGAGATAAACTCCGCTTGCGACAATCCGATTGTCGACCCGGAAACACAGAATATTTATCATGGCGGCAATTTTCATGGAGACTATATCTCCTTCGAAATGGACAAACTGAAAATCGCCGTGACCAAGCTCACTATGCTTTGCGAAAGACAAATCAACTATTTGTTTCATGACCGCATCAACGGCATTCTGCCGCCATTTGTCAATTTAGGAGTGTTGGGACTGAATTACGGTCTGCAGGCATCCCAGTTCACGGCAACGTCCACCACCGCCGAGTGCCAGACCTTATCGAACCCGATGTACGTCCACAGTATCCCCAACAACAATGACAATCAGGATATTGTCAGCATGGGTACTAACTCTGCCTTATTAGCAAAAACTGTCATTGAGAATTCCTATCAAGTGATGGCTATTCAGTTCATGGGGATGGTACAGGCTGTCGACTATCTGAAGATACAGGAGAAACTAAGTCCGAAAAGCCGGCAGGTTTACGATGAAATTCGTAGCTTCTTCCCTGTTTTCACCAATGACACACCTAAATATAAAGAGATAGAAGCCATGATAGCTTATCTCAAAAAAGAAAATAAATAAAATGAAATACGCATTAGTAACCGGTGGAAGCCGAGGTATCGGCCGTGCCGTCAGTTGCAAACTGGCGGAAATGGGCTACTTTATACTTATCAATTATCAGAGTAACGATGCGGAAGCGGAAAAGACATTGCAATCAGTACGGGAGAAAGGGAGCGACGGCGAATTGATGAAGTTCGACGTCACTGATTCCGAAGCGATTGCCGCTGCTTTGGGCAACTGGTCTTCACAGCATCCCGACGAATATATCGAAGTGCTGGTCAATAATGCGGGCATCCGCAAAGACAACCTGATGTTATGGATGACAGGCGAAGAATGGAGTAAAGTGCTCGACATCAGCCTGAACGGTTTCTTCCATGTGACACAGCCTTTATTGAAGAACATGCTGGTGAAACGCTACGGGCGCATCGTGAATATCGTATCCTTGTCAGGTATCCAGGGAATGCCGGGACAAACCAACTACTCGGCAGCCAAAGGCGGTGTGATTGCCGCGACCAAAGCGCTGGCACAGGAAGTAGCCAAGAAGAAAGTGACGGTCAACGCGGTGGCTCCGGGATTTATCCGCACAGACATGACCGAAGGAATTGACGAAAACGAATGGAAGAAGCATATCCCGGCGGGACGTTTCGGAACTCCGGAAGAAGTGGCCGACCTGGTAGGTTTTCTGGCATCTCCGGCATCATCCTACATCACGGGAGAGGTAATTTCCATCAACGGCGGACTATATACTTAAAACAAAAGCATAGAATAGACTAAAATAATGAAAAGAGTTGTTATCACGGGAATGGGGATTTATTCTTGCATCGGCAAGAACCTGGATGAAGTAAAAGACTCACTATACAATGGGAAATCGGGTATCGGCATAGACCCGGTACGGAAAGAACTAGGTTATTTTTCCGCACTTACAGGTATCTTGGAACGTCCCGACCTGAAAAAGTTACTGGACCGGCGGAAACGTCATTGTCTGCCGGAACAGGGAGAATATGCTTATCTTGCGACGTTAGAGGCTTTCCGCAATGCCGGCATTGATGAAGCTTTCCTCGAAAGCAACGAAGTCGGTATCCTGTATGGCAACGACAGCAGTGCCGCCCCTGTCATCAATGCGGTGGACATTATCCGTGAAAAGAAGAATACGGCACTGGTCGGTTCCGGTTCCATCTTCCAGTCGATGAACTCTACCGTGACAATGAACCTGTCTGTCATTTTCAAGCTAAGGGGTGTCAACTTTACCATCGCAGGAGCCTGCGCCAGCGGTTCGCATGCCATCGGTATGGGATATCTGCTTATCAAATCGGGATTGCAGGACTGTATCTTATGCGGCGGCGCGCAGGAAGTGAACCCGTATGCCGTAGGTAGTTTTGACGGGTTAAGCGCTCTCCACCCAGGAAGCAGAACCGGAAAAGGCTTCGAAACCTTTCGATAAGCGACGGGACGGACTGATACCAAGCGGTGGAGCCGCCAGTCTGGTGCTCGAAAGCTACGAATCTGCCGTGAAAAGAGGCGCGCCTATTCTAGCTGAAGTGGTCGGATACGGTTTTTCATCCAATGGCGAACATATTTCCGTGCCGAATGTAGACGGACCCAGGCGTTCTTTGCAAATGGCAATCAAGGATGCAGGTATTGCGCTCGAACGTATCAAATATATCAATGCGCACGCCACTTCAACCCCGGTAGGCGACTTGAACGAAGCGAAAGCCATCGCGGAAGTATTTGCCGGACACCGCCCATATGTAGCTTCCACCAAGTCCATGACAGGACATGAGATGTGGATGGCGGGTGCCAGTGAGGTAATCTACTCCACCCTGATGATGAACAACAATTTCATCGCTCCCAATCTCAACTTTGAGGAGCCGGACGAAGCCTCGGCGCAGTTGAACATTCCGGCGCAACGGGTAGACTTGGAGTTTGACACGTTCCTGTCCAACTCTTTCGGATTCGGTGGAACCAATTCCACTCTGATAGTGCGTAAATTCAATAAATAATAGATTAAAAGAGAAACCATATGACAAACGAAGAAATCATCGAGAAAATAAGAACCACTCTGGCAGAAGAGTTTGAAGTAGACATCAACGTCATCCAGCCGGATGCACCGCTAATGGAAACTCTTGAACTGGACAGCCTGGACTTGGTCGACATGGTGGTACTGGTAGAAAAGAATTTCGGATTTAACGTGACCGGACAGGATTTTGCCGGTATCAAGACCTTCCAGGACTTCTACAATCTTGTTATTACCCGTATGCAGGAAGCTAAATAAGTATGTCAACGTGGAAAGGCAAAACCAGAGGTGGAACATTCGGATACTTATTCTTTATTTATTTGATTAAGTATCTGGGCATCACTGCCGCTTATATTTTCTTGAGCCTGGTAGTCCTCTATTTTATACCGTTCGCCCCAAAAGCGACGAAAAGCACCTGGTTTTATGCCCGCCACATCCTGAAATACAGCCGGATACGTTCTGTGGGAATGTTGCTGCGCAACTATTACCGGCTGGGACAGATTCTGATTGACAAGGTAGCCATCGGCAACGGGAAAGCAGACCGGTACCGGTTTGAGTTTGAACGATATCCGGAGCTTCTGCGGTTATTGGACAGCGAGCAGGGAGTGATTATGATTGGCGCCCATGTGGGAAACTGGGAAATAGGCGTTCCTTTCTTTGATGATTACGGAAAGAAAATCAATATCGTGATGTACGATGCCGAGCATCGCAAAATCAAGGAGATGTTGGAGAAAAACGGGCGGGAGAAGGAATACAAGATTATCCCTGTCAATGAAGACAATCTGACACACGTTTTCCGCATCACCGAAGCGTTGAACAAAAAAGAATATGTCTGTTTGCAAGGCGACCGCTACCTGAATAAGGAAAAGCTACTGACAGGCAGACTGTTGGGACAGGAAGCCCCCTTCCCTGCCGGACCTTTTCTGCTGGCTTCGCGAATGAAAGTACCTGTCGTGTTTTATTTCGCCATGCGGGAACCGGGAAGAACGTACCGTTTTCATTTCATCGTGGCGGAGCCGGTGGTACGAAACAAAGATAAGAAAGCGGAGACTGCTCTGCTCGAACAATATACCGTTGCCTTGGAACAGATACTAAAGCGTTATCCGGAACAATGGTTTAATTATTACCCCTTCTGGAAACCTGCCGGAAAGCAGTCACCAGATTCAAAAGAAAGACAAAAAGATGCAACAGAACAGATATGACAAAGAGCCGTTGACAGCGGTAGAAGCTCAACGCCTGGCACAGGAGATAGCTTTCGGCCCCATTGTATTTCAGGTATCGCGATTGATGCTTAAATTCGGTATTTTCCAGTTACTTGCGGACCACCGGAACGGACGGACGCAGGAAGAAATCAGCAAGGCTTGCGGACTGTCTTCCTATGCCGCACAAGTGTTATTGGAAGCATCGTTGACAATCGGAACGGTGTTGCTGCACGAAGGTCGGTACTCACTCGCCAAAGCCGGATGGTTCCTGCTTAATGACAAGATGGTGCGTGTCAACATGGACTTTAACCATGATGTCAATTATCTGGGTATGTTCCATCTTGAAGAAGCTCTGACCAACGGACGCCCCGAAGGGCTGAAAGTATTCGGAGAATGGAGTACGATTTATGAAGGATTGTCCAGTCTGCCGTCACAAGTACAGAAGAGTTGGTTTGGTTTCGACCACTATTATTCGGATTGCTCGTTTGACGAAGCACTGGCTATCGTTTTCGCCCGTCATCCCAAGACTTTGTTGGACGTAGGCGGCAATACCGGCCGTTGGGCAACAAAATGTGTAGGCTATGACGCCGCAGTGGAAGTGACCATCATGGACCTGCCGCAACAACTGGAGATGATGCGCCAACAGACCCAAGAACTGCCCGGAGCAGCACGTATCCACGGGCACGGAGCTAACCTGCTCGACCCGAAAGTTCCTTTCCCCACGGGATTCGACGCCATCTGGATGAGCCAGTTCCTCGATTGCTTCTCGGAAAAAGAAGTGACCAGCATACTGACACGTGCCGCCCGCTCTATGGACAAAGAAAGCCGGCTCTATATCATGGAGACTTTCTGGAACCGGCAGAAGTTTGATACAGCCGCCTACTGCCTGACGCAAATCAGCCTCTACTTCACAGCAATGGCAAACGGCAACAGCAAGATGTACCATTCGGACGACATGAAACGATGCATCGAAGCAGCCGGACTGGAAATAGAAGAAATGCACGACCACCTGGGAATGGGACACAGTATCGTACAGTGCAAACTGAAAACTACCACAGAAAATAATGCGGATTAAGATGAACAGGGAAGCTATCATACACGGAGAAGGAATACTCGGACTGATTCCGCAACGCCCGCCTATTGTCATGGTGGACAGTTTCTTCGGCATCGAAGAGAACTGTTCATATTCCGGACTGACCGTCACGCCCGATAATATATTCTGCGAAGCAGAAAACTGCAAGAACCGGGAATCATCGAGCACATCGCCCAATCGGCAGCCGCACGTATCGGGTTTATCTACACCCAGCAAGGCGCACAGGTTCCGCTAGGCTTTATCGGTTCGGTGGACAAACTCAGGATTTATGATTTACCGGAAGTGGGAATGAAGCTATTTACCGAGATTACCGTCGTGCAGGAAGTATTCGATATTACCCTGATTGCCGCACAAGTAAAAGCCGATGAGAAGCTGATAGCCGAATGTCGGATGAAAATATTTATCAAGAAAGGATGAAACGGAAAACGAGTCAACATACGCCCGCTCTGACCAACCGGACTACATTCAAAGTACGGTTCAGCGAAATAGATTCCATGCAAATCGTATGGCACGGTGAGTACGTGCGTTATTTTGAAGACGGAAGGGAAGCCTTCGGCAAGCAGTACGGTCTGGATTATATGAGTATTTACCGCGAAGGGTACATGGTTCCCATTGTCGACTTGACCTGCCAGTTCAAGCAATCGTTATCCTTCGGTGAAGAGGCAATTGTCGAGACACGCTATATCGCCTGCGAAGCCGCCAAGATAAAGTTCGAATATGTTATCTATCGGGCTAGCGACCAGAGCGTAGTAGCTACCGGAAGCACAATGCAAGTATTCCTGAACTTGAATAAAGAACTGGAACTTATTAATCCGCCGTTTTATATGGAATGGAAAAAGAAATGGAACATTCTCTGAACATATATATTACAGCTCATACGCTTATTACTTCGCTGGGCTTCGGCATACAGGAAAATACGGAAGCTATCCGTGCCTGCCGGAGTGGTATCCGCATTCAGGAGGCCGGACGGATATCCGACAGCCCGCTATTGGCAGGTATGATTGACGCTGCCGAATTGGAAAGACGGGCGAAGGAGATGCAGATAACGGATTATACCCGTATGGAACAACTATTTATCTTGGCTGTTCAAGAGGTGATTTCTCAGTCGGGAGCCAGTCTCCGTGAACCGGATTGTGCCTTACTGCTCTCTACGACAAAAGGGAATGTCGATTTATTAAGTAAGCAGGTTGCTTCGGACGAACTGGTTGCTCCGGGTGAATCGAACGGTTCGTCTATACAGCTTCCAACGGACAGTCCTGCCTTTCTTTGGAAAATGGCGGAGCGAATCGGCAACTTTTTCGGAGCCTGCAATCAGGTAGACGTCATTTCCAATGCCTGCATATCAGGAGTTTCGGCACTCATTGTAGCTAAAAGGCAGATAGAATCGGGACGTTACAAACGGGTCATCGTTGCCGGTGGAGATATTCTGTCTCATTTTATCACCAGCGGATTCCTGTCTTTCCGGTCTGTCAGCGCACAGCGCTGCCGACCTTACGATATCCGACGGGACGGATTGAGCTTGGGTGAAGCCTGCGGAGCCGTTCTTTTAGAAACTCAAGGAAACACCAACGATATTATTCTCTCCGGTGGAGCTGTCAGCAATGATGCCAACCACATATCCGGTCCTTCCCGGACGGGAGACGGATTGGCACTGGCTATCAACCAGGCAATGGAAGAAGCCGGAGTAACTCCCGGAGACATCAGCTTTATCAATGCACACGGGACAGCTACCGTTTACAATGATGAAATGGAATCCAAAGCTATCCATCTGGCAGGATTATCAACAGTTCCGGTGAATAGCTTGAAACCTTATTTCGGGCATACGTTAGGAGCTTCGGGCATTATCGAAACTATCTTTTGTATGGAGCAGTTGAAAACAGGAATACTTTACGGGACTTTAGGCTACGAAACACTCGGTGTTCCTATGCCTGTCACCGTCTATGGCACGCATCAACCGATACCGATGAAATGTTGCGTCAAGACCGCTTCCGGTTTCGGTGGATGCAATGCCGCAGTTGTATTATCTCTTCCTACCGCTCGTCGCTGCCAAAAACAGGTTCCTTTTTCCAAGGCACTCACCGAATCTGTGAACAGTATCACTATCAGACCGGGGGTGGTAGAGCGTGACGGAACAGTCATATTCAACTCTTCAGAGACGGACTTTGCACCGTTTATCCGGGAAGCCTATAAGAACTTGGGAGACAACAATATGAAGTTCTATAAAATGGATGACCTGTGTAAACTGGGATACGTGGCTGCCGGCTACTTATTGAAAGAAACTGATTATCAGCCGGAAGAGATTGGAATTATTCTTGCCAACGCTTCTTCATCGCTGGATACGGACTGCAAACATCAGACCCTTATCAGCAAGGAAGGAGACAAAGTCGCCAGTCCCGCCGTATTTGTCTATACGCTCCCCAATGTAGTGCTGGGTGAGATTTGCATCCGGCATAAGATAAAGGGAGAGAATACTTTCTTTGTCTGTCCGCATTACGAGCCTGATTCTTTAGAGGATTACGCACGTATCGTAATGGCTAAAGGAAGTTGCGTACCTGCATCATAGGCTGGTGCGAACTGATGGACGGACAATATCAGGCAGAATTTAAACAACTTACTAATATATCAACGACTTATTAATAACATATTGACAACTTATGGATAATTCAAATCAAACCCCAAGAGAACTGATGGACGAAGTGAAAGGTAAACTCATCGAAGAGTTAAACCTGGAAGAAATCACTCCGGAAGATATAGACGACGAAGCACCCCTGTTCGGAGATGAAGGCCTTGGTCTTGACTCTATCGACGCCCTCGAAATCATACTGATTCTGGAACGTGAATATGGTATTAAAATAGAAAATCCGGGCGAAGGAAAGCAAATCTTCTATTCGGTACGCACACTGTCTGATTACATTGCAGCCAATCGTAAAGCCTGACGCATGAAGATTTATGTCACCGGACTGGGAGTTGTTTCGGGCATCGGCATCGGAGTTTCCGAAAACATAGAGGCTTTGAGACAAGGGAAACATGGCATCGGAAAAGTAACTCTTTTCCCGACTGCCCTCGACGTGCCCGTATCCGAAGTGAAGCATAGTAATGAGGAACTGAAACAATTGCTGGGCATCTCTCCGCAACGGACTGTCTCACGCACAGCATTGTTGGGAATGGTGGCGGCTAAAGAAGCGCTGGAAGATGCCGGACTGAATCAGAAAACATCACAGCATGCACAGCAACCGTCACAGCATACACACCAAGACTCTCAGCATACACAACAGGACTCTCAACCTTTACGTATCGGTTTTATTTCTGCAACTTCTGTCGGCGGCATGGATTTAAGCGAGCATTTCTATGAATCTTTCAAAGAGAATCCCGAACGGGGACGATTGCGTGAAGTCATCTCCCACGACTGCGGAGCCAGTACGGAACTGATTGCTTCCTACTTGGGCATCAACGATTTCATAACAACCATCAGTACCGCCTGTTCGTCAGCCGCCAACGCCATCATGCTGGGAGCAAGGATGATTAAACACGGGTTATTGGATGCTGTCGTTGTCGGGGGAACGGACGCACTTTGCCGGTTCACACTGAACGGATTCAACTCTCTTATGATTCTGGATAAGGCACATTGCCGTCCCTTTGACCGTTCGCGTACGGGACTCAACCTCGGAGAAGGGGCAGGTTACTTAGTGCTTCAACCGGAAAGCTCACTCCGGCGAACTCCTTATTGCGAACTAAGCGGTTACGCCAATACAAACGAAGCCTATCACCAGACGGGAAGTTCTCCAGAAGGAGACGGCGCCTTTCTGTCAATGAGCGAAGCAATCGCTTCGAGTGGTATTTCTCCCGAAGAGATAGACTATATCAATGTGCACGGTACAGGCACTCCCGGCAACGATGCATCGGAAGGAATGGCATTACGGAGAATCTTCGGAGAGCACGTTCCGCCGTTCAGTTCGGTGAAAGCCTCTATCGGACATACCTTAGGAGCTTCTGAAGGGATTGAAGCGGTATATTCCGTTCTTTCCATATATAAAGGTATGACTTACCCGAACCTGAACTTCACGGACGCGATGCCCGAAACGGGACTGACATACAAAACGGGACTGATACCGGAAACGACTTTCCGGGAAGGAATCCCCGTCCGCCATGTATTATCCAACTCTTTCGGTTTCGGTGGGAACGATTCATCGCTTCTTTTCTGCAACTAATATTCCGCAAGGAACGAACCTTTAAGTTATTATGTCTATGCAGCCAGTCTATATCCAACGCATCGCCTCGATTCATCCACAAGGGAAACCGGATGACAGCCGTCCTTATCTCCAAGCCTGTGAGCCTGATTATAAGAACATCATTACCAATCCGACCTTACGCAGACGCATGAGCCGTATCGTAAAAATGGGGGTAGCCTGCGGATTGGAATGTATAGGCGGACTGCCGCCCGAAGAAATACAGGGAATTATCACAGCCACAGGACTAGGCTGCCTGGTCGATACGGAAAAGTTTCTGAATACACTGATAGACAATGAAGAACGGATGCTGAACCCTACCCCTTTCATCCAGTCGACATTCAATACAATCGGTGCGCAAATCGCTCTGATACGTGGGATACATGCCTACAACATGACTTATGTACACCGCGGCTTAAGTTTTGAAAGTGCTTTGCTGGATGCCATGATGAAGATTTGGGAAGGAAGCGGGCATATACTTATAGGAGCCATGGACGAAATGACGGATACCAGTCACACTATCCAACAGCGACTAGGCATACTGAAAGGGATAGAAGCCGGAGAAGGCGCGCAATTCTTCCTATTGAGCCGGGAAGCCGGAGAACACCCGCTCGCGGAAATAAAAGGGATAGAAACTTTCGCCGGGCAGCAAACGACAGAAGAAATCGAAAACCGTATCATGCGCTTTCTGCAACGGAATGGATTAAATAGCAGGGATATCCAATGGTTTATGACCGGAAAGAATAAGCAACTGTCCCGCCTCTTTCCGGAAAGCATCCATCTCAGCTTCAAAGACGAATGTGGCGAGTATCCTACCGCCTCATCGTATGCCGTATGGAAAGTAGTGAAAGAATCAGAGAACTGCACTACTCCTACGAATATACTGATTTATAATCATCACCACTCCATCAATCATTCTTTGATTCTAATCCGGAAAAGCGTATGATTATCACCTATCTCGTACTTGGTTCATTGCTGATACTGTCTTTTCTCGTCTATGCTTCTTATAGCATCCGGTCGGGGATTTATCTCCGCTCGTTTTGCAGAAAGCGTACTGGAGAAAAGGTAGTAGCCTTGACCTTTGACGATGGTCCTGACCCAATACAGACTCCGAAAGTACTGAAAGTACTGAAAGAACACCAAGCAACAGCCTGTTTCTTCTGTATCGGACGCAAGATTGAAGGAAATGAGAAGTTATTGCAGCAAATGGTAGCGGAAGGACATCTAATTGGAAATCATTCATTTACCCATTCCGGTTTATTCCCGCTATACAGACTCTCCAGGATGAAAAAAGACCTGCAAACTTGTCAGTCTGAACTAGAACGAGTAACTTCGCAGCCGGTAACTTTGTTTCGTCCGCCATTCGGGGTCACCAATCCGACGATTGCGAAAGCCGTCCGGCAATTGGGTTACACCTCTATAGGATGGAACATCCGTACACTGGATACCCAACAGCCGGAACCGGATAAAGTACTCGACAGAATCCGGAAAGGTATTAAACCAGGCTCTATCATCTTGCTGCACGACCGGATGCCGAACAGCGGACAACTGGTGAAGCTGATACTGGATTTACTGAAAGAACAGGGATACACCATTGTCCGGCTGGACGAACTATTGGCATAAAATAAAAACGTATTATGAATACATTTAAAGAAGAAAAGTTCTTCTATGAGATATTACTGAGAAGTCAATTCCCTACACAACGTGTAGAGAATTAACCCAGTCATATATCCGATTGATTATATTAAACGAGAAAGTATGAAGATATCATTCATATACCTATTATTAAGTATCTTGTCCATTGTCTCTGCCCATGCGCAGGGCATGAAGAAGCTGACGCAACTTCAAGAATTTGAGAACCGCCTGGCACAAGAAGCACAGACCGTACAATCTATCGAAAGTGATTTCACGCAAGTGAAATACCTCGACATATTCGACGAAAAAGTAACTTCCAAAGGGAAGTTCTACTACCAGAAGAGCAACAAAATCTGCATGGAATATTTCCGCCCGATGGATTATCTCATCGTGATAAACGGCAGTAAGCTCAAAATCGTTTCGGACGGCAAGAAAAACATTATGAACCTGAGCGCCAACAAGATGATGGGACAGATGCAGGATATGCTGACCGCCTGCATGATAGGCGACCTATCCAAAATGTCGTCCAACTATCAACTGGCATACTTTGAAGATGCACAATTCTACCTGGTCAAGATAAAGCCGGTCAATAAAGCCGTACAAGCCTATATATCCGGAATAGAAATCTACCTGGACAAGAAAGATATGTCGGTACACAAACTCCGCCTGTCCGAAACAGCCACGAATTATACCGAATACGAATTCTATAACAAAAAGTTCAACTCCCTGAAGAATGAGACGAAGTTTGCGATTCGTTAGTCGGACGGTTCTGCTTTTCTTAGTGATGCAGTTATCGGTTTCCTGCTCTCCGCGCATAAGCGGGGAAAGCAGCATAGTGCCGCCTGCTATCGAACTGGCAAAAGGAGAAAGCTCGCAAAAGTATAATATCCAGTTGGACTTCATGAAGCATCACATGAGCGGCATGCTGATAGTACGCCGTATGCCCGACAATGAAATCCGGATAGTGGCGTCCACCTATTTCGGGCTAAGCCTTTTCGACTTCTCCCTTCAAGATGGCAAGTTCAATGTCAACAGTTGCATTGAACCCATGAAAAAAGAAAAGGTGCTGAAACTTCTGGAGATGGACTTCAAACGCCTGTTTCTAAGCGAGAAAAGCGTCCGTGCGAAGATATCCAAAGACGGTTCGACGGAAAAAAGAGCCAGTGGAAAGGGCTTCGGGAAATCTGTCTTATACATCACAGGCGATATTCCGGGCGACCCGGTACAAATAAAAATAAAGCATCCATGGATACGATTGACAATTCGCCTGGACAAACTATCTAAAGAGATTTAATATATGCTACTTGATAACTTCTATACGCTTCTCTCTTCCGAATCACCGGATTCAATCACCTGGACTATCCGGGTAAAACTGAATCCGGAGCACGCTATTTATCAGGGACACTTTCCGGAGCATCCGGTAGTTCCCGGAGTCTGTCTGCTGCAACTTATCAAAGAATGTGCAGAGGATATCCGCCGGCACAAGTTGCAATATACACAAGTGTCTTCATGCAAGTTCCTGTCAGTAGTCAATCCTGTAAATACACCATGCCTGTCGGTAACGTTGACCCTCAAAGAAATGGAAGAAGGCAAACTTCAGTTGCAGGCGGAAGGGACTGTAAAAGTGGAAGAAACCGCAGAAAACGAATGCTTTATCAAGCTGAAAGCCGTACTAACCTCAACTAAAATATGAAGGAGCCGCAAAGTACAGCCTACTGGCACGAGAAGTTGAAACAGTTGGGGATTATCGTTATCATTCCAAGTTACAACAACGGCAAGACACTGGCGGACGTCATAGAGAGTGTACGCTCCTATGCACCGGACATTCTCGTCGTCAATGACGGTTCGACGGACGAAACAGCCGGGATACTCAATCGGGAAGCCAACCTGCAAGTCATCACCCACCCCGCCAACCGGGGAAAAGGGGTAGCCTTGAAACATGGACTCTGCCATGCAAAGGCACAAGGCTTCCGCTATGCCATCACCATTGATTCGGACGGACAGCACTTCGCTTCGGATATCCCTTCGTTCATCGAAACCATCGAAAAGGAACCGGATACCCTGCTGGTAGGTTCGCGCAACCTTGCTTCGGACAATATGCCGGGAAAGAATACTTTCGCCAATAAATTCTCCAACTTCTGGTTCACCCTCGAAACGGGAATCAAGTTGCAGGACACACAATCCGGTTACCGCCTGTATCCATTGCAACAGATGAACGTCGATAAATGGTATTATACCGCCAAATATGAATTTGAACTGGAAGCCCTCGTATTTGCGGCATGGGAGATATCGCAGTCAAAAACATACCGGTACATGTCTATTATCCGCCACAAGAGGAGCGGGTTTCGCATTTCCGCCCGTTCTGTGATTTCACCCGTATCAGCATCCTGAATACGGTACTGGTATTTATCACTTTCTTGTGGATTATCCCCCGCAACTTTTTCCGCAAACTGACCTGGAAGAACTGCAAGCGTTTTTTCTCCGAACATGTCATCCATTCGCCGGAATCCAACCTGCGAATTACGGCAGCCATTGTGCTCGGAGTATTCATGGGCATCGTTCCGGTGTGGGGATACCAAATGCTGGTAACCCTGTTTTTGGCACATCTGCTCCGGCTGAACAAAGTCATCGCTATTGTAGCCGCCAACATCAGTATCCCCCCGATGATTCCATTTTTGCTGTACGGAAGTTACGCAACCGGATGCAAAGTGCTGGGCGAACCCGTCAACCTGCACTTAAATGAGCTCTCTTTCGCAAATGTAAAATCAGTCATAGAGCAATATTTGATAGGAAGTATTATCTTTGCAGTCGTTTGCAGCCTGGTAGCGGGAATCATTTCGTTCGCCCTGCTCACGACTTGTAGAAGAAAAAAGATATGACCCAGTTTTTTATCGGACTATATAATTATTTTGAAAGACACAAGATTCTGTTCTACCTGTCCCTCATCTGCTGTATCCTGTTCATGGGCTACTTTGCCCTGCAAGTGAAGTTTGAAGAGAACATCACCCAGTTCTTCCCCGACACCAAAGATTCACAGAATACCATCAAGGTGTTTGATAATCTCAAGATTAAGGACAAAATCATTGTCATGCTCTCCGCTGCGGATACGTGTAATGCCGTAGAACCGGATTCCCTGATTGAAGCAGCCGGACAACTGCAACAAGCTCTGACCGAAAAAGCAGGCGGGACACTGATAAAAAGTATCTTCGCACAAGTAGACCAGAATCTCGTCAGCGGAGCCACCGACTTCGTTTACGACCATCTCCCACTCTTCCTGACAGATACGGATTACCAGCGATTCGACTCCCTGTTGACGCAAAAGGGAATACACGCCGCCATGCAGAAGAATTATACCAACCTTCTTTCTCCTGCCGGCATTGCATTAAGAAGTTATATCCTCAGAGACCCGCTCGGACTTGGCAGTGAAGCCCTGAAACACTTACAGGATTTCCAGTTGGAAGCCAACTACGAAATCTACGACGAACATATCTTCTCCAAAGACGGTTCTACCTTATTGATGTTCATCACTCCGGTATTCAGCACAGGAAGCACCGGAAAGAATGACGAACTCGTCAGAATACTGGAAGGAGAACTCCGGCACGTACAAAGTGAGTCTCCTGTGATTCGGGCGGAATATTTCGGCGGTCCTTCGGTAGGAGTCTACAATGCCCGGCAGATAAAAAAGGACACTATACTGACCTCTACTATCGCACTGCTCATCATCATTGTATTCATCTCATTCGTCTTCAAACGGAAGAGGTCGATACCTTTGATTATTACCCCTGTACTGTTCGGCGGACTGTTTGCCCTGTTCCTGATTTTCTTTATCAAAGGAAGCATTTCGGCTATTGCCGTAGGAGCCGGCTCGGCGGTGATGGGTATCGCGCTCAGCTATTCCATCCATATGCTGGCGCATCAAAATCATGTTTCGACAGTACAACAACTGATTAAAGAAATCGCTTACCCGCTGACGGTAGGCAGTTTTACGACCATCGGAGCATTTCTGGGACTGATATTCACCAGTTCCGAACTGCTGCGCGACTTCGGTCTGTTCGCTTCCCTAGCACTGGTAGGCACCACTCTTTTCTGCCTGATTTACCTGCCTCATTTCCTAAAGGGACAGGCAGATGTGAAGCAAGGACGTGTATTACGTATCATAGAGAAAATAAACGCTTATTCTTTCGACAAGAATAAATGGCTGGTCGGGGGCATCGCCCTTGTCACCGTCATCTGCCTGTTTACCTCGCAGAAAGTAGGGTTCAACAACGATATGATGAGTCTCAACTACGAGCCTCAACATCTCAAACAATCGGAAGAGAAACTGCTGCACCTCTTCGACAGCCATGAAAAAACAGTCCTCTTTGTCAGCGTAGGCAAAGATATGGTCGGAGCTACTGAAACCTATGCAGCGACCAACCGGAAACTATCCACCCTGAAAGAACAAGGGCTGATTAAAGATTATGCTTCCGCCTCACAATTCCTTATCTCCCCGCAAGAACAGCAGAGACGCCTGAAGAAATGGGAAGATTACTGGACGAATGAGAGGAAAGAACAGGTTCGCAAGCATCTGGAAGCATCCGCTGCCGAATGCCGTTTCCGCCCCGGAAGTTTTGACGGCTTCTGTCAATGGCTCGCCCGGCCTTTCGGCGAATACCATTATTCTTCCCAAGAGGACGATTTATCCGGCAAACTATTGAATGAATGGCAGACATCGGCAGATTCCATAACGATGCTTATCAGCCAGATACGAATCAGCGAGACAAATAAAGAAGCGGTATATGCGCATTTCAACAAAGACCGGGATGTGGTTATCTTCGACCGTTCCTACTTTGCCAACAAATGGGTGTCCGCCATCAATGATGACTTCTACTTGATTCTGTATCTTTCTTCTTTCCTGATATTCTTTGCCTTGTGGTTCTCTTACGGGCGTATCGAACTTACGTTGATGAGTTTTCTCCCGATGCTGGTCAGTTGGGTGATTATCCTCGGGCTGATGGGAATCCTGGGGATTGAGTTCAATATCATTAATATCATCCTGTCTACCTTTATATTCGGTATCGGTGATGATTTCAGCATTTTCATCATGGACGGATTGCAGAACAAGTACCGCACAGGTCAGAAAGTACTGAACTCGCACAAAACAGCCATCTTCTTCTCTGCCTTCACTACAGTGGTCGGAATGGGTGCGCTCGTTTTCGCCAAGCATCCGGCCTTGCAATCCATTTCACTGATTTCCATACTTGGCATGATAGCAGTGGTATTGGTAGCCTATACCATCCAGCCGCTTATCTTCCGGTTCTTCATTGCAACCCCGGCATCCAAAGGGTTGCCGCCTTATACGCTTATCGGACTGCTACGAACCGTCGCACTTTTTCTGCTCTTCTTTATCGGATGTATCCTTCTCCGGATATTGATAGCCTTGCTCTATCTGGTTCCCGTACACAAGAGCAGTAAGCAGCATTTCGTCTGCCGCTTGATACAGATTACCTGCAAAGGGATTCTATTATTGGCTACCGCCGTCAAAAAGGAACATATCAACAAATCCAACGAACGGTTCGACCGTCCGGCCATTATCATTGCCAACCACCAGTCGTTTATTGATATTCTCGTGTTGCTGTCCCTTTCGTCCAAAGTCCTGATGATGACCAATCACTGGGTATGGCACTCCCCTTTCTTCGGAGCCATCATCCGCTATGCCGATTTCTATTATATAGGTGAAGGATACGAGCAATATATAGAACGGATGAAGAAAAAGGTGGAAGAGGGTTATTCCATAGCTGTCTTCCCCGAAGGCACACGTACCTATAACGGAAAGATGAAGCGTTTTCACAAAGGGGCATTTTATCTGGCGGAAACGCTGCAACTGGATATTCTCCCGATTCTGTTATACGGCAACGACAAGATTATCGCCAAAGCGCAGCCTTTCAATGTCCGCAAAGGAATCATCTACACGGAGATACTTCCGCGCATACCCGTAGGTGACCCGTCTTTCGGAACTACCTATCAGGAACGTACCAAACGCATATCCACCTATATGAAACTGGAATATGCGCGTATCTGCCGGGAAAAGAATACGACGGACAACCCCGCTTTTTATGAGGCGCTTATCCAGAACTATATCTACAAAGGCCCTATCGTGGAATGGTATATCCGTATCAAGGTGAAAATGGAAAGAAATTACCGGTTGTTCAACCGGCTGATTCCCACTCAGGGGCAAATCACGGACATAGGCTGCGGATTCGGCCCGTTATGCTATATGCTGCACCTACTGTCCGAAGACCGGGATATTCTGGGCATCGACTATGACGAGGACAAGATAGCCGTAGCACAACACGGATGGTTGCGCGGCGACCGCCTTCAGTTCAGGCACGGCAACGCACTTGAATATCCGTTGCCGGAAAGCGATGTGTTTATCCTGAACGATATATTGCACTATATGAGTTATGAACATCAACGGTCATTGCTGTTGAAATGTGCCGACCGGCTACGCCCGCAAGGAATGATGATTGTACGTGACGGAAACTCCGCCAACACTTCCAAGCACCGCCTGACCCGTTTCACAGAGCTACTGTCCACACGCATCTTCAAATTCAACCGGACTGCCGAAGAGCTGTCCTTCACCACGGAAGCCCAACTACGGGAGATAGCGGCAACCTGCGGAATGAACGTCGAAATCATACCCAACGACAAATATACATCAAACACCATTTATATATTCAGAAAACCGGACTGGCATGAGTAAATATGACATTATCATCATCGGAAGCGGACTGGGCGGACTGGAATGCGGAGCGATTCTCAGCAAAGAGGGATTCAACGTATGCGTAATAGAGAAAAATACGCAGTTCGGGGGATGCTTCCAGACGTATCAGCGAAAAGGACATTTGCTTGATACAGGCATTCATTATGTAGGAAGCCTGGATGAAGGACAGGTGATGAACCAGTATTTCCGCTATTTCGGCATTATGGACAAGCTAAAAGTAAAGCGGTTGGACGCCGAAGCTTTCGATACGATTCACTACAAAGGGCAGGCATATGATTACGCAATGGGATACCCGCAATTTATCGAGACGCTCCACCGGTCTTTCCCTCACGAGAAAGAGAACCTGAAACGCTATGCCGAACAGCTTCAAGCGGTAGGAAACCTAATTAGCGTAGACCATCTGAAACAAGGTGTCATTGCGCTCGAAGGCATGAAATATTTCTGCACTTCCGCTGCCGGACTGATTGCCGACATCACTCACGACCATACGCTGCAAAATGTATTGGCAGGTTCCGCTTTGCTCTATGGTGGTCTGAAAGACGTTTCCACCTTCTATCAGCATGCCATGATTAACCACTCCTACATTGAAGGCGCCTACCGTTTTGTAGACGGAAGCATGCAGGTCAGTCTGGAACTGATTAACGTAATCCGGGCCAATGGCGGTACGGTTCTCAACAACAGCGAAGCAACCCGCATCATCGTTGAGAACGAGAAAGTGCAGGGAGTCATTGTCAACGGTGAAGAACGGCTGGAAAGCGATTATGTCATATCGAATATACACCCCAAACGGACATTGGAAATACTGGACAAGAACCGCAGTATCAAGAATGCCTTTATCTCCCGAATCCGTTCGCTCGACAACACGTATGGTATCTTCACGCTTTATCTGGTAATGAAAAAGAAAAGTACTCCGTACCAGAACCGCAACATCTATTTGCATGGGAACAATAAAGTGTGGTATGACAAGTTGCTCTATCCGGGACGAACCACCAACTGCATGATTTCGATGCAAGCCTCTTCCGAAGACAGCCAATATGCCAGTGTCATCTCTATCCTGACACCGATGTATATGGATGAATTGTCTGCATGGAAGGACTCCTCTCCCGAACACCGCGGCGAAAGCTACCAATCCTTCAAGAAAGAGAAAGCGGAACAAATACTCCGTTTCCTTCGAAGACAGGGCTTCGATTTCTCTGAAAACATAGAGGAAATATTCACCACTACTCCATTGAGTTATCGTGACTACACAGGTACGGTAGACGGTTCCGCATACGGAATCATCAAAAACTATAAATGTCCGCAAATCGGTTTTGTATCTACACGAAGCCGGTTAGGGAATCTCTTTTTCACAGGTCAAAACCTGAATGTGCACGGCGCGCTGGGCGTAACATTGACAGCTATGCTTACGTGCACCGAATTTGTAGGACAGGAATATTTAGCTAAAAAGGTAGGAAATGCATAAAGTAATCAAACGGACCATCAAATATACGGGCGGCATTCTCTTGTTGCTCGTCATCGTATTAATAGGCGGAATCAGTTATCTCTACTTTTCAGCGGATATGATGACACCCTCCAAAACCTTATATAATCCTGCGAGAAGTGCCTTATGCAGATACTATTGCTCTGGTTCCGGCAGAAGTGCTCTACAAGGATACTCTCGACCTTCGATATTATGCCGATAACTTTATGCGACACAGCGAAAGCGGATTGTGGGAATTGTTCGTGAGAGGCGATGCCCTTAAAAGGGGGGATGCCATCGGCAAACTGTCTGCCGATTTGCTTCATCATCAGGAGAAAGTATTCGTTGACCAGATTCGTGAGATTATACCTTCGGACAGTTATCTGAAATTTCTGCGGTTCTTCATTGTACTGTTCAACCGTAATTTAGGTGAGAACGTCCCTGAAGAATATCGGGAAGAGATTTATGGAATCTCGCTATCGTGCACCCACGACTACGACTTTATCGGCACTCCTTACGAACGCCAGTTGAATTACCATGCGGCACACGACCTGGGACATGCCATGCAAGACTATATGTTAGTGGGATGCAGCTCGTTCGCCACTTGGGGAACTCAAAGTGCGGACTCGTCGTTGCTTATAGGGCGCAACTTCGATTTCTATGTCGGGGACGCCTTTGCAGAAAACAAACTGGTCACCTTCTGCGCACCGTCCAATGGGTATAAATTCGCTTCCATCGGATGGCCCGGCATGATAGGCGTATTGTCCGGCATGAACGAAGCTGGGCTTACCGTAACCATCAACGCGGCAAAGTCCGCCATGCCGACAAGTTCCGCTACTCCCATCTCCATCCTTACCCGGGAAATCCTGCAATATGCGTCGACTATCGACGAAGCCTTCGCCATCGCCCAAAAGCGGAAAACTTTTGTCTCCGAATCTATCCTGATAGGCTCCGCCAAAGACGGCAGGGCAGCTATCATCGAGAAGTCGCCGGAAAAGACCGTTCTCTTCAACGGAAAGGAAAAAGACAGGATTATCTGCACCAATCATTACCAATCGGAAGCATTCGCCAAGGACGAACGGAACATGGAAAACATACGTACTTCCGACAGTCCTTACCGCTATGCACGTCTGGAAGAACTGATTAGCGAGAACCAACCGATAAATCCGGTGAAAGCCGCTTCTATCTTGCGCAACCGCAAGGGGCGGCAAAACGCCGACCTGGGACTGGCAAACGAAATGGCTATCAACCAGTTTATCGCCCACCACTCCGTCATCTTCCAACCGGAGAAGCAGTTGATGTGGGTATCCACCTCTCCGTGGCAATGCGGCAAGTACGTAGCTTACGACTTGAACCGGATATTCAAAAAAGCCATCGCTCTCCGGGCTGAGATATACATTCCGGAACTGACCATTCCCGCAGATGAATTCATGCAGGAATCGGAATTCGAGCAACTCCTTACTTACAAAAAGCTTACTCCGCTACTACTGAAAAAGATAAAGGCAAAGGAGAAAGTGGAAGACAGCCTGCTCAAGGAATACGAAGCGTCCAACCCTTCTTTCTATTATGTATACGAAGTACTGGGCAATTATTACGAAGCTATCCGGCAGCCTCAACAAGCCGTCGGCTATTGGAAGAAGGCACTGACCAAACCGATTCCCAAACTACAAGAAAAAGAACGTATCCAACAGAAAATACAAAACACTCTTAAGATGGAAAAGAATCCCGACATTCAGTTCCGTTCACCGGAAGAAATAAAATGCTATCAAGAAGAACAGCTAGCTGAAGCGTTAGCCTATCTGCAAGCACATTCCAAGTTCTATCAACAGATGTTCGAGGAACATCACATTGATATCAACCGGATTCGGAAGATAGAAGACCTGCAACAAATCCCCGTCACCACGAAGACGGATTTGCAACTTCATAATGAAGATTTCATCTGCGTAGGCAAAGAAGAAATCATCGACTACGTGACGACTTCCGGCACATTAGGCGACCCGGTGACTTTCGTCCTCACTTCCGAAGACCTCGACCGCTTATCCTACAATGAGTTTCTATCTTTCACCACCACCGGATGCACCAGGCAGGATATCCTGCAACTGATGACTACCATCGACCGCCGCTTCATGGCAGGACTGGCGTATTATATGGGTGCGCGCGAACTCGGTATGGGAGTTATCCGTGTAGGCAACGGTATCCCTGAGCTACAATGGGATACGATTCGCCGGATACAGCCCACTTGCGGAATGGTGGTTCCCTCTTTCCTTATCAAACTGATAGAGTTCGCCGAGAAAAACCATATCGATTATAATGCCTGTTCCATGCAGAAATGTATCTGTATCGGTGAAGCTTTGCGCAACCAAGAGTTCCAGTTGAATACGCTCGGACAGAAAATACATGATAAATGGCCTGCCCTGCAACTGTATTCCACATATGCTTCCACCGAAATGCAGTCATCCTTCACCGAGTGCAGCGAATTTCACGGCGGACATCTACAACCGGAACTTATCATCGTCGAGTTTCTGGATGATAATAACCAGCCTGTTGCCGAGGGAGAAGCAGGCGAAGTGACCATTACGACATTGGGTGTCAAAGGGATGCCGTTGCTCCGCTTCAAGACGGGTGATATCTGCTACCATCACACCTCGCCTTGTGCCTGCGGACGAAACACAATCCGCCTGAGTTCCATCCTCGGTCGGAAAGGGCAAATGATAAAATACAAAGGCACGACGTTATATCCGCCCGCATTATTCGATATTCTGGACAATATTCCTTTGGTGAAGAACTACATTATAGAGGTCTACACCAATGAACTGGGTACGGATGAGATTCTGATTCGCATCGGAAGCGAGAACCGCAGCGAGAGTTTTGCCAAGGAGATAAAAGACCTGTTCCGCTCGAAAGTCAGAGTGGCGCCAAGCATCAATTTCGAGTCGGCGGAATATATCGCCAAGATACAAATGCCACCCATGAGTCGAAAAGCGATTAAATTCATTGATTTACGATAATTTTTTTCTACTTTTGGGAATCGATAACAATATACATAATTCACTTTAACATTAACGTATATGAAAAAACTTATTCTATTCTTGTTCTTAAGCACAAGCCTGTTCTGTTTCGGACAAGGCAAGAGTGCATTGAAAGATGTTCAGTCTATCAAATTCTATGGCGTAGACTATTCTCAGGTCAAAGTTTTCGGTGCGGACGAATCACCGCTACAATTCAAAGATGCTTTCAGACGTATCAATGAACTGTTTATCACGGAAGCAAAGAAGTATAATGTAGGCAAACAGTTGAAAAAAGAGGTGACGGAAATTTCACTGGACGCTGTCAATCAGGTAAATCGTAATATTAACGAGTCCGAACTGATGACTACTAAAACAGAGTATAGTCTCGACAAAGAACAAATCAAGACAGCTATCGAAGCACTGCCTATTCAGAAAACGCCCGGCGTAGGCATGGTATTTGTCGCACAATTCTTGGACAAGTCCAAAAACAGAGGTACATATGAAGTCGTATTCTTCAATACCGAAACTAAAGAAATCATCGAGGAATGGATTACAGAAGGAAAAGCCGGTGGCTTCGGTTTGCGTAACTACTGGGCCGGTTCCATCCATAGCGCACTCAAGAAATTATAAACAAATAAAAATAGAATTATGAGAAAACTACTATTACTATTGACTTTATTACTGAGTATCAGTACTTATGTTGCAGCTCAAAACTACACAGAAGTTGTATATCTGAAAAACGGAAGTGTTATCAAAGGAGTTATCATTGAGCAAGTGCCCAATGTTTCTTTAAAGATTAAGACTAACGACGGCAGCCTCATCATCTGCCAAATGAATGAGGTGGAGAAAATCACTAAAGAAGAAAGATACACACGGGATTACCGCAAGGATGCCAACAATCGCAAAGCAGCAAGAAATACATTAAGAGGTTATAAAGGTTTTGTCGACTTTGCATATATCGGTGATGTCAGTGACTACAATGCATCTAAAGTGGAGTTATCAACTACACATGGTTATCAATTCAACAATTACTTCTTTGTAGGTGGTGGTGTTGCTCTTAATTATTACACTGATGCAGATCTTGTCGCAGCGCCAATTTACGCAAACTTCCGAGCCAATTTTATTAATAAAAGAATTACACCGTTTGCCGATATAAAAAGTGGATATTCTGTTGGAGATATAGAAGGAGTATATGCTTCGGTAGGAATCGGGGTGCGCTTCTCTTTAAAAGGGAAAAAGGCCTTAAATCTAGCCCTTATGTATAACTATCAAGACTATGATACAACAGCAGATTATAGTTATAGCTACGGTGGACATTATTACCATTCTAGTTGGGATGAAACATGGGACTTACAAGGAGTAGGAGTAAGATTTGGATTTGAGTTCTAATTAACGACAAATTCAATAAATATCATTCAAATAACAAGCCAAACAAAAGCATGAAAAAGAGAATAACAATAGTTCTACTATTAAGTTGCTTTACTATCCTTTCATTTGCACAAAGCATTGTTATGACCTCCGGCTCTATTGATTTTATTAAGGACCAGAAGACTATTGACTTTTCTTTCTCTTATGAAGAGATGTTAGTAGGCAAGCTAACCGAAAAAGAATATGTAGATAAGAAAGTGTCCGAGTATAACAAGAAAGAAGAGGGCAAAGGCGACCAATGGAAAGAAGCCTGGTATGGCGACCGTAAAGAGCGATTTGAACCAAAATTCCTTGAATTATTCGACAAGTATATGAGTGAGGTAGGTATCACATCAGGTACAGAAGGAGCACAATATCGAATTGAAATCAATACGGACTTCACAGAACCCGGCTGGAATGTAGGTGTCATGCGACAAAATGCCTCAGTCGACTTAAGTTGCAAAGTGAAGAATATTGAAACAGGTGAGCAAGTAGCCTCTATCCGAATACGCAATGCCTCAGCCAATAACTTTTGGGGTACTGATTTTACTTCCGGATATCGCATTCAGGAAACGTATGCCAAAGCAGGAAGAGAACTTGCCAAGTTCCTCATTAAGAAGGCAAAGTTGCGTAAAATAAAAAACTAAAGCCATATATTGCTTTCGGATATTACAATAATGAAAAAGCGAAGTTTCCCTGGAAGCCTCGCTTTTTTTATTTCTCAATACATTAGCAATCAATTAGGGTAATTACACCAAAAGTTTGTTTCTTTTCTTGCGGTTTCATTCAAAACTGATACGGTTATGAAGTAATTTCGAACTTGTGCAAATTTGTCGTTAATACTGAATGAATTTATGATTGATGATGCATGATTTTATTCGTCTGACAATTGTTGCTTTTTCGTCTGACAGTTGTCAGACGGAAGAATAACAGTTGTCAGACGAAAGTTCAACAACTGTCAGACGAATAAATTTATATATAACGGGGATTAAATCATTGCATACTGCCAATCTAATTTTAGAAAAACTAAGATTAGTTCATTTCCGTACCGTTTTTCTCTAATTCAAATACTGCCTCACATTCTTGATTGATAAGCCTCTCCCTATTTGATAAGGAACAACTTCCGCAGCACATTAGCCATATCCGTATTGTCTCTCCTGCCCGAATAAAGAACAGCCTGCTTGCCTATCGCATACAATGGCACGGGTGCTCCCGTATGAGTTTTAGTTGTCCATCCCAATGATGCCTTCTTATCCAGCAAGGCAATAGCAGCCACCGCTAAAGGCTCATCTTTCGCGTAAAGGCTGACCACATCTTTCGACTTCTTCTTCAAGAAAGACTCTTCGTAGCAAACCAATAATTCCAGTTCTTCACGCGGAGTAATCTTAATTTGTTCCCAAAAGCCCAGGTTCTTTTTCAAGAACGCTTTCATGTCTTCCCACGAAGGAGTCACCTTTCCGCTTTTCATTTCACGCATAGCAGCAGTCAATGCTTCTTGTGAACACTTCTGATATTGGAGCAAGTCAATATTCAAGTTCATATCAGAGTTGCCCAGTCCAAGACCGCCCGTTTCGTGGTCGGCAGTCACTAATATCAATGTCTCGTTCGGATGCTTTTTGTAGAAATCATAAGCCAGGCGAATACATTGGTCAAAATCAATGGTTTCTTTCACAACAGCGCCACCGTCGTGGGCATGGGCCGCCCAATCAATTTTTCCGCCTTCTACCATCATAAAGAAACCCTTCTTCGCGGTTTCCTGAAAATTAGCAAGGCAGGCTTTTGTCAAGTCAGGCAAACTCAAGTCTTTGCCGGAACGGTCCATCGCATATTTCAGGCTTTTGCTCACTGTATCGGTTGGGAAGAGGAGAATTTTATCCTTTGCAGCAGCACGGTTATAAGCGTCCATTCCACGAAACATCGTATAGCCTTTCTGATTAAACAGGTCGTAAAGGCAAGGTGCCGAAGGGTTACGCTTGCTGCGAGGTTCGAGCAATCCCGCTCCACCGAAGAAATCGAAACCGGAATTAGCGGCATCCACTCCTATTTCGTAATACATGGAACGGTCGGGCTGTGAAGCATAGAATCCACCGGGGGTAGCGTGGTCGATAGAGGCAGAGGTGATTATTCCTATTTTATAACCTTTATCTTTCAGTTGGCGTGCCAGGGATTTTAACCCATGATTCTTTTCCGCATCCATTCCGATTACATAGTTCGTTGTTTTTTCTCCGGTTGCCAAAGCGGTAGCCGCGGCGGATGAACACGTAATCAAATGAGAAGCCGAGCGCGTGCATACTTGAGTCATCACAGGGAAAGTGGGGAATAACAGTGAACGTTCGCCCGTATCTGTTCCTACTCTCTGCATAAATTTGGGTTGCTTCCACATGGTTGAATCCCATGCCGTCACCGATAAACAAGAAGATATATTTGGGGACTTGTGCTCCGTTTACAACGACACTACACAGTAATAATAGCCCGAACAGGGACAATCTTAAAAGTTTCTTCATTTCATTTTCCATTTTATTCGCAGCTTCAAGCCGTGCGATAGCTAATAAATAATAAGGTTATTCATAAATATAAATGATGTTGGGCACTCCGCGTTCTCCGGCATGGTCGAAACGTTTATTATCACAAGGATAATTGACGACACCATTCTCCGGTGCTCCCGACAGCCACAATGTTGTGGAACCGCCGCCGTCCAGATTCAACGCATCCTTACCGCCTAATACCCGAAGCAAGTGTGCCAGTTCGGGGATATTCACCCCTTCGGCACGCCCCGGAAAACGTCCGTTCACCGTGACGAGCAGTATCTTTCCGTCCTTCGTCATGCAAACAGCACTACGGGGATGCTTGGTCCGGACAAAGTCCCTTCCACACAAGCTCCAGTCACATACCCGACCGTCCTTTAATAATAACGGGCCGGATGCCAATACTGTACCCACCTTTCGCTTATATTTTTTTTCTATCTGTCTATTCCAGGGAATCAACTTCATCTTTCCTTTCCGTTCATAAATGGCTCCCGTGACACGCAGTTTAAACTCGTTTATCGTTGTCGTATCAATCACTTGCCTGTCCGTTTTCAGAAAACAGACAGAATTTCCATGCTTCATATCAAAGTAAGAGCCGTTGATTGCCGCAAGCGCATGATGTTCGGAAGCTATCCGGCTTGTCTTCTTCATACCGTCCGATAGGGCAATGCCCGCTTTCATCCCTTTGCCGGGGTCAATCTCTATCAGGTTGATAACTTGGGGGCACTGATAGAGCTGAGGTATAGACGCACTCTTATGGATTATTCCTTTTTGAGAATATGCTATCTCCCATTGTGCAGAAACAATTGCCAAAGAATCTGATACGGTCTGTCCTTTCAATGTTCCGACGGAACAGAGGACTAAGACAAGGATAACGAAGTATTTTCTCATTGTAAACAGACAGATAAATGTGTTAAGTTAATAAATTAATCAAGTTATCTTATTCAGTAAGACTATTACCTTGCATTATCCAAGCAGCTTTCCGGGTTGCATATTGCGACCATGCCTTGATATCCGCAGGTATCTGTCCACTCAACTGATTATCATTCACTCGGAATATACCGGTCGAACCACTCTTCTCGATTACCGTTCCATATCCGTAAGGAATACTTCCACTGAATCCGTTGGTATAAATCATAAACTCTTTCAGGCTCTTCCAAGTGGTCGGTTTATTATTTCCGTCTAGTGGAATAACCGGAAGCGGCCCGCTCAAATTATTGCAATATGCCTTTATTGTCACCATACCGGGGATATTTATCAACATATCCAGATTACCGGTAAACGTGTTGTTAAATCCGGCCGGAGTGGCAGTTGGATGATTTGAGATGTTAAAGCTAGTCAATAATTCACATTCTCCCAAAGATTCCGGCAAGTTTCCGCTTGCAGCAGATTCTATTATCCATAAAGTGGTCAATTGGGACAGTTGCCCTATTTCCTCAGGAATACCTGCTAACTTCTGATGTTTGAACTTTATGCTTCTCAGTTCCGACAAGTTGCATAAGGGGATAATATCTCCTTCGATATTATTCGGAGACTGAATGTCAATCTCAACTACCCTCTTATTCTCAAACTTCAATCCGAACCAGTTTGTCGGGTTAGTTTCCAGCGGAGCGTCAAAGTTCCATTTCTTCGTCCAGTTATCCCCATTCGCATTTTCGTAGAACATTCTCAGATAATCAATATCTCCCAAAGGTTTCTTATCCTGCGTTACTGTCAGTACATCGGTAACCCCATTCGAACCTTTCAGGTACAATGAGGCGGTACGTCCCTCGTCTATATCCGTATAAGGGTCAATCGCCAATTTCAGTTCCGATTCATTGACGACGCCCGGAGTAATTGCCGCCCCGTCGGTTACGTGTATCCAGTTGCATCCTTCGGACAATTCGTATGTGTAAGTAACCATTGTCGAGAAAGGTATTACTTCTTCCGCACTGCCTTCCGCTCCTACTTTCAGTGCACGTTTTTTCAAAGCGATGCCCACTCCTTCCTGTACCACTTTCAGCTTTGTTTCGGCACCTTCGATAATCCAGCCTGCAATTTCCGCTTCGCGGGGAGCAACATTCGCATTCTTGGATACTGATATTCTGAAACTTCCCGTACCCATCCCGTTCGACGAGAGCAAGTCAATCCAGGTGGCGGAAGTCTTCACACGCCAAGGCAGGTTGGATTCAATATCCACCGTATATTCCTTTTCTTCCAACGGAAGATTCAGTGTTCCGTCCGCAAACTTCAAATCCGGTTCGGGCATTGTACGTCCCGTATCATCCGTAAAGTCTTGACAGCTTGCCATACCCATCAGCAAGGACAGGCAACAGATGATTCCCCGAAGACCTTGCCGGCAACTATACATTCTATTATTTCGTATCATAATGATTCAACTATTAAGATTCAAACAATTAATTATCTGTCACGACCAACAGCCCGTTGGCTACCGCTCTTTCGACACCGCCATTATCATAAGGCCAGTTGCGGATAGCAAAACGGTTCTCTTCAAATCCCGCCTTCGAGCGGATAATGAAAGTAGACGAACCACCACCGTCCAGGTTGATAGCGTCCTTTGCTCCCAATGCTTTCATGACAGCTCCCATTTCAGCATACCTCATGCCATTGGAGTACCAAAAGTTACGTCCGTCGGCAACCAAAATATAAACGACATTATTGTCTGTCACGCCGATAGCCGTCCGGGGTTCCAATGCTGTCGATGTCTGAGGAAGCACATTCCCGTTCGTCATCAAACGCACGCGGCCGCCTACCGCTTCCTGAATCTCATCCTTATAGGTATCATATTCGTCATACGAGCCAATCACCGCCTTCTTATCCTTCGTGACGGCAAAGAAGGTACATACATTATCGGTCATCGTATTCTTCAGACATACTCCATTCCGGTAGTAAATGCCTTGCGGTGTTCCGTCCGTAGCAAAGAAATCACCATTCACGGCAGCCAGTACACGGCTTCCCTGTTTGTCGTGTGCCAATGCCTGCAACGTCATTTGTTGTTTGGTTTTCAGCTTGCCTTCGTCTTTGGGAGACGAAGCCTTCATCGTCAGGTGCGTGTCTTTCAAATCAACTTCCAGTACAAACATCTTTACTGCCATACCTGTGGCAGAAAGAATTTCCATCTCCAAAGCCTTTACACCCGGAGCCAGCGTATAAGTAGTGTCCGAGAAATATTGTCCGACGTATCCGTCACTCCCGGCAATAATCTTCTGTCCCAACTCCGTTTTCGCGCCCTCGGTGGAATAGACGGTCAGGTCCTCATCATTATTGCATCCCGTCCATAGCAGACACCCTAAAAGAAGCAGAACGGAATCATATATCAGTTTTTTCATCATTTTGTCTCTTTAATAAGTATAAATACAATCATTATCAATATCCGGGATTCGGTTCAAGGTTCGGATTCGAAATCATTTCCTTGCCCGGTATAGGCAATACCAACTGGTAATCTTTCAGTCCGAGCATTGTCTTTGCCTTATTCGTACGTATGAGGTCATAATATCTGAAACCTTCAGCAAGCAGTTCCTTCCGGCGTTCGTCCAGGATATATTCAATAAATTCGTCTTCGTCTTTCGGATTTACGGCATCCAACCCGCGTTCTTTCCGCAAGTCGTTCAGCCGTCCCAAGCCCTTGGAGAGTCCTTGCGCTTCCGCACTTATCAGGTACATTTCGGCCAGGCGGCTCATTACTACGGGGTCAGTACCGGTCTGTCCGCTCGGATATTTATTGATGCAAGGTTCGGCTCCCACATTAATAATGGAAACTTCTTTCCGTTTATCCTTGTCGTCATACATATTCATCACGTCGTTCGTGGGACGATAGACATAGCTGCCATGATTGGGATGGGCATACGTATAGAATAAGGTGGAAATGGTGATATTCGATTCTTCCGCCAGACATTGGAAAGAAAAAATAACTTCCGTGTTGGTCTTTCCCCGGAATATCTTGTCGAAACTATCCAGTTTGTATTTTCCATCCTTTATCAGACCTTCCGCCAGTGCAGCCGCTTCCGTCTTTTTACCACGTTCGAGCATTACACGGGCTTTCAGTGCAAGGGCGGCATCGCGGGATACATAGTAACAACTGGAAGAAGTACCCAGAAAAGCAAGGGCTGTTTCAAGTTCTTCCTCAATAAATATCCAGACAGCTTCTTCCGAATCACGGAAAGGCTTGTCCATTGTATTCACTCTTTGGATAGGCACACCACCCCAGCGTGTCACCAGTGAATGATAGATATATGCCCTGAAATAATGCGCTTCTCCGATAATCAGGTTACGCAAATCCGATTCCGGAAGTTCTTCTACAATGGAGAGGACATTATTTACTTGATATAACGCATTATAATAGCCGTTCCAACTATTAGCGACTATTGAATTCAGTGAAGAAAGTACAGAGTTTATCAAGTCCCTTGCATTTCCTGTACTTTGAGTCAAATCTCCGCCCAATATATCAAAGGTGATGTATGACTCGCGTGCCGGAGAGTTTTGCACTTTATTGTACATTCCCATGCGTAAAGCCGATAAGTCTTTGGGCGTCACACTTCCCGGCGATACGGCAGAATGAGATTCAATATCCAGCATACCGCTGCATGAAGTCCACAACAAACATCCGAGAAATATATAAATAATCTTTTTCATCATTGTGAGCGTTTATGATTAGAAACTAAGGTTTATTCCGAAATTGACCGAACGGGAAGGCGGCACTCCATACAAATCGACGCCAAAGTATTGCGGGTCCATGTTCTTACTCACTTCAGGGTCCCAACCGGAGTATTTGGAGAACAGCAACAGGTTGTCCCCTTGCACATAGAGGCGCAGACCTTTCAACCGAATCTTTTGTAACATTACCTGCGGGAATGTATAGCTGAACGTGAGAGAACGCAGGCGGATGAAAGAGCCGTCTTCAAGGAAACGGGTGGAGTTTTTGCTGTTATGCCCACACAGCGTATTGACTGCACGCGGATATTTATTAGAACTTCCCGGAGCCGTCCAACGATTCTTGGCGACATCTTCCGTAATAGCCATGCGGTATCCGGGGCGTGTGGCGGTAACCGCCCATTCGGCATACACATCATTTCCGTACATATACGTAAAGAACACATCCAGTTGGAAACCTTTGTATTTGAAAGTATTGTTCCATCCACCGAAGAAATCGGGATTGGAAGAACCGGTCAGTACACGGTCGTTATCATTGATAATACCATTATTATCCACGTCATGATATTTCACGTCACCGGCACGTACACCCAGGTCGTACAACGGTTGCGGCACTTCACCGTCATATTGGTAGAGTCCGTCCATCCGGAACAGGTAGAAAGCTCCCAGTTCCGCACCTACTTTCAAGGCGCGGTTAGCACCTATCGGAAGCAAGTCGTCTCCCAGCAGTTTAGTCAGTTTGTTCTTGTTGTGGGAGATGTTGAAAGAGGAAGTCCAGTTGACTTTCCCTATATTCAGATGGCCGTTGATGGAAAATTCCACACCGTAGTTCCGCATGGAACCGATATTGCTGGTGATACTGGTGAAACCGCTTGTTCCGTGCAAAGGCATTGAATAAAGAAGATTGTTCGTATTCTTCAGATAAATATCGGCAATCATATTCAGCTTGCCGTTCCAAAAGCCCAGGTCGAAGCCGAAGTCATACTGGTCGGCAGTTTCCCATGTCAGTTTGTTGTTTCCCATGCTGGTGACAGCCATACCGCTATTATTGCCGTAGTTGATGCCGCCGGACATCAACGGTTGCCAGGCATAGTTACCGATTCCATCCTGATTTCCGGTCTTGCCATAACTCAAGCGGAACTTCAAGTCTGTTTGAGGGAATTTCCAGAAAGATTCTTTCGATACATTCCAACCTAAAGAGACAGAGGGAAATACCCATAACGGTCGGAAGGGGCAAAACGGGATGAACCGTCTGAACGCATGGTCACATTCAAGATGTAACGGTCTAAATAAGACAGGTTGATACGTCCGAAGTAAGACTCCATGGCAAACTCGGAGATACCGCCCGAAGCATTATAGATTTCGGAAGCCGTGCCGACCGTATCGAATACCGGAGAAGGAAAACCGCGTCCGTCGATAGAAGACGTACGGGTGGACATCTTCTGGAAAGAATGTCCCAACATCAAACCCGCTTCAAAATCGCCGAACTTATCATTATAGTTGAATACATTCTCAATCAATAAGTTCTTCACCAAGCGGTTATACTCAACAATACGTCCGCCACCCGCTCCATAAGGATGGTTCTCATTGTAGTACACATAGTCATACGTATATCCGATGTCGGTGCTGACTGAGTTTTTCAGACTGAACTTCTTGTATTTCAAGTCTGCATTGAACGTACCCAAATAACGGTAAGTATCAATATAGGAAACTTCTTCATTCAGAATCTGAAGCGGATTGTGCCGTGCCAGTTCGTCGGTTCCACCTAAGTAATAGTCACCGTTCGGTTTGTACGGACGGTCGAAAGGGCGTTGCTCTACGGCACGGGCTACGATGGTAGAACCGATATTGGCTCCCGGCACACGGTTGTTCTTCAGATAATTACCGCTGACATTGGCGCCTACTTCCAACCAGGAAGTCATTTCATGACTAATCTTCGCTTTTAGGTTGATTTTGGTTATATCATTGGTCTTGATTATACCTTCCTGATAATTGTAGTTGGCTCCAACATAAAACTTGGTTTTCTTGCTTCCGCCGGAGAAGGATAAGTCCACATTGTAAGAATGTCCCACCTGAGTAATCAAATCCAGCCAATCCGTATCGGGTAATCCCTGGAAAGGGTTGGAGATAGGAACCACATAGCCTGCAGAACCTACGGTATAGCCATTCTGACGATTATAACGTTCGACTCCATCGTTGTAGGTTTCTACATACAAGTCGGAATCCGCATATTTGATGCGTCCCTTATTGGCAAATTTGGAGATTCCCGTACTGACATTCAAACGAATATCCGAACGACCTTCCTTACCGGATTTGGTCGTAATCACCACCACGCCATTCGTTGCCCGCGAACCGTAAATAGCTGCCGAAGCGGCATCTTTCAAAACTTCGATAGATTCGATGTCCGTCAGATTCAATACTGCCATCGAACTCAAATCTTCACCCATATTGAATAAGGAGGCGTTACTGTTGAGGATGGGTATTCCGTCCACCACATACAGAGGTTCGTTGCTGGCACTCAAAGAAGCGGCACCGCGGATACTCATTCGTTCGGAACTTCCCAAATTGCCGGAACCGGTCGATACCGTGACACCCGCTACACGTCCCTGTAGCAATTCACTCGGTGTCAACACCGGACGCATATTCGATTCTGTCGGTTTGAAAGAACTGATTGCATTGGTCACCAATGCCTTTCGCTGTGTTCCATACCCCACTACGACGACTTCATTCAATGCTTTTGAATCTTCGTCCAACGTCACATTGATGGTCTGTTGCGTCTTCACCGGATATTCCATGCTCTTATATCCGAGGAATGAAAAGACCAAGACAGCATTATCGGGAACTTCAAGACTGTATTTACCATTTATATCAGTAATTGTACCGATGGTAGTGCCCTTAACCGACACATTGCATCCTACAATGACTTCGCCCGAATATTCCTTCACCAAGCCGGTTATTCTTTTCTTGTGCTGCACAGAGCTTTGCACTTCAGCTTGTTTTTTCGTAAGGATGATGTGTTTCCCTTCCATCGTGTAGGAGAATTCCGTACCTTTCAATGCATCCAGCAGCAAACTTGCCACTGTCCCATCTTGAGTAGAAATGGAAACTTTCCGTTTCAGACTAACTTCACGTTCATTGTAAATAAACAAATAGTCTGTTTGTTTTTCAATCTGCCTGATGATTTCGGCGAATGTTGCGGTTCCTTTATTCATCGTAACTTTCTGATTCTGAGAAAAGCCGTCCAGGGCATACGTCTCAAAAATGATGAATAACAGGAAAAAGACAGTTAACCTCATAATTCTTAAAATTTGAGTACAGTGTGTTTTTCTATGGACAATACGCCCACACCAAAGATTATTTTTCATATCTTTGCCTAGAGTTATTAAGTTAATACATAAAGATTTGTAACAGATATCGAGTCTTTTTTATTGACTTCTCACATATCGGTAAGTGTTGCAGCATTTACCGATATTTCTGTTTTGAAAGGGCTGGTTCTCTTGCTCTCATTCCGGGTGTTTCTTTTTTAGATTAAATACTAGGGTTAATTTAATAGATAATTATCTGATTTTTCTCATCGTCCTGTATATAGTTGAATTTGACGTACTTCTGCAATACCTTCATCACGTGCTCGATTCCTTCTTTCTGACGGAACTTACCGGTACACGAGCGGGAAGCGATTTCCTCATTCTTATTAATAATCTTCACTTCATAATATTGCTCCAATTTCCTGAAGACTGTTTCCAGCGGTTCATCCTTGAAGGAATAGATACCCATTCTCCACAAGAAATCATTGTCCGATGAGAAAGTCTCCTTGTAGAGTTTTCCATCTTTAGCTTCTACCTTTTCATGAGGTTTCAAGGTCACTTCATGTTGTGTATCGGGCTGATATATGGTAACTTTACCTTCAATCAAAGATGTCTCGAATAAACCGGAGTTTGGGTAGGCAGAGACATTGAAAGTGGTTCCCAATACTCTAATATCGTATTTCTCCGTTTCTACAATGAAAGGATGCTTCTCGTTATGTGCCACTTCGAAATATCCCTCTCCTTCCAGAACCACTTTCCTTTCTTTGGAACGAAATCCGGTTGCCGGATATTTCAAGGTAGAGTTGGAGTTCAGCCAAACAGTTGTTCCGTCAGCCAAGACCAGACTAGCCCTTTGTCCTGCCGGGACGGTCATAATTTGCATTTCGGCAGAATGCTCTATCCGGTATTCCTGATATTCCTTATGGATAATAAAAGCAATCATGGCAACGACCGCCGCTATCTTCATAGATGTCCAGAGGTAACGCATCACAGGTTTCTTCTTCTCTGTTTTTTCTGCCTGTAAGTTTCCATTCCATATAGTGGCATTGTAGACACGGTGCAGTTGCATCAACTGTTCCCGATTATCTTCGCTCTCCTTCATCCAGCGTATCACTTCCTTTTTTTCTTCGGGAAGTGCGTCACCTGCAATATATTTATTCAATAGTTTCGCGTCCATACCTTTTCTTAGGTTTATATATAAGCTCTTTGTGGGCTTACATATATAAGACACGCCACTTGCAAAGTTCACTAGTGGAAAAAATAAAAAAAGTGCGTTTTTAACCGTTTATTTGTTCCTCGGTGCCGAAGGGTACCTTCCACCGGTGCCGAAGGGTGCCTTCCCCGGTGCCGGAGGAGTGCTTCACCGGTGGACTACTTTATTAGAAAAATAATAAGGTATAAAGATAGTCTTTCAGGTTCTTTCTCAATTGTTGCAGCGCTTTACTAATATGATAATCGGCTCCTTTCAGTGTGACATCCAGCGCTTCGGCAATCTCCTTCACCGATTTATTCTCATACCGGCTCATCATAAATGCTTTTCTTGTCTTTTCCGGTAATCCGTTCAAAGTACGGTTCACAATATCAGTTATTTCTTCAGAGAAAAGTTGGTTCGGGTCAGAAGAGTCCAAAGAAGCGATGCGGAAATCAAGTTCGTAGAGTTCATCCGCCAATATACTTTCACGGGCTTCCATTCGCAGATGTTCATTTCGCAGATGATTTAATGCCTGGTTCTTTACTACGGTCATCAGGAAAGCACGGATGTTTTTCACATCTTCGGTTTTCATCGTAGTCCATAAAGTTATCATGGCTTCGGAAGCTATATCTTTGGATAACATTTCGTCATGGAGATAAGACTTGGCAAATAAGAAGCAACGTTGATAATACTCCATATAGATATTATCAAATGTCATTCCAGTGTTTATAGTATCATCCAGTCTTCCCATTTTGTGGATTTCTCTCCTTGTTTTTATATTGGTTAGTGAAGCAAAGATAACCAAAAGAAGTTAGCTGCCAAAAAGCAGTATAGAAAAGTAAAACCATAAAGAAAAAAAAGTCCGGATGCCACTACATTTATATTGCAAAAAAGTCCTCATCCATACTTCACTGAAATATTTTCGTAGTATCTGCCTTTCACTTCCCGTTTTTTTCGTACTTTTACCCCTCGTTGGAAAGAAGTGCCTTTCTGACCCTTGAGAACAGAAAAAGAAAAACAATATATAAAATGAATCACAAATGGAATTATCGACCCATTACACCCGAACAGGCAGAGACAAGCCAGACATTGGCCCAGGAATTAGGGATTAGCCCGATACTTGGACAGCTTTTGGTGCAGCGGGGAATAACGAAGGCAACGGATGCCAAGAAGTTTTTCCGCCCGCAATTGCCCGACCTGCACGATCCATTCCTGATGAAGGATATGGATATTGCAGTAGAACGTCTGAACAGGGCGATGGGAAAGAAAGAACGTATTCTAATTTATGGAGATTATGACGTAGACGGTACTACCGCCGTGGCACTGGTCTACAAGTTTATTCAACAGTTCTATTCGAACCTTGACTATTACATACCCGACCGTTACAACGAGGGGTATGGCATTTCTAAAAAAGGAGTGGACTATGCCGCTGAAACCGGTGTGAGTCTGATTATCGTACTCGATTGCGGAATAAAGGCAGTAGAGGAAATCACGTATGCCAAAGAGAAAGGCATTGATTTTATCATCTGCGACCATCATGTGCCGGATGATATCCTGCCGCCTGCCGTAGCTATCCTGAACGCCAAACGCTTGGATAATACGTATCCGTACACGCACCTTTCGGGCTGCGGTGTCGGCTTCAAATTTATGCAGGCATTCGCTATCAGCAACGGTATCGAGTTTCATCATCTGATTCCGCTACTCGACATCGTGGCGGTAAGTATCGCATCGGACATCGTGCCGATTATGGGCGAAAACCGTATTCTTGCTTTTCATGGGCTGAAGCAGTTGAACAGCAATCCGAGTATCGGGATGAAAGCCATTATCGATGTATGCGGACTTTCCGAAAAAGAAATCACCGTCAGCGACATCGTGTTCAAAATCGGGCCGCGCATCAATGCGTCGGGACGTATCCAGAACGGAAAAGAAGCGGTGGACTTACTGACGGAAAAAGATTTCTCGGCTGCGCTTGAGAAAGCCGGACAAATCAATCAGTATAACGAGACACGGAAAGACCTCGACAAAAGCATGACGGAAGAGGCAAACAACATCGTCGCCAACCTGGACGGATTAGCCGACCGACGCTCTATCGTGCTTTATAATGAGGAATGGCACAAAGGGGTGATTGGCATCGTAGCTTCCCGCCTGACAGAAGTCTATTATCGTCCTGCCGTAGTACTGACCCGCACAGATGACATGGCAACAGGTTCCGCACGTTCTGTTTCCGGTTTCGATGTATATAAAGCGATTGAGCATTGCCGCGACTTGCTGGAAAATTTCGGCGGACATACCTATGCTGCCGGATTGTCCATGAAGGTGGAGAATGTGGATGCTTTCACCAAACGGTTTGAAGAGTACGTCTCACAGCATATCTTGCCGGAACAGACCAGTGCCGTCATTGATATTGATGCCGAGATTGACTTCAGGGATATTTCTCCCAAATTCTTCAATGACCTGAAAAAGTTCAATCCCTTCGGGCCCGACAACATAAAGCCCATTTTCTGTACACATCATGTCTATGATTATGGGACGAGTAAAGTGGTGGGACGCGACCAGGAACATATCAAACTGGAACTGGTTGACAATAAATCGAACAATGTGATGAACGGTATCGCATTCGGGCAAAGCTCGCACGTGCGTTATATCAAGACCAAACGTTCGTTCGACATCTGCTACACCATCGAAGAGAATACCCACAAACGTGGTGAAGTGCAACTTCAAATCGAGGATATAAGACCGATTGAATAAGTATCAGGAGATATTAAAACAATACTGGGGATATGACTCTTTCCGCGACTTGCAGGAAGAGATCATCACCAGTATCGGCGAAGGCAAAGACACGCTGGGACTGATGCCGACCGGCGGCGGCAAGTCCATCACATTTCAAGTTCCTGCCCTCGCCCAAGAGGGGCTCTGTCTTGTCATCACTCCCCTCATCGCCCTGATGAAGGACCAGGTGTATAATCTGCGCAAACGCGGCATCAAGGCTCTTGCCGTATACTCCGGTATGACACGGCAAGAGATTATCACCGCACTTGAGAACTGCATCTTCGGCAATTACAAATTCCTCTACATTTCTCCGGAACGTCTGGATACGGAAATTTTCCGTATCAAACTCCGCTCCATGAAAGTCTCCATGATCACAGTGGACGAAAGTCACTGTATCTCACAATGGGGATATGATTTCCGTCCCGCTTACCTGAAGATAGCGGAAATGGAACTTTTGCCAGGAGTTCCCGTACTGGCACTTACCGCCACCGCCACCACCGGAAGTAGTAAAAGACATCCAAGCCCGGCTGAATTTCCATGAGGGGAATGTTTTCCGCATGAGCTTTGAGCGGAAAAACCTGGCGTATATCGTCCGCAAGACAGATAATAAGACAAAAGAATTATTGCATATCTTACGAAGGATACCGGGCAGCGCCATTATTTATGTCCGCAACAGGCGACGGACCAAAGAAATCACCGAACTGCTGGTAAACGAAGATATTACCGCCGATTTCTATCATGCCGGACTTGACAATGCCGTAAAAGACCTGCGGCAAAAACGTTGGCAAAACGGAGAGGTCCGTGTAATGGTAGCCACAAATGCTTTCGGAATGGGAATTGACAAACCTGACGTCCGCATTGTGCTGCATCTCGATCTTCCAGATTCGCCCGAAGCCTATTTTCAGGAAGCCGGACGTGCGGGAAGAGACGGAGAAAAGGCTTATGCCGTAATCTTATATACCAAATCGGACAAGACGACCCTGCATAAGCGCATAGTGGATACCTTTCCCGACAAGGAATACATACTCAATGTCTACGAACATTTACAGTATTATTATCAGATGGCGATGGGGGACGGATTTCAATGTGTCCGCGAATTCAATATCGAAGAGTTCTGCCGGAAGTTCAAATACTTTCCGGTTCCGGTGGACAGTGCACTGAAAATCTTGACTCAAGCCGGTTATCTGGAATATACGGATGAGCAGGACAATGCTTCGCGTATCCTTTTCACGCTTCGCCGGGATGAGTTGTACAAGTTGCGCGAAATGGGGGCAGAAGCGGAAGCGCTGATACAGACCATTCTCCGTTCGTACACAGGAGTATTCACGGATTATGCGTATATCAGCGAAGCATCCCTGTCCATACGTACCGGACTGACACGCGAGCAAATCTACAACATACTGGTGACACTGACCAAACGCCGTATCGTGGATTACATTCCTCGCAAAAAGACACCTTATATTATATATACGCGCGAACGTCAGGAACTTCGTTTCGTACATATTCCGCCTTCTGTCTATGAAGAACGCAAAGTCCGCTATGAAGCGCGCATCAAGGCGATGGAAGAGTATGTCACTTCAGACAATGTATGCCGCAGCCGGATGCTGCTCCGCTACTTCGGAGAGAAAAACGAACATAACTGCGGACAATGCGATGTCTGTCTCAGCCATCATGCAACAGATTCTCTATCCGAAGCATCTTTCGAGAAACTGAAACGGCAAATTACAGAACTGCTTATTCAGAATCCGCTATCTCCAGTAGAAATAGCCAATAAAATAACAGCGGAAAAAGAGGAAGTGGCGGAAGTTATCCGGCATTTATTGGAAGAAGGTGCATTGAAGATGCAGGATGGAATGATACATATTTCAAAATAAGTTATTACATTTGCAGATAAACTCAAAAATAACATATCATGCCGAACTTTTTTAAATCTTTCTTCTCCGGTAAGTCTGAAACTCCGGAAAGTGAAAAGCAGAAAAACGACCGGAAAAGATTCGAGATTTTCAAATACGACGGTTTGCGTGCGCAACGCATGGGACGTCCGGATTATGCCGTAAAATGTTTCACGGAAGCTCTTGCCATTGAGGAAGAGTTTGAAACGATGGGGTATCTCAGTCAACTCTACATCCAAATGGGCGACACCGCAAAAGCCCGCGAACTGTTGGAGAAAATGGCTGTCATGGAACCGCACATCACCCATACTTTCCTGACATTGGCGAATGTATGCTTTATCCAAGAAGATTATCAGGCTATGGAAGAGGCAGCCAATAAGGCGATTGCCATCGAAGAAGGAAATGCCGTAGCGCATTATCTGCTGGGAAAAGCCCGTCAGGGACAGAACGATGACCTGATGACTATCGCCCATCTCACGAAAGCCATCACGTTGAAAGATGATTTCATCGAAGCCCGCCTGATGCGTGCGGAAGCTCTGCTGAATATGAAACAGTATAACGAGATGCAGGATGACATAGACGCCGTACTTGCACAAAACCCGGAAGAAGAAACTGCCATGCTCCTGCGCGGAAAAGTGAAAGAAGCGAACGGACAGGCAGAAGAAGCGGAAGCGGACTACCAGCTTGTCACAGAAATAAACCCTTTCAACGAACAGGCATATCTTTACTTGGGGCAACTTTATATCAACCAAAAGAAACTGACGGAAGCCATCGCCCTGTTTGATGAGGCTATCGAACTGAATCCGAATTTTGCGGAAGCCTACAAGGAGCGCGGACGCGCCAAATTGTTGAACGGGGATAAAGACGGCTCCGTGGAAGATATGAAGAAGTCTTTGGAACTGAATCCGAAAGAAGAGGCCGGACTGAACGGAGAATTCAAGAACCTGGGGCTAAACCGGAAGCGCTTCCTGGTATCTTCTAAGTGTCCTTTTTATATATTTTAGGCAAGAAAACAAAAAAAGTATCGCTTTTTGTTTGCGTTTAGCAGAAAAGTATTACTTTTGTCCCCAGAATTAAAAACCAAAGCAAAAAACAAAGACTCGTATGAGATCATTTACTTATGCATATTACTTCTTTTTTTACTTTTACTTTAGCAACAAAGTAGAGCGGGAGTTTGTATGTATCAAGTGACAGTGATGCTTAAGGACTGAATAGAGAAATCAATCATATGAATCCCGCTCCAATATGGACGCGGGATTTTTTTATATAATACATTTAGAACAATGAAAAAGATAGCAATTCAAGGAACACTCGGCTCATATCACGATATCGCCGCACACAAGTACTTCGAGGGAGAAGAAATAGAGTTAATCTGTTGTGCCAGCTTCGAAGACGTGTTTACTTCGATACGTAAAGACAGTCAGGTTATCGGAATGCTAGCCATAGAGAATACGATTGCGGGCAGCCTGCTGCACAACAATGAGCTGCTGAGACAGAGCGGCACGCAGATTATCGGTGAATACAAACTGCGTATCTCGCACAGCTTCGTCTGCCTGCCCGATGAAAGTTGGGAAGATCTGACAGAAGTCAACTCCCACCCTATCGCCTTGATGCAGTGCCGTGATTTCCTGAACCAGCATCCGCAACTGAAAGTGGTGGAAGGTGAAGATACGGCACGCAGCGCAGAAGCTATCAAGAACGGGAATCTGAAAGGACACGCCGCAATCTGCTCCAAAGCGGCTGCCGAACGCTATGGAATGAAAGTCCTTCAAGAAGGCATCGAAACAAATAAGCATAACTTCACCCGTTTTCTGGTAGTTGCCGATCCCTGGCAAGTGGACGAGCTTCGCCAGCATCATGCCAACACAACCAACAAGGCAAGTATGGTATTCACTCTGCCACATACGGAAGGTAGTTTGTCACAAGTATTGTCTATCCTGTCTTTTTACAACATCAATCTGACCAAGATACAATCGTTGCCGATTATCGGACGTGAATGGGAATACCAGTTTTACGTAGACGTAGCTTTCAACGATTATCTGAGATATAAGCAATCCATTGCAGCAATCACTCCATTAACTAAAGAACTCAAAACATTAGGCGAATATGCAGAAGGAAAGTCAAATGTATAAAATCGCTCCTGCCGACAGACTGGCAAGTGTAAGCGAATACTACTTCTCCAAGAAACTGAAAGAAGTGGCACAGATGAATGCGGAAGGAAAAGATGTCATCAGCTTAGGCATCGGCAGCCCCGATATGCCGCCTTCCAAGAAAACCATCGAGACATTGTGCAACAATGCCCACGACCCGAACGGACACGGTTATCAACCGTACGTAGGTATCCCCGAACTTCGCAAAGGTTTTGCTGCCTGGTATCAACGGTGGTATGGAGTGGAACTGAATCCGAATACGGAAATACAACCGCTGATTGGCTCGAAAGAAGGTATTCTTCATGTCACACTGGCTTTTGTCAATCCGGGCGAACAGGTATTGGTTCCGAATCCGGGATACCCTACTTATACTTCCTTGAGCAAGATACTCGGTGCGGAAGTCATCAATTATGATTTGAAAGAGGAAGACGGCTGGATGCCCGATTTCGAAGCGCTGGAGAAGATGGATTTAAGCCGCGTGAAGCTAATGTGGACGAACTATCCGAATATGCCGACAGGCGCAAACGCAACTCCGAACTGTATGAACGACTCGTTGACTTTGCCCGCCGGAAGAATATTGTGATTGTGAACGACAATCCATACAGCTTTATACTGAACGAAAAACCTATCAGTATTCTGAGTGTGCCGGGAGCCAAAGAATGTTGCATCGAATTCAATTCCATGAGCAAGAGCCACAATATGCCGGGCTGGCGCATCGGAATGTTAGCTTCAAACCCAGAATTCGTACAATGGATACTGAAAGTAAAGAGTAACATCGACAGCGGAATGTTCCGTGCCATGCAACTGGCGGCTGCCACAGCTTTGGAAGCCGAAGCAGACTGGTATGAAGGCAACAACGAAAACTACCGGAACCGCCGCCACCTCGCCGGTGAGATTATGAAAACATTGGGATGTACCTACGATGAAAAGCAAGTAGGAATGTTCCTCTGGGGGAAAATTCCCGCATCTTGCAAGGATGTAGAGGAACTGACGGAAAAAGTGCTGCACGAAGCAAGAGTGTTCATCACTCCGGGATTTATTTTCGGCAGTAACGGAGCAAGATATATCCGTATCTCCCTCTGTTGCAAGGATTCAAAATTAGCGGAAGCACTGGAAAGAATCAAAAGTCTCTAGCCGCTTCCCACAACCAATAATCATTAGTATAAAAGTAAAAACAAATAAGAATATGGAACTCGAATCAATTTTATTACCGGGCATTGAAGCTAAAAGACCGATTGTTATTGCCGGCCCATGTAGTGCAGAGACTGAAGAACAAGTGATTGATACAGCCAAGCAATTGGCCGCTAAAGGGCAAAAGATATTCCGCGCAGGAATCTGGAAACCGCGTACCAAACCGGGTGGTTTCGAAGGAGTCGGCGTAGAGGGTCTTGCCTGGCTGAAAGAGGTAAAGAAAGAAACAGGTATGTATGTTTCTACCGAAGTGGCAACTGCCAAACACGTGTATGAATGCCTGAAAGCCGGAATTGATATTCTTTGGGTAGGTGCACGTACCACTGCCAATCCTTTCGCCGTACAGGAAATCGCTGACGCACTGAAAGGTGTCGATATACCTGTATTGGTCAAGAATCCCGTCAACCCTGACCTTGAACTATGGATCGGAGCTTTGGAACGTATCAACAACGCCGGTTTGAAACGTCTGGGTGCTATCCACCGCGGTTTCAGCAGCTACGATAAGAAGATTTACCGGAATCTTCCCCAATGGCATATTCCTATCGAACTGCGCCGCCGTATCCCTAATCTTCCTATTTTCTGCGACCCGAGCCATATCGGCGGCAAACGTGAACTGGTAGCCCCGCTTTGCCAGCAGGCAATGGACTTGAACTTCGACGGCCTGATTGTAGAAAGCCACTGCAACCCGGATTGTGCATGGAGCGATGCTTCGCAACAGGTTACTCCCGATGTACTCGACTATATCCTCAACCTGCTGGTTATCCGTACCGAGACTCAATCTACGGAAAGCCTTAGCTTATTGCGCAAACAGATTGACGAATGTGACGACAACATCATCCAGGAGCTTGCCAAGAGAATGCGTGTCGCCCGCGAAATCGGTACATTCAAGAAAGAGCACAACATCACTGTACTACAAGCCGGACGTTACAATGAAATTCTCGAAAAGCGCGGAATGCAGGGAGAACAATGCGGCATGGATGCAGAGTTTATGAAGAAAATCTTCGAGGCTATTCACGAAGAATCTGTTCGTCAACAGATGGAAATTATTAATAAGTGATTAACGGTTAGTGATTAATGATTAATTGGCTGCGCTATATTATAGTATATGTAAAATAGCAGGTTTATCATCAGTCTATGACTTTAATCATTAATCACTAACTCCATTCGTTAATCACTAATCACTAACCATTAATCGTTAACAAACGTGAGAATATTAATCCTCGGAGCCGGAAAGATGGGCTCCTTCTTTACTGATATATTGAGTTTTCAACACGAGACGGCCGTGTATGACGTCAACCCGCACCAGTTGCGTTTTGTCTATAACACGTACCGTTTCACCACATTAGAGGAGATTAAGGAATTCGAACCGGAACTGGTTATCAATGCCGTTACAGTAAAGTACACGTTGGATGCTTTCCGCAAAGTATTGCCCGTACTGCCCAAAGACTGTATCATTAGTGACATTGCCTCTGTAAAAACAGGACTGAAGAAGTTTTATGAAGAAAGCGGCTTCCGTTATGTTTCCAGTCACCCGATGTTTGGTCCTACTTTCGCCAGTCTCAGCAACTTGAGCAGCGAGAATGCGATCATCATCAGTGAAGGCGACCATTTGGGAAAGATATTCTTCAAAGACCTCTATCAGACGTTGAGACTGAATATCTTCGAATATACGTTCGACGAACATGACGAGACAGTAGCCTACTCGCTCTCCATTCCGTTCGTTTCGACTTTCGTATTCGCAGCCGTAATGAAACATCAGGAAGCTCCGGGAACTACGTTCAAAAAACATATGGCTATCGCCAAAGGTCTGTTGAGCGAAGACGACTACCTGCTCCAGGAAATCCTGTTCAATCCACGTACTCCGGGACAAGTGACCAATATCCGTACCGAGCTGAAAAACCTTCTCGAAATCATCGAGAACAAGGATGCGGAAGGGATGAAAAGTATCTGACGAAGATTCGGGAGAAGATTAAATAATCCGCCACCGATATAGGTAAGATTTAACCATCCCCTGCAAAAGTTCTTTGCAGGGGATTTTTATGTGTACCTTTGTATCCGCAAAAACGGATTCACAGGAGAAAAGAAGAATGATAGATCAAGGAACCATCGACCGGATATTGGACGCGGCACAGATTATGGATGTCGTTTCGGACTTTGTCACCCTGCGCAAGCGCGGTGTCAATTACGTCGGTCTGTGTCCATTCCATAGTGACAAGACACCTTCTTTTTACGTTTCTCCCGCCAAAGGGCTTTGCAAATGTTTTGCCTGCGGCAAGGGTGGAAACGCAGTGCACTTTATCATGGAGCACGAACAGATGTCTTATCCCGAAGCTCTGAAATACCTTGCCAAGAAATATAATATCGAAATCAAAGAACGGGAGCTGAGCGATGAAGAGAAGTTTATGCAGAGCGAACGCGAAAGCCTGTTTATTGTTAATAATTTCGCACGCGACTACTTTCAGAACATACTGAAGAATCATGTAGACGGACGCAGTATCGGTATGGCCTACTTCCGTAACCGTGGGTTTCGGGATGATATCATTGAGAAATTCCAATTGGGATACTGTACCGATAGCCATGATGCTTTCGCCAATGAGGCATTGCAGAAGGCTATAAGAAAGAATATTTAGTAAAGACCGGGCTTTGCTATGAAACAGACGACCATCGTCTACGGGATCGTTTTTGGGGACGTGTCATTTTCCCGGTGCATACTCTTTCCGGTAAAGTGGTGGCTTTTGGCGGACGTGTGCTTGCTAATGCTACTAAAGGTGTCAAGGTCAAATATGTCAACTCACCCGAATCGGAGATTTACCATAAGAGTAACGAATTATACGGTATCTATTTCGCCAAGCAGGCGATTGTGAAACAAGACCGATGTTTTCTGGTCGAGGGCTACACGGATGTTATTTCTATGCATCAGTCCGGTATAGAGAATGTGGTTGCTTCTTCAGGAACGGCTCTTACACCGGGACAAATCCGTATGATTCACCGCTTCACCAACAACATGACTGTGCTCTATGACGGTGATGCAGCAGGTATCAAGGCTTCTATCCGGGGGATTGATATGCTGCTTGAAGAGGGTATGAATATCAAAGTCTGTCTGCTGCCCGATGGTGACGACCCGGACTCTTTTGCCCGCAAACATAACTCTACGGAATTTCAAGCCTTCATATCAGAGCATGAGACGGATTTTATCCGCTTCAAAACCAACCTATTGTTGGAAGATGCCGGAAAAGATCCTATCAAACGGGCAGAGCTTATCGGCAACCTGGTACAAAGCATCTCCGTCATACCGGAGGCGATTGTACGCGACGTCTATATCAAAGAATGTGCCCAGTTACTGCATGTAGAAGATAAATTGCTGGTATCGGAAGTTGCCAAAGACGGGAGACACAAGCGGAGAAGCGGGCCGAACAGACCGAACGGGATCGCCGGATTGCCGAAAGGACAGCTTCAATGGCTCAACAAGGCCAGCAAGGAGAAGCAGGCGGAAGTGCCCCCATGCCCAACGGCGATATCCCGTTACCACCGGGAGTTAGTGATGCCGGATATGCCGAAGCACCTTTTCCTCCACAAGAGGATAACTATGCTTCTTTCATTCCACAGGAAGGAAAGGAAGGACAGGAGTTCTATAAATTCGAGCGGCTGATACTGCAAGCGGTAGTCCGTCACGGTGAGAAAGTAATGTGCAACCTGACTGACGAAGAGGGGAATGAAATTCCGGTGACCGTCATAGAGTATGTAATCAATGATTTGAAGGAAGATGATTTGGCTTTCCATAATCCGCTGCACCGCCAAATGCTGTCGGAAGCTGCCGCACATATGCATGATTCGGGATTTGTTGCAGAACGCTATTTCCTGGCGCACCCCGACCCGACTATCAGCAAGCTGAGTGTGGACTTGATTAATGTCCGTTATCAGTTAAGTAAATACCATTCCAAGTCACAGAAGATTGTGACAGACGAAGAACGGCTCTACGAACTGGTTCCGATGCTGATGATTAACTTCAAATACGCAATCGTGACGGAAGAGCTGAAGCATATGCTTTATGCATTGCAAGACCCGGCTCTTGCTCATGATAATGAGAAATGCGATTCGCTGATGCAGCGCTATAATGAACTGAGAACAGTACAAAACATTATGGCAAAACGATTAGGGGACCGTGTCGTCCTACGCTAATCTTATTCTGCCCAATTCGTTTTGCGGGAAGCAGTTCATACCCGCCCGTGCTGAATAAGATTCATAAACTCCTCGCGCGTCTTTGCCTGATTGAAAGCACCTGTAAAGTCGGAAGTAGTAGTAATGGAGTTCTGCTTTTCCACACCACGCATTTGCATACACATATGCTTTGCCTCCACTACAACCATCACGCCTAATGGATTCAGCGTTTCCTGAATACATTCCTTGATTTGCAGCGTCATACGTTCCTGCACTTGCAAGCGGTGAGAGAAAATATCGACTACACGGGCAATCTTGCTCAGCCCGGTGATATAGCCGTTAGGTATATAAGCCACGTGCGCCTTTCCATAGAACGGCAGCATATGATGTTCGCAGAGAGAGAAGAAATCAATATCTTTCACAATCACCATCTGACTGTATTCTTCCTTGAATTTAGCCGAGCGGAGCACTTCGTGAGGATCCATATGATACCCCTTTGTCAGACTCAACATTGCTTTAGCCACGCGTTCGGGTGTTTTCAACAACCCTTCCCGTCCGGCATCTTCACCCAACAAAGTTATAATACTGTGATAATGACTTTTCAACTCCTCCAGATTCGGAGAGATTATTTCTTCTTTTCCTAACATGATAGATTTATAAAGGGATATTTATCTGGGCTCTTACAATAGAGACCTCTTTAAACACACCGGTAGCTTTCAACCGACGCATCATCGCGTCCGCTTCTTCAATGCTCCTGAAATCACCCACACGGCAAAGCCAACGGGGCGGAGTGAATGAAGTATATATCGGCAACTCCGGGAAATACTCTTTGATGCGTGAGGCTACCTGATAAGCATCATTCTTCGCCTGACGGGTATTGTTACCGGCATACGCCTGTATCCGGTATCCGGAAGTCTTTATTACCTTCTGTTCACCTGTCGCAGGACGTTCCACACCAATCAGCGCTTCAATACGGGGGTCTTGATGAATAGTCACTTTCCCCTGCCCCGGCACTGTACGTTCCAGGCTTTTGACAATGCCCTGTGCCTGTGCACAGACACCTGCCAAGACCAACAACAAAGTAAGTAAAGCAAATTTTTTCATTCTATGAATTATATTTAGGCACGGATTACGCGGATTACACCGTTTCCTATTTCATACACTAAACCGTGTAATCCGTGAACTCCGTGCCTGAAATAAGTTTTAATTATGCGTTAAAAGCATCAATGATACCTTTGAAATCAGATACTTTCAGAGCAGCGCCACCAATCAGACCACCGTCAACGTCCGGATTAGAGAACAGTTCCTTAGCGTTAGAAGGTTTGCAGCTACCACCATAAAGGATGGAAGTATTGTCAGCGATTTCCTTACCATACTTGTCAGCAACAATCGAACGGATGAAAGCGTGGATTTCCTGAGCTTGTTCAGGAGAAGCCGTTTTACCTGTACCGATGGCCCAAACCGGTTCGTAAGCCAATATAATCTTAGAGAAGTCTTCAGCAGACAGAGAGAACACAGATTCCATCTGAGCAGCTACAACTTCGTTCTGCTTGTCAGCTTCGCGTTCTTCCAATACCTCACCGATACAGAAAATCGGAGTCAGGCCGTTAGCCAAAGCCAATTTTACTTTTTCTTCGAGGATAGCAACTGTCTCACCGTAGTAAGCACGACGTTCAGAGTGACCCAGGATTACATATTTAGCACCGGTAGAAGCAACCATCTCAGCAGAAACTTCACCAGTATAAGCACCGGATGCCTTGTCAGCACAGTTTTCTGCACCTACACCAATCTTGGCAGCGTCTACCAGCGGAGTAACAGAAGCCAGATGGATAAACGGAGTACAGATGATTACATCACAGTTAGGCTTTTCGTTAGCCAATGCTTCGTTCAATTCTTTAGCCAAAGCGATACCCTCTTGAAGGGTTTTGTTCATTTTCCAGTTTCCTGCAACAATGTTCTTTCTCATTTTGTTTTCTTTATTTAAAGGGTTAATAAATTTACTATTCTTTTATTTACGGTTTACTATTTTAGCCTATGGCTTCACCTCATTGGAGTTATCCACTGACGTTGGATCGTTGTCTGCCGGCTTGGGGGCATTGTCCGACGGTTTGGGGACTTCGGCAACTTTCAGAGCCTCTTCCTGCTGCTTGGCGGATTTCCGTTCTCTGCGACGGACTACCAAGACATCCACTCCCAATACCAGCAACAATGGAATAATGAACCACAAGAATACATATCCCACCGTGTGAGCGTCACTTTCCATCTTTTGTTGTCCTATCGGCAAATTTTCCAGTTTGTCGGTCAGCACATATTCATCCGGTATATCCTCATCACTCCATTTATTCAGAATCGTCCCATTCTTTATCAACATCAATCCCGGATTGGAGCGGATCATCGTCTTCAATGTTATATCATCCATCTGACAGAAAGGATATTCCGCTCCGGTTTTATCCTTCCACAACTCTATCTGTTCCTCAGGCGAAGAAGTAAGGCAATAGAACTTATAGCCACGCTCCACCGAGTAATCGTATATTTCGTTAATCAAGTCGATGTTACTGTCATCCGCTTCTTCAATCCGATGAGCAACCAACAGGAATGTATATCCCATATCGGTCAATACATCATCCGTGATATCATCCCCGTGCCCAGATCCATCATGGAGAAATCGTGGATAGCCGGTTCATATCCCTTCTCCTTGAGTACCGTACGTGTATCGACAAATGTCCATGTGCTATCCGGATAGTTATCCAGCGTAAATTCTTTCTTTTCTCCGTTCTTCTCCAAGATAAAGACACTCTCATATACGCTCGGTTTCGCCCCTTCGGGTATTGTCATTCCCTCAAGGATATTTTTCCCTGTCTTATAAGGACGAAAATCCAAAACAGGCAGACGGTCTAAACAATAAAACGACAAAGTAAACACAAAAAACAGTGTGTACAGAGAAACCAACCATTCCATTTTCACACTGATAAAGCGGACCAGCATCGTTCTGTAACGGAATGCTGCGATTGCCGCAAGCAACAGTATGACATTCTTGCCGAAGGTTTCCCAATTCGTCAATATCCAGGCATCACCAAAACAACCGCAGTCTGAAACCGGATCGAAAATTGCAAGATACAGAGTCAGCGGTGTCATAAAAATCATCAGCATCAACGCCAATGAGGAGACAAGCGTTCTCCGTGTACCAAAAAACAGGGAGATGCCGATAAAAAACTCAATGGCAGACAGCGTGATGCCGCCCAGCAAAGGGAAGAATGAAGGGAACCAGGAAGCCATGCCGAATGCAGCCAGATAATCCTGTATCTTATACTGGAACCCCAGCGGATCAACTGCCTTTACAAATCCGGAGAAGATGAACGAAGCCGCCAAAAGAAAACGACCGGTATTCGCCACCACTTCCTGAATGATATGTAGGTTCTTATCCTTCAAATTCTATCTTTATCAGTCCGAAGACAGAGTAATTTATCATATCCATATAATTGGCGTCAATTCCCTCGGAAACCAATGTATTGCCGGACAGGCTTTCAATCTGCTTGGTACGGTATATCTTCATCAAAATCAAGTCTGTGTAAGAGCTGACACGCATACTCCGCCAAGCCTCATCATAGTCATGATTCTTGGCAAGCATCAGTTCCAGGGTTTCTTTGGCATATTTATCATACAAAGCCATCGCTTCTTCATTGCTGATGTCGGCAGATTCGGCATATCCCAATTCCAACTGGATAAGTCCGATAATACCGTAGTTGACAATGGCAATAAACTCAGCACGGATTCCCTCGTCAATCAAGGTCACTCCTTTGGTTTCGATACTGCGAATCCGGTTGGCTTTGATAAAAATCTGGTCGGTTACCGAAGCCGGACGCAGGATACGCCACGCAGGCCCGTAATCGTGCAGCTTCTTGGAAAATAAGTCACGGCACAAAGCGATGACATGTTCAAATTGTTGCTTGGTATCTTTCATTTTCTTCCAAATAGTGCGCAAAGGTAACAATAATTAAGTAAAAACAGAAAGAGGGCACTCTAAATTATATTAAAGTGCCCTCTTCCAAAGCTATTGTATTACTGTTTTATAAGCAGGTGGGGTTATGAACAACGCAAAACCTGTCCGATACGCAAAGTCGTGGTCGGTTTGATACGGTTCAACTTACAAAGTGTGCTGACTGATACACCACGCAATTTGGCAATGCGGGATAAAGTATCGCCGCTCTTTACCTTATGATAACGAATAGCGCCATCGGCTACTTGAGTATCATGAGAACCAGCACGCTTCACGCCTTTTGCTTTGCGGAACGTATAAGTATCGGCAACGATATCTTGTTTCGGGAAGTCGAACATATAAATCGGATTAATTGCAATTCCCAAGAAGCGAGTTTCAAAATGAAGATGAGATCCGGTAGAACGTCCGGTATTACCACCCAAACCGATTACTTCTCCGGCTTTCACTAATTGGTTTTCTTCAACCAATTGTTTTGATAAATGACCATACACTGTTTCCAATCCATTATCATGACGGATAACGACATATTTTCCATATCCTCTACGTTCATATTTTACGATACGTACTTTACCGTCAAAAGCAGCTACAATAGTATCACCTATATTCACTTTCAAGTCCAACCCATTATGCATTCTTCTCCAACGAGGACCGAAAGGCGAAGTAATTTTTGTACTTGGAGTTGGCATGTGGAAACCTGTCAAGTCGATTGTATACGTATCAGGGGATAATAGCATTTCCGTAAGCATGCACATACTGGTTGTTCCAGTTTGGATAAAGACTTAGGGCGGGATATTCGGACTGTTCGGCACGGATTTGCTTCTGCAAGGCCAAAGAGTCTACTGATTTTAATTTCTTGTCTATTGGTGCTTGGCGGGCAATCAGGTCTTGCGAGAAAGAGCTCAGACTGACCATAGCCGCAACAGCGACCAATCCTGTTTTAATAATGCTAAAATTCATTCCTTCTTTGTCAATTCAATTAATATTCGTCGTTTGCATACAGGTAATCAAATGTAGCCTGCTTGTAATCGAATATTTCTTCCGGTTTAAAAAATCTCGTTAATTCAATAGCTGCAGTCTCCGGAGAATCGGAAGTATGAACGATATTCTCTTGAAAGCTCATACTGTAATCCCCGCGAATAGTTCCCGGGGCCAGCCAGACGTCCGTTAGTCGGTCCCGCCAACGTACGGACTGTTTGAATAGCATCCACACCTTCAAAACAACAAACGATAACAGGAGCTGTCATCATGGAATCTTTCACACGTTGAAAGAATTCCCTGCCACTGAGGTGGGCATAATGTTCGCTTAGCAATTCATCTGTCAGTTGCATCATCTTCATGCCGGCCAACCTTAATCCTTTACGTTCGAAGCGATGAGTAATCTCACCAACCAGCCCCCGTTGAAGGGTACATGGTTTTAAAATGACCAGCGTTTTTTCAAGCATAATACTCGACTTTTCAAATGGTTAAACGATACATTTACTAAAAAAATTCCTTCAAAGATAGTATTTTCCTTTGAAACAGCAAGGAAGTTATTAACTATTTTTCAGACGATTAGCTCTGACAGCAAGAAAGATTCGCCCTCTAAACTCCTATGAATAGGGAGAATAGGGCAAAAATATGTTATGCAACACATTTACGCAAATAAACTGTATGTTTAACCGTTTTTCAACTAATAGCAGCCCAGTTAACATTCGTTTTCCGCAGGGATTTGAGTTGCCGCCACAGAATTTCATTCTCCGGATTCTGAGCTGTTGGGTCTTGTTCAACAATTCCTTCGGCTATGGAGCGGACATATTGAAGCAATTGTCCGTCACGGGTAATATCGGCTATCTTCAAATCGAAAGCGACACCGCTTTGCTGGGTTCCTTCAAGGTCGCCGGGACCGCGCAGCTTCAAGTCGGCTTCCGCTATTTCAAAGCCATCATTGGTACGCACCATGATTTCAAGCCGTTTGCGGGTGTCCTCGGTCAGTTTATAATTAGTCACCAGGATACAATAAGACTGGTCGGCGCCACGCCCTACCGACCACGCAACTGGTGCAACTGTGACAGTCCGAAACGTTCGGCATTTTCAATAATCATCACCGAAGCGTTGGGCACGTTCACTCCTACTTCGATTACTGTAGTGGCTACCATTATCTGTGCATTTCCCGAAATGAAAAGCTGCATCTGCTCGTCTTTCTCGGCAGATTTCATTTTGCCATGCACTTTGCAAACCGTACATTTGGGAAATTCTTCGAGAATATGCTGATAACCTTCTTCAAGGTTCTTCAAATCAATCTTTTCGCTCTCCTTTATTAAAGGATAAACGATATAGACCTGACGTCCCTCGTCGATTTGCTTCTGTACGAAACGGTACATACTTTCCCGGCGATTGTCAAACTGGTGGACGGTGGTTATCGGCTTCCGACCGGGGGGAAGTTCATCAATAACGGAGACATCCAAGTCACCATACAGGGTCATCGCCAAGGTACGGGGGATAGGTGTCGCAGTCATTACAAGTATATGCGGCGGTTGGTTATTCTTACTCCAAAGACGGGCACGTTGCGCTACTCCGAAGCGGTGTTGTTCGTCAATGACGACAAAGCCTAATGAGGAGAAGTTGACAGTATCCTCGATGACGGCATGAGTCCCTATCAGGATATGCACGTCACCGGTCAGCAGTCCGGCAAGGATGGCTTCTCTTTTTTTCCCTTTGATGGAACCGGTCAGTAGTTCGACACGTACATCCATTCCGAAAAGCAACTCCTTTATGGTTTCATAGTGCTGGTTTGCCAGGATTTCGGTAGGCGCCATCATACATGCCTGATACCCATTATCCAAGGCAAGCAGCATACTCATCAGGGCAACGAGCGTCTTTCCGCTACCGACATCCCCTTGTAAAAGACGGTTCATCTGCCGACCGCCGCCCACGTCGTTGCGGATTTCTTTCAACACACGTTTCTGCGCTCCGGTAAGTTGGAAAGGCAGGTTCTTTGCATAAAATGTATTGAATACGTCGCCTACTTTTTCAAAGATATAGCCACGGTATCTCCGTTGCCTGTCTTTGGCATATCGAAGGATATTGAGCTGTACATAAAACAGTTCTTCGAATTTAAGACGATACTGCGCCCTGCGAAGCAGGTCAGGATTCGTCGGGAAGTGTATATTCCGAAGAGCTTCCGTCAGCGGCATCAAGTGATGCTCTGCCAACAGTTTGGGAGAAAGCGTTTCGGGCAGAGGTTCCTGTATCTGCTGAATCACAGTCGCCATCATCTTCTCAATCGCGTGGGAATTGAGGAAGCTGCGTTTCATCTTCTCCGTTGTATTATAATAAGGTTGAAGACCTATGGAAGAAAATTTCAGGTCGTCCGTCTTGTCTATGTCGGGATGGGCTACGTTGATACGGCCGTTGAAAACGGTCGGTTTGCCGAAGATGATGTATTCTTCGTGGAGTTTATATTTGCCTAAGATATACTTTATCCCTTGAAACCACACTAAATCCACAACTCCCGTTCCGTCTGAAAAGTGGGCGGTAAGACGTCGCTGCCGGCCTTCGCCGATAGTTTCGAAGCCGAGAATCTCTCCTTTCAGTTGGATATACGGCATATTGCCATCTATTTCGTGGATGTAATAGATGCGGCTCCGGTCAACGTATTTGTAAGGGAAGTAATAAATCAAGTCGTGCAAGGAGTAGATTTCCAACTCCTTGTTTAATACAGCAGCCTTCTGCGGCCCTACACCGGAGATAAATTTTATGTCGCGTGTGACTAAATCGAACATTTACAACAGAGCACTCCCCACTTTCAAGTCGAAAGGAGTTGTTATTTTTATATTTTCACGATTACCTTCTGCCAGATATACAGGCACACCCATTGCTTCCACTACCGAGGCGTCATCAGTAAAGAATGGGGTAAACTCTTGCTCATAAGCCTGTTTCAGCAATTCCACGTCAAAGACTTGAGGTGTCTGCACCAGTTTATAATCATTGCGGCTGACCGTTTCACTACCGTCATTTGTCAAATGGCGCAGTGTCTCGACTACATCAACCACCGGAATCACGGCTTTCCGCTCTCCCGCCAAATCGTAACAACGTTGAATCACTTCTACCGAGACAAACGGACGGACACCATCATGCACTCCCACCAGTCCGGGTGCCTGCACCAACGCCAGACCATTCTTTACCGAATGAAAGCGTGTCCCGCCACCGTCGGCAATCAGATGTTCCACATCAAAGCCGTGCTCCTCACAGAGCTGCTTCCAAAAGTCCTGCTGTTCTTTGGGGAGCACTAATATTATCTGAAGTGTGGCATCATACTTCCGGAATACTTCCAGTGTATGCATCAACACAGGCTTACCGCCGACAGGAAGGAATTGTTTCGGAAGTTCACTCCCCATCCGCAAGCCCTTTCCACCGGCGACAATAATTACAGATTTCTTCATGGACAGGCAGCTTAGCGTTTTACACACATCGCTTCCACCAGTTCTTCTACTTTTTCTTTACCTGCCAACAGGTCAACGATAGTCAAAGCAAATTCCATGGCAGCGCCCGGCCCCATGCCCGTAATGATGTTTCCGTCACGGACAACGTGTTCACTGACACATTCCGCACCTTCCAGATATTGTTCGAAGCTGGGATAACAAGTCGCTTTCTTGCCTTTCAACAGTCCCAGCTTACCCAACACCATCGGCGCCGCGCAAATGGCTGCGATAGGTTTGCCTTTCTCAGCGAAGTTGAGGATTAACTTACGCAATCCTTCATGCTTGTCGAGCGTAGCAGCTCCGGCATTCCGCCCGGTAAGAATAAAAGTTCAGCATCGAAGAAATCACAATTCTCAAAGTTGACGTCACAAAGGACAGACACGTCATGCGCACCGACTACAATTTCGTCCGGTGTGACGGATACGATTGCTACGTTCAGTCCGGCACGTCTCAGTGTGTCGATAGTGGTAAAGGCTTCAATTTCTTCAAAACCATCTGCAAAAAATGCGTACACAGTTCCCATAATGCTATCTATTTTTGGTTAATGATACTTCTATTTAAAATTAAAATAATAGGTGATTGTTCCCGTTTGGTTGGTCACCATTTCCACCGCTTCAAAACGAGCTTTCTTAGCCGCATCCAAAGCAGCTTTGCGTAAAGTCTGGTCAGAAGTATTCGTCAGAGAAAGGTTCACACTGGTCCCTACGACCAATCCTGCGGGGTTTACAGTGATATTCACTACAACGCGTCCTTCCTCCCGCACATTACATTCCGGCTTCGGCAAACGAGTGCCTGCACCTAAAGAACGTCCGCCAAGGTCAAATGTTCCCTCGCCACCTGTTCCTGTTTTGGCTCCGATAGAAGAATTACCTTCCTTGCTGCCTTCGGTTCCCGTGCCACCAGCTGATGTTCCTTTGTTTCCTTCCATCTGCGCTCCTTTGCCGAAAGCACCGGCAACTCTCTTTCGGGCAGCTTCTTCGGCAGCCTTACGTTCGCGTTCCGCCTTTTCTTCAGCGAGCCGTTTAGCTTCCGCTGCTTTCTCCGCTTCGGTTTTCTCAGGCTTTTTCACAGGTTCCTTCGGCTTGGCTACTTCTTTGGGCTTCACCGTTTCCTTTTTAGGTTCTTCCGTTTTCGGTTTCAAGGTGACTGTTTCTTCTTCGGTCTGCGTCAGTAAATCCTGTTCGGAAGGAAGTTCCGGTTCAGTCTCCGCAGGGGCTGCCACATCCTCATCCAGCACGTCCACATCTACCAGCGAAGGGTCGTCGAAACTGCGTGCCGACTCTACATCCCCCATCATCACAGGTATTCCACCCGCGTCCTCATCCGGCTGGGGGACAGTAAAGCTCACCAGAATCAAAAGAGCAACCACTGCCACATGCACCAAAAGTGCACCCAGCGCTCCTATATATTCACCCTTTTTCTTCTGTCCATTATTCCTTATTTGTTTTCAGGCGGGCGCGTAGCCAGCACCATCTTAAAATGATTCTCGTTTGCGATGTTCAACACCCGCACTATCTCGCGGTAGGGTACTGATTCATCCGCATACAATGCCACATACATTTCAGGCTCCTTCTCCGCACAACTCTGCAAGAATGAAGTCAGGTCGTTCAATGCTACCTGTTGCTCCTTCTCATTGCCGAAAGCGGCATAGAAGTTCAAGTCCTTATCAATAACAACTCTTGTCAGCGGTTTTGCCGAAGTCTGCTGCTTGCCTTGAGGCAACAACACTTTATGGCGTTGGGCGACAACATCGTAGAGGTAATCATGAAGAATATCAGCAACAGGAAGATGACGTCCGTCATGGAAGCCATACTGAAATTGGGCGATACTCTATTTCTTCTTTTTAATCCCACTTTGTTAGTGTTTAGTGGTTAGTGATTAATGATTAACGTTCTCGGTTACTTTTCCACTTTTAGGTGGGCTCGTTCAGTTTTCAGGTGGGCTCGTTCAGCAAGTCCATGAATTCCATTGTGCGGGATTCCATCTTGTTCACCACACGGTCTACCAGCATCACCAGGTAGTTGTAGGCGAACATGGCAATGATACCGACAATCAGACCGCCGACCGTGGTAATCATAGCTTCGTAGATACCGCCGGAAAGCAACGTGATATCAATATTTCCGCTTCCGGCGTTTGCCATTTCGTAGAATGCACGCACCATACCGGTCACCGTACCGAGGAATCCGAGCATCGGAGCACCACCGGAAATGGTCGCCATCACCGTCAAGCCTTTTTCCAGTTTCGCCACTTCGATATTGCCGACGTTCTCAATGGCAGCCTGCACATCGTTAATAGGACGTCCCAGACGGCTGATTCCCTTTTCTATCATACGTGCCGAAGGGGTGTTCATCGTGCGGCAATAGTTGATGGCAGCTTTGATTTCACCGCTGTGGATATAGTCTTTTATCCGTTCCATAAACATAGGGTCTTCTTTTCCCGCCTTACGGATCATATAGTTACGTTCAAAAAGGATATAGAAGCAAACTACGGACAACAGGCCCAACACAATCATAATCCAGCCACCCTTGACAGCCATATCAAGCATATTCATTTCAGGAGCGTTCACCTCTGTCAGAACAGGATTGGCGGTAGCCAGCGAGTCGGCCATATTCACAGCCCTTGGGCTAACAAAATCATTGCATTCATCAGCGTAGACAGTTTTTATATTCCTGAACGGTACGTTCCAGTCCCAAGTAAAGTGCATCGCTAATCAATGCATGACCAATAGAGACTTCGTCCACCCAAGGAATGTTTTTATAAAAATAGTTCAAATTAACAAGACTCAAATCGTGTCCGGCATTCAGGCCGATACCTAGCCTGCGGGCAGTCTTGGCGGCTTCGATAAAAGGAGCGATGGCTGCTTCCGGATTCTTCGGATAGTCCGTTGCATACGGTTCCGTGTAAAGTTCCACACGGTCGGCACCTGCTTTTGCCGCATATTCTACCATTTCGGGGTCGGCGGCCACAAAGACGGAAGTACGGATACCCGCGCTGTTGAACAGGTCGAGGACTTCGGTCAGAAATTCCAGGTTTGCTTTTGTATCCCAACCGGAATTGGAAGTAATCTGTGAAGGGGCATCGGGCACTAAGGTCACCTGATGCGGCTTTACTTTCAGCACCAGGTCTATAAAGTCCGGCGACGGATAGCCTTCAATATTAAATTCAGTCCGCAACAAAGGACGCAAATCATATACATCCGAACGACGAATGTGGCGCTCGTCGGGACGAGGATGAACGGTAATACCGTCTGCTCCAAAAGATTCACAATCAAGCGCTACCTTTACTACATCGGGAACATTTCCCCGCGAGCATTTCTCAGTGTAGCAATCTTGTTTATGTTTACACTTAATTTAGTCATAGTTCTACGTTATATTTGCCGCAAAAATACAAATATTATTATTAGTTGCCTAATAATACGAAACGCATTCTCGGTTCTTTTTTGGTTATTTAAAGTAGAAATCCAAGAAAAAATGCCAAATTTGCAACCGAAACCAATATACAGTTTATGAAATTTGCCATCTTCGGAAATACGTATCAGGCTAAAAAGTCCTCTCATGCCGCCAATCTGTTCCGGTTGCTGAAAAAGCAAGGAGCGGAAGTCTGTGTATGCAGGGAGTTCTACCAGTTCCTGATTTCAGAGCATATGGAAATCGAAGCCGACCAGTTATTTGACGGTGACGATTTTACGGCCGACATGGTAATCAGTATCGGCGGAGACGGAACTTTCCTGAAAGCTGCCCGCCGGGTAGGCAGAAAGGGAATCCCTATTCTTGGCATTAACACAGGGCGTCTGGGTTTTCTTGCTGATATTTCTCCCGAAGAGATGGAAGAGACATTCAACGAGATTCAAGCCGGAAGATACAGCGTTGAAGAACGGAGCGTACTTCAACTTATCTGCAACGGCACTCATCTGCAAACCTCTCCGTATGCTTTAAATGAGATTGCCGTACTTAAACGGGACAGTTCTTCTATGATTAGTATCCGTACTGCCATCAACGGGGCATTCTTGAATACTTATCAAGCCGACGGATTAGTGATTGCCACTCCAACCGGTTCGACTGCTTACTCTCTAAGCGTGGGCGGACCGATTATGGTTCCTCACTCCAACACTGTTGTCATTACTCCTGTAGCTCCACATAGCCTCAATGTCCGTCCTATCGTCATACGTGATGATTGGGAAATCACGTTAGATGTGGAAAGCCGCAGCCATAACTTTCTGGTCGCCATTGATGGTAGTAGTGAAACGTGCAAGGAAACGACTCAGCTCACTATTCGCCGTGCCGACTATAGCGTGAAAGTAGTGAAACGCTTTAATCATATCTTTTTCGATACGCTTCGCAGTAAAATGATGTGGGGAGCGGATGGCAGAAGATAATCTATTGGTTTCATGGGATGAAACACTTTGCTTCACGGTGAGAAACTAAAGTTTCTGTTACTTGAAACTAGAGTTTCTATTATTTGAAACCAAAGTTTCGCCCATTTGAAACTAGAGTTTCAAGCAAGTGAAACCAACCTGGAACTTGCTTCTAAAAAAGGGAAGACGTGTAGAAAAAGGTACTACTCTCCGATAGAACAACTTTTTTTAGTTTAATGTAAACGTTTGCGAACCTATCAGATTACCACCTTCGAAGACATCGACACGATAATCTCCGGCATATAGAAATTCTTCCACATCCCAAAATACATTGACGTTCTGTTCTTCTCCGTTGTATTCGATATACTTTTTAATAGAATAGGTCAGTGTACGATTCTCATAAGTAAAAGTATTGGATGCACTCTTAGTCAATGCATCGTTGTCCGGCTTGGTAATACGTATATAAATGGTACGCTCACCGTTTTCGGCAGTTATATTCTTTACGACAGTGAAGCTGATAGCCAACTTGACTACATCTTTCACCTTCTTCGCTACTTTGCCGCGTTTGTTGCGTGGCTCTATACGAATATTGGTGGCATCAAGCTGAGCGGCTAATGTCACTTTCTTATCCAAATTCTTCTTTTCCTCGGCAAGATTGCTGATTTGTTGCGAAGCCTGATTGTATTTCTTTGTCACATCAGCGATGACCAGCTTCTGCTGTTCAGTCAGTCTGTTCAGTGAGTCAATCTGATTGATATACCCAATCATTACCTTACGCAGGGTAGCCAGTTCTTTCTTCAAACGACGGATTTCTGTTGCGTTCGAGCTTTTCACCGTGCGAAGTTCCTCCAGCAAACGCTGGGTTTTCAACTGCTCCTGTTCCAGCAATTGAGACAAAGAGTCGTTGGAGATTGTCGTCTTCAACTCATCATATTGTTGTGCAAAACGGGTGTATTCATTTTCCAAATCTTCCTTGTCCAACTGAAATTCCTGCACCAACTCACGGTTAGCTTGTTTTTCAGTAAACAATAAATAAGTGATACCAATAATTGCTATTACCAAAACAGCTACAGCTGCAATAAGAAGACTTTTTTTACTCATAGTTCCAGGGTGTTAATTGATAACCGCCGCAAAAGTAATCATTTCGTAACAGAGTATCATAGAATAAGGCATTTTCTTTAACTAAAATTATTACGGAAAAATTTCTTTAATTAGGATTATCGTTGTAATTTTGTCGCGCAAAATAGATGAAACAAATTATCAACTTTTTAAATATATAAGTATTATGTCAAAAGTAACCGTAGTAGGCGCAGGTAACGTAGGTGCTACATGTGCAAATGTACTTGCTTTCAATGAAGTAGCAGACGAAGTAGTAATGCTGGACGTTAAAGAAGGCGTATCAGAAGGTAAAGCAATGGATATGATGCAGACAGCCCAATTGTTGGGTTTCGACACTACTGTAGTAGGCTGCACGAACGACTATGCTCAGACTGCTGACTCTGACGTTGTTGTAATTACTTCAGGTATTCCTCGCAAGCCGGGTATGACTCGTGAAGAACTTATCGGTGTGAATGCCGGCATCGTTAAATCCGTAGCACAGAACATCTTGAAATATTCTCCTAACGCTATCCTTGTTGTAATTTCTAACCCGATGGATACAATGACTTACCTGTCATTGAAAGCTCTCGGCTTACCGAAAAACCGTATCATCGGTATGGGTGGCGCTTTGGATAGCTCTCGTTTCAAATATTTCTTGTCTCAGGCTTTGGGATGCAACGCCAACGAAGTAGAAGGTATGGTTATCGGCGGTCACGGTGATACTACAATGATTCCGTTGACTCGTTTCGCTACTTACAAAGGTCTGCCTGTAACTAACTTCCTGTCAGAAGAAAAACTGAACGAAGTTGCCGCTGCTACTATGGTAGGTGGTGCTACTCTGACTAAGTTGTTGGGCACTTCCGCATGGTATGCACCGGGTGCAGCAGGAGCATTTGTTGTTGAATCAATCATCCACAACCAGAAGAAGATGATTCCTTGCTCTGTATTCCTGGAAGGTGAATACGGTGAATCAGATCTTTGCATCGGTGTTCCTGTAATCCTTGGCAAGAACGGTATCGAAAAAATCGTTGAACTTGACCTGAACGCTGACGAAAAAGCAAAATTTGCTGCAAGCGCTGCTGCTGTTCACAAGACTAATGCCGCTCTGAAAGAAGTAGGTGCTCTTTAATAAAGCAAATCCCCTTACATTTATATATTAAGAAAGGCTGCTCTTCGATACTGAAGGGCAGCCTTCTTTCTTTTTCCCTCCTCCTCCCGTCTTGTTATATTTTTAAAAAAAGCTAATTCTTTTTGCACTTTCATAGAAAGCACATACATTTGCATCGTTGTTTATGCAATTATTGTTTAAGCTAACAAGTATAAAAAAACAGACTACTTCAATAAACAAATTACATAAGAACAGGGTTATTAAATAGAAGTATCACCTTATTAATATGCAAGATGCGATGAAAAAACTATTTCTCCTGACAATTCTGTTAAACCTGACTTTTATAGTAAAAGCGCAAACTTTACTGAGCCTGGATAGTTGCCGCGCATTAGCCCTTACCAACAATAAAGACCTGTTGATAAGCGATGAAAAGATAAATGCCGCCCATTACCAACGAAAAGCCGCATTTACCAACTACTTACCCAGCTTCTCGGCAACCGGAGCTTACATGAGAAATCAAAAAGAGTTTTCTTTATTGAACAATGACCAGAAAGCCGCGCTTTCGGGAGTGGGAAATAATCTGGCGCAGCCATTAGAGCAAGCTGCAGGAATTATAGCGAGCCTGCATCCGGAAATTGCATCCAAGATTCCCGAATTAGGCGCCAGTTTGATTTCTGCCCTGAACAATGCAGGAAATTCTTTAGTAGACGCGCTCCGCACGGATACAAGAAACGTGTATGCAGGTGCCATTACATTGACGCAGCCCTTATATATGGGTGGCAAAATCCGTGCCTATAACAAAATTACAAAGTATGCCGAGGAGTTAGCCCAGGAGCAACATCAAGGTGGCATGCAGGAAGTGATTATGAGTACCGACCAGGCTTACTGGCAGGTCATTTCGCTGGTAAACAAAAAGAAGCTGGCGGAAGGATATCTGAAACTCCTGCAACAACTGGACAGTGATGTGGAAAAGATGATTGCCGAAGGAGTAGCCACCAAAGCGGACGGTTTATCCGTACGGGTAAAAGTCAATGAGGCGGAAATGACTCTGACCAAAGTTGAGGACGGACTAAGCCTTGCCCGAATGTTGTTATGTCAACTATGCGGCATTGACCTCAGTTCTCCCATTACGTTAGCAGACGAAAATATGGAGGATATTCCATTACTTACGACAGACACTCATTTCGATATGTCCACCGCCTATGCGAACCGCCCGGAGATACGCAGCCTTGAACTGGCTACACAGATTTACAAGCAAAAAGTAAACGTAACCCGTGCCGAGCATCTTCCTTCCATCGCATTGATGGGGAATTACATGGTCACGAACCCTTCTGTCTTCAATAGTTTTGAGAACAAATTCAAGGGAATGTGGAACGTAGGTGTCATGGTGCAGATACCTATATGGCACTGGGGAGAAGGTATTTACAAAACCAAAGCAGCCAAAGCAGAAGCGCGCATTGCACAATACCAGCTTCAAGACGCCAGAGAAAAAATAGAGCTGCAAGTCAACCAGGCTGCATTCAAGGTAAATGAAGCGGGTAAAAAGCTGGTAATGTCTACCAAGAATATGGAAAAGGCGGAAGAAAACCTTCGTTACGCCACACTCGGATTCAAAGAGGGGGTTATTGCTACAAGCAACGTTCTTGAAGCACAAACAGCCTGGTTATCCGCTCAATCGGAAAAGATTGACGCTCAAATAGACGTGAAACTGACAGAAATCTATCTAAAAAAATCATTAGGAACTTTGAAATAATTTATACTCATATGGCAACTACAAAATCACAAAACAGTAATATGCTGCTTGCATTCCTTACTTTACTGGGAGTTATTGCAATCGTCGCAGTCGTTGGCTTCTTCATGCTTCGCAAAGGTCCCGAAATCATTCAGGGACAGGCGGAAGTTACCGAATATCGTGTTTCAAGCAAAGTGCCGGGACGCATATTGGAGTTTCGCGTAAAAGAAGGCCAACAAGTAAATGCCGGTGACACACTAGCTATTCTGGAAGCGCCGGACGTGGTGGCTAAAATGGAACAGGCACGCGCCGCCGAAGCCGCTGCACAAGCACAGAACGAGAAAGCCATCAAAGGGCACGCCAGGAACAAATCCAAGCAGCTTATGAGATGTGGCAGAAAGCACAAGCCGGAGTCACCATCGCCGAGAAGTCATACAAAAGAGTGAAGAACCTGTATGAACAGGGAGTGATGCCTGCGCAAAACTGGATGAGGTAACCGCACAACGTGATGCTGCCATCGCAACCGAGAAAGCAGCGAAAGCACAATACACCATGGCAAAGAACGGAGCCGAGCGTGAGGACAAAATGGCAGCGGAAGCTCTTGTGAACCGCGCCAAAGGAGCGGTTGCCGAAGTCGAATCTTACATCAAGGAAACATATCTTATTGCTCCGGCCGCCGGAGAGGTTTCCGAGATTTTCCCGAAAGTAGGCGAGTTGGTAGGCACAGGTGCCCCTATTATGAATATTGCCGAGCTCAATGATATGTGGGTCACATTCAATGTACGCGAAGATTTGCTTAAAAGTCTGACTATGGGAACCGAATTTGAAGCAGTCGTTCCTGCGCTGGACAATAAAGCAATCAAGCTCAAGGTATATTATATGAAAGACCTGGGTAGTTACGCAGCTTGGAAAGCCACTAAAACTACCGGTCAGTTTGACTTGAAAACCTTTGAAGTTAAAGCATCTCCGATGGAAAAGGTAGAGAATCTTCGCCCGGGTATGTCGGTCATCATCAATAAATAACCATGAAAGAGAGAGAAAAGAAATATATAGCATTGTGGCAGGTCATGCAAAGAGAGTGCCGGCGGTTGGTATCACGGCCACTTTATCTCTTCTGTATGGTTATCGCTCCACTTTTCTGCTATATCTTCTTCACTACTTTAATGGACACGGGATTGCCTAAGGATCTTCCTGCCGGTGTGGTGGATATGGATGATTCGTCCACGTCCCGCAATATCGTGCGCAATCTGGATGCTTTTTCACAGACAGGTGTCGTCGCCCATTATAGTAACGTAACAGATGCACGTATCGCCGTTCAGGAAGGAAAAATCTACGGATTCTTTTATATTCCCAAAGGCTTGTCCGCGGAAGCACAAAGCCAGCGGCAACCTAAGATTTCTTTCTATACCAATTATTCGTACCTGATTGCAGGTTCCCTGCTTTTCAGAGATATGAAAATGATGGGAGAACTGACTGCCGGCTCTGCTGCGCGTACCGCCTTATATGCCAAAGGAGCAACCGAAGGCCAGGCTATGGGATTTCTGCAACCTATCGTGATAGATACACATCCATTGAATAATCCGTGGCTGAACTACTCGGTATATCTGTGTAATACGCTGATACCGGGAGTACTTATGTTGCTCATATTCATGGTCACGGTTTACTCTATCGGTGTGGAAATCAAAGACCGCACCGCCCGTGAGTGGTTACGCATGAGTAATAATTCTATTTATATTGCTTTGGCAGGAAAGTTGCTTCCACACACGGTAGTCTTTTTCATTATGGGGATATTTTATAATGTATATCTGTACGGATTCCTGCACTTCCCTTGCAATAGCGGTATCCTTCCTATGATATTCGCAACGCTATGTCTTGTGATGGCATCGCAATGTTGCGGCATCGTTATGATAGGAACTCTGCCCACCCTGCGGCTCGGACTGAGTTTCGCTTCACTATGGGGAGTTATATCGTTCTCCATTTCCGGTTTTCTTTTCCGGTGATGGCTATGCATCCGGTCTTACAGGCTTTAAGCAATCTGTTCCCGTTGCGCCATTATTTCCTGATTTATGTAGACCAGGCACTCAACGGATATAATATGGCTTACTCATGGAGCAACTATATGGCATTATTAATATTCATGATGCTTCCTTTCTTTGTGGTTCACCGCTTAAAAGAAGCATTGGTTTACTATAAATATATACCCTAAATGAAAGATATAAAATTAAAAGACAAGATAGCTCAAGGCATCAATGACCTGTTTTATATCTGGAAGCGGGAGTTTCAGACAACTTTCCGCGACCAGGGGGTACTGATATTCTTTATACTCGTCCCGTTGGGTTATCCATTGCTGTATAGCTTCATCTATGACAATGAAGTGGTGCGTGAAGTTCCCGCTGTTGTTGTAGACGATTCTCATTCCTCCCTGAGTCGTGAATATCTCCGGAAAGTAGACGCTACACCCGATATCCAAATCGTATCTTACTGCGCTGATATGGAGGAAGCCAAACAAATGTTGAAGAACAGAAACGCGTATGGCATCATCTATATTCCTTCTGACTTTAGCGATAACATCGCTAAAGGAAAACAGACGCAAGTCAGCATCTATTGCGACATGAGCGGATTGCTTTATTATAAATCCATGCTGATAGCCAATACTGCCGTCTCGCTGGATATGAACCAGGATATTAAAATAGCCCGTAGCGGCAATACGACCGACCGACAGGATGAAATAACCGCTTATCCGATAGAGTATGAGGAGATTTCGATATTCAATCCTACTGCCGGATTCGCCGCTTTTCTGATTCCTGCTGTACTGGTATTGATTATTCAACAAACATTATTGCTCGGTATCGGTCTTGCTGCCGGAACCGCCCGCGAGAATAACCGGTTCAAAGACCTTGTACCTATCAACCGGCATTATAACGGGACTTTACGAATCGTACTCGGAAAGGGATTGAGTTACTTCCTGGTTTATATATTGGTGGCTTTCTACGTACTATATATCGTGCCGCGCCTATTCAGCCTCAATCAAATCGGACAGCCCGGTTCATTGGTGTTATTCGTTGTTCCCTACTTGGCTGCTTGCATTTTCTTTGCAATGACAACTTCCATTGCCATCCGCAATCGGGAGACGTGTATGCTGATTTTTGTATTTACGTCCGTACCCTTATTGTTTATCTCCGGCATTTCTTGGCCGGGAGCTGCCATTCCTCCGTTCTGGAAGTATGTATCTTACATCTTCCCGTCTACTTTCGGAATCAATGGCTTTGTGAAAATCAATAATATGGGAGCAACTTTGAGTGAAGTGGCTTTTGAATATAAAGCTTTGTGGTTGCAGGCAGGTGTTTATTTCCTTACGACTTGTTGGGTATATCGTTGGCAAATACTGATGAGCCGCAAACATGCGATAGAGAGGTATAAAGAACTGAAAAAGAAAGAAAACTTATCCAAGCAGATTAACGATTGATCTAAATAATACAAGAAAGAGAAACGAACGGTATATTCTTATTATTAAGATATGCCGTTTTTCCTTCTCAGAAAAGGATAAGAAAATCCCCCGCCCGAGATATAGAGCGAGGGATTTTTAAAAGAGATATTATAAAGAGAGTATAATCTGTTTAGAACTTGTAACCTACACCGATAGAGAAGTTCATGTTCTTCGGAGCGCCGTCACCATCAGCAATTTTAGTTAATCCGAATTCTCCAGTCAAATCAATAAAGAATTTGCTTATTTCATAAGCAACACCTACACCGAGACCAGCATCAAACCTCTTCCATCCATCATCTCCAAAAACATCTTCCTTTTCATCAATGCCATCATATTTATATTTAACTGCAACACCAAATGCAAAATAAGGACCAGCTTTTACCACGACATTCTGATTATCAGCAACGGCAAATCTTGCAGCAGCTAATATCGGTAATTCTAAATACATTGGATTACACTTCACACCATCAACTTTATAACCTTTAGAAGTTAACATCAAAGATGGTTGAACAGACCACATTTCCGTAAATGCATATTCTGCACCTACACCAACATTAAAACCAATTTTCATGTCTGTGTCTGCATCACCAGTAAGATTACTCATATTCATACCTACTTTGGCATTCCAAGAAAGTTGAGAATAAGAAACGATAGAAACAAGTGCGAATAGCACAAAAATCAAACCTTTTTTCATATCATTATTTTTTAGTTTGCTTCCCTCTTCCCTTCGGGCAGCATTGTTAATTAAATAGTTTCATTAATTTAGTGCGGGGAATTTTTTGAACTTTATCAAAGTATCAAAACACACCATCCATATTTAACGTCTGTTTTGTACCCGCAAATATATTTCATTTATTTTAAATAAAAAAGTATCCAATAGCCTATTTTTAGCATAAATGTTATTAAAGTGTGACTATTTAAGCAAAAACAGTGCTTATTCGAGTGTTTTTTATGCTTAAGTATTTTCAGCAGAATGGCACAATCAATATATTCTTGCAAATATTATGTATTTGCATTTATTAACCCACTAACTATTGCCTAATTACGAAATCTTCGTAGCTTTGCGAAGTATTCGTAATTAAACAACATCTCCATGGAAAAGTTAACTATACAAGAAGAAGAAGTAATGATCTACATTTGGGAGTTACAAAGCTGTTTCGTAAAGGACATCGTAGCGAAGTACACGCAACCAGCTCCGCCGTACACCACAGTAGCATCCATCGTGAAGAATCTCGAACGGAAAGGATACGTCACACCAAAACGTGTGGGTAACACCTACCAATACACTCCCGCAATTCGCGAAAATGAGTATAAACGCCATTTTATGAGTGGTGTAGTCCGCAACTATTTTGAGAACTCTTACAAAGAAATGGTTTCTTTCTTTGCCAAAGACCAAAAGATTTCGACCGATGATCTCAAAGATATCATCGACCTGATTGAAAAAGGGAAAGAAGATTAATAGAAAACACTTATTACTATGACTCCGGAATTAGCCTATTTTCTAAAGATAAATGTAGCGATAGCATTATTCTACGCATTCTATCGGTTGTTTTTCTATAAAGACACCTTCTTCCATTGGCGTCGGGTAGCTTTATTATGTTTTTTTGCCATCTCCTTACTTTATCCTTTGTTGAACATTCAAGGATGGATAAAAGCCCACGAACCAATGGTGGCAATGGCAGATCTTTATGCAACAATCCTACTTCGGAGCAAATTATAACCCCACCACAAGAACCTACGATAAACTGGCAGGAGTTAACCATACTCTTTATGAAAATCATCTATTGGAGTGGGGTATTATTTCTGGCAACACGCTTCCTTGTACAGTTAGGCAGTATCATACGATTGCACATCCAGTGTCCCCAAAGCACCATACAAGGAACACGCGTACATCTTTTAAAGAAAGAAAACGGTCCGTTCTCTTTCTTCCGATGGATATTCATTCATCCACAGTCGCATACGGAATCCGAAATCAGCGAAATCATTACCCACGAAGAAACACACGCCCGCCAATATCATTCGGTAGATGTGTTAATCAGTGAGTTAATGTGTACGCTCTGTTGGTTCAATCCGTTTATCTGGCTGATGAAACGGGAAGTCAGAGGAAATCTCGAATACATGGCAGATCACCGGGTATTGGAGACGGGACATGATAGTAAATCATACCAGTACCATTTGTTGGGACTGGCACATCACAAGGCTGCAGCAAATTTATCAAATAGTTTCAATGTTTTACCACTCAAAAATCGTATTAAAATGATGAATAAACGAAGAACAAAAGAAATAGGGAGAACAAAATATCTGATGTTTCTCCCCTTGGCTGCCCTGTTGATGATTGTCAGCAACATCGAAATGGTGGCACGTACCACGGAGAAATTCGCCAAAGAAATGATGGGACAGGCAACGACGCAAGTCATCCCTGAACCTGAAATAGCGACTATTCCAGAACTTCCTGCAGAAGAGATTCAAAAGCCAACTCTTCCACAGGATAAGAAGATAAAAGAGACAATGGAAACTCACAGCAAGAGCGTACCGGATTCTGTTGTGTTTGAAGTTGTAGAAGAAATGCCTGATTTCCCCGGAGGAATGAAAGCATTGATGGAATACCTTTCACAGAACATCAAATATCCGGCCGAAGCCCACGCCAAAGGCATACAAGGACGTGTGATTGTATGTTTCGTTGTAAAAAAAGACGGAAGTATAGATAACATAAAAGTAGTTCGAAGTGTAGACCCCTATCTGGATAAGGAAGCTATACGTGTAATCACTGCCATGCCCAAATGGAAACCCGGCAAGCAAAGAGGAGAAACAGTAAATGTCAAATTCACAGTTCCTGTTGCCTTCAGGCTAACCGGCCCCGAACCAGCTAAAGCAGAAGAAATAAAACAATCAGATTTGGAAGAAGTCGTTGTAGTAGGGTACGGTTTAAAAGAGGATTCAAATCCCGATGCAGTAGGTGTAAAAGCAGGAGATACAGAACCAACTTTCAAAGTAGTAGAAACAATGCCGAAATTCCCTGGCGGAACAGCCGGGCTGATGAAGTATCTTGCCAGAAGTATCAAATATCCGACTATTGCGCAAAAGAATAAGGAGCAAGGCAGAGTCATCATAAAAATGGTTGTAGGAAAAGATGGCAGCTTGTCAGATATAAAAGTACTGCGTAGCGTTTCTCCTTCTTTGGATGCAGAAGCCATTCGTGTAGTGGGCAATATGCCAAAATGGGAACCGGGACAGCAACGCGGACAAGCAGTTGCCGTAGAATATACCCTTCCTATTGTATTCCGGCTACAGTAAATTCATTCCCCGGTACCGCGCCCTTTCCTCATCGGTGGGGAAAGGGGCGTTCCCCGGTGCCGCACACCCCCTTCCCCGGTGCCGAACATTTCTTTCATCGGTGCCGAGAAAAATACATCTTTTTCTGCTTCCGCAAGGATAGTTACAAAAATATCCTTATATTTGTTAGCAACAAAACACTATTCATATGAAAAGATTCGCATGGATTATCGGTTTGGTACTCTGCACTATTTGCACTGTACAAGCCAAAGACAGAGTTATCGAACGTCCTCCTTTTCTTGCCTGGAGTTCCAACAGTATCGAAATTGATAAAATTGTCATGAGTGACACAGTGACCACTGTATATGTGAAAGCTTACTATCGGCCTAAATACTGGATAAAAATAGCAACCGGAAGTTTTCTGAAAGATAATAACGGGGCACTTTACCCCATCCGAAAGGGAGTCGGAATTACACTCGACAAAGAATTTTGGATGCCCGAATCAGGTGAAGCAGAGTTCCAGCTCCTATTTCCGCCTATACCGGAAAATGTAACCAGTCTGGATTTCTCTGAAGGAGACTTTGACGGAGCATACAAGATATGGGGAATACAACTCAATGAGAAAAATTTCCGTAAAGCCCCGTTACCCAAAGACGCGATAATCCATAAAATCAACAAGAAAGCCCAATTACCGACACCGGAACTCGCATATGCCAAAGCTACATTGAAGGGAAAAGTACTCGGTTTTAAAGCAGATATGCCGGCAACAGGCAAATTGCATCTGAATGACCCGGTGAGATGGTTGAACTTTGCCGAAGATGTGAAAGTAAATGAAGACGGCACTTTTCAGGTTCAAACAGATGTGATTACGGTAACTCCGGCAACACTTGTTTTCCCGTTTGCCCAAATTCCTTGCCTTCTTGCTCCCGGCAAAGAAAACTCGATTATCATCAACACCGCCGAATGCACACGCCAACAATCACACTTGCAAAAAGACAGCAAGCCATATGGAAAAAAGGCTTATTACAGTGGCTATCTGGCAGAATTACAACAAGAATTGTCGGACAACTCCATTCAGACCAATTTAGTCAGCAATCCGAGAGAAACCGTGAACGAAGTAATCGGAAAAGACATTGACGGAATAAAAAACTATTTTGTAGAAAAACGACGTGACATTCATAAACAAATAGAAGAAGCTCCTCTCAGCCTTGCCGCAAAAGAAGTCCTGAAAGCCAATACGGATATAACCACAGGCATCGGACTCTTTATGGGCAAGGATATACTGATGCGTGCACATATCATCAGCCAGAAGCTGAACAAGGAGCAGGCAAATGAATACTACATGAATACCAAAATAGAATTTCCGGACAATTATTTCGATGTACTCAAAGAACTGGTCCTCAATTCATCGGCAGATTTATACGCACCGGAATATGCATACGGGATAGGTGTGTTCGCTTCCAGAAAAGATCTTTGGAACAGCATCTAGGTACTAATCAAGGGGTTCTGTTTCAAATGGCAGAAGCATACAGGTACTACCGTTCTATCGAAGATTTCACACCGCTAACCGCCGAACAAACAGCCGCGCTTGAAGCATTGCCCTTACCTGCTTACAAAGATATGCTGACAGCACTCAATGGAAAATTGCTCAAGAAGATGGAACTGAACAAACTGAAAACCGGATACAAAATCAATGAAGTCGGTGAAGTAAACAACGAGGAACTCTTTTCCACCATTATTTCCAAATTCAAAGGACATGTATTGTTAGTGGATTTCTGGGCAACTTGGTGTGGACCGTGCAGAATGGCCAACAAAGCCATGATTCCGATGAAAGAAGAATTGAAAGATAGGGATATTCTTTATTTATACATCGCGGGAGAAAATTCGCCTAAAGGAACTTGGGAAAATATGATATCCGATATTCACGGAGAGCATTTCCGCGTGACCAACGATCAATGGAGATATCTAATGGATAAGTTCAATATCCAAGGAGTACCGACTTATTTCGTAATAGACGCCGAAGGGAATACAACTTTCAAGCAAACGGGATTCCCGGGTACAGATACAATGAAAAAGCAATTGATGAAAGCTTTGCAAAAATAAGACTACCATTCAAACGTCACAGGACAGTCTCTATCTATCATTCAGAACAAAACGAAGAATCTCCTTTTTTGTAGTTAAAAAAGGAGATTCTTCGTTTTTAAAGTGATGCCATCTCTGAATGACAAAGGCAGCCTATTTCATTATCAATTATTTATGCATCTCCACAATCTGAGTCGGAGCCATCTCAACATTCCGGCGGTCTACCTGCCGAACGACGCTCGCAGCCAATGACAAGAAAGCACGTCCCGTAATCGTATTTTCATCCAATGCAACAGGCGTACCATTATCCCCGCCCTCACAAATGCTCTGCACGATAGGAATCTGTCCCAGTAAAGGAACATTCATCTCTTCGGCCAACTTCTTGGCTCCTTCTTTACCGAAAATATAATATTTATTTTCCGGAAGTTCGGCAGGAGTGAACCATGCCATATTCTCAACCAAACCGAGAATAGGTACATTCACCTTATCATTAGTGAACATATTGATTCCTTTACGGGCATCCGCCAAAGCCACAGCCTGCGGAGTGCTGACAACAATTGCTCCTGTCATCGCCAATGTCTGGACAACAGTCAGATGAATGTCACTGGTTCCGGGCGGAAGGTCAATCAGAAAATAGTCTAATTCCCCCCAGGCTGCGTCACCTATCAATTGCTTCAGTGCATTGCTTGCCATTCCGCCACGCCATAAAGTAGCCTGATCCGGATCGACAAAGAAACCGATAGACAATAATTTCACTCCATACTTCTCTACCGGGATAATCATATCACGACCATCTATACGTTCGGCATACGGACGCGCATCTTCTACCTGAAACATCTTCGGCATAGAAGGTCCGAAAATATCCGCGTCGAGCAGACCTACTTTATAACCTAACTTAGCCAAAGCAACCGCTAAATTCGCAGATACGGTAGACTTGCCTACCCCACCCTTACCCGAAGAGATACCAATGATATTCTTCACCTGCGGAAGCATCTTGCCAACTTCCGGCCGGGGAGCCTGTTTGCTTTCTGTCGCTATCGTAACCTGTACGTCAGGAGACACATATGTGTGAATAGCCGTTTCCGCAGCCTTCAACATTGATTTTATAAACGGATCAGTCGGTTTCTCAAAGATTAACGAAAAGCTGACAGCCATACCGTCAATACGGAGATTATCAGCGACCATCTCCGCTTCCACCAAATTCTTTCCCGAACCGGGATAACGCACCGTTGCCAATGCATCCAATATCAATTTAGGATAAAGAGTCATTTTATTTACTATTTGACGATTTACAATTTACTATTTAAATTCACCATCCAGGCGGCTGCCGGTTCATTTTACGGTGATTATTCCGGCAGGCTATTTACTGGTACTCAGCCCGCTACGCTTGCTACGATTATAGCTACGATAAGAATCAAGCTCTATTTCCACATCCGGTTCCTGCAATTCGCCTTCTTGCGGGAGCAGGAACTTGATATACTTGATATTTAAACCACGATCGAGCCATTGTTGTTCATAATAAGTCTTGATGCCAAGAATATCGTCCACCAAACCGGAGTGGTATAAATCTTCCGTCATAAACTCCACCGGAAGCTGATTGGCTTCTATCATGTATTTTGTATAAGTAAACATGAAGTTGCTGTCCGTCTTCAAGTGGATAATTCCGTTCGGTTGCAAGAATTTACGGTATCTTTCCATAAAATAGGTAGAAGTCAGCCGCTTCGTCGCTTTCTTCATCTGCGGGTCGGAGAAAGTAAGCCATATCTCACTAACCTCGCCCTCGGCAAAGAAACGTTCGATGATTTCGATATTTGTACGCAGGAAAGCCACATTCTTCATTCCTGCCTGCAATGACTCCGTTGCCCCCGTCCACATACGGGCACCTTTTATATCAACTGCTATAAAGTTCTTTTCGGGAAACATCTTACCCAGACCGACGGTATATTCACCACGTCCACAGCCCAGTTCGAGCACTATCGGATGGTCGTTCTTGAAAAACTCCTCATGCCATTTTCCCTTCATGTCAAAAGGCACATTATCTACCGCCGAATAAGGATACTCGAACACGTGCGGATAACTTGCCATATCGGCAAACTTTTCTAATTTATTCTTTCCCATATCAATACTGATTAGGTCGCAAAGGTACTGATTTTGACGTAACCGACAAAAAGAAATGGAGTACAGATTTCTCCATACCCCATTCTTCTATATAGCTGAATTTATTTGTCGATTAAATCTCAACTTTCACTTCACCTCCCTGCTGTGCTTTCAAATCTTCATAGAAGGCAGCATGAGAAACTTGCACATAAGGTTGCAAGAATAAGAACCCGATACCGAAAGTGAAGATACAAAGGATAGCCCAACCGATGAAGCTCAAGTCGAGCAAGAACAACTTCATCTTGTTGTTTTCCATCATAGCCATACTCTTTTCGATAGCTGCGTTATTTTTCATCTCCGGCTCTTCTTTCAGAATATAGTCCGTCATTGCATAAGAATAATACTTGATGATGCCCGGAACAACCAACAGCAATGACCACAAAGCTGTGTAAATGCCCTGGAGCAACTTAGTTACAAAAATACGGCTATAATCCTGGAAGCCTTCAAACAGCACTCCAAAATCAATATCCTTACCTTTGTACACACCAAACATCACAATCGCAATACCGTACGCAACCGGCAGTCCGACAAACAGTGAGCACAATCCGCCGATAAAGGGAATAGCGGAAAGTCCACCGGCAATAATTGAATAAATAAGCGCAGCAACTGCTGCCATAGGCCACTTACCTTGAAGTGCCTGACGTGCTTCAGCACGTAGTTCTGAATTCTCTTTTAACATAATAAATTTAATAATTAGATAAATGTGTGTTTATTATTGGACTCCGGTTACTCCACGATGGTTACCCAACCATGTGTATCCGGTTCGTCGCCGTACTGAATCCCGCGCAACTTGTTGTACAGTTTCGTACAGATGGGGCCCGGTTTGCCATCTTTAGAGATAACGTATGATTTTCCGTTTTCCAAATCATCAATGCGTTGAATCGGACTGATTACCGCGGCAGTTCCGCAAGCACCGGCTTCTTCAAACGTTTCCAGTTCTTCTTCCGGTATCGGACGGCGTTCTACCTTGATACCCATATCTTCCGCCAACTGCATCAAACTCTTGTTAGTGATGGAAGGCAGGATAGAAGATGATTTCGGAGTGATATACGTATTGTCTTTAATACCGAAGAAGTTGGCTGCGCCACATTCGTCGATATATTTCTTTTCTTTGGCATCGAGATAGAACTCACAGGAATATCCCAGGTCGTGTGCTTTCTTGTTGGCACGCAGGCTGGCTGCATAGTTACCGCCTACTTTATAAATACCAGTTCCATGAGGAGCAGCACGGTCGAACTCACGAATGATAACATACGGATTGGTAGAGAAACCACCCTTGAAGTACGGGCCTACCGGAGTCACGAATACCACAAACATATATTCATCTGACGGATGCACGCCTACCTGTGCGCTTGTTCCGATGAGCAAAGGGCGGATGTAAAGAGAAGCACCTGTCTCATAAGGCGGAATGAAACGTTCGTTCAGTTTCACAACTTTCAGGATAGCTTCCTTGAAACGTTCAGTCGGAAGTTCCGCCATCAGGATTCCCTGACAGGTAGATTGCAGGCGAGCCGCATTTTCTTCCAAACGGAAGATACGCACCTTACCGTCTTTCCCACGGAAAGCCTTCAATCCTTCGAATGCTTCCTGTCCGTAGTGCAGACACGTAGCTGCCATATGCAGATTCAGATGTTCGTCACTACTAACTTCCAATTCTCCCCATGCTCCGTTGCGGAAATTGATTCGTACATTGTAGTCTGTCTTCATATATCCGAATGACAGATTCGCCCAGTCTATTTCTTTCATTTTATACTGTATTAGTTTATTCTTTCTTAAACTTTAATTTGCAAAAATAACTTTTATTCTTCAGATTGCCGCTTTTCTCGCAATATTTTTTCGACTTCGCGGTCTGCTTTCGTCAGTTTTTCGGTACAGAAGGCAATTATTTCATTGGCTTCCTTGATTTTCTCACTCAAAACGTCAATATCCAGTTCATTATTGTCTATCTGACGGACAATCTTTTCGAGACGTTCCATCGCCTGAAGATATGTTTCCTTTTTTGGATTGATTATTATTAATGGTTAATGATGAATGTTTCTTTTACTTCTATCCGGATGTTTGCTATTCCACCACAGAACGGGCTTCTCCTTTCGAGAAACGGGTGACTAATTTGTCTCCCTGCTTCAGCGAGGATGCGTCCGTCACCGCTTTTCCGTCCTTTAGGGTGATACTGTATCCGCGGCTTAGCAATTTATCGGGAGAGGCATCCGCTACGCGCTGTTGCAGAAGTTCCAGTCGATGGTGTTGACGGGCTAATAGCGCCTTCGTCACTTGCGACAAATCCTTTCCGGCTGACAGCAAAGCAAAACGGGCATCCGTGAGTATCCGATGCACAAGGTTTGGGATACGGGTCTGCAGTGTTTCCAGTCTCCGCCACTCCTGCTCAAGCATCGCATAGGCTCCTTGTTGGATACGGGCGGACAATTCTTCCAAGCGGTCGGCTATTTCCGTGACTCGGTGAATCAGGAGTTCGGCTGCCGCCGTAGGAGTTTTTACCCGGGTATGCGCCACAGAGTCAAGGACTGTATCGTCGCGTTCGTGACCGATTCCGGTAATGACAGGTAACGGAAATTGTGCACACGCAGCCGCCAGCAGATAAGTATCAAAACCGGATAAATCGGAAGTTGCCCCGCCACCACGGATGATAACGACCACATCGAATTCATTCATGCGGGCATTGATACGATCTAAAGCCGCCAATACGGATTCTTCAACTTGATTCCCCTGCATCAAAGCGGGAAAAAGCTCCGTATAGAAAAAGAACCCGCCCGGATTATGCTGCAACTGATGGCAGAAATCACCATATCCGGCAGCGGTAGCAGAGGAAATAACGGCAATACGTTGCGGCAGAACCGGCATTTCCAACTCTTTATTCAGTGTCAGTACACCTTCCTCTTCCAACTGCAACAGTATTTCCCGTCGGCGGCGGGCCATGTCTCCCAGTGTATAGGTAGGGTCAATATCAAGCACTGTCAGACTGTAGCCGTAAAGTTCGTGAAACTGAACCGTCACTTTTACCAGCACTTTGATGCCGGCAGTAAACATCTGTCCGGTAGTTTCCTCGAAATAGGGTTTCAGCAAACGGTAGATATTGTTCCAAATCATACCGCGCGCCTTAGCGACAAGGTTGTTGCTGCGAGGATCTTTCTGCACAAATTCCAGATAACAATGTCCGGTCGTATTGGAACGGACATCGCTCAACTCTGCCTGTATCCAGTATTCATCTGGCAGACATTGCTCCAGACTGCGGCGGACAAGCGCATTCAGTTCTAAAAGAGAAAGGGAGGAATCCATAATGGTTAATGATTAGCGATTAGTACAATAGTAACCAGTTGTTAATCACCAATCACTTCTCCGTTAACCGTAAAATACGCCTTCCACAAGTCAGGAATACCGTATCCATATATATTATCCGGAAAATCTGCCCTGTCACCCGACCGGCGAACCAGTTCTATCACTTCTTTTGCCGTCAGTTTCGGACAAGCCTGCCACAAACAGGCCACCATTCCGCACATAATCGGAGAGGAGAAGGAAGTTCCGTTAGCATGGCGAAGATTGCCGTCTGTCCCCATCACGTCCGAACCCAATCCTACGGCAACAACATCCGGCTTCACCCGTCCGTCCGACGTATTTCCTACGGAAGAGAACGGAGCCAGCTCTCCCCTTTTATTAATAGCGCCTACGGTTATCACGTTCTCCGCATCTCCCGGCGGGGTAATCTTTTTCCACGACCCGCACCGGAATTTCCGGCACTGCAGACAACTACGATTCCTTTATCTGCAGCCCGCGCAGCTTCACGGGACATTAACGCGTAATGTCCGTTCAAATCACGATAGCGATAATTCTTTGCCGGATCATCAAACGAATAATATCCGAGGGATGTATTTACCAAATCCACTCCTACACTATCGGCAAATTCGATTGCCGCCGCCCAATAATCCTGTTCCACCAGATTTTCCGAATATTCATCCTCACTACGCAGCAACCAATAGGAAGCTTCGGGAGCCGTACCAATCATCACATTCGGCTGATTCATTGCCATGCAGGAGAGAACAGACATACCGTGGCTGCTTTCCGCATAAATATCTGCTTCGGGATTTACAAAGTCACGCACACCAAGAATATTGATATTCTTCATTGCCTCTATCTTGTCTACATTATGGAATCCGGCATCAATTACGGCAATCGTCATTCCCTGTCCTTTGAAACCTGCATTATGAAGAAGGTTCGCACGGCTCATCCTTATTTGAGCAATCGCAGGTCCGTAAAGGCTATCGGAACGCAAAGGCTTGTTTATGAGCGAATCTCTCTCAAAACTCTTTTGAGTAATGCCTTTCCAAACCCTTTCCGTAGAACGCACAAAAGGTAGTTTTGCAATTTCATCAATCAACGTGCTGTCATTACAGGAGACGGTAACGAAGTTATCCCATTTTCCGGTAACAAGTACGTGAACACCTTTCTTCCGTATCGCATCTACGTATTTCCTGCATACTGGCAAGTCGGTGGAATCTATTGCCAATCCCTGTCTTTTTCTCCGTTCAATGGATTTCCCGGACAAGTATTTTTCCGGTTTCTGCAGAGAGTATTCCGTAGCTGCCTTATCTTTCAGGCTAATACGATATTTTAAGGTATCGCCCGGTGTGAATTGAGCAAAAACTCCCAGGCATATATTCAAAGCAAAAACCAATAACACAAATTTCCTCATAAGTTATCTTTATTTTAATCAATCAAAATCCTTCGTTCTCTAAAATCACCAACCCGATTCCCCGCTGCGAAGCAATAAAAGCTCCACCTAATACACGTCTTCCGTCATAGAACACAGCCGATTGTCCGGGAGCAATAGCCGAAGCCGTTTCAAGAAAACGCACCAACAGGCGTCCATCTTCCAATCGCTTCACCCGACAAGGCAACGGACGGCTTCGATAACGAATCCTCACCGTCAAGTTCTCACACTGGAACAATTCTTGTTCATCCACAATCTTATCCTGTTCTATCAGCATATAGTCAGTTTGCAACTGTTCGGCATCACCGAGCATCACTGTATTTTTCTGCGGATTGATTTTCAATACATAAGCCGGTTTGCCCAACGCAATCTCCAATCCTTTCCGCTGACCGATCGTATAATAGGGCGCACCCTTATGTTGTCCCAGTTTCACACCTTCGGAATTGACAAACCATCCCGGACCTATCTCGGTGTCCAGTTCCGGACATTGCTCACGAAGAAAGTCGCGATAATCTCCTTTTATAAAACAGACTTCCATACTTTCTCCTTCTTTTGACTTGGCTTCGTATCCTTTCTCTGCAAGGTATTCCCGAACCTTCACTTTCGTGTAATCCCCTAAAGGAAAGATACAGCGTCTCAGTATATCCTGTCCCAATCTCCAAAGGAAATAAGACTGGTCTTTCTTATCGTCATCTCCGGCTACTATATAAATATGTCCGTTCCGTTCTTCCAGCCGTGAATAATGTCCGGTAGCAATCCAGGCACACCCCAACTTATCCGCCCATTCCGTCAGAACACGAAACTTGAACAAAGGGTTGCACATTACACACGGATTCGGCGTACGTCCCTGTTTATATTCGTCTATGAAGTTTTTTACGATAGTCTCTTTAAAAGGAATACGTTCATCCGCCACATAATGTTCGATTCCCATCCGTGCAGCCAGTTCCCTTGCATCTTGCGGCTCATCACCCCATACACGCATGGTTACTCCTACTATTTCGTATCCTTGTTCCTGTAACATCAGACAAGTGGCGGTACTGTCAATGCCGCCACTCATTCCGACCAATACTCTTTTATTTCGTTCTTTCATCCGAATTTTATAAATTACGTGGATACAAATGTACGAGATTCTTCGGAGAAAATAAATTTATTGCAAACGAAACAGTATAGATATGGAATAATAACGGCTTGTACACCCCATTTCTTTATACAGTACATATAAATGCTTGGAGTTTCTTTTGTTGACTCCTTATGTCCTTTACAGGCTCACAGAAGTGAGCCGTTTCATTTACATATGTAAACCTTTTTATCAACAGGTGACAGCTTATCCGTTCACAACTGTGAGCTCTTGACAAGCTTTAAGGAAAAACAGACAAACAATTAAACTAACACTTATGAGATGTGGGTATTTATCAGCCAACACACTATGAGGGTAACTTTTACCCTCATAGTCACCCTCAGGTTTGCCCTCATAGCTACAATACCGATGAATAAAGCGATTGAGGGAAATTATGAGGGTATGAGGGTAAAATCGACAAACTTTTTATTGTAGAGAGATTATTTCTCCACAATGATGCTTAATTGAAGTGATTTTATAAAAAAGCAGTTGCTTTTCTCAATAAATTTCCCTATATTTGAAATATAACAAAAGCGAGAACAATTATGGCTAACCCTAGATTACCGGGCATTTCCGAAAACGAGCAAGCCTTATTGTATGCCAAACTGAATGAATACAACCGAGGCAGAGCCTCTTTCAAAGAGGCGGGTGTTTACTTGGTGGTGACACCTCGACCGGGGAAACCCAACTATTCCCTTTGGCTCTATTCTCCCCTGCCCGAAAAACAATCGATTCTTTACATACATGACCTGTCGCCGGATATTAATGAGTCTCTCCGGGTGGCAAGTACCCTGTTTTATTACTCAAAGCGTTGCCTCATCCTTATGGATTATAACGAGAAGAGGATGCAGAGTAATGGTGATGACCTTATCTTCTTCGGGAAGTATCGAGGACATTTCCTGCATGAAATACTGAAAATAGATCCGACTTATTTAAGCTGGATAGCCTATAAGTTTATTCCGAAGATTCCAAAACAGGAACGTTTTGTCATTATAGCGCAGGCTTACCACTCCATACATTTGGACATCATGCAGAGAAAATCCAGAGAGAAACGTTCGTCAAGCCGGTATTTGGGAGAATTAGGGGAGAAACTTACAGACTTAAAATTGAAAGTGACCCGTGTGCGGCTGGAAGACGACCCGTATAAAACAAGGGTGAACGGCACTACCCCGCAGTTTTTTGTCAAGCAGGTGCTCACGCTGACGGATGCCAGCGGGAACTTGGTCGTTATGAGTATTCCGTCAAAAAATCCCAGTGCGGTATCAGGTACTTTATCCGGGATAGAGCATGAATACCGACTGGGAGAAATTATCTACGTCGCATCGGCGAAAGTGTCACGCCGGTACGAAAGCTATGGTTCTAAATATACGCGCCTTAGCCATGTGAAGTTCGCAAGCCTCAACGTTTAGTCCAATCGTCCTTGACAAAGCTTTCCGGATAAGAGACTTTATCCACAATGCCGTCTTTCTGACGAATCCAGGAAGTGAATGTGCGTGCACCTTCATCCAATACGATGATACGGGCACCGTTCGGCAAATGATTGTACACAGTGTTCCCACCGGTATAGCGCCCGTAAGCCAGAAGGATATTTTTCCACATGACCGCATAGTCATTATCATGGTCGTGTCCGACAAATACACCCATCACGTCTCCCGCCTCTTTCATGGCAGCAAACATTCCTGTATTTATTCTAGGTGCACAAGCTTCTTCCATACGTGTTCCGCGAAAAGCTGCATTTTCATCGCGAATGGCTTCGTGATATTCGGGCAGAGGAATATGGAAAAAGGCAAGGGCAGGCAACGGTTGTCCGCTATTCTGAGTTTTATAGGCAGCACTTTGCTCACGATACCAGTTTATTTGGTCGAACGTAAGCCAATTATACCCCTTCACATCTTTCAAAGGTGAATAAGAGTGAGAGTCCATACAATAAAGCAGGGCTGCATCCTTTTTAGAGTCGGAAGAAGATTTTACGGTCAATACATAATCCGGTGACAAAGCAGTTCCCCGGTCAGGCATTAAATTACCTGGAACGGTGCGGATGATATCATATAGCTGTGACCGTGTCAATCCTTGTTCATCATCATGGTTACCAAAAGTCACAACAAAAGGAAGCTTGCGCTTGGATACCTGTTCCAAGACCTTCAACATACCGGAATCAGCAGGTGCCGCGTAAACAACATCTCCGGTAAAGACTACCAAATCCGGCCGTTCGGTGTCAAGTACTTGATTAATACGTTCCAATGCTACGTCAGAAGCCGGATTACCATACTTAAAGTGCACATCGGTAAATTGCACAATCTTGAATTTACCTTCTTTACTAAATTGCAGTTCACTCTTTTGAGCCATACAAAAAGTTGCAGCCAACAGTAAGATAAGTGTTAAGTGAAATTTCAAAAGTCGAATCATAATCATTTATTTCAGGGGGTTAATTATTCTTCTCAATCAGTACGGTGGCATAGGCTGAAATTCCTTCTTCGCGACCTGTAAATCCTAGTTTCTCGGTAGTGGTCGCTTTAATGGAAATATCACCCACATCAATTCCCATGACTGTTGCCATTGTCTCCTGCATCAAAGGGATATGCGCTTTGAGCTTCGGACGCTCGGCACAGATGGTGGCGTCAATATTGCCGACCTTATACCCTTTAGTAGCAAGCAATTCTACTGTCTTTTTCAACAGAATCTTGCTGTCTATGTTTTTAAATTCTCCCGCTGTATCCGGAAAGTGATAGCCAATGTCACGCATATTTGCCGCTCCCAGCAAAGCGTCGCAAACGGCATGTAGCAATACGTCCGCGTCCGAATGTCCCAACAATCCTTTCGTATGTTCCAAAAGGATACCGCCGAGCCACAGTTCGCGCCCTTCGACCAACTGATGTACGTCGAAGCCAAAACCTACTCTTATCTTCATAATTTGTCTAATAAATGAGTACTAGTGATTTGTGGTAATAGTTAATGATGAATGTTCGAAGGTCAATCAACGGATATGGAAATCCAGTAGTTTTTCTCCTTCCAGATAGCCTTGCAAGTGTTGTCCTATACTGACAGGACCTACACCGACAGGAGTACCCGTAAACAGCAAATCTCCGATTTTCAATGTTACAAACTGACTGACATAGGCTATAATATCATCTATTTTGAAAAGCATATCTGCCGTACAGCCTTGTTGTACTTCCTTGCCGTCAATCAGCAGGTTGAAATTCAGATTCTGAATATCCTTATAGCGGTCGACGGAAACAAAATCTCCGATAGCAGCAGATGAATCGAAACCTTTACACAACTCCCAAGGATTCCCCTGTTCGCGAAACTTTCGTTGAAGGTCACGGGCTGTAAAGTCAATACCCACTGTCACTGCGTCATAATACCGGTTCGCAAAACGGGGAGCGATATTCTTCCCCAATCGGTTGATTCGGACTACCAGTTCCGTTTCATAATGTATCTCGTTAGAAAAGTCGGGAATGAAAAACGGTTTGCCATCTTTAAGAATAGCAGAGTCCGGTTTCATAAAAATGACCGGTTCCGTATTGACTTGTGTATGTCCCAGTTCCTTGTTATGCTGGGCGTAGTTCATTCCTACTGCGATAATCTTCATTATTTCTCGTTAAAATTCAATCGGTTAAACATTACAGCCAGGTGGGCATATAGAGAAGTATTCTGTACGACAATATTCTCAGGCACGCGAATACGGAAAGGAGTAAAGTTCCATACTGCCTTTATGCCACCGTCTACCATCTTATTTGTAATCTCTTGAGCAATATTAATAGGCACTGTCAGCACACCGATATTCACGTCATATTCTTTCATCTTTGCCTCAAAATCATCGGAATGGAAGATAGGAATTCCGTCCAAGTTCTTCCCTACCAGTTCCGGATTGACATCAAACGCCGCTACAATCTCCAATCCAAAATGCTGCAAACCAGAATCACGAAGCAAGGCTCCACCCAAGCTACCCACACCAAACAAGAAGGCTTTGTGCATATTGGTAAATCCAAGAAAGCTCTCCAGCACCTCAATCAGTGCGTCGATGTTGTAACCGACTCTCGTACGCCCCGAAATATTAACGTACGACAAATCCTTGGCGATTTGGGAAGCGTCAATATTTATTTCCTTAGAGATTTGTGTAGAAGAGACATATTGCTCTCCTTTTTCTTTCATTAGTTTTATATTAGACAGATACCAGGGAAGTCTGCGCAAGGTAGGCTCCGGCACTTTATCCGCCTCTTTTCGTATATAAGTGCTCATACTTCTTACAAAATTTGGTATTTTGCAAAAGTACATTATTTTTTGAGACTGACAACCGTATAATGGAAAACCTTAATAGAGATTAAACAAAACAATGAAAAGTGGTACAAATTTTGCTCTTTTCCATAAGTTTGATACTTTTGAGAAGAAATGAGAAGAAATAAAAATGACGAATATGAAAAAGAATGATTGGAAAGACAGACTGAACGTAGTGTATTCAACGAATCCTGACTTCGGTTATGAGATGAATGACGACGAAGAGCAGACCACCCTTGATAAAGGCAAACAAAACCTGCGGGTTTCCATCGATAAAAAGAACCGTGGCGGAAAAGTGGTAACATTAATTACCGGATTCGTCGGTACTGACAATGACCTGAAAGAACTCGGAAAGCTGCTGAAAAGCAAATGCGGAGTGGGCGGTTCGGCAAAGGATGGCGAAATCATCGTGCAGGGAGATTTCAAGACTAAGGTTATGGAGCTGCTTCTCAAAGAAGGATATACAAAAACAAAAGGTATAGGTGGTTAACTAATTCAAATGATATAAGATATGAGGAAAGGATTTTTATTTTGTGTAGCAGTATTATGCTCACTATTGTCGTTTGCACAGAATGACAAAGGGGATATTGTCAAAACCGGAGACAATATGCCTGCTTTCACGCTTAGTTCGGCAGTAAACGGAACAGTGGATTCCGCAGACCTGAAAGGAAAAGTTGTACTAATCAATATCTTCGCCACTTGGTGCGGTCCTTGCCAGAGCGAACTGGCGGAAGTTCAGAAAATCCTTTGGCCGAAGTATAAAGACAATAAGAATTTTCGTATGATAGTGATTGGACGTGAGCACACAGACGAAGAATTAACGGCATACAACAAACGTAAAGGGTTTACATTCCCTCTCTACCCGGATCCGAAACGGGAAGTCACGAATAAATTTGCCACTCAGTACATTCCCAGAAGTTACTTGATCGACAAAGAAGGGAAAGTGATATCCGCCACTGTCGGTTACCGGAAAGAGGAAATGGATAAGCTGATGAAGGAAATAGATAAAGCGCTGAAATAACAAAAAAAAGAGGGCTCATCGCCCTCTTTTATATTTTCTTATTTCCAGACTGATTTGATTATTCAGCTTTCAAAGTGAAACGCTTGAAGTCAACAATCTTCAGTTCAGGATCAGCAGCAGCCAATACTTCTCTTACAGTCTTCTTACCGTCCATGATATCTTCCTGGTTCAGTAAGCAAACTTCTTTCAGGAACTTGCCCAGACGACCTTTAGCGATGTTCTGAATCATTTGTTCAGGCAGGTGTGCAGCCTTCTCAGCAGAAACAGTAGCAATGATTTCTTTTGCTTTCGCTACATCCTCAGCAGTAATCCAGCCTTTAGCCATGTTGCTTTCCATGTGTTCTTCGCTGTCCACATGAGCCGGGTTGATGTTAGCTTTCTTCAAAGCAGCTTCTACAGCTTTCTGTACCTGTTCTGCTTTTGTCTCGATAGCAACTTCGATTTCTTTCTGTTTTACTTCTTCAGAAACACCATCTTCATCAATAGCAATCGGGTTCATGGCAGCAATCTGCATAGCTACTTGCTTAGCCAACTGCTCGTTAACTTCCTTGTTGAAAGCAACAATAGTACAAAGACCGTTTCTGTTCATGTGGTTGTAAACAGCAGTGCATGCACCTTCTACAGTCATGTAACCGTCAAGTTCCATCTTCTCACCTGTGATACCGCTACGGTCAGTCACTGCATCCTGTACAGTACCGTTACCCATCGGCAATGCTTTTACTTCATCCAAAGTAGCGCATTTGTTAGCCACAGCAA